>Ga0182748_1000018_pt1 | contig 325815 bp, 297 predicted proteins | sample eDN3rd37CKraftOP_FD_128877 | JGI IMG/M metagenome (GOLD analysis project Ga0182748, IMG submission 128877) | Enriched Organic Plus compost microbial communities from Emeryville, California, USA - eDNA 3rd pass 37_C Kraft OP (version 2) (version 2) ... | reverse complement strand
GAGGGTGTTCACCTCTTCCCATTCCGAACAGAGAAGTTAAGCCCCTCATGGCCGATGGTACTGGTTAACTCCGGGAGAGTAGGTAGCTGCCATATTTATTTACAGAGCCTCACGACACACGTCGTGAGGCTCTTTTGTTTTTATTCACCCCCCCTGTGGCCTTTCTTTTGTCATAAGCGAGAAAGCTTTTTTGTACACCCGGATACGATATTTTACTGCTATGCGTTATCAGCTTCAGATAAAGCCTTGATAATACCTTAACCATGCCTTTATCCGTGTACCGCCCCTGCGGCTGATCCTGGCGGTTCTGCTGTTTGCTTATGTGGTGGAGATCGCACAGTACTGCAACCTGGTAAAGCATTTGCGGCTGCAGCATAGCCGCTTTTGCACAATCGTGATCAGCAACTCTTTTCATTGGCTGGATATGCTTGCCTATACTGCAGCTATCCTGTACTTTCTGCTATGGCAGGGCAATAGTGAGGAAGGCGATGGTGCCGGCAAGGTTCAGAGAGGGACTCACGTCACTGTTCATTAATATAACAGTATGCACAATGCTTCAAATCCCCCGTTCAGTGTGAGCCTCTGAGTGTTATATTCAATTATCTTTGCGACAATCAAAATAAAAAGCAATTTCATGAAACGTTTTATTTTAAGTTCTTTTTTCCTGGCAGCCGGCGCGTCAGGCGCTTTTGCACAGGAAGGGAACGTTAAATTCACCGAGTATGATCTGCCTAACGGCCTGCATGTAATTCTGCATGAAGATCATTCCACCCCTATCGTATCTGTTTCTGTAATGTATCATGTGGGGTCGAAGAATGAAGATCCGCAGCGTACCGGCTTTGCGCACTTCTTTGAGCATCTTTTGTTTGAAGGTTCCGAGAATATCCAGCGTGGCGAATACTCCAAGCTGGTGCAGAACAACGGCGGGGTGCTGAACGCCAATACCACGCAGGACAGGACTTATTATTTTGAGGAGCTGCCATCCAACCAGCTGGAGCTGGGGTTATGGATGGAATCGGAGCGAATGCTGCATGCCAAGATCGACAGCGCCGGTATTGAAACCCAGCGCAAAGTAGTAAAGGAGGAAAAGAAGCAGCGATACGACAACAGTCCTTACGGTATGTGGGAACCCATCGTGTTTGAAAATGCATTTACCAAGCATCCTTACCGCTGGACCCCCATCGGTAAAGAGCAGTATATTGACCAGGCCAAGGAAAGCGAGTTCATGGATTTCTATAAGACCTTCTATGTGCCTAATAATGCCGTATTGGTAGTAGCCGGCGACTTTAAGCCCGAACAGGCCAAAGAATGGATCAATAAATATTTTTCCGGAATACCTAAAGGCACCAGGGAAATTCCTCGTCCCAATATTGTGGAACCGGCACAAACCAAAGAAAAAAGAGTTACGTACCAGGCCAACGTACAACTGCCGATGGTCGTGCTGGCCTATCATAGCCCCAAGATGGGAAGCGACGATCTCTATGCTTTGCAGATGCTGAATCAGCTGTTATCGCAGGGCGCCAGCTCCCGCCTGCAGAAGCAACTGGTGGACAAAGACCAGAAAGCGGTGCAGGTAGGCTCCTTTAACTACCCGCTGGAAGACCCGGGCCTGGTAATCACCATTGGTATAGCCGCCCAGAATGTCAGCGCCTTCGAGCTGGAAAAAGCCATGAAGGCCGAGATCGAAAAAGTAAAGACACAGCTGATCTCCGAAACCGAATTTAAAAAGCTGCAGAACCAGGCCGAAAACAGCTTTGTATCGCAGAATGCCCGGATTGCCGGCATTGCTGAAACACTGGCCGCCAACTACACTTACTTCCGTGATGCCAACCTGATCAATACCGAGCTGGCGCGTTACCAGAAAATCACGCGTGAAGACCTCAAAAGGGTAGCGGAAAAATACCTTACCAAAGATAACTGCGTTGTGCTGCACTACGTGCCTAAAGGACAATAACTGAACCTTTTAAAAGCTTTTTAAAATCCGGGACCGGTTATAGGCCCATTCGTAAAATTATCATTGACAATGAAAAAGATAATCTTCTCTATATACGCATTAACGCTCTTTACGGCAGTACATGCACAAACACTGGACAGAAGTATCCGTCCCAAGCCCGGCCCTGCCCCCGAGATAAAGCTGGGCGATGCCGAGAGCTTTACCCTTGACAACGGGCTTAAAGTATTCGTGGTGGAAAACCATAAGCTGCCCGCGGTTACCTATTCCATACAGCTGGACATACGGCCCCGGCCCGAAGGCAACAAAAGCGGGATGAACAGTCTGGTAGGCGAGCTGATTACCAGTGGTACCAAAAACCGCAGCAAAGATAAATTCGATGAGGAAGTGGATTTCATTAGCGCCTCGCTGGGAGCCAGCAGCCAGAGTATTTACGGCCGCTCGCTGACCAAATACCAGGATCAGCTGCTGGACCTGATGAGCGATGCCCTGTTAAATGCCAATTTCCAGCAATCCGACCTGGACAGGCTCAAAAAACAAGCCCTTGCGGGGCTGGAGGCCAGCAAGAACGAGCCGGAGGCCATGCTCAGCAACGTAGCCGGCGTGCTCAATTACGGGGCCAACCATCCTTATGGCGAGGTAACCACGGAGGCCACGATCAACAACATTACCCTGGCGGATTGCAATGCCTATTACAAGACCTATTTCCGTCCTAATGTAGCCTATATGGCCATCGTGGGCGACATTACGCTGGATAAGGCCAAAGAGATGGCCAATAAGTACTTCGGCAAATGGGAAAAGGCGGAAGTGCCCCGTGCGGAATATCCTGCAGTTACCGCTCCTGCCGCTACCGAACTGGACTTCGTGCCGCGCGATGGTGCAGTGCAAAGCCTGGTAAGCATTACCTATCCTATAGACCTGATGGTCGGTACTCCGGATGTAATCAAAACCCGTGTGCTGAACCAGGTACTGGGCGGTAGCTTCCAGCGCCTGGACCGTAACCTGCGCGAAACCCATGCCTGGACCTATGGCTCCAACTCTTCCATCAACTCCGACGACATCGTAGGTAATGTGGAAGTAGGCGTAAGTTGCCGCAACGAAGTCACCGACAGCGCTATTACAGAAATGATCCGCGAAATGAACCTGCTGCGCGATCAGTCCCTTACACAGGAAGAACTGCAGGGAGCTGTCAACTTCCTGAGCGGGGTATTTGCGCTGCAGCTCGAGAATCCCCAGACAATTGCCCAGTACGCGATCAATATCGAGCGTTACCACATGCCCAGGGATTATTACAAGAACTACCTGAAAAACCTGAGCGCTACCAGCATCGCCGACGTACAGGCCGCTGCCCTGAAATATCTGAAGCCCGGCAATGCACATATCATAGTGGTAGGCAACAAATCCGAGATCGGGAAGCTGAAAAAATTCAGCAGCAACGGGGAGATCAGATATTTCGATAACTACGGCAACCCCATCAAACCGGTGGAATCCAAAGTGATCAACGGGGTAGGTGTAGACCAGGTGCTGAACAAGTATATTGATGCCATCGGAGGCAGAGCGGCTCTGGAAGGCCTTAAAGATCTGACCGTAATGATGGATGTAACCCGGGGTGGACAACAGTTTACCGTGGCGCAGGTGACCATGTCCCCCGATAAAACCAAGCAAATTGTACAGGTACAGGGACAGGTAATGCAGAAAATGGTGATCAACGGCGACAAAAGCTATGTGGAAGCCCAGGGGCAGCGCCAGAACCTGCCCCCTGAAGTAGTGAAAGAATACCAGCCCGAAGCGGATCTGCAGCTGCTCCTGCATCCCGGTAAATACGGTGTGTCCTTCTCTTTGCTGAACATGGAAAAGCTCGACGGTAAGGACGTTTATAACGTAGAGCGCGTGGAAAATGACGGTAAAAAAAGAACTGTACAATCATTTGACGCTGCCACCGGTTTGCTGGTGAAGGAAATTGTAAGCTCGACGGAGAACGGCCAGCCCAAAGTTGAGATCAAAATGCTCTCCGACTACCGGGAAGTAAAGAACGGGAACGGCTATAAGATGGCTTTTTCCGAAGTCCAGCTGAACGGCGACAAGGCCATCGTTCAATCTGCCAAGGCCAACAGCAATGTAAAAGAAAGCGACTTCAGATAAATCTTGTATTTATCTGTATTTTAAAAGAGTGGTAGTATCTTTGCTGCCACTCTTTTTTTGCATGCCCAGCCAGGCATCAGGATCATCAGGGATGCCGGGAGGCATCCTGTAATAACGACATTTTTTGTGTTTGCAACCATACGTAAAGAGCTGTTACTGCTGATGCGGGACCCCGGAGGGTTGCTGTTGCTGCTGATAATGCCGGCAGCCCTGATTATTGTGATGGCGCTGGTACAGGATGCTCCTTACCGTGACTACCAGGAAATGAAATTCGAGATCCTTGTGACCAATGAGGATAAAGGATCGGTCGGCATCAGGATCATAGAAGGGCTTAAGAAGAATAAGAGCTTTATCGTAACCGACAGTCTGGACCACCGGCCGGTATCGGAAGCTGTCCTGCGCGCCAGCCTGAAAGAAGGAAAATACCAGATGGGCATTGTCATTCCTGCTACGGCCACCGCATCGCTCGTTCATACTTCCAATACCCTTGCCAACCAGATGGCGCAGGCCATGGGTGTGGATGCTTCGCTGCCGGTAAGCGCGCAGGCCGACAGCAGTACTATCCGCCTGCTGTTTGACCCGGTGGTCAAGCCTTCCTTCCGGAGCTCGCTTCACTTTGCATTGAACCAATACCTCACCCAGGTAAAGACAGAGATATTGCTGCAGCGTATGAGCCGTATGAGCGGCGACAGCAGCAGGGCGCCGGCCATTGACCTTAAGGTCATGAATATGCTGTATGTCAATGAAGAAAGCCTTGACGAGGGCACAACGATCAGCCCTTCCATGAATTCGGTACAGCACAATGTGCCCGCCTGGGCCATTTTCGGCATGTTCCTGATCGTAGTGCCCATATCCGGTAACATGATCCGGGAGCGGGACGAAGGCAGTGCCCTGCGCATCCGGCTGATCCCGGCAGCTACCCGTAAAGTAGGGTTGGGCAAGATCGTGTTCAACATTATAGTCTGCATGCTGCAGTTCTTTGTAATGATGCTGGTAGGCATCGTCCTGCTCCCTTATTTCGGGCTGCCTAGGCTCAGCCTGGGGCCCCATCCCTGGACCTTGCTGCCGGTAGCTTTTGCCATTGCCTTTGCAGCTGTAAACTATGGTTATTTTATCGGCAGCCTTTTCAAGACCGCCAACCAGGCTATGCCTTTCGGCGCCATTTCCGTGGTCCTGTTCTCCGCCATAGGCGGCGTATGGGTCCCGGTTGAGATACTGCCCGAAGTAATGCGTAAGGTAGCCATGGTTTCGCCCCTGCACTGGAGCCTGGAAGGCGTCAATGCGGTTATGCTAAGGGGGCAGGGACCGGGAGGTGTGCTTAAGCCGGTGGTGCTGCTGCTGGTATCCGGCGTACTGCTTGGTACATCGCCGGTTTTTCTCGGGAAAAAGTAGGACGGCAGTATTACTGCCCTTTATCTGCCAGCAGCCTGTCTACAAGTTGCTCTTCCCCGGGGTATATATCAACCATAGCCACATACTTCACCTTAAGGATATTCATTTCATCGAACAGGGCAACGATGTCTGCCACTGTTCCCGATACATGCGGCTTGATCAGTACCTGCAGGTCGCGTTCGTCTGCTTCTGCTCTTTTCATCAGTGCCTGCTGTTTTTGCTGCAGCAGGGCCCGGAGCGCCCTTTCGGTATGTATTTCGTTCAGGGTTACAGAAGGGTCGTAGGCGCCTTCGTAGTAATAGATGCGGTGATCGCGGGCCGGTATAAGCGTAATGGCCGAAGAAGCGTAAAATTCGGTATGCGTTTCCGAAGGCGTATACGGCATCTGTATATCCATTGCCCGGGGCTTGCTCAGGGTGGTCGTCATCATGAAGAAGGTAAGGAGCAGGAAGCCGAGGTCTACCATCGGGGTAAGGTCGATGCGCGGGGAGGCCATGCGGCGGCCGCTTCTGGAGGAGCGAAGCTCAATGTCTGCCATGGAAAAAGGTTTGCCCTTATGACGGTACTATGGCCATATTCCACAAAGACGGCGAACATTTCAGAGATTATGCTCTTCCCGCAGATGCTTCAGCAGGCGCTTTTCGCTGTATTCGGCATAGCTGTTGGGGATGATCCGCTTGCCGTGATATTCGATATAGGCTCTTGTAAATTCCGCGCCGAAATAGAGGATTGCCGCAGAAAAATAGATCCATAGCAAAAGCACGATAATGGAACTGGCCGCCCCGTAGAGGCTCACGGTATTGGTACGGCTGATATACAGGCCGATGATGAACTTGCCCAGGATGAACAGCGCCGAGGTGACAAACGAGCCCGGCCATACCTGTTTCCACCGGATATGTACGTCCGGCAGCATTTTAAAGATAACGGAAAACAAAAAGCTGATCACGAAGAAAATAACGGCCGTATTGATCAGGCTGAGCACATTAATGGGCAGCTCGGGCAAAAGGCGCAGCAGGTAATTGCTCATGGCCAGCAGCAAGGCATTGACGATGAGCGAAACGATCAGCAGGAAGCCCAGCCCTATGATCATGGAGAAAGACAGCGCACGGTTGAGCAGCAGCTTTACAAAGCCTTTTTTGGCTTTGGGCCGTACACCCCAGATCATATTGAGCGAATCCTGGATCTCTACGAAGATACCCGTGGCGCCGATTACCAGGGCTATAGCGCCTACAATTGTGGCCAGCATGCTGTTCTTCTGCGATTGCAGCCCTATGATCACATCCTGCACCTGCCTGGCCGTATTATTGCCCACAATATCCCTCAGTTCCATAAAGACCCGTCCCTGTACCGCGTCTTGCCCGTACACGGAACCGCCGATGATAATGATCAGCAGCAGCATCGGCGGCAAAGAGAAGATCGTGCTGTAAGCCAGGGCAGAGCTGAGTTTCATGCCTTTGTCATCAATAAACCCCCGGGCCGCATCTGTCAAAATTCTCCAATATTTATTCGTTATTTGTTTTACTTTCGTTGCCATAAGGAACAAAATAAATGTGGTTGTTTGTCAATATGCAATTGCCGGGGCAGCCCCGGTAGGCAGACCGCCGGCGAAAGATATCCCCCTGTTCCATCACTATAAATTTTGTGAGCCATGAAGCTGGAAGACGAATTAAAAATGCAACAATTTACGGATAATTTCCAAAGGGCTTATCTCAACATTGTGTTTACTGCAAACTGGCTGGAAGCAAATATGCAGCAGCAGCTGAAACCCTTCAACCTCACCACCCCGCAATTTAATGTGCTCCGTATCCTGCGCGGGCAGAAAGGCAGGCCCATGAGCGCTTTTGCTATCCAGGAGCGGATGATACACCGTACTTCCAATGTAACGCGTATCCTTGAAAAGCTCGTGGAAAAAGGGCTCGTTACCCGCGAAAGCAACACGGCCAACCGGCGGATGATCGATGTAAAGCTCACCGATGAAGGCCTGGCCCTGGTCAACAGCACAGATGAGATGATACTGGACACCTACCGGAAAATGCAGATGGTCATATCCGAGAAAGAAGCAGCATACATCGGGGACTGCCTGGACCGTTTGCGCGAAGACGGAATTATGTAACTGCCGCTGTCCCAATAGCCATTATGTGGAATACCTATATCAAAGGATTCAAAGCTTTTCTGCAACTGGAAAAATCGCTGTCCCGGCATTCGGTCGATGCCTACCTTCACGATGTGGCCATGCTGGCGGAGTTTTTTCAGCACCAATATCCCTCCCTGCCGCTGGACCAGATACGGACCGCTCATTTACAGCAATTCCTGGCAGCCATTCATGAAAAAGAGCTGGCCGCTGCCTCGCAGGCGCGGATACTCTCCGGCATCAGGGCCTTTTTCCGTTACCTGATCGCCGAAGAAGTGATCACCGCCGATCCGTCGGAGCTGCTTGAAGCGCCCCGGCTGCAGCGGAAACTGCCCGATGTGCTGAGCGTTTCAGAAGTAGAGCAGCTCTTTGCCGGCATCGACCACAGCAAGCCCGAAGGCCAGCGCAACAGGGCCATCCTCGAAACCATGTACAGCTCCGGGCTGCGCGTAAGCGAAGTAATTGGGCTGGAGCTCACCAATATGTACCTCGATATCGGGTTCATACGCGTTATAGGGAAAGGTAACAAAGAGCGCCTGGTGCCGATAGGCGACGAAGCGGCAAAATACATAACCCTGTACCGGGAAACCGTACGCAGCCATATTACTCCGGGAAAGGGGCAGGAGAATATCCTTTTCCTGAACAGGAGAGGCAGCGCCCTTTCCCGCGTTATGGTATTCTATATCATCAAAGAAGCTGCCCGGAATGCCGGTATTACCAAGAATATACACCCTCATACGCTCAGGCATAGCTTTGCCACGCACCTGGTGGAAGGCGGGGCCGACCTCAGGGCCGTGCAGGAAATGCTGGGCCACGAAAGCATCACCACTACGGAGATCTATACACACCTCGACCGGAAATACCTCCGTCAGACCCTCGAAAAATACCATCCCAGGTTTCATAACCGATAACTTCTGTACCTTAGCGTCCTGAATATACGATTAAGCGATGCAGACATTCCGAACCTCAAAAGCCAGGGAAAATATCCTGCGCAGGATCCGCACCGCCCTGCAGGAGGAAGAGGTGCCCATGCCTTATCCCGAGGCCGAGAAGCAGTCCAGGAATACATTCTTTACAGGGCTTTCTGAGCATACGGTGGAAGAAACCTTCGCAACGGAGTTTACCCGGTCAGGCGGTCATTTCGTGTTCTGCAATACGCAGCAGGACCTGATAGAGAACCTCCGCCTGCTGGCCGAAAGCCGTAACTGGACCGAAGTGCTGTGCGCGCACAAGCCGCTGTTTTCTTTCCTGGTCAATAATAAGCTTTCCTTTATCCGGGAGCTCAACCCGGCACATGAACAGGCCCAGGTGTGCATTACAGACTGCGAAGCGGCGGTAGCCCGTACCGGAAGCTTTTTCCTGAGCAGCAGGCAGAACCATGGCAGGGTAGCTCCCGTCTATTTCCCTGTGCACATCGTGGTGCTGCAGCCCCACCAGATCGTAGCCGACATCGGTGACGGGCTGAAACTGCTCCGGCAGAAGTACAACGATCAGCTGCCTTCCATGATCAATCTCAACACGGGCCCCAGCCGCACAGCCGATATCGAAAAAACGCTCGTAACCGGAGTGCACGGACCCAAAGAACTTTTTTGCTTTTTCCTGAACCAGTGATCGGGGAAAATTCATTACGTTACCTGCAGCATGCACCCATCCGAACTACAGATCAAAGACTTTACCTACGATTTACCCGACGACCGGATAGCACGCTATCCGTTGCCCCGGCGCGACGCATCCCGGCTGCTGGTCAGCAGGAACGGCCATCTTACCGAAGACACCTACCGCAACATCAGCCGGCACATACCGGAAGGCTCCCTGCTGGTGTTTAACCAGACCAGGGTGATCCATGCAAGGCTGCTCTTCCAAAAGCCCACAGGCGGTCGTATTGAGGTGTTCTGCCTGGAGCCGGGCGAACTGTATGCCGATGTACAGACGGCAATGAGCCGGCGGGGAGAAGTATACTGGAAATGCCTGGTAGGCGGCGCCGCCAAATGGAAGGAGGGACAGGTGCTGTCGCTGGCGGCGGCAGATGCCGAAGGCGCTTCGCTGCAGCTTACCGCGGCGGTAGCCGAGCGGAAAGAAGGGCATTTTGTGCTTCGCCTGCAATGGACAGCGCCCCTCACTTTTGCCGAAGTGCTGCATACGGCAGGCCGGGTACCCTTACCTCCTTATCTTGAGCGGGAAGCCGAGCAAAGCGACGAGCAGCGCTACCAGACTATCTTTGCCCGCGAAGAAGGGAGCGTGGCAGCGCCTACGGCCGCACTTCACTTTACGGAGCAGGTAATGGAGCAGCTGGAAGCAAAAGGCATAGGCACCGGGTTTGTGACGCTCCATGTAGGCGCAGGTACCTTCAAGCCGGTAAAGAGCCAGACCATGCAGGGGCACGATATGCATGCGGAATGGATTGAAGTAACGCCGGAGCTGATCGCCACCCTGATTCGCCAGCTGAAAGCGGGACAGCCGCTGGTCGCTGTCGGCACTACTTCGGCCCGTACACTGGAAAGCCTTTACTGGATAGGGCTGCGGCTTTACAGGGGAGATTCGGGTTTTCTTCAGGAAATTGCCGTGCCCCAGTGGTATCCTTACGAACATGCTGCAGATACAGAGCCAGTAACCGTGCTGGAAGCGCTGCTCCGTTACCTTGAAGACCACCGTATGCCCCGGCTGGTCAGCCGTACGCAGATCATTATAGCCCCCGGGTATACTTTCCGGCTGATCGATGCACTGGTCACCAATTTCCACCAGCCCCAGTCTACCTTGCTGCTGCTGGTAGCCGCCCTTGTAGGCCCGGCCTGGCGCAGCATATACGACCGTGCGCTGGAACAAGGCTTCCGCTTCCTGAGCTACGGCGACGGCTGCCTGCTGTGGAAGTAGACAGCCGCCTCCATCGCCAGGTTTTACAATTTGGAAAAGTGCCGGCGGATGGCCTTGCCCTCATGGCTGAGCTGCATCAGGTACATCCCGGGAGCGATCCCGTCCAGCGGCAGCGTGATATCCAGCATGGCGGCCTGCACCTCGTAGTCCCGGTATGCTACTCTTTTTCCCTGCATATCCGTAATGCTGAGCATATAAGCGCCTTTGTCTGCGGCCCTGCTCCGGATATGCAATATCCCGGTTGTTGGATTGGGAAACAGCTGCAGGTCCCGTTCTGCCGTAAGGGATGCTATAGCCGTACTGCCTTCTTCTGTCAGGGAAAGGCTTAAGGGCGCGCTGGCCCTGTCCCCGTTGATCGTATGATCGTTGTTGACCCCGTTCAGGATAGCGTGGAAGGTTACCGTGCCGCTGCCGCCCGGCGGAGCTGTCCAGTCAAAGCTGGCTTCATAGTTGCCGTTAACGGCAGGGAGGCTGGTGCTATGCTCCACCACCTGCAACCCGCTTAAGATGCTGATGTGCTTGTTGTCGCCCATATTGGCAAAGCTGCCTGCCTGCTGGTGGTTGCTGCGGACAGCGCTGAGCTGGAATCCGAAAAAGGGTAGCTGCGGATGGCTTCCGCTCAGCGTTACGGTATAAACAGTGCCTGGCTTATAGCCGCCGTTGGCCGGGTTGCCGGACGCTTTTTCTTTAAGCGAAAGCGCAATACCAGTAGTGCCCGATCCTCCGCCGTGGCAGCTGGCGCAGGTACCGTTGCTGCCGGGTCCTCCATTGCGGATCCCGTTGCCGGAAGAGGCCGGCCCGGCAGAGTTGCTGCTCAGGGTGATGTACAGTCCGCTCCCCAGGAGCAATGCGATCAACATCGGTTTTTTCATTGTGTATCTTTTGCTCAAAAATAGAAAGGCGGCCTCATGCGCTGATAGGACAAAAAGGACTAAAAAGAGGACTTTTGCGCCCCGTTTCCCTGCCCGGTGCTGATCCGGCCTGCAGGTAGGAAAAATGCCGGCAATACTGCTATCTTTGGCGCATGAAAATTCTTGTGGTTTATTTTAGCCAGAGCGGCCAGCTGCGCGATATCCTGGATCATGTGGTCATGGATATGCAGGCGGAAGCCGAAATAGATTTCGCCGAAATAAAACTGGTGCAGCCATATCCCTTTCCCTGGACCTCAGCTACTTTCTTTGACGCCATGCCCGAGTCCGTACTGCAGATACCGGAAGCCATACAGCCGATGCCCGGGATACAAGGCAAAGAGTACGACCTGGTATTGCTGGGGTACCAGCCCTGGTTCCTTTCGCCTTCCGTACCGGCCAACAGTTTCCTGAAAAGCAGCTGGGCAGAAGTGCTGCGAGGCAGACCGGTGGTTACGGTGATCGGCTGCCGCAATATGTGGCTCAATGCGCAGGAAAAAGTAAAAGCCGAACTGCAGCGGCTGCAGGCCCGGCATGTAGGGCATATAGTGCTGGAAGACAAGCACAGCAACCTGACCTCCCTGCGTACCATTATACGCTGGCTGTTCAAAGGGCAGAAAGAAGCATCGGGCAGCCTGCCTGCCGCAGGGGTTTCAGATGCCGACATTCAGGATGCGCGTAAATATGGAAAGCCTATTTTGCAGCGGCTGCGGCAAGGGCAGCCCGAGGGGCTGCAGGAAGAGCTGCTGCGCCTGGGCGCAATACAGCTGCGCCCCAACCTGATTGTCATGGAGAAGAGAGGCGCAAGCCAGTTCCCCAAATGGGCTAAGAAGGCACGCGGTAAAGGGGGGCGCGGAAGCGAGGCGCGCAGGCCGGTGATCAGGCTGTTCAGCCGTGTCCTTATCACGGCTATTTTTGTGCTGTCGCCGGTCACTACATTGATCGCAAAAATTCAGACAGCGCTCCGGAAAAAACAGCTGTTGCAGGAAGTAACGTATTTCAAAAGCGTAAGCTATATACCCGGCAAGCTTTAGCAGACCAAAAAGGGTGTAAAGCAGGGGGCTGCCTTCGAACGAAGGCAGCCCCCTGCTTTTATCGCTGATCTTGATTTATACCACTACGTTGATCATCCTTCCCTTTACATAAATGAACTTTTTCGGCTCCTTGCCTTCCAGCCATTTCTGTATCACTTCGTTGGCCAGCACTTCTTTTTCGATAAAGGCCTGGTCGGCGTCCAGGGCAAATTCCAGCTCGGTGCGCGCCTTGCCGTTCACGGCAACGGGATATACCTTGCTGTGCGCCACCGTATATCTTTCTTCCCACTGCGGGTAAGCGGCATGTACAACCGAGCCTTCGTGCCCCAGCTGCTTCCATATAGCCTCTGCAAGGTGCGGCGCGTAAGGTGCCAGGATGCGGACCAGCGGGTCGAGCACCGCACGCTTATGGCAGCTGAGGTCGGTAAGTTCGTTCACGCAGATCATGAACTGGCTCACTGCCGTGTTGAAGGCAAATTTTTCGGTATCGCCTTCAATCTTTTTAATGGTCTTGTGCAGTACCTTCAGCTCCGCCTCCGTGGCAGCTTCATCGCTTACGATCCATCCCTGCTGCTCGTCGAAATACAGGCGCCAGAATTTTTTCAGGAAGCGGTGCACGCCTTCGATGCCTTTGGTATCCCAGGGCTTGCTCATTTCGATGGGGCCGAGGAACATTTCATACATCCGGAAGGTATCCGCGCCGAACTGTGCCACGATATCGTCGGGGTTGACGACGTTGTACTTGGACTTCGACATCTTCTCCGTTTCGCTGCCGCAGATGTATTTCCCGTTTTCGAGAATAAATTCCGCATCAGCATATTCGGGCCTCCAGTTCTTAAAGGCTTCGATATCCATTTCTACGCCATCCACGAAGTTTACGTCTACCCGTATCTGGTCAACCAGATATGCTGTCCTGAGGCCCGAGGAAACAAACGTATTAGTACCGTTGATACGGTATACATAGCGCGTGCTTCCCTGTATCATTCCCTGGTTCACCAGGCGTTTAAAAGGTTCATCAAAGCTGAGGTAGCCCAGGTCGTGCAGGGCTTTGGTCCACATACGGCTGTAGAGCAGGTGCCCTACGGCATGCTCCGTGCCGCCGATATACAGGTCTACCTGCTGCCAGTACGCGGCCACATTCTTATCCACCGGCTCCTGTTCGTTGCCGGGATCCATATACCGCAGAAAGTACCAGCTGCTGCCGGCATAGCCGGGCATGGTATTGGTTTCCCGCTTCAGGATGTTCCCTTTATTATCCGTAATGTTTACCCAGTCTGTAATGTTGGCCAGGGGGCCTTCGCCGTCGGGGCCGGGGCGGTAATGCTCCACATGCGGCAGCTCCAGGGGCAATTGCCGGAATGCTTCCGGAAGGTCTGCACCAGGTTCGTCGATCGCATAGGGCACGTCGCCGCGGTATACCACCGGGAAGGGCTCGCCCCAGTAGCGCTGGCGGCTGAAGCCCGCATCACGCAGCTTGTAATTGATACGGCGTTTGCCTATGCCCCTTTCTTCCAGCGCAGCCAGCACTTTCGCAGCCGCGTCCTTTACCGGCAGGTCGCTTACAAAGCCGCTGTTACGGATGGTTACATTTTTATCCGATACGGCGGCCTCGCCTGTATACAGGCCGCCGAAGATATTGGTAACCGGTATCTGGAAATGCTGCGCAAATGCATGGTCGCGGTCGTCGCCCGAAGGTACCGCCATAATAGCCCCGGTCCCGTATCCTGCCAGCACATATTCCGATATCCATACCGGTATCTGCCTCCCGTTGAAGGGGTGAATACAATAAGCCCCCGTAAAGCAGCCGCTGATCTTTTTCTCTGCCATGCGCTCGCGTTCGCTGCGGCTTTTTACATAGGCGACGTATTCTGCTACGGCAGCTTTCTGCTCCGCTGTCGTAATCTTATCGACCAATTCGTGCTCGGGCGCCAGCACCATAAAGTCCACGCCGAAGATGGTGTCCGGCCTTGTAGTGAACACCTCGGCTTTCGCTTCGGTCCCGTCTATGTCGAAGATAACCTGCGCACCTTCGCTGCGGCCGATCCAGTTGCGCTGCATCTCTTTCATGGCTTCGCTCCACTCCAGGTTGTCGAGGCTGTCGATCAGGCGGTCGGCGTATTCGGTAATGCGCAGGAACCACTGGCGCATTTTCTTTTTTTCTACAGGATGCCCTCCGCGTTCGCTGACTCCGTTTACTACCTCGTCGTTGGCCAGTACGGTACCCAGGGCCTCGCACCACCATACTTCGGCATAGTCCAGATAGGCCAGGCGGTACTGCATCAGTATATTGCGCTGCTCCGGCTCATTCTTCGCAGCCCATTCGGCAGCGGTAAAAACGATGCTTTCATCGCCCGGGGCCGGGTGCCCCGCATTGCCTTCCTGCTCAAAGTGGCGGACGAGCGTATCGATAGGCTCCGCTTTTTGCGTATTGCGGTTGAACCAGCTTTGGAACAGCTGCAGGAAGATCCACTGCGTCCATTTATAATATTTAGGATCGCTGGTACGTATCTCACGGTCCCAGTCGTAGTTAAAGCCTATATTGTCGAGCTGTTCCTTATAGCGGGCTATGTTCTTTTCCGTGGTCACGGCAGGGTGCTGGCCGGTTTCCAGCGCGTACTGTTCTGCCGGAAGCCCGAACGCATCGAAGCCCATCGGGTGCAGCACATTGAACCCTTTCATGGTCTTATAGCGTGCGAAGATGTCGGAAGCGATATAGCCAAGCGGATGCCCCACGTGCAGTCCCGCGCCGCTGGGATAAGGAAACATGTCCAGCACATAATGCTTGGGCCGGCCGGTATCGTTGGTTATTTTATATACTGCCTTGTCTTTCCAGAACCGTTTGGCGTCCTGTTCAATTTTCCGAAAATTGTATTCCACTTTATAATGAGATATGAAATGTTAGGTAAAAGGCGGCCAGCCGGGCGCAGGAATCAGTCGAGCGGCGGCAGCCACATGGCCCCACCTATACTGCTGCGGGTAGCGCCGGTAACGCTGTGCAGCACATTGATCTCTTCCCGCCAGCGAAGCGTGCCGATCAGGGCCATAGCAATGGCTTCCTTATGTTTAACAGTAGCTTCGTCCGGCAGCACCAGTTCTATCGGTCCCTGTTTATCCAGTTCCTGCTGCAGGGTTTCGACCAGGAAGTCGTTGAACGCGCCTCCGCCGGTCACCAGCATTTTCTGCGTAAGCAGCGGGTTCCGGTAAGGTTCGAGGGCTTTGGCTACCTGGGCGGCAATGTGCCTGGTGGAGGTATGCAAGGCATCGTTACCGTTATGCAGCGCCGCAAAATGCGGCAGTACCTCTTCCGTTACAAAACCGTTATGCAGGGATTTAGGCACCGGCTTACCATAGAAAGGAACCTGGTTTACCTTTTCCAGCACCAGCTCGTCGGCTATGCCGGTGCGGGCCATTGCGCCCTTATCGTCGAATTCTTTCGAGGCCAAAGCCGCAAAGTGATTCAGAAGCTGGTTGGCCGGGCATATATCAAAGGCCAGGGGCGACTCTGTATTGATGGTAACATTGGCAATGCCGCCAAGGTTAAGGCAAAAGTCATACGCGCCGAACAGCAGGCGGTCGGCGATCGGCACGATGGGGGCGCCCTGGCCGCCGAGGGCTATATCCATGTTGCGGAGATCGCTGACAACAGGCAGCAGCGTCCAGGCGGCAATAGCGGCGCCGTCGCCTATCTGGCTGGTAGTCCTGGCTGCGGGCTCATGCCATACGGTATGGCCGTGCGAAGCGATAAAATGCACTTTATGCTCCAGGCTGTACCGTTTGATAAAATGGCTGACCTGCTCGCCCAGGTAATGGCCGTAGCTGGTGTGCAGGCGCAGGAATTCCGGCACATGGAGCTGGTGCGCTTTTTTCAGCTCGGCGCCCAGCACCTCGGGGTAAGGTACGCAGTCTGCATGCAACAGCTCATAGGTCCATTTGCCGCTTACTTCCGTAAGCTGCACATAAGCAAGGTCCAGGCCGTCCAGCGAACTGCCGGACATCAGTCCGATCACATTATAAACCATTGGATAAAATACTGTCGGGAAAAGCCCGCTTCCCCCTTGTTTTTGTAACAGACTGCAAAAGTAAAGAAAGAAATTCCGATTCCCTTATTTTCTGTGGCGCTGTCTGCGATTCAGCTGCCCGGGGCTGGTAACGAAATGCAAAGCAAAGAAAGAAATCCTGTTAAAACGGGCGCATATCCAAAAGATAAACCGGCATTTTCAATATTTTTGAAAGGTGCCGACCTTACAGAAAACCTGCTTATGAAAAAGATTCTTTTTGCCTTCCTGAAATACAGCTGCCTCGTACTGCTGCTGATCGCGGCGGCGCCGGGCTGCCGGAGCAGCGACCGCAGCTCGGGCGACCAGGCGGTGCGCCGGCATTATAATCTCAGCTATGGCGCCGATAGCCGGCACAAAATGGATGTGTATCTGCCCGAAGGCCGCAACGACCAGACACCTTTCCTGGTCCTTGTGCACGGAGGGGCCTGGGTAGCCGGGGATAAAGGGGCTTTCAATGCCTTGCAGGACAGCCTTATGGCAAGAGGCATCGCCAGCGCCACGATCAATTACCGCTACGCTTCAGCAGATGTGCACTACGAGCAGCTGATGGCCGATGTGCAGGCTGCGCTGGATTACTGTTACCGCAAAAGAGCTGAGTGGAATATCCGGGGCAGCCGCTACATCCTGTGCGGGGCCAGCGCCGGTGCGCATATGTCGCTGCTGTACAGCTACAGCTATAATAGCGGCGGCAGGGTGTCGGCGGTGATTTCCGCTGCCGGGCCTACGGATATTACCCAGCCTGACTGGCTGAACTATGCGGCACTGCTGGGCCTGCTCGACGAGATAGAGCTGATGGTAGGAGCGTCATATACTCCCGGCCAGCCGCTCCACCCACGCTTTTCTGCAGCCAGCCCGCGCTTCCACATCAGCAATATACCCACGCTGCTGCTGCACGGGACCAATGATATGACCGTACCTTATAATCAATCGGAGATACTGGCTGCCGACCTGGCCAGCCGGGGAGTGCCTTATAAGCTCGTACCTTTCCAGGGTGCAGGCCATGACCTGGGCCTGGGTAACCCCGCTTACCTTCAGCTGCTGCTTACAGAATTGGAAAGCTGGTGCAAGACCTACGGGCGGTGAGCCATATAGCCTGGACACAATAAAAACCGGCGCCACCAGGGCGCCGGTTTCTGTTTATAGGCTTTGTGCAGTTACCGGTCAGGCTTCCATATAGGCCTCGGTAGGCTCACAGGTGCAGATCAGGTTCCGGTCGCCTACTGTATTGTTTACGCGCGATACGGAAGGCCAGAACTTGCTCGCCATTACATAAGGCAGGGGGAATGCAGCTGCTTCGCGGCTGTAAGCATGGTTCCAGTTGGAGCTGATTACAACAGACTGTGTATGCGGCGCGTTTTTCAGCGGGTTGTCCTTGGCGTCAGCCTTGCCTTCTTCGATAGTGCGGATCTCCTCCCGGATCGACAGCAGGGCGTCGCAGAAACGGTCGAGCTCGGCCTTGTCCTCGCTTTCGGTAGGCTCAATCATGATGGTGCCGGCTACCGGGAAGCTCATGGTCGGGGCATGGAAGCCATAATCCATCAGGCGCTTGGCTACATCTTCGGCTTCGATCTCGGCGCTCTTCTTGAACGGGCGAAGGTCTACGATGAATTCATGCGCGCAGGTGCCGTTCACTCCCGAATAGAGAATGGGATAGTCTTGCTGCAGGCGTGCTTTCATATAGTTGGCATTCAGGATCGCGTATTCCGTAGCCTTTTTCAGTCCGTCGGGACCCAGCAGGCGGATATAGGCATAGCTGATCAGCAGGATGGAGGCAGAGCCGTAAGGCGCTGCAGACACTCCATGCTGGGGTTTGCTTTCATCGTTGCCCGATACGTGGCCCGGCAGGAACGGCTTGAGGTGGGCTGCCACGCAGATGGGCCCCATGCCCGGACCGCCGCCGCCATGCGGGATGGCAAAAGTCTTATGCAGGTTGAGGTGGCATACGTCGGCGCCGATATAGCCCGGAGCGGTAAGGCCTACCTGGGCATTCATGTTTGCGCCGTCCATATATACCTGGCCGCCGTTATTGTGTATGATCTTTATAATGTCTTTGACGCTTTCTTCATAGATACCGTAAGTAGAAGGGTAGGTAATCATCACGCCTGCAAGGTTGGCGGCATGCAGTTCTGCTTTTGCCTTCAGGTCGTCCACGTCGATATTGCCATTCTCCAGGGCTTTTACCACTACTACTTTATAGCCCGCCATAACAGCCGAAGCGGGGTTGGTGCCATGTGCGGAAATGGGGATCAGGATCACATTGCGGTGGTGGTCGCCGCGGCTTTCATGGTATCTTTTGATAGCCAGCAGGCCGGCATATTCGCCCGAAGCGCCGCTGTTGGGCTGCAGGCTGCAGGCTGCAAATCCGGTGATCTCGCTCAGGTATTGTTCCAGCTCTTTTACGATCTGGAGGTACCCTTTGGCCTGGTCGGCAGGGGTGAAAGGATGTATCTTGCTCCAGTGGCTCCAGCTCAGCGGTATCATTTCCGTAGCAGCGTTCAGCTTCATGGTGCAGCTGCCCAGGGAGATCATGCTGGTATTGAGGCTGAGGTCTTTATTCTCGAGGAATTTGATATAGCGCATCATCTGGGTTTCGCTGTGGTGCGCATTGAATACTTCCTGGGTAAGGAAGGCGGAGGTACGCACCAGTGCGGAGGGAACGCCTTTCAGCGTATGTTCCTCGTCCACGTCATAGCCTACTGCGCCTTCTACAAGGTTCAGCGCATTGATGATATTGGCCAGGTCTTCGAAGCTGGTGGTTTCATCCAGGGAAATGCCGATCATGCCGCCGGGAAAATAGCGGAAATTGATGTTAAAGGAAAGCGCTTTTTCGCGGATGGCCTCCAGTTTATCGGTCTTCACTACCACCGTATCGAAGAAGGACCGGGAAACCAGGGTATGCCCTGCTTCGGTCAGCGCCTCGGCCAGCGCCTGTGTAAGCGCATTGATGCGCAGGGCTATTTTCTTCAATCCTTCCGGCCCGTGGTAGACGGCATACATGGCAGCCATATTGGCCAGCAGGGCCTGGGCGGTACAGATATTGGAAGTGGCTTTTTCGCGTTTGATGTGCTGCTCGCGGGTCTGCAGGGCCATGCGCAGCGCGCGGTTGCCCTGTGCGTCTACGCTGATGCCGATAATACGGCCGGGTATGGCGCGCTTGAACTCATCCTTGCAGGAAAAGAAGGCTGCATGAGGTCCGCCGAAGCCCAGCGGCACACCGAAGCGCTGGGAGTTGCCGAAAGCGGCATCCGCGCCCAGCTCGCCCGGGGGCGTAAGCAGCGTCAGGGCCAGCAGGTCGGTGGCCATGCCTACAAAGCCGCCTACGGCATGCACCTGCGCAATGAAGGTGCGGTAATCTTCCACGGAGCCTTTGTCGTTGGGGTATTGTACCAGCGCGGCAAAATAAGTGTTGTCGATCACGGCGGTCTTATAGTCGCCGAACACTACTTCGATATTCAAAGGCGTAGCGCGGGTAATTATCACGTCTTTGGTCTGGGGGAACATTTCCTGGTCTACAAACAGCCTGGGACGTTCGGGGTTTTCATGGTTTTTGTTCAGCTGGTGGAAGAACATGGACATAGCTTCGGCGGCGGCAGTTGCTTCGTCCAGCAGCGAAGCGTTGGCTATAGGCAGCGCCGTAAGATCGCTTACCACCGTCTGGTAGTTCAGCAGGCTTTCCAGGCGGCCCTGCGCGATCTCTGCCTGGTAAGGCGTGTATTGGGTATACCAGCCCGGGTTCTCGAAAATGTTCCGGAGAATCACGCCGGGTGTATGGGTATCGTAATACCCCTGGCCGATATAGGTCTTGGAAACTTTATTTCCTAAAGAAATACGCTTTAGCTGGCGGAGGTATTCCGCCTCGCTCACTGCGGCAGGAAGGTCCAGCGGCTTCGGCAGCCGGATCGCCTGGGGAACGGTTTGGTTGATCAACTCATCCAGGCTGTCAATGCCAATGGTATCAAGCATTTCGCGGCTCTCCTGTTCATCGGGGCCTACGTGACGCTGGAGAAATTCGTGCTGCAATTGAGCAAAAAGATTCATATAAATTATGATGGAAAAATGAAAGAAAGCGCAAAATTAGGATAAAGTAGCATAATTATGAAACGGTTACAATAAGGTATATCGATACCGGTAATACGCTTATATCAAAGGCTACGATCCTTGATCCTTCCGATAGCGTCGCGGGGTCAAAGTATTCCTTCCTTTCCCTGATTTAAAATTATAAATTAATGTTAAATAAGGTACTATGTAATGTAAGGTACCTAATTTTGTATTGTAGTATGTAAAAAATAATACTTGCGCTATGAAAACAAGATTTACCATTGTCCTCGCCATAGGTTTATGGTACGCTGTCCCGGCCCGTGCCCAGGAAATGACCGCAGTTAAGGGTATGGTCAGGGACGAGCTTAACCGACCGCTCGAAGCGGTAACGGTTTCCCTGCTCAGGGCCGGCGACAGCAGCCTCGTCAAAGCTGCGATCACAGATACCTCCGGTTTGTTCGAAATAGAACGGGAAGCATGCGGGCGGTTCCTGCTCAGCTATACCAGCATGGGCTACGCCAGAGCTTTTTCGGCCCCGTTTTTGCTGGAAGCCGGCAAAGGCTTTACGGTTCCCGCTTTGCAGCTGCAGCCCGAGCGCCGGAAGATCGCCGATGTGGTGATCACTTCGAGGAAGCCCATGATCGAAGTAAAGCCCGGGAAGGTAGTGTTCAACGTCGAAGGCAGTATCAATGCCACGGGAAGCAACGCCCTGGAGCTGCTGCAAAAAAGCCCGGGCGTGCAGGTAAGCAACGACGAAAGCATCCGGATGAAGGGAAAGGCGGGCGTAAAGGTGTATATCGACGGTAAAATGATGCAGCTGGACGAGAAGGCGCTGGCCGACTACCTTAAGAGCATCAGCAGCAGCGATGTGGAGCTGATCGAAATGATCGCGAATCCGGGGGCCGGGTACGATGCCAGCGGGAATGCGGGCGTCATTAACATTAAGCTGAAAAAGAACAAAAAATACGGCGCCAACGGAAGCATCGAGCTGGGCGTGCAAAAAGGCATCTGGTACCGGGGCAATGGCGCTCTGGGCCTCAACTACCGCAACCGGAAGGTCAATGTCTTCAGTAATGTGAGCGGTAATATCGGTAACAGGGAAAACGAGCTGAACCTCTACCGGATACAGAATGGCAGCATTTTTGACCAGGAAACCACTATGTTCAACAAAAGAAGGAATGTCCACATCAAAGCCGGTGCAGATTATTTCCTCGACCGGAAACATACGGTAGGCGTACTGGCAACCTCGGGCTTCAGCGGCGGCACTTTCACCACCGAAAGCGCTACGGATATCTACAGCCAGGCTACGGGCGCGCTGCAACAGAAGCTGAAAGCCGGTAATGAAGCGCAGATGAACCGGGCCAGCGGCAATTTTAACGTGAACTACCGCTATGCCGACGACAGCACCGGCAAGCAGGTAAGCTTCGATGCCGACTACGGCTTATACCATAACCGTATTGCCAGTTACCAGCCCAATAACTACTATGGTGCCGCCGACGATTTCCAGTACACGATCATCAACGGCAACCGTACCCCCACGGATATCAGGATCTACACGGCCAAGCTCGATGCAGAGCATAAATTGTGGAAAGGAAAGCTGGGCTATGGCCTGAAAAGCGCTCTGGTGAAAACCGACAACTCATTCGACTTTTTTAAGTACACCGACAATGTCGCGGTCAGAGATCTGGCGAAGAGCAACAGCTTTGCCTATTCTGAAAATGTAAATGCAGCCTATCTGAGCTATGACATCTCCCCGGGAAAGAAATGGAGCCTCCAGGCTGGGCTGCGCATGGAGCAGACCCATAGCAAAGGCGAGCTGTTGCGGGCGGATGGCGGTACACAGTCCGACAACACCGTGGAGCGGGATTACCTCGACCTGTTTCCCAATGCTACACTTAATTATACCATAATGCCCGACCATGTATTGGAGCTGAACTACAATCGCAGGATCAACCGCCCCGACTACCAGGACCTGAACCCCTTTGAAAATAAGCTGGACGAGATGACCTACGAGAAAGGAAACGCTTTCCTGAAGCCGGAATATGCCGATAACATTACGCTGAGCTACGTGTTTAAGTCGGCCGTAAACCTGAGCGTCGGCTACAGCCATGTAAAGGATTATGCCGTAATGATCACCGATACGATCAATACCAGGGCCACCTTCATACAAAGGCAGAACATCGCCGCGCAGAAAATATACAGCGTAAGCCTGGGCGCTCCCTTGCCCATTGCCAAATGGTGGAACGGGTATGTAAGCCTGTGGTACAACTACCAGGAAGTACGGGGCTCCTTCAACCATATCCATATCGACCTGAGCGCTCCGGGTTACGGCGCCTATATGCAAAGCACCTTTACTCTGGGCAGGGGCTGCAGCGCCGAGATAAGCGGCTGGTTCGACGGCAAAGGAGTGGAAGGCACCTGGGAGAAAAATGCAATGGGCTCGCTGGACGCAGGCCTTCAGAAGAAATTCCTGCAGGACAGGGCTTCGGTAAAGATTACTGCTACCGATATCCTGCGCACCACCAGGTTCCGGGGCGGCAGCAATTACGGCGGTACCGATATGCGCATCAACCAGCAGAACGAGAACCGGACCATCCGGCTTAATTTCAGCTACCGCTTTGGCAGCAGCCAGATCAAAGCGGCACGGCAGCGCAAAACGGCATCCGACAGCGAAGGCAGCAGAATCAAGTAAGCTCCTTCAGGCAGCCATAAAGTAGGACGCCGGCTTGCTTGCTCTTTATTCTATGATGCAGGGGGCTTTATTGGCCGAATGCTATATTTCATAAGTAGTGCCTTCGGCCGTAAGCTCCACGTCGGGAAAAATGCGGCTGGCTTCCTCGTAAAAAACCGCCAGGTCCTGGTATTTGGAGGAGAAGTGGCCCAGCAGTAACCGGCGGGCTCCTGCCAGCTTTGCCAGTTCGGCCGCCTGCGCGGCCGTGCTGTGATACCGCTCCCGCGCTCTTTCCTGCAGTTCATCCAGGTAAGTGCTTTCATGGTAGAGCGCATCTGCATTGCGGATATAAGGCAGGAAGGAGTGGGTGTACAGGGTATCGGCGCAGTAGGCATACTTTTTGCCGGCCGGGCCTTCCGTGGTCACCCATTCATTTTTGACAGTAAAGCCGTCGCGGCGCAGGTAGTCCTCGCCCTGCTTCAGGCGGTTGTAGAAAGCGGCGGGGATCTCATATGCCCGGCATTTTTCCGGGTCGATCTTCCTGCCCCCGCCTTTGGCGGTAAACAGGAAGCCGTGGCAGGGAATGCGGTGCTCTACGGGGAATGCCTGCACCGAGTAGTAGGCCGTATCTACGAGCCATGCCGCTTTTCCTTCTTCCAGCGCCGTAAATACCACCGGGTAGGGCAGGAGAGTGCCCGCAGCCGAAAGGTGCAGGTCTATAATGTCTTTTAGCAGGGCAGGTCCGCAGAGATAAAGCGGTGCGGTACGGCCCATCAGCCCCATGCTTGTGAGCAGGCCTATCAGCCCGAAATAATGGTCGCCGTGCAGGTGGCTGATGAAGATATAATTGATGCGGCGCCGCCGTATATTATAGCGCTGCATTTGTATCTGGGTTCCTTCTCCGCAATCGACGAGGAACTGTTGCTCCCTTATATCAACTACCTGGGCGGTAGGATGACGTCCGAACGCGGGCAATGCCGAGTTATTGCCAAGAATGGTCAACTTTATTGTTGTCATGTACAGTCTGGTGGTTATCCCTTGACGCTGCTCAGGCTTCGTCCAGCAGATCTCTTTCCATCACTTCCATGCTGATGATGTCGATGGCCTCGATCAGGGTTGGCGTAAGATTAAGGCTCAGGTGATACTGCCCTTGTTTCATTATCTGCATCACACAATCTTCCATTCCGGTAAATACCAATGATCCGCCGTGGTTGTACACCGAATGGTGCAGCTCCAGCAATACGTTACCTGACGCCATTTCCATGCTGCTGATATTTTGTAAGTCGATCACGAAATTATGGCTGCCCGTTTCTCTCTGCTCCTCTACCTTTTGTCGTATTACCTCTGCCAAATTAACACTCAAATCACCCCGATCCGGCGTAATTACAGTGTAAGTGGGTTTGGTATCAATTTTGAATTCCATTTTGTAACTATTATTGGTATTATGACTCTCTGGAGGAAAAAAGGTTCAAATGTAGCTCAAAATACGGAAAATTAGTTTTTGCCCGTTAGCCCTTATTTATCCCCGCAGATATTCATCATACAATAATTATCAATTTTCTCTAACTTAGCATTTTAATAATAACTGCCGTTTGCCCGCTAAAAGAGCATATCTTCAGGTTTCTGAAAATGACGGAAAATCAACACTGGACGTTGGCAACAAACCCCGTGTTTTTATGTTTAAGTTCAGTTATCTTTGAAAGGCAAACATTAATCTGAATCATCCAAATGGATACTAATTTCTCACCGAAAGTCAAAGAGATCATCTCCTACAGCCGTGAAGAAGCTTTGCGGCTCGGCAATGATTTCATAGGAACGGAACATCTGTTATTAGGCCTCATCCGCGAAGGTGAAAGTATTTCCATGCGTATCCTGCAGTCTTTTAATATAGACCTGTTCGACCTGCGCAAGGAAGTGGAAGTGGTGATCAAAGACAAAGGCAACAAGTCGATCGCCAACCTCAACAGCTTACCCCTGACCCGCCAGGCCGAAAAAGTAATACGCATTACGGTCCTGGAAGCCAAAACGCTTAAAAGCCGTACTGTGGAATCCGAACATCTCATGCTCTCCATCCTGAAAAATAAAGAAAATCCTGCGGCGCAGATCCTCAATCATTATGATGTGGACTATGAGCGCTTCAAGAACGAACTGAGCATCCTACAGGGAGACCTGCCGGGGGCGGAATATACCGGCAATGATCCGGGCTCCGAAGAGTTTGACGACGACGAGCGCCGCCAGTACCAGCAGCGCCAGCGCCAGGGAGGCGCCGCTGCAGGCAGCACAAAGTCCAAGACCCCGGTGCTCGACAATTTCGGCCGCGACATTACCCGCATGGCCGAATTAGGCAACCTGGACCCCATTGTAGGCCGCGAGCAGGAGATAGAACGCGTATCGCAGATACTTTCCCGCCGCAAAAAGAACAACCCGATCCTGATCGGTGAGCCCGGCGTGGGCAAGACCGCGATCGTGGAAGGCCTGGCCCTGCGCATCGTGCAGCGCAAAGTGTCCCGCATCCTGTTCGATAAGCGCGTGATCAGCCTGGACCTGGCTGCCCTTGTGGCAGGCACCAAATACCGCGGCCAGTTCGAAGAGCGGATGAAGGCGATCATGAACGAGCTCGAAAAGAACCGCGACGTGATCCTGTTTATCGATGAGATCCACACCATCGTGGGCGCAGGCGGCGCATCCGGCTCGCTGGATGCATCCAATATCTTCAAGCCCGCCCTTTCCCGCGGCGAGCTGCAGTGTATCGGCGCCTCAACGCTGGACGAATACCGGATGTACATCGAGAAGGACGGCGCGCTCGACCGCCGCTTCCAGAAAGTGCTGGTAGAACCGCCGAGCATCGACGAAGCCATCACCATCCTGAACAACATCCGCCCGAAATACGAAGAGTTCCACAACGTAACGTACGACAAAGACGCAGTGGAAGCCTGCGTGAGGCTGAGCGACCGCTATATGACCGATCGCCTGCTGCCCGACAAGGCCATTGACGTAATGGATGAAGTAGGCGCACGCGTGCACCTGAAAAACATCAACGTGCCCAAAAATATCCTCGACCTGGAGAAGAAGATAGAGGATATCAAGCTGGAGAAAAATAAAGTAGTGAAAAGCCAGCGCTTCGAAGAAGCGGCCTCCCTGCGGGATAAGGAAAAGCGCCTGGGCGAAGAACTGGAAAAAGCCAAGAGCGAATGGGAAGAGGAAGTGAAGCATAAGCGCTATCCTATTCATGAAGAAGATATAGCCGAAGTGGTGAGCATGATGACGGGCATTCCCGTAATGCGCATGGTGGAAGCCGAAAGCGAAAAGCTCCGCAGGATGGGCGACGACCTCAAAGGCATGGTCGTAGGCCAGGACGATGCCATTACCAAGACCGTAAAAGCCATCCAGCGTAACCGGGTGGGCCTGAAAGATCCCAAGAAGCCTATCGGCTCCTTTATCTTCCTCGGTCCTACCGGTGTAGGTAAAACCGAGCTGGCCAAGGCCCTGGCACGTTACCTCTTCGACAGCGAAGACGCCCTGATCCGCGTGGATATGAGCGAGTATATGGAAAAATTCTCGCTGAGCCGCCTCATTGGCGCGCCTCCCGGCTATGTAGGCTACGAAGAAGGCGGGCAGCTGACCGAAAAAGTACGCCGTAAGCCTTACTCCGTGGTGCTGCTGGACGAGATCGAAAAAGCGCATCCCGATATCTTCAACATCCTGCTGCAGGTGCTGGATGACGGCCAGCTCACCGACGGCCTGGGCCGTAAGGTGGACTTCAAGAACTCCATCATCATCATGACCTCCAACATCGGCGCCCGCCAGCTGAAAGACTTTGGAGACGGCGTGGGCTTTGCTACCGCCGCCAAGATCTCTACAGCGGAAGAAAACAACCGCGCCGTGATCGAAAAAGCGCTCAAGCGTACCTTCAGCCCCGAGTTCCTGAACCGTATCGACGACGTGATCATCTTCAACCAGCTGAACGAAGAGCACATCAACCTCATCATCGATATTATCATGAAGGATGTGCTGAAACGGATGAACACCATGGGCTTTACCCTGGAGCTGACGACCGAAGCGCGCAAGTTCATTGCCGAGAAAGGCTACGATCAGCAGTTCGGCGCCCGCCCGCTGCACAGGGCCATCCAGAAATACCTGGAAGACCCCCTGGCCGAGGAGATACTGAACCACAACATCAAGGAAGGCGACAAAGCTGTAGCCGACTATGATAAGGAACAGGAAAAGATCGTTTTCACCGTATCCAAGGGCAAAGACAAAAAGGAAAAAACAGAGAATAAAGAGTAAGCACAGCTTTTCATAAAGCGCTAACGAAAGACCCGGCCTCGGCCGGGTCTTTTTATGCTATCCCAAGGGGGGCAGATAGCTGCACGAGGAGCAGGGCTGCCTTCTACCTGCCGGCCTGCTGCCGGGGCTTATACCCCATCGTGGCATAATACAGGAGGTACAGGTAGCAGGGAATCATGATGAAATATCCCAGCTGGTGCGAGCCGAGCAGCTCAGACACCTTGCCATAAAGCGGGGTAAGCACTGCGCCGCCTACAATACCCATTACCAGCAGTGCGCCGCCTATCTTGGTAAAGCGCCCGGCGCCGGTAAGGGCCAGGGGCCAGATGGCCGGCCACATGACCGAGTTGGAAAAGCCGAGCAGGGCAAAGCATACTACAGCTACGCTGCCTTTGGTAAAGATAGATAAGAGTACCAGCGCCAGGCTCAGCAATACGGCCACCAGCAGGGCCTTGCGCTGGGAGATGACCTTAGGTATGGCAAAAATGCTGAGTATATAGCCCAGCAGCAGGCCGTATCCGGTATAGGAAGCAAAGTTCCTGGCTGTTTCCAGCTTGTAGCCGAGCGATTCTCCGAAGTTGGCAAAAGTGTCGTAGCTGATCACTTCCACTCCTACATAGAAGAAGATGGCTACGGCTCCCAGCCACAAATTGGGAAGCTGGTTCAGGGATTGGGGCTGGCGCAGCTTTACGGCTGCCTCTGTTGCGCCCGTTTCCTGGTCTTCCTCTTTTACTTCCGGCAGCGGCATAAAATAAAGCACTACGGCAAGCAAGGCCAGTACAACCGCGATAATGGTATATGGGCCGATCACCTTGGAGGCCAGCAGGTCCAGCTCGGCGGCCTTCTCCGCAGGACTCATGGTCAGCAGCCGGGCCTTCAGCTCATCCGCATTGTTGAGGGTAATGCTGCCCAGCACATACACTGCCAGGATGCCGGCCACCTTGTTGCAGATGCCCATGATGCTGATACGGCTGGCCGCACTTTCGATAGGGCCCAGTATAGTCACATAAGGATTGGAAGCCGTTTGCAGCAAGGCAAGCCCCGAGCCGATAATAAACAGGCCGGTAAGGAACAGGGGATAGCTGCGGGTCTGTGCGGCAGGGATAAAGAGCAGCGCACCTCCCGCCATTACCAGCAGCCCCAGCGACATACCGCGCTTGAATCCCGTGGCTTTCAGCACCAGGGAAGAGGGCAGCGACATGAAGAAATAAGCGGCAAAAAAGGCCGTAGCCACCAGGTAGGATTGGGTATGGGTCAGCTCACAGGCCAGCTTCAGGTAAGGGATCAGCTGACTGTTGCTCCAGGTAATGAACCCGAATATGAAGAAAAGGCAGCCGATCAGGAAAAGAGCAAAGCCATAATTATTATTCTTTGTATTATTGTGCCCCATTACAAAAATTAATTAGGCGATAAACTTAAAGCCTTTTTTCAAATTAGCAGCATGCAGCCTAAAAGTTTTTCAATTGGAATTGACATAGGGGGAACGAACACGGCGTTCGGCATCGTCAACCGGAGGGGAGATATCCTGGTACAGGAGAGGCTGCATACCCAGGACTACGATACTCCTGCAGCTTTTATAGATGCGATCTTCAGGCACCTGATGCCGCATGTGGAGCAATATGGAAAAGACCATATCAGCGGAATAGGAGTGGGGGCGCCTAATGCCAATTATTATTCCGGCGAGATCGTGCTGGCCGCCAATCTTAAATGGAAAGGCATCATACCGTTGCGTCAGCTGATTCAGGATGCCTTTGGCCTGCCCGTGGCTGTGACCAACGATGCCAATGCCACGGCGATCGGCGAGATGATCTACGGTTCGGCCAAGGGCATGAAGGATTTTATTATTATTACCCTGGGTACCGGCGTGGGTAGCGGTTTTGTAGCCAACGGGCAACTGATATACGGGCACGACGGATTTGCAGGGGAGCTGGGGCATGTGATTGCCGTCCGTGAAGGGCGGGCCTGTGGCTGCGGGCGCAGGGGCTGCCTGGAAACCTATACCTCCGCTACGGGTATTGTCCGTACCGCCCGCGAAAAGCTGGAAGCGGCCGGCCTTGCCGAAGGCATCATTCATGAAGACTGGCTGCAGGCGGTGCATCAAAGAGGAGAAGACATATCATCCAGCGGGATCCATAAGGCGGCCCTGGCCGGCGATCCCCTGGCATTGGAAATATTTGAATTTACCGGTAAAATACTGGGCCAGACACTGGCCGATGCCGTGGCGATCACGAGCCCCGAGGCCATTATCCTGTTTGGCGGGCTGGCCAAGGCGGGCGATTATATCCTCAGGCCGACCAAGAAATACATGGAGGAAAACCTGCTGGCGGTTTTTAAAGACAAAATAGAGATCATTCCTTCCGGCCTTTCCGAACGCGATGCCGCCATCCTGGGCTCGGCAGCGCTGGCATGGGGTTAGCCCGCAGACAAAAAATTGCTTTAAGCAGGAGCAGAGAGATCCCGTATACATTGTTCCCGTACCGACCAGAGCCGGTCCAGGTGCATGCGGGGATGGCGCCCCGGCAGCCAGCCTGCAAGAAACTGCCTGTGGTAGCTGACCTTGAATGCGGTAACCTGCTCAGCCCCGATCTCCGTTTCCGCCAGCAGATAAGGTACGAAGTCTGCCGGAGCCGAATGCAGCCGGGTGCAGTCTATAATATGGCCCGGTATTTTAAATAGCAATGCGCTTCGGGAATGCAAGCTAAGTTATGGGCCTGCAGGGTGGAAGCCACTGCGGGCGTATTGACGGCATTCATTTCAAATATACCGATATAAAGCCGGATATCATCGTATCGGTGTTCGGCAGCAAGGCGTTTGAGCAGTGCGTGCTTCGTGCTGCAGGTGCCCCTTCTTTCCGAAAAGAGCGCCAGGGGCGCCTCTTTATCCGTATTCCTTCCGTAAGGCAGCCGGCGTACCCAGTCCATGGCGGCGCCAAAGGTATGCAGCCCCGATTGCCGCATGGCCCCGGATACCACACCGGTTGCCTGTATGTCGAATTCGGGATATATGCTGCCTGTCATAGGTAGGGCAATGTTTGCTATGCAAAGGTACTGGCGCAGCATCTAAAATATATGTCTGCTGTAATAAGATTATTACAGTTTCTTTTTTCAGGAATAAAATTGGATTTTAGCGCCCATGCGCATTATGATCCGTCGTGTCGTCCCGTTTTACCTGCTCCCGGTATGGATACTGTTACTGTGCAGCACTGTGGCGCCTTGTTTGCCATTATCGGATTACACTGTTATTCATTATACCAGCGATAACGGCTTGCCGCAAAACAGCGTCAAGGCCATTGCACCGGACGAGTACGGTTTTATATGGCTGGCTACGGAAGCAGGCGTGGTTCGGTTCGACGGGAGAAGTTTCCTGCTTTTCAATAAGTACAATACCAATGTTATTTCCAGCCGCATCATCAATATACTCCGTTCTTCGCGGCATCTGCTGGCAGTTACCGACGATGTGTTTTTCCTGGAGCTGGCCGGAGGACGGGTAACCCGGAAACTGTCGCTGGAAGACGCTCCCTTGCTCTATAAAAGAGGAAGCGTACGATACTACCTGAACGTATGGCCTTCCTGGAAATATGGCGGTTGGAAAGATCCTTTTAAAATAGATTCGATCCGGACAGACCTGTACGATGGGCTGAGCGTGGAGGCCATACAGGATAAAGGTCTGTTGTTTTGGTTCCGGAACGGCAAATTCCTGGCGGCCAGCCGCCTTCCTTTCATGAAGGAGCTTAATACGCTATGTGATATTGGCAATGCCTTTTATTATCTGCCTGTCCGTCCCCGCTCCTGGAACCAGGTAACCCGTATCCGGCCCGGCAAGACCGATACAGTGCACTTTACCGGGGATCTAATCCGTGAGCCCGTTACCGGCGAAGTGGCCTGGTGCAATAACCCGGCTGCCAGGCAGGCTTTCGTTTATGCAAACCGTAAGCTCTACCGGGTATTCCCGCAGACCGATGGTAACCTCGGCACGGAGCTCCTGCTCAGCGGGTTCGATCTCCAGGGCAAGAGGATCACTTCGGGTTATTACGACACGGCCAACCAGCGACTTTTCCTCGGAAGCTCCTACAACGGTCTTTTTGTGTTTACCCGCAGAAATTTTGTTACCCGAACGGCCAGCCTTTCGGGCAACTACGATAACGTATTCTACCACCAGATAGCCCTGGACAGCACATCGGTGCTGACCACCAAAGCCGTATCTTTTTCTTCCGTCAGTCCCGGCTTCAGGCGTTACCCCCAGCTGAAGTTTATGGAAAAGCTGATCGGGAACACCATGCTGCGCGACCGCAAGGGAAACATCTGGGTATCGGGGAGCCATGCGCTGTACAAGTATGATGCCGGCTTGCGGCAGATGCCCGGCGAGTGGCGCTTCGACGCACAGCCTACAGAGCTGGAAGAAGTGGGAACGGAAATATGGGTCGGGACCCGCAACAAGGGCTTATACAGCATCGATCCGCTGCAGCCGGCACGGGCGCCGCAACGCCTGCTGAGTACCGCCGAGTACATTACCTGCATTGAAAAGGAATCGGACCGTACCGTATGGATCGCATCCGACCGGAGGTTGTACCGGTACGACCGGCTGGCGCGACAGGCAGACACCGTACATGCAATGGACTATAAAGGTGTACGGAGCATCCATTGCCTGGGTAACAACGAAGTATGGCTGTGCACTTACGAAGACGGGCTTAACCTGCTGTGGAACGGGAAGCTGACCCGCTTTCCGTCGGACCGTAACAAGCACCTTAATTCTGTGCATGTAATGGTAACCGATAAAAACGGCTACTGCTGGCTCAGCACCAACCATGGCATTTTCCAGTTCCAGAAGAAGGACCTGCTGGACTATGCCCGCAACCCCCAGACGCCTCCTTTTTATCTGCAGTACAACAAGAACTCCGGCTTTCACAGCAACGAGTTCAACGGGGGCGGGAACGCGGTGGCCGTAAGGCTGCCCAACGGCTTCCTGGCTTTTTCCTCGATGGACGGCATCGTATGCTTCGAGCCGGACAAGATAAGGCCGGAACTGCCTGCCGAGCCGTTGATCATTGACAGGGTCGAACTGGGAGGGCAGGCGCTGGCGCTCAGCGATACCATTCATTTACCCCGTAACTTCATGTCGCTGCACATAAGGGTGGCAACGGCCTATTTCGGCAACCCGGACAACCTGGTACTGGAGTACAAGCTGAACAATGCCGCATGGCTGCCGCTGGAAAACGAAAAAGTGATCTTCAATGACCTGCCTGCCGGACAGCACCAGCTATGGGTCCGCAAGCGTTCGGGCTTCGGGAACCGCTTTACCTACTGCCGGCTGATCCTGCAGGTTCCGCACGCATTCTGGGAAACCTGGCTGTTCCGCTGCCTGGTACTGCTGATAGGTGGGCTGGTTATATGGGGCCTGCTGCGGTTACGGTTAAAGTACCTGAAACGTAAGAATCATTATTTGGAGCTTACCGTAGCCGAGCGGACCGCCGATCTGAAAGATATTATCCAGGCGCTGAAGGCCTCGGAAAAGCAGCTCGAAAACCAGCTCGACTTCCATGAAAAGCTCAACAAGCACATGTCGCACGATATCCGGACCCCTTTGCGCTACCTGGTTCTGGCGGCCCGTTACGTAGTGGATAAGGTCCGGCAGAAAGAGCTGCCGGCAAGCGGCGAAGCGGAGGGTATCCTGCATTCGGCAGAAAAAATATACCAGTTCACCGAAAAGATTACCCACTACCTCAAGGCCAGGACCCGGCAGGAGCAGGTGGCCGGGGAGGTGAATATCCATAAGCTTGTGCTCCAGAAAGAAGCGATATTTGACCTTGCCGCCCGCGCGGGCCACACGCAGATACGGAACGAAGTGCCCCCGGATTTCTGCCTGCTGACCTATCCCGACCTTTTCGATGTATTGCTGCACAACCTGCTGGACAATGCAATCAAGAATACGCCCGGTGGTACGGTGCGCATAACGGCAGGAAGCAGGAAGGGCAGGAAATGGATCCGTGTGGAAGACAACGGAAGCGGCTTCTCTGAAGCGTCCATGCAGTATTACAATGAATATCTCAACGGGAAAACGGAATTACATAAGGGCTACAAAGGCTTCGGGTTTGTATTTATACGCGACATACTGCCGCTGCTGAAGCTGGAACTGACGATCAGCGCAGGGCCCGCAGGCGGCGCCGTACTGGAGCTGATCGCCAAAGGAGAAGAGCAGGCTGACGCGCCAGCCGCTACCTGATGCCGCCGTCAGACCCCGTCCGTAAAATGCCTCCTTGCTTTTTCCTGCGAGAATTTCTCCGCATTATACGCGGCCGACTGGTTGCGCGGGATCGATAAAGACTGCCATTCCTGGTTTCTGCACATGCGGGCTATGTATACGATCTGCCCTACGTGGTAAGGATAATGCGCCAGCTGCCGGTTCAGCGCCTCGGTTACGGTATGGCCCTCGTTCCGGATATATACGATCCGCTCCAGGTCTGCAGCGCTCAGGGAGCCAATGGCTTCCAGCAGGCATTCCCAGCCCTGGTTCCAGTATTCCAGCAGTGCTTCGCGGCTGCCGAACCGGTGCTCAAACTCGGCATCCCTGTTGCGCCATGGTTTTTCGCCGTCGCTGGTCAGGAAGTCGGTAAACCGGGAAAGCATATTGCCGGCCATATGGGTGGCTATGATGGCAATGCTGTTACTGGCTTCATTATACTGCCAGAAGAGCTCTTTTTCCTCAAGCTGTGCCATAGCCTGGTCTGCCAGCTTTTTATAATAAAGGAACTGCTTTTTTACGCTTTCTATATAGCTGTCCATTTCATTTGTTTTTAAGCTTTGATGAAGGTAAGTATATGCTCCGTGGCGCCTGCACTACAGGACGCAGTTCCAGCCGTGCTTATCCGGAGCATTGCCGGTCCGTATGGCTTCCAGCTGTTTTTGCAGCGTGTAGATCAGGGCGCCGGGGTCGTTTGCCAGCTGGTAATCCCTGCCTGCAATGTGGATGCTGGCGATCGTGGTTACCACTGCCGCCGTGCCTACGCCGAAAGCCTGTACCTTTTCGCCGGCTTCAATAGCTTCCTGCAACTCATGGTAGCTGATCTTTCTTTCTTCGGTAACGATACCGTGGTCGCGGGCCAGGCACAGCAGCGAGTCCCGGGTTACCCCATCGAGGATGGAAGAGCTTAAGGCCGGTGTGACCAGGCGATCGCCGATCTGGAACACAATATTCATTGTTCCGGACTCTTCGATGTATTCATTGTGCCTGCTGTCGGTCCAGATCACCTGGTCAAATCCCTCTTCCATAGCAAGCCGGGCAGGGTAGAAGGCCCCTCCGTAGTTGCCGCCGCATTTGGCGGAGCCTACGCCTCCTTCGGCGGCCCGCACATACCGGGTTTCTACCTTGACCTTTAACGGCCGGGCATAGTATTTACCGATCGGGGTGCATACAATGGCAAAGGTATAATCGTCCGATACCTTGACCCCCAGGCGTGCTTCGGTGGCAACCACGAAAGGACGTATGTATAAAGCAATCTCGGGGCGCGCAGGGATCCAGTCGCTTTCTTTCCGTATCAGCGCTTTTAGTCCGTCTATGAACAGCGCTTCCGGCAGCTCCGGCATACACATGCGCCGGAGCGAATGATTGATACGGCCAAAGTGCCGTTCCGGCCGGAAGATATTGATCCTGCCATCGGCCATGCGGTAGGCTTTCAGGCCTTCAAAAACAGTTTGCCCGTAGTGCAGTCCCAGCGCGAAGGGGCTCAGGCTCAGGTTGCCGAAAGGCTGAATGGCATAAGGCTCCCACCGGCCGTTATGGTATTGTGCCGTCAGCATATGGTCGGTGGGGGTCTGGCCAAAAGTGAAGTTGTCGAAATCAAAAGCCGCAGCGCGGCTTACTGCTGGGATCGTTTCCATATTCCTTGATTTTTTAGCAGGCGCTAAGTGTAAAGAGTTAAGACAAAGGTGGGAAAACATCTTCAATGAATACAGATACAATTTTGTGTATTTTGACCGATACAGTTTGGAGCCGTGCGTATAAAAAGCCACCGGGCAGGTGGCTTTTTATACGGTCACTGCCGGGCTGCCGGCGGCGGAGCTGGAGGCAAATGATCTGTTGTCTTTTCCCGGATAAGATTCTCCAGCACCCGGCATACCCTGGTGTCGTGCAATCCCCGCCACGCGCTCAGTTCGGTTTCCAGCTCGGCAACGCTGAATTCGGAGAACATGTCGCGGATCTGCCCCGTTTCCCAATCGGCCATCATTTCCAGGTAGGTATTTGCCAGCGAAGCAGTAAGGATCTTCCGGTCCCGGAGATAGTTGCCATATATCCGGAAAACGCTTTTGTGTTCCATATGTGATGTATTGGTTCCTGCGAATGTAGTTCGGGGAAGCGCCAGCGCACGGCGGCATAGGACCTGTTGCGTGCAGCAGGGTGTTAAAATTCCCGGGCACAGGGCGACCAGTCGGGCTTTTCCCCAGGCGGGGCGCTGCCAGGAACCCTTTACAGGCAACTGCAAGGAAAAAATTTTCAGGTAATATTAAGACGCCGAAAGGCCGGGGCCGGGAGCCACCTGTTTTTGTATCCGGTGCACAAAATCATCGATATCGAATGGCTTGCTGATAAAATCCTGTGCCGGGATATCCCCGATCTGCTGCCTGCTGTTAATATTGGCCGACATGAGCACCACGGGAATATGGCCTGTTTGCGGATCTGCCTTGAGCTCTTTGCAGATGTCGATGCCATTGCCGTCGGGCAGCATTATATCGAGCACCACGAGGTCGGGACGGTTCATTTCCTGCATGCCTTTTTTGAAGGAGGCAAAGGAGGCAAATCCCTGCACTTTGTATTGCCCCTTAAGCAGGTATTCAACCATTTCTCTGATATCCGTATCGTCCTCAAGTATAAAAATCGTTTTCATATTAGTTTGGAGGCCGTTCATCCTGTATGCATTTTCATAGGAAGTATGAATCCTTATCCTGCTCAGACAAACAACCGATGCGTAATAAAGTTGCCTGTAACCGCGGAAAATACTGCTGCGGCTGACTCTTACCTACATGCCGACCGTTGCTGGGATGTAAAATAAGAAAGGGATAAATTGCTGCGCGCATTTTACATAATTTATTCTCCCGTAGGGTCGTCTGCAATGGGATGGGAAGCTGGAATTGTGAAAAAGAATTCCGCGCCTGCGCCCGGCCTGCTTTTTACCTTCAGGGTCCCTTTGTGCCGGTCAATGATCTCTTTGGAAAGATACAGGCCTAAGCCCAGCCCGGATATATTCTGGTGGCCTTCTACCCTGTAGAAGCGGTTAAATATCTGCTCCTGCTGCTCCTTGCTGAGGCCGATACCCTCATCGCGAACCTTTACCGTAATGCCGCCGGGGCCGCTGTCCAGGGATATGGTAATCTTGTCTGTACCCGGCGCATACTTTACCGCATTGGTCAGCAGGTTTACGATTACCTGCTCGATGCGCTGCCGGTCGGCAACAACAGGGACGCGGCGGGCAGCCAGCTCCAGCACTATCTTCTGGCTGTTGCCGGAATGGCGGAACGTTTCCGCAATGTCCTGCAGCAGCTCGGCCATATCGAACTCTTCCCGGTTCAGCTGCAGGCGGCCGGCTTCGATCTTGGAAATGTCAAAAAGGTCGGAAACGAGCTTGTCCAGCTTTTCCACCTGCGCTATCGACTTGTCGATGAAGAGCCGGCCTATCCCGGTTTGCTCGTTTTTCTTCAGGATCTGCAGGTACCCTTTTACGGAAGTCAGGGGCGTTTTCAGCTCATGGCTGGCAAGGGCTATAAATTCGTCTTTCCGCACATTAAGCGCCTTTACTTCTTCAAACAATCTCGAATTTTCCAGCGCCACTGCGGCCTGTGAAGCTACGCTGCTTACCATATCTTCGTGTTCCCGGAGGAACTGGCCGGCCTGGTGGTGCCCGAAGCACAGCCCGCCGATCACCGTACCGGAGGCTGAAACCACGGGTACCGCAAGATAGCTTCTGAGCGGGTACGGCGGCCCGCCGGGGCCGCGGGAAAGCCCGGGGCCATGCGCCATATCTGCCGCCCGGACCACCTTGCCTTCCGTAAAGGTGGCTGCAAACAGCTCCTGGCTGCTATCTTTTTTGAGCCACTCCTGCAGCGTCCCCGGATCGCCGGAGCACACGAAATGCCGGGGCGGGGCTATATCGGTATTGAAAAAAAAGGCGCCGAATGCCGCACCCGTTATTTTAGTGCAGGCATCCGTTACCTGTTGCAGCACGGAGGCAGTATCGAGATTGGCCGAGATGAGCTTGCCGATCGCATTGAGCCAGTCGAGGTTCTCGGCATGCCGTTTCAGCGCCTGTTCGGTAGCCAGCTGTCGGGAAATGTCGCGGGCAATTTTGGAGGCCCCGATAATATTGCCTTTGTTGTCGCGCACGGGCGAAACCGTAAGCGAAACGGGAATTTTCCTGCCATATTTATCGAGCCGTATTGTCTGGAAGTGGTCTATTTTTTTTCCTTGCCTCAGCTGCTGCAGGATATGGACCTCTTCTTCCTGCAGGTCCTGGGGGATAAGCACATTGATCGGTTTCCCCAGCATTTCCGCTTCGGTATAGCCGAATATCTGCCTGGCGCCGTTGTTCCAGCTGGTGATCACTCCCAGCAGCGTTTTGCTGATGATGGCATCGTCGGAAGAGGCCACGATGGCAGAAAGTATGGCCTGCTTCTCCTCTCCCGTTTTTTGTCCTGTGATATCGATCAGCGTGCTGTGGCCGCCCACCAGCTGCCGGCCGGGGCCGTATATCGGGCGCGGATGCACGAGCAGCTGCCGGAACGTATGGTCGGGCCTTTCGATCTGTATCTCGGTGGCTTCGCCGAAGTGGCCCGACTGTATCATGCGGGCCATGGGGCTGTTATGAGGCATTATGACCTGGCCGTCGGTCTGGTAAGCTTTCCAGGCCCCGCACCACCTGTCGGCGGTGTCGGGGCTGCGGCCCCACAGCCTGCCGGCGGCTTCGTTGTAAAAGGTAATTTGCCCCTGCAGGTCGCAGCAGTATACGGCGACGGGCAGGTCGGATAGCAGTTTACGGAAGTCGGGCAGGGGATCACCCGACTTTTTCCCGGGAGATGGTCCCTCCTCTAAAGGTTTATTGAATTCCGGCATAGTCTGACCCCGTTAAGATAGCAAAGATCCGTTGAAAGGCGGCTTTCCACGCTGCTTTTATTTTATAATAAGGCATACTTGCCGGGAAATGTTCACTTTGGGTGTTTTTGCGGTTGGGCGCCATTACAGGCTCATTGATGCACGCTCGCAGCCGCCGCTTACCCGCGGGGAACCGAAACTATACGGCATCCGCTCCGGCGAAGGATGGGGCGCAGCTGCTTACAGCACAAAAAATAAAGGGCGGGAAGGCTTTTTTTAAATTTATTGTTACCTTTGCGCCCTCATTCATTTTTCTACATGCAACCATCGGTAAAAATCTTTTCCGGCACGAATTCTGAATACCTGGCCACCAAGATTGCGCAGGCTTACGGCACCACGCTCGGCGATATCAAGATTCAGAAGTTCAGCGATGGCGAATTCCAGCCTGTATTCCTGGAATCTATCCGCGGCGATTACGTTTTCCTGGTACAGTCCACGTTCGCGCCATCCGATAACCTGATGGAACTGCTGATGATGATTGATGCGGCCAAGCGGGCTTCAGCGGGGTATATTACCGCGGTGATTCCTTACTTCGGCTTTGCCCGCCAGGACCGCAAGGATAAACCCAGGGTTTCCATTGCTTCCAAGCTGGTGGCCAACCTGCTGACTACCGCAGGCGCCGACCGGGTAATGACCATGGACCTGCATGCCCCCCAGATACAGGGATTCTTCGACATCCCGGTAGACCACCTGGACAGCTCCGCCATTTTTATCCCGTATATCGAAAATCTTAATCTGGAAAACCTTACCTTTGCATCCCCCGACGTGGGCAGCACCAACAGGGTGCGGGAGGTAGCCAGCTATTTCAACGCGGAAATGGTGATTTGCGACAAGCACCGCAAACGTGCCAACGAGATTGCTTCCATGACGGTGATCGGCGATGTAACCGGCCGTAACGTGGTGCTGATCGACGACATCTGCGATACTGCCGGCACCTTGTCCAAATCGGCCGCCATCCTGAAAGAGCGCGGCGCGCTGAGCGTACGGGCCTTCTGTACGCACCCGGTGCTGAGCGGCAAGGCTTATGAGAATATTGAAAACTCAGAGCTGGAAAGCATGGTGGTTTGCGATACGATCCCGCTGAAGCAGGACTGCAGCAAAATAGAGGTGCTGAGCACTGCGGAGCTGTTTGCCGTGGCGATCCGCAACACTTTTGAAAACAAATCGATCCATTCGCTGTTCATTCACAGCCAGCGTAAAAATTGATAAAATACTGATCTGCATATTATTGTGCGGATTGTTTGAATAGACTGTTTAAGCAATAAAATCCGGGCCGGCAAGGCCGTTAGTTCTTAATTAATTCATAGCAATTTCAGCGTTCAGATGTTCGCCCGGAAGTACCGTTTGGCCCTGAAAAAGTAACAAAATCACACAAAATGAAATCTGTTGTTATCGAAGGACAACTGAGAACCAACATGGGTAAGAAAGCTGCCCGTGACCTGCGTTCACAAGGACAAGTATTGGGCGTTATCTATGGTGGTAAGGAAGAAGTGCACTTTTATGCACCGGTGCTGGCTTTCCGTCCCCTGGTATACACTCCCGAGTTCCAGATCGCCGAAATCAAGGTGGACGGGAAAACTTACCGCACTATTTTGAAAGACAAGCAATTCGACGTAGTAACCGACGCGCTGAACCACGTAGACTTTCTGGAACTGACCGAAGGAAAGCGTGTGATCGCCAACCTGCCGCTGAACTTCAAAGGCCAGTCCGAAGGTGTAAAAGCCGGCGGCCGTCTTGTACTGAAAATGAAGAGCCTGAAAGTGCGCACCATGCCTGAGCACCTGGTAGCCGCTATCGATGTGGACATTACCAACCTGCAGCTGAACGGCAACATCCGCGTGGAAGATGTAAAGCAGGAGCACATGGAGTTCATGAACCCGGCCCGCCAGCCGATCGCTTCCGTAGTAATGACCCGCGCCCTGCGCCAGGCCGAAACGGAAGAAAAGAAAGGTAAATAAGCTTTGCCGATATAATAAAAAAGCTGCTCTCTGCACGAGAGCAGCTTTTTTTTATGTTTCATTGTTTTCCCTTTACCAGGCTGCTTACAGGCCGCTTTCCAAACGGCGGGCCGAGCGGCGGGGAGGTTCTCCATACCGGGCCAAAGGTTCCCTTGCGCATCAGCTTATCGCTCTCATTTTCTTCAGCAGCTTACGGTGCTGCCGCTTGTGTATAAGATTATACGCCTTATAGTACAGCACCGGCAGGATCAGCAGTGTGAGCACTGTGGCGGTAACCAGCCCGCCGATCACTACGATTGCCAATGGCTTCTGCGTTTCGGAACCGATACCGGTGCTGACCGCTGCCGGCAGCAGGCCGATCGCCGCCATAAGCGCTGTCATGATAACGGGCCGGGTCCGGGCAATGACGCCCTGCCGCAATGCTTCCTCTATGGGCATTTTCGCTTCCAGGTTCTTACGGAAAACGCTGATCAGGATCACGCCGTTCTGGATGCAGACGCCAAACAGGGCAATAAAGCCGATGCCGGCGCTGATGCTGAAGTTCATGCCGGTAAGATGCAGCGCCAGGATGCCGCCGATGAGGGCAAACGGCACGTTCATGATCACGAGCGCGGCATCTTTGACATTGCCGAACATCACAAAAAGGATCATGAAAATACCGAGGAGGCACAGGGGCACTATATTGGCCAGGGTAGCCGATGCTCTTTGGGCATTTTCAAATTCACCGTTCCAGGTCAGTGTATATCCTTTGGGCAGCTTTATATTGGCCGCTACCTTCTTCCGGGCTTCGGCGATGGTACTGCCCAGGTCGCGGCCGCGCACCGAGAATTTTACGGGAATGTACCGGGAATTATTATCACGGTAAACGAAAGAGGGACCAGTGAGCACTTTGATCTCGCTGATCTCCTTAATGGGTATCTTCGATCCGTCCTGCGTTGGTACCATCAGCTGCTGGATCTTTTCCTGCGTATTGCGGAACTCTTTATCGTACCGGATGCGGATGTCGAATTTACGTTCTCCTTCATAAAGCTGGGTCGCGGCTTTGCCCCCGATCGCCATTTCAATTACCGAATTGGCATCGGTGATGCTTACGCCATACAGCGCCATCTTGGACTGGCTCAGCTCGATCCGGAACTCGGGCTGTCCCAGGTTGCGCAGCACGCCGAGGTCTTCCACGCCCTGCACGGTGCGCAGCTGCTCCATCACCTGGTTGGCCAGGTCGTCGAGGATATGGAATTCCTGGCCGAAAATCTTCACGGCCAGCGATGCAGGGACGCCGGCCACCGCTTCCTCCACGTTGTCGCGTATCGGCTGCGAATAATTGAACAGGATGCCCGGGAAGCGGCTGAGCCTGCTGTTCATGTCTTCTACCAGGCTTTCTGTAGTCACTCCTTTCGGCCATTCCTTTTTAGGCTTCAGGTCTATCGCTATCTCTACATTAAAAAAGCCTTTGGGGTCTGTGCCGTCTACCGTACGTCCCACCTGGGCCAGGGTATGATTGACTTCGGGATAGGACTGGATGATGTCCATCATTTTGCGGGCCATATCGTTCGACTGTTCCAGAGAGGCGCTCATAGGCAACTGCGCTTTTACCCAGAGCGCGCCTTCGTCCAGCTCCGGCAGGAATTCGGAGCCCAGGAACTTTACCGATCCGAAGGTAAGGGCCATGAATGCCACTGCTGCTGCCAGGCTCATGCGCTGGTGGGCAAATACCCATCTAAAGGCACGTCCTACCGTCTTTTCAAAGAAAGCTACGATCACGTTGTGCCGCTCCTTTACATTCCTGCGGAGCAGCACGCTGGCAATTGCAGGTACAAAGGTCAGGGTATACACAAGAGCGCCCAGCAGGGCAAAGCCCAGGGTAAAGGCGAGGGGAGCGAACATTTTGCCTTCTACCTTCTGGAAGGCGAAAATGGGAATGAGGCAGGTAATGATAATGAGCTTGGAGAAGAAGATGGCTTTCCCCATTTCGGTCCCTACCTGCTTGAACAGGCCCAGCTTGGCCAGCTTATTGAACCGCTCCATGCCTGCTTCCCTGGCTTTATGGTCCAGGGCCACGAACAGGCCTTCCACCATAACCACTGCCCCGTCGATGATGATACCGAAGTCTATAGCCCCCATGGAAAGCAGGTTGGCAGTCATGCCCCGCATCCGCATCAGCATAAAGGCAAAGAGCAGCGCAAGCGGTACTATAAGCCCTACGATCAGCGTAGTGCGCCAGTCGGCCATGAAGATGAGGACAATTACGGTGACCAGCACAATGCCTTCCATCAGGTTATGCAATACGGTTTCCGTAGCCAGGTCCATTAAAGTGGTGCGGTCGTAAAAGGGAACGATCTTTACATCTTTCGGCAGGATGTTTTCATTGAGGTCCTTTACTTTTTCGTGGATACGTCGCAGCACTTCTGCCGCGTTCTCTCCTTTGCGCATCACTACAATCCCTTCCACTACGTCATCGTTTTTATCCCGGTGCACCTGTCCCAGCCGCGGCTTCTCGGTTTCCTTCACTTCGGCCAGGTTCCTTACGAGGATGGGCACGCCGTCGATCTTGGTCACGATCACGTTCCGGATCTCTTCTACATTATTGAGCAGGCCTATGCCTCTTACGATAAAGGCCTGCCCGTTGCGCTCAATCACGTCGCCTCCTACATTGATATTGCTTTTGGCCACTGCTTCATAAACGTCCAGTGCGGTCAGCCCGTAATTGCTGATGCTGTTGGGATTGACCCTGATCTCGTATATCTTCTCGCCGCCGCTGAAGGTGTTGACGTCCGCCACGCCGGGTATGGCTTTGAACCTGCGGTCGAGCACCCACTCCTGGATGGTGTTCAGCTCCCGGATATTCCTGGTCTTGCTTTCCAGGGTATAGCGGTATATCTCGCCCGTGGGGCCGTACGGCGGCTGTACCTCGGGCCTGATGCCGTCGGGGAGATCGGCGTCATTGAGCCTGCTGAATACCTGCTGGCGGGCAAAGGCATCCTCTACATCGTCATCGAAAATAAGCCGCACGTAAGAAAGGCCGAAGGAGGATGTAGAGCGCAGGTTGATCTTTTTCTGCACGGAGTTCATGGCTGTTTCCAGCGGAATGGTCACAAACCGCTCCACTTCTTCGGCGCTACGGCCGGGCCATTGGGTAATAATGATGATCTGTGTATTGGTCACATCCGGAAAGGTTTCAATCGGGGTATGGCGATAGCTGACAAAGCCGATCACTGCCAGCACGGCTGTGAGGAAAAAGACCAGGTACCGGTGCCGCAATGAAAAGTGGATAATGTTCTTTATGATTTTATTCATCGGATATTTTTTGTGTTAAGGATCCTGTAGGGATCCCGTCTGTTTTTCGGGAGAGCGGCGATTACTCGTTCATCAACTGAGCGAAGAGGAGGTTCTGGTAACGGGTTACGAGCCGGGTACCCGGCTGCACCCCTCCGGCAAGAAAGGTATGGTCGCCAATGGTCTTCATTACCTTCACCTCAGCGACGGAAAGGTCTTTGCTGCTGCGGTATACGACCACGTAATCCTTGCCATTCTGCGAAACAAGCGCTGCCGTGGGGATACAGATTGCCTTTTGTCCTTCCTCGCTGCGGACAATCACTTTGGCAAACATGTCGGGTTTAAGGAGCATGTCTTTATTGCCGAGCGTCACCCTTATCCGCATGGCTTTGCTTTGAGGGTCCAGCACCGGGCTTACCCTGTCTATATGCCCGTAGAATACTTTATCGGGATAGGCCGGCGCAATTACTTTTGCTTCGTAGCCTTCCTTTATTTTGGCGATGTCGGTTTCATATACATTGGCGTATATCCATACATTCTTCAGGTCGGATACGGTAAAAAGGTTATCGCCCATGTCCGGCCGGATATAGGCGCCGACCGCTATTTTTTTCTCGACCACATAGCCGCTTACCGGAGCCGTGATCAGGTAGTTCCCGCCTGTTGTGGTATGGTCGCCGCCGTTGATGCTAATCAGCGACTGTACTTTTTCCATGGCTGCAAGCGCTTTGCTATAGCTTTCCTTTGCCTCCATGTATGCCCTTTCGCTGCCGATCCCGTTCCGGTACAATGCTTCGGCGTTTTCCATCTGGCGCTTGGCGATGGCCACATCTGCCCGGGCGCTGCCCAGGTCGCTGTAGCTGCCGGCAATATCGGCACTGCGGATTACGGCCAGCACCTGGCCCTTGCTTACCTTATCGCCTAAGGATACCATGGTTTCGATTACCTGCCCGCCGCTCCTGGGAAAGACTTTTACCATATTGTTTTCGTTGAAGCTTACCTTACCGCTGAGCGACAGCTCATTGCTGATGCTGCGGTAGGTAACAGTATCGAGCCTGAGGAGCTGCTGCATGGAGTCGCTGAGCGCCGGCCGGCCGGCTGCGGCTTTCTGTTCCCGCGGCGTATGGCAGGCAGCCAGTGCGCATACGGTAACCAGGGATAATGTGATATAGTATTTCATTTGCTTGTTTTTTTAGTCGGGGTTTGAGAAAAGGTCGGTGCCTACCTGCAGGTTCAGCTCCTCTTTGGCCAGCTGCAGTGCGAGCTGCTGCTCTAACTGCCGCAGGCGTACTTCTTTGTAATCGTTGAAAGAGTCAATAAACTCAAGGAGGCCGATCTGCCGTTGCCGGAAGCGCTCTGCAATGCTGCTTTGCAGCTTTTGATAGTCGGCATAAAAGGCTTCCTGTGTGCCGGTATTCAGGCTGAGCAGCTGGCGGTACTTGTTGTAGGCCCCTGTGACGCTGTTGCTGAGGCGTATCTCGGCATGCCGGCCCAGGGCTTCCTGTTGCCGGAGTTGCCATCGTGCCGCTTTGATATTCCCCTTATTGCCGTTCAGGACAGGCACCGGAAGGGAAATGCCCAGCCCCACATAGCGGGGCGCATAGTTGCTGTTAAGATCGTAACTGGGAGCGATGGCAATATCCGGTACGGCAAGCGCTTTTTGCAGGGAGAGGTTTTGCTGCTGGTACTGGACCTGCAGCTGCTCCAGCCGGTAAGCGGTATTATACAGCCGGGCGGTATCGATAAGGCTGCCGAGCGTCCACCGGGGCTGCAGGCTGTCTGCCGCAGGGATCCATACGGGTTTGATCCATATATTGCCTTCCATCCGGAGCAGGGTTCTCAGCTCCGACTGGATGTCTTCCATCTGCCGCAGGTTAGCGCTTATATCCTGCTGCAGGGCTATATACATTGCCTGTATACGCAACAGGTCTTTCCTGGCAATATCGCCGGCGCGTAATTGCGATTCCATGCCGCCGATCAGCTGTTCCAGCTGGAGGCGCTGCTGCTCGTACAGTTCCTGGGCGGCGAGCAGCCGGGCAGCTGTGTAAAAGCCACTGCGCAGCTGGAATCTCAGCTGCAGCATCACCTCATTGAACTGCGCTTCGCCGATGCGTACATTGGTGCGGGCCATATCTACCTGCCGGCCCCGCTTACCTGCGGTTCTTATCAGCTGCTCCAGTTGTATAAAGTATTGTCCCCTGGGACTGCCATCCGGGCTGGTGCCGTGTTCCAGCCACCTGTTGCCGGCGTAGATGTTCTGGTCCGTGGTTAGGGTAGGATTGTCCCAGCGCTTTGCCTGCTGCACCAGCGCTTTACCTGCTTCTACCTGGTAATGTTGGGCCAGCAGCAGCAGGTTCTGTTCCAGGAAGCGTTTTTGTATCTGTCGGATGTTGTAGGTTATTGTATCGGTTTGCGCCTGCGCTGCAAAAGACGGCAGGACACTGCCCGAAAGAATGAGCAGGACACGGCAAAAGGCCCTGCTGCATTCCCGGGTAAAATGCTTAGGGAATGGCATAAATGGTAAAAGAAGTTAAGGAATGACGGATTAACAGCGGCGCCCGGGCGTTTCAGGCGGCTCGCTGCATGTCAGGATCTGTAGCACGGAAGTACGCTCAGGCAGGAGGGTGGCTGATCTCTTTCCAGAAGAGATAAGAATAATTGTTGCAGAAGCCGGTGCGCTTTACCGGCTGCGGGTCATTGGCCGGCTGGGGCCGGGGGGATATAATGGCGACTGGCTCTGTATAGTAAAGCTTGAAGCTGATATTTTGTTTAAGCTCTCCGGATTGTTGCTCGTTCTGGTGGCCGGATTCGGGAAATGCATTCTCATAACCGTTTACATTTTCTACAAGGAACTCAGCGAAGGAGTCAATCGGATTGCTGTCTTTGAGCTGGGCCTGGGGAGGGCAGAAGCTGTTGAAAGTATAAAAGCCGGTGTTACAGATACTGAGGTTCAGGATCTGCAATGCCAGCAGCACAATGGTAAATTTTTGAAGGTATACTTTCAGTAATGGCATTTTTAGGAAAAGTGCACCTGCACATCTTACAAATGTAGCCGCAAATTTAATGCGGTGATATGATTTGCGCGTAAAATAACCAATATTTTACCTGGCACGGCCGGTATATCTGCTCCATAAAAAAACGCCTCCGGTTGGTCCGGAAGGCGTTCTTATAAAAGCGGCATCTGATTACTTGATCAGGCCGGCAAAGTATTTTACGGTACGTACCAGCTGCGATACATAGCTCATTTCGTTGTCGTACCAGCTTACGGTCTTTACCAGCTGCTGGTCGCCTACCGTCACCACTTTGGTTTGTGTAGCGTCGAACAGGGAGCCGAAGGTAGTGCCGATAATGTCGCTGGATACGATCTCGTCTTCATTATAGCCGAACGATTCGTTGGCAGCGGCTTTCATAGCGGCGTTTACCTCTTCGGCGGTCACTTTTTTACCCAGTACGGTGGTCAGTTCGGTGAGAGAGCCGGTAACGGTGGGCACGCGCTGCGCTCCGCCGTCCAGCTTGCCTTTCAGGTCGGGCAGCACCAGGCCGATGGCTTTGGCGGCGCCGGTAGAGTTGGGTACAATGTTTTCGGCAGCGGCACGGGCGCGGCGCAGGTCGCCTTTGGCATGCGGGGCATCCAGGGTGTTCTGGTCGTTGGTATAGGCGTGCACCGTAGTCATCTGGCCAACTTTGATCTCGAACTGCTCGTGCAGCACCTTAGCCATGGGAGCAAGGCAGTTGGTAGTGCAGGAAGCACAGCTGATGATGGTTTCGGAGCCGTCCAGGATATCGTGGTTCACATTGAACACTACGGTCTTCAGGTCGCCGGTAGCAGGTGCGGAGATCACTACGCGCTTAGCGCCTGCAGTAATGTGTGCTTTCGCTTTTTCGGCATCGGTAAAGAAGCCGGTGCATTCGAGTACCACATCTACATCGTGCTGTCCCCAGGGGATCTGGGCCGGATCCTTTTGCGCATATATCTTGATTTCGTGGCCATTAACAGTGATGGCATTTGCGGAATGACTTACTTCCTGTCCGAAGCGACCCTGTGCAGTATCGTATTTCAGCAGGTGCGCCAGTACTTTAGGCTCAGTAAGATCATTGATCGCAACAACATCAATTCCTTCCATATTGTATATCTGACGGAAGGCAAGACGGCCGATACGACCGAAGCCATTAATGGCAACTTTTACTTTACTCATTTGTGGGTTGGATTTTTATTGTTTTGGAAAAATCTTTGCAAAGGTAAATGCATCGTGATGATTTTCCAATTAATGTATCCTTATAGGCTGATGAGTATTTTCAAAAAAAAGCCCTGTTTTTTTGGAAGTTTGAAAAACTGTGTTACTTTTGCACTCCCAAAACAACATGCCGCGTTGGTCAAGGGGTTAAGACGCCTCCCTTTCACGGAGGAATCACGGGTTCGATTCCCGTACGTGGTACAAAAACTGCAAGAGAGGAATCAGACCTGATCTGTTTCCTCTTTTTTTCCTTTTACAGTTATAGCCTTGCATACAAAGGGAAGCTATCCTGCCTGCGCCTGCCCTGATCCGTGCACTCCATTGAGGATACAGGCTATCCGTTAATGCTTTTAAAGTCAGAAGAGGCTGCAGTCTGCAGCCTCTTCTGAAGTAAATCATCCATAAGGAGATTGATCCCTCTTCAATACATTAAGTATAAAATTCTTTTTTGGGATTGGCCACTGCGTAAGCTGCCGCAGCTTTCAGCGCCTTAACATTGCCCATAGCGGGCGTTCTGGAATAGGTTTTCCCCGTCACTGCGTCCTTAAACCGTGACGGCCCCTTTACTTTTCTGTTGTTGCCTTTTGACATAGATATCGAATTCGGGTGAAGGTAGGCTTTTAATATTAATAACGCCTGAATATTTTCAGATAATATTCTGCTGTGGGGGACATATTGTGCCAAAAGAAGCATCAGAACGGCTGGAGCAGGGCAGCACCGGCATTAAACCGGGCTTCCTGATTGAACAAAAGGGCGATTGGCTTGTAACGTTGGTTGTGCGTCCGTTATTTCTTCGTTTGCACTGTGCCCCGCGTACAATAGTAAACATTCCGGCTACAATTGTACAATAAATCCTAACTTGTAGTAATTTCTATGAAATGCAAGATGAAGAATGAAAATGTTCCAGATTATTTTGCCCTGGCGGCAATTTTCGAAGGCATCCAGGACGCCGTGTTTGCGCATGATCTGGACTATGTTATTTCCAGCTGCAACCCTGCAGTGGAAGAAGTACTGGGCTATGACCCCGGATCATTGATCGGCCGGCCTATTTACCATATCATTCCCGAACCGTTGCATGCAGAGCAGGAAGTATTGTTTCAGCGTATGCTGCAAAATGAGCGGGTTGCTCATTTCAGGACGCAGCGGCTGCATGCCAACGGGACCATCATACCGGTAGCCCTTACGCTATCTCCCGTCCGGGACCATGAGGGGCATGTAACCGGCGCTTCCCATATTATCCGGGATATTTCCTCCGAAGTTAAGGCCGAAGTTGCGCTGAACCGTCTGGCTGCCATTATTGACGGCTCGGAGGACGCTATCGTTAGCAAGACACTGGAAGGGGTCATAACCAGCTGGAACCGGTCTGCAGAGCAAATGTTCGGATATTCGGCAGCGGAAGCCATCGGCAGGTCGATCACCATGCTGATACCTACCGAAAGGCTGGAAGAGGAAGATATGATCCTTAGCCGGATCCGTGCCGGAGAAAAAGTAGAATCGTTCGAAACAATCCGGCAGAAAAAGAACGGCGAGCTGATTCCGATATCGCTGACCATTTCTCCCATACGGGATCGTCAGGGCAACATAGTCGGTGTTTCTAAAATAGCCCGGAATATTACCATCAAAAAAATGGCGGACGAGCGGCAGGCCAGGCTGGCGGCTATCGTAGAAAGCTCCGACGATGCTATTATCAGCAAAACGCTGGAGGGCATTATTACCAGCTGGAACAAGAGCGCAGGAAAGATTTTTGGTTATACGGAGCAGGAGGCTGTGGGAAAGCATATTTCCCTGATCATACCGGACGACCGCCTGGAGGAAGAAAATAAAATACTCCGGAGCATCCGCAACGGAACAAAGATCGACCATTATCCTACGATCCGCAAAAGGAAGGACGGCTCGCTGGTCACCATCTCTCTGACAGTTTCACCTGTGAAAGATGCGGATGGCAATATCATCGGCGCTTCCAAGGTAGCCAGGGATATCAGCCAGGAGCAGGCGGGCAATGAGGCGATGCGCCTGCATGCTCAAAGACTGCAGATATTGAACACAATGGCGAAAACCATCTCTGAAAAACTGGACGTACAGGATATTCTCCAGAAAGTTACCGACGCAGCTACAGAGCTCGTGGGCGCTGCCTACGGAGCCTTTTTCTACAATGTGGAGCACAGCGATGGAGAAGCCTATATGCTCTATGCCTTATCCGGGGCGCCAAGGGAAGCGTTCGAAAAGTTTGGCATGCCGCGGAATACGCCCGTCTTTCATCCTACCTTCAGCGGAGAAGGTGTGGTCAGGGTAGAAGATATCAAGAAAGACCCGCGTTACGGGCGGATGGCGCCGCATTTCGGGATGCCCCGGGGGCACCTGCCTGTAAGCAGCTATCTTGCGGTACCCGTATTTACAGGTACCGGCAAAGTCATAGGAGGATTGTTTTTCGGCCATCCCGAGCCCGGGAAGTTCACCTTTGAGCACGAAGACCTTGTAGTCAATATGGCTTCGCAAGCGGCTGTTGCGCTGGATAATTCGATGCTTTTCGAGCAGGTCCGCGACCTGAGCCAGAAGAAAGATGAGTTTATTGCCCTGGCTACTCATGAATTGAAAACTCCGCTGACCACCCTCAGCGGATTTTTGCAGCTGGTGCATAAAAGGCTCGAAGACGACCCGGTAAACCGCTCCTTCGTAGATAAAAGCCTCAGCCATGTAAAAAAGCTGACCACCCTGATCAACGACCTGTTTGATGTTTCGAAGATCCATGCCGGTAAAATGCAGCTGGAGTTTCAGGATATAGAGATAACGGAGTTGGTAAAAGATCTGATCGAGCCGCTGCACCAGATGGAGCGCCATCGCATTCATTTAAATACGCCCGGCCAGGTTTATCTTAAGGCGGACCGCCTCCGGGTCGAGCAGGTTTTGGCTAATTTCATCAACAATGCAATAAAGTACTCTCCCGGCGGAGGCAATATCGAGATATCTGTTGAAGAGTCGGAGGAGGAAGTATGCGTTTCTGTAAGGGATGAGGGGATCGGCATCAAACAGGAGAATCTAAAGCACATTTTCAACCAGTTTTACCGGGCAGAAGGACTGAGCAAGAACATATCCGGCCTGGGGCTGGGCCTGTACATAAGCAAAGAGATCATTGAGCGTCACGGCGGTACGGTAAGCGTGGAAAGCAAAGAGGGGCAGGGATCAATTTTTACATTTTGCCTGCCTAAACTTCCTGTTGTAAAACCCGTCTAATTATCTGTTAATAGCTGAGTATGACTGAAAGACAAGTAGTGGTAGTAGAGGATAATGGTGATATACGCGACCTGATTGGCTATGTGCTTGACAGCAAAAGATACACCCTTAAGTTATTGGAAAGTGCAAGCGCATTTGACAGGCATATGGCAGAGCATGCTCCTGATGTAATTATCCTGGACGTTATGCTGCCCGACGGCAACGGCCTTGAAATGTGCCGCCGGCTGAAGGAAAACCCGCTCACGAAGCATATTCCGGTGGTGCTGATGTCGGCCAACATTGACGAGTACTCCGGAGAAGCAGGGGCCGAAACCTTTATCAGCAAGCCATTTGATATCGATGACTTTAAGCAGAAGATCGAGTATTACCTGGTATGATTTCCTCTGATATATAATCCCCGGCGGGCCATTGACGCCTGCTGTGTTCTGCCGGGAGGAGCTTGCGGCTGCCTGTACCGCGACAGAAACGGGCCTCGGTGAGCAGAGCGTAGGTGCAGGCATCGGGCCTGCATGTGTTTTTTGAAGCCGTGCGGTTTGTTGCGGAGCTGCGTGCCCGGCTTAATGCTACAAAATCCCGGGCATTGTTTATGCTTGCCATACTGCCTATGTTACTGTCAGGCATCGAAAAATGCAGTATTATTGCAGGGACGGATCTTGCTCCGTCATCTCACCCTGACAATTGCGGAAAAAATGAAAAAGATAATTCTGGACCTGGCGATTACTTTAGACGGATTTATCGAAGGTCCCAACGGAGAAACTGACTGGTGCATCATGGACGAGGATATGGACTTCGACGGTTTCTTGTCCGGCATAGATACGATATTCTACGGAAGAGTAAGCTATGATGCCTGGGGCAATTTTCAGCCGGACGCCGATACAGGACCTGCAGAGCAAGCATTATGGAAAGCAATACACACGAAGAATAAATTTGTTTTTGCGCGCCAGGGCAGGCAGGACAACAATGCCGTTTTCATCAGCTCGGACATAGCCGGCAAGGTGGCCGAAATCAAACAGCAGGGCGGAAAGGACATCTGGTTGTACGGCGGGGCGGGTCTTATCAGGACATTTATCGAGCTGGACCTTATCGATATCTACAGGTTATCGGTACACCCCATAGCGCTGGGGAGCGGTAAGCCCTTGTTTGAAGATATCAACGGGCGGGTCGGCTTAAGATTGCTGGCCACCCGTGTGTTCAGATCGGGGGTGATACAGCTTATCTACGAGCCCCGCCACAGACAATAGGCTTTTCTTACGGCGGCAGGAGCAGGCCTCTTGCAGGGCCGGTGGCTACAATGCAAAAGACGAAGGCGGTCAGTCCATGCCCGGCAGCTTCACCCCGGAGGCTTTAAGGAGCTGCATCAGCCGCTGCTGGAAAGCGAGCTTGGTATCCATGAAACCGTGGGCGTGGATCCAGACATTCAGTATCACCTTATAGCCGTCCGGTTCCAGGGCAGATACGCCGATCCTTCTTTCCGGCTTCTGCAGCATGTTCTCCGACTGGTCCACGGCCATATCGATCTGTTTCTTTATCATTTCAAAATCGACCCCGTAATTGAACTTGAGCTCCACATCCAGCCTCCGGCTTCCCTCGCTGCTGATATTTACAATCACTTCATTCGATAGCTTGCTGTTGGGTATTACTACCTTGCAGTTGTCGAACGTGGTCACGATGGTGTAAAAGATATGTATGGAGGTAACCGTCCCTTCCTGTCCCTGCGCCAGTATGTTGTCGCCCACCGAAAACGGTTTCAGGAACAGGATCAGCACGCCGCTGGCAAAGTTCTGCAAAGTGCCTGAAAGCGCGAGGCCTGCGGCCACGCCCATAGCGGCTACCAGAGCTGCAAAAACCGTCATCTGGATGCCTACGATCTGCATGACGCCCAGGATCAGCACCACGCGCAACGTGATCAGGGAAAGGCTCAGCAGGAAAGGCTTGAGGGAAGGGTCAACGGCTTTGCCGGACATCTTTGCGTTGAGCCATTTGCCCAGGAGGCGTATCAGCCACAGGCCCAGGAGCAGGACCAGGATCCCGGTAAGGATGCCGGGACCCTTGTAAATGAGCCAGGCGTAGATATCTTTATATAGCGCTTCGATTTTCATGGAAGTACGGCGCCGGGCAATATCCGGCAGGCAGTAGCGGGCAGCTCCAGGAAGGGCGCCTGGTAGCGGGCAGGATGCAGTTTCCCTGCTTTCGAGGTTTTATAAAACGGGCACAGATGCCATTCCGGCATCTGTGCATTTATTTAGCTGTCTTTTCCATACCCTGGATATGTTCCAGGTGCTTTCTTAATACAGGCAGGGTCTTTTCGACGAACTGGCGCAGTTCGGGATCTTTGACGGTCTGCTGCGCATCTTCAAACAGTTTTACGTCTTTTTCATGATCGCGCACCATTTCGCTGATGTAGGCTTTATCGAAATCTTTGCCCGTCTTCGCCGAGAGGTCAGCAAATGTCTTTTGCTTCTCTTCGCCGGGAGCGCTGGGCAGGGAGATGTTCTTGCTGGCTGCCAGCGTTTTCAGCTCCTCGTTGGCTTTGGAATGATCTTCCACCATCATCCGGCCAAAGTCCTTAACGGCAGCCGTGGTACCTTTTTCCTGTGCAAGCTGGCCAAGCTGCACTTCGGCCAGCCCGCCGCTGGCTGCCTGTACGGCAAACTTGCTGTCTTCTTCCGCCGGAACGGCAGCTTGGTCCGCGGAGGTCGTGTTGTCGGCCCTGGCCATGTTCAGGCTGTCGGCCACCTTTGTGCTGTCTTCGGTAGAAGAGCCGCAGCTGCTGAGCAGGATACCGGCCAGGAGAAAGGAAATCGTTGTGAGTTGTTTCATCTTGCTGTATTTTTTGGTGTATGGCATAACCCGGTAACGGTACCGAAGGTTGAGAAAGGATCGTTAAACCATTCCCTGTGCACCTGATTTCCGGGAAAAATTCCGCCCCATGGTCTGTAGCTCCGTACCCATACGGGAGGGTACAGGTTATATTTCCAGCTCCGGCCCGGGATAGCTGGCACCGTTTGGCCCCTCAGGAATTCTCTAACAAAGCAGGCACGGACATGCGTCCGTGCCTGTACTATTGGAAGTTTAAAGAAGCCCTTGTGTTATTGTTTAACAAATTTGTGTTTTTCGCTTGTGCCGTCCTCCGCTTCAATTGAAATCATATAAAGACCTGGCGCCAAATGAGCTATATCCATTTTCTTATCGGATCCTTTGTAGAAGTAAAACGTTTCGCTGCTAATGATTCTTCCTGTTGCATCATACAGGCTGATTCTGGTGTGGTTGCTATTATGATTGCTTCTTATACTGACTTGCTCAGAGGCAGGGTTAGGATAGACCCGGAAACCTTGAGCGCCTGATTCCATTTCCAATCCCTGCATTATTTTATTCAATGGTTTTTGTGGTGCATGTGTGTTTACAAGTACCGATACATTTCCATAAATATTTGCAGGATCATTGACGCTGATCTGCCGGAGATGAAATAGGAAACTGTTCCCGGTAAGTGCATAATCGTTATCAATGATAAATTCCAGTTTAACATTAAAACGTTCTCCGGCATTAAGCAATACATTCTCGAGTCTTAACGGGTCCACGCCGTTAAAGATGATAGACTTTGTATTGGGCTCAAGCGCCGTATAGGTACCTTGACCGCCGCCCTGTATCCATCTGTCATATAATGGCCCTAAATGTACTCTTACTCTTCCTATGACCGAAAAATCGCCCGAAAGCTGCGGGTGTATTGTCCTGTTGTTGATAAGTTCTATATTGAAAGTACGCCGTGCCGGTTCCGCGTTCACAATATCTATCCACCTGTTCAGCGGAATAGTATTGCCTGCGTGCAGATCCGTTACCAGGAGATTCCGGGTTACGATATTGTTGTTATTCTTAACGTTGGGTGTTACGGAAGTATTTATAAGCTCGGGTATTGTCATGCCAAAGTAAAGCCCGGATTGCTCAATTCGTGAAAGCAGGCAGACATCTACAGAGGTGGGAGAGCCGTAGAAATCCTGGGGGCGTGTCGGATACCAGGGAAACTTAAGTATGGCCGATTGCCCGGGTTGCAGTGCGGGTGTAGGTTTAGGTCCGGAAGGAAGCATCCCGCCTGCAGGTATAACACCCCCCGAGGATGCGCCTACATGGGTAGTGCCATCCCAGTCGTATTTCCAGTTTTCACCAGTAGAGGCTTTGGTCCAGTATACCTTCACGTTACCTGCACCGGACGGAGCCGGCTGGCAGCCCACATTCCTTATTCTGACATATACATAATTGGGATTGGAAGTAAAATACTCGGGGTGCTGGGGTACGGTACCATTGTCATCCTGCCGGCGAACCCATAAGTCGGGGCTTTCCCATATCTGCCATTCACGCGGGTCTATAATAGCCTGGGTATTGGCCTCGTCCAGCATATCCATATAGGAGTCTCTGGAGGCCAGATCGTATGTAGCTTCATCCGTAAGCTGTATTTCCACGTATTTACTGGCAACCTTCTGAACCGGGCTATTGTCATATACCCATACACGATATACGGCTTTATGACCGCCGAAAGATGAAATGATGGTAGGCTCGGCGATATTATAAGCGTCAAGTGTTGTCTGGTTTCCGTCGGAAGAACCATCATTCACGGGATCCCAGCGATAGGTGTAGGGTGGTACTCCGTTTTCAATGACCGGCTTAAGCTTGGGTTTATGCCCATTGCTGCTGGAGCCTGGTTTACAGATTGAAGTAAGCTCAACTCCTTTTATAAACATGGTGGCGGAAACAGGGTCATTGCAGGGATTGTATGTACCTACGGGCTTTGCCATTTTTACCGCATTCTCTGCATTCAATGCGCCTGCCCCTATCCTGCCTGCAAAAGGCAGGTTTTCGGGTAGAGATAAAACAGAGCTCTTTGCACTTTGCTTCAACAGATACTCCAGCTGATAGGGGGTAAGGCATGCATTGACACTTTTCATCAGTCCCGCAGTTCCTGCTACCATAGGGCTGGCGAAGGAGGTGCCTGCATGTCCTTCGTAAGTATAGAGCACGGAAGGATTGCTGAGGTCCTGTGTAAGTCCGCCTAACCTGTGGGCAGGCGCCATCAGGTCAACCCTGGGATTCCGGTTATGGCATTTTGTAATTGTGTCGCCTATGATCCTCTGGTAAACGTCGGCTACATTTACGGTACCCGGTCCGCTGCCGTAAGTATGATACCATCCTATATGCGTGGTGGAAAATACGTGATCATAGGAAGCGGGAAAAGTGTATTGCCAAGGCTGGCCATTGCCGTTGCCTGCTGCCACGCACATGAAGGTTCCGTTTTCATATATTTCGCTGAAAACGGCATTTTGCGATGCCCGAAGAGGATCCGAAAGATCCAGGATATTCGATGTGCCAATCAGCCAGCTTGCGTTAATTATAGGTCGGTTTCTCCGGGACTGCTTGAGGATATTGTTCAGTCCCCAGAGATTAAAATCAATCCGGCAGTTAAATCCGATGGCTGATATTCCCGTGTTGTTATCTGTACCTGCTGCCGCAAACCCGCTTACAGCAGTACCGTGATAAGCATCGCTGCCGGTATAGGTATTGTCGCCCAAGTGTGCAATTTTAAATTGCAGGTCAGGATGGCTGGTGTTAATATAGGTATCGTTGATCCCTATAATAACATCCGGATTGCCTTTTGTGATCTCCCAGGCCTGCCGGGCCCTGATATATTCCAGATAAGTGTGATTAGCATAGCCTAATGACCAGTCGTTAGGCGTATAGGATGCAACAGGGAGCTGCTCCACATGTCCTTTGGGGAAGTATTGCGGATAATTGTTATGAAGTACATGCACCAGATTGGTATCGTTGCAGGTGATCTGATATACCTTCTGCATGTGCGGATAGCGACTTTCAGGGAAGGCTTTCTCGCATTTATTTACACCATAACCGGAAAAAAGCGAATTGATGGCAGCAATGGTAAAGGTCGGCTTCCCTGTAGCGGGATCCCAGGAGCTGATTATAGAATGATCAGGTATGGCTATTATTATCCGGTTGGTCGAGAGGTTATTGAGTGGAAGCTGGCTGTAGGAGCCGAGCGAAAGGTTCAGCACAGCCATTAAAGTAAGCAGGATCTTCAGGAAGTGAAAGTTTTTCATAAAAAGGGTTTTTAAATGAGTCAGACAATAGCTTTGTACTTTTTAAGGTAGTTTATGAGCAGGCGATTATATCCGAACCGGTCAAGGCTCCGGGACTTGCAATCCTGCTTATGAGCCTTTGGGTTACTTAGCATCTGTGGATGCAATGTAGGGCCTTCTATAGCGCCTTATCAGCCTGATTTCATAACTATGCCGTATAATTTCATATCTATGCATATTTGCATAAATTATTCGATGCTGGCAGATTACCTATATATTCTTAATGAAGTGAAAATGTTGCATGGATATCTTACCTGTCGGGTGAATTGCAGGATGACGCAGAGCCATTTCTTTACTGTCGAAAACTTTCCTGGCCTCTTATTGCCAAGATCACCCATCTTTTACTTACTGCCCTTTGATCCTCTTCCATAAAGCTTCGAGCGTATGCCGGTTCCAGCCTTCGAAGCGGCCGCGCTGCACTGCCAGCGTATTGTCTGCCTGCGGATACAGGTAGTAGTAAAAGGCAAATTTCCCCCGCGGGTGGGCCCATCCTACCACTTGCCCGAACCGGAGATCGTTAAACACGAGGGTGTCGTGCCATTGTTCTATGGTATAGAACTGCCTGGAGAAGCGGATAAGCCGCTTTACATCGTCACGATGCTGCAGGGGGCCGAGCAGCGCTTCCCTCCTGGGAAAGTATTGCAGGGCGAGGGTATCGCTGCGGTCGAACAGGGAGCGGTAGCCGGTATAATAACCGCTGTCGGTGCCTGCTACTACGTACCAGAGCCAGCTCTGCATGGGAGCGGGCGTGGTCAGGTAGCGGGTATAAACGATCTGCTGGCGGTGCAGCAATTGCCTGACCTCGGCATCCACGCTGCTCTTGTTTCCCAGGCAATAGCAGAGGTACAGGGCGCTTGCACCCAGGCCGGCCTGTGCATATACCCTGCGGAGCCGGTCTTTTTTTCTTGCCAGTACGAGAACCAGGCAGGCCAGACCAGGCCATACGGAGAAGAAAGGGTCTGCTACATAAATGGCATTGAACGAAATGCGCAGGTGGCTCAGGGGTTCGAACCAGCCCACGCCGTAATTATTAAATGCGTCGATAAAGATGTGAATAAAGACCGCTCCGCCGAAGAACAGCATCCACCGGACACGGCTGATGTTGTGCGGGCGGTGCCAGCGCTCGGCTATCCATGCCAGGAGCAGGGTGACCAGCGCACAGAACAAGAGCGAGTGGCTGAAGCCCCGGTGGGCCAGCAGGTTGGCAGAAGGCTCCAGCCATAATGCGGCCAGAAAATCAATATCGGGTATGCTTTGCGCCAATGCCCCCCAGAGCATTGCCCGCCTGCCTAACTGCCTGCCGGCAAAAACTTCGCCCATACAGGCGCCTAAGGCTATATGCGTGAGCGAGTCCATAGAATAAAAGCTAACAATGCGCAGCGCAGAATGGTTGGCAGCCAAGCGCTGGGCGTATAAAGGCGATATCGGGTAGGCAGATGAATTTTTACGGACGGGGATACGCTATACTGAAGTTAGAAATTATAGCTCAGCGACAGGGGCAAGGCCAGGTTCATGTCGGTGGCTTTTGTCGAAAAGCTGAATTTCAGCTCGGCGCCCAGGGCAAAGCGCCTATTCAGCCGCCTCCGGTAGCCCAGGCACAGGCTGCCGTCGGCCAGCGACAGCACTTTGTTGGTAAACCTGTTTCCTGCTGTCCCGCTCGAAGCCGTATTCAGCAGCAGGGAAGGGCCGAAGCTGAAATGGGTATAAAAAGAAGGGGTGATCCGCATGCCGATCACCAGGTGCAGGGGGATGGCAGCCAGGGAAGCCCTGATTGCATCGTTTTCAAAACCGCTGACCCGGTAAAACCTGTTATAGCCCGTTTCCATGCCGAGCGATACGAGGTAGCGCGAATTCCACATGATCTTTCCGGAAAAGATGTAGTTGAGCGGCCGTACATAGTCCCCGAAGGTCTTTATGTTGTTAAAATAGTAATTGGGCCCTGCTGCGACAAAGCCTGCAAAGTGCCCGCCCTGCGCCTGTTCCTGCCCGTGCAGCCGGGAAAAGGCATGAAGGAGCAAAAGCAGCGCAGCGGCGCATCGCTTTAAGCTGGGATAAAAAATTCTTTCCATAGGGTAGGGTTTTATTCCTGGCTGTAGAACTGGTAGGCAAGCATGGACGGGTAATTGGTCAGGATGCCATCGTACCTGCTTCGGGTGATCACTTCGTTCATGCCGCCGGGATCGTCCAGGGTCCAGGTAACGACCCGCATATTGCTGGCATGAGCATCCTGGGTTTCCTGCTCCAGGATGCCCAGGGTCCATCGCGGGGCAAACACGCTGGAGCCTGCGGCTTTGGCTTTTTCCAGGCTGAGCTCGCAAAGCGAGGGCAGCTGCTGGTGGCCGGGAAAAGCAATGAAGTTTTCGTATGCTTCGTCGTCGGGCAGGCCGAGGAGTATGGTGAGGTCCCGGCTGCGTGACTGCGCATAGGCTACCGCCTTCCGGAACACGGGCAGCACCTGCTCAAAGAAACCTTTCTCGCCGCCGTCTTTGCAGTCGAGCCATACATGCTGCAAGGTAGTGGAATCGATGATCGTAGTCAGCATCTCGTCCAGCGTGGGGATCGGCTGCCCGTCCACCAGTCTGATATAGGCTCTCAGGAAATCGGCGTTGAACTGGTGGATATCGCCGACGAGCGGGCTTTTCAGCGTAAGGCGGGTATTGATGTCCGGGTCATGGTAGACGATCGGCACTTTATCTTTCGTGAGCCGGATGTCTACCTCAACGCCTATGGCGCCAAACCGCCCTGCGTGCTTGACGAGGTTCAGCGAATTTTCGGCAAAAGGAAGGTTGTCGGAGTTCCTGCCACCGCCCCGGTGAGCCGTAATGGCAAAATACCGCGACAGCACATTAGGCGAAAAGGGGCGTTTGTACCGGAGCACGATCGGCCGGCCGGGATCATCTTCCAGGTAGCCTCTTAATACCATGCCCGTGTGCTGGTACGCCCTTACGGAATCCGCGCCGTCGGCCGGGCTGATCGTGAATTGCACCTGTCCCTGCCGGGGCCGGAGCGGGTCCCGCCAGAAACCTGCCATGCGGAAGCTGCTGTCGGCAGGGTTAAAGCCGGCTTGCAGGTTCATAAACTTACCATCCTGCTGCCCGAAAAAGCACAGGTACCCGTCGGCCCACTTACCTACCATTTGCTGGCCAAATCCGTCGTCGCCTTCTGCCAGCTCGTATACGCCTTCAAAAAGCGCCTGGTGCGCTGTATCGAGCGGAACCGTGTTGTCCAGGTTGGAAAGCGAGTATGCCGGCAGCGGTTCGAACTCATCCTTGATGCAGGCGCTGAGTAAGCCGGCGGCAGACAGCAAAAAAAGAAGAAGCGCTTTTTTCATAGGCCTGGATTTATATGGATTAAAATTTGAAGCCGATATTTATTTCCGGGATAAAATACTGGTGATCCACGATCATCAGCGCAGGCCATCCCAGGATATGGAACTTGTGGAAGCCTGAGATAAAGCCAAAACAGATGGAATTGCGCTTGGTGAGCCGCTGCTCGATAAAAAGCCCGAAAGAGTAGCCATTGAACATAGAGCCGGTAACATTGCTGGTGGCGTAATCGTCCAGCTGCAGCCGGGTACCCATCATCCAGTCCAGCTGCCCCTGAAGGGTAAAGGCAATATTTTTAAAATCGGTCCCGAGCCGCAGCACCGGGTGATGCTGCCAGACCCGCATGGTATTGTTGTAGCCGAACTCTCTCAGGATACCGAACCCGAAGCCGACCTGGTAGGCGAGGCCCAGGTGCAGCCGCTCCGTTAAAGAGCAGCTCCAGGAAGGCCCCAGCCGGATGTCATTAGCGATCAGCAGGGTTTTCAGGCTGCCGTTAAGGCTCCAACCTCCCGGCAGGGCAAAGCTGGCCCTGTACTCGATCATGGGCCCGCTTACCGACTGCTCCAGCCATTGATCGGGTAAATAGATCTGTGCGAGGGTAAGCGAATGGTCGTATTGGCCCGCCTGCCGGGGAGCGGGCAGGTACATCGAATGTTGCCTGATGTCGAAATCCCCTACCTGCGCCTGGGTAGCCAGGCCTGACCATAGCAGACATGCGGAGAGTATTTTTTGCAGCATATACCATACCAGGCATTACCCGGAGAATGCCTGAATCTCTAAATCAACAGGCCGGAAGCGCAAAACGTTCACTCGGAGTGAGAAATAATTCCTGCGCTGCTTCCTGCCAGGCTGGTGTCTGCAGGCATTCTTAAAAAAAACGGCCGGACGCGCAGGCTATAAAGGCACTTTTATATTCAGGATATTATTGAAGCCCTTCAGGTCGGCAGTCACCTCCCGGCAGGTCACAGAAAGGTGGCCGGGGGCGCGCTTCACCATCAGGTAATGAAACAGCGGGTGGCAATCTTCGTCTTCGCATGCAATGCGGTCGGGCTTGGTGTTGAGGTGCTGCCTGATGCCGCCTCCGCCGCCGATCACAAGGAAGGTTTTGCCTTCGATCCGGAAGTGCTCGAAGTTGTGGGAGTGGCCGCTCAGGAAAAGCCTGCATTTCTTCGTTTCCAGGAAGGGAGGCACAAAGGTTTCCCGTACTTTCATATTGCTCCCTACAACCTTGCTGTTGGAATAGGGCGGGTGATGGCAGGCCACGATAATGGCGCTCACGGAATCGTTGCGGTCCAGTGCCGCCAGCGCGGCGGTATAGAATTGTATCTGTTTGTCCTGCTCTGCTGCCGTAAGCCTGGAAAAGTTTGAATTGAGCAGCACAACGGCCACGGAATCCCTGATCACGTAATAGCCCGTTTTGCGGTGGGGGGGAAAGCGCTTTTGGAATGCCTGTGCCCCGTTCCTGGCGTGATAGATATACTCATGGTTGCCCAGGCATGCCCACACTTCCCCCCCGTTATTCCGGATGCTGTCCAGGAACCGGTCTACCGGGCGCCAGAGCCTGGGCCTGGAGCCTGCGGCAACGATATCTCCCAGCAAGAATACCTGCCGCGGCCGTTTGCCCAGGATGTCGTCGAAGATCATCCCGGTAGCTTTCCGGTTAAAGGGCGTCTTGTGCAGGAGCGTTTCCGCGAACAGAGGGGTCTGGGTATCGCTTACAAAAATGAGCGTATCGTTGTCTGGTCCCGGAAAAACACCTCTTGCTGCCGCCCGGTACGAACCGAAGGCTATGCAAAGCGCAATTGCGGGGAGAAGCGATAAAGCGCGGAGCCCGCCTGGCACCGCCCGGAGTGCCTTTAAAGGGCCGCGCCTGCGGGCGGCCTTGGATGGGATCCTTATAGCGTTGCTGCACATTTTCTTTCTCACGTATAGCTACAATATCCCTATAAAAACCGAGAAATCTGAATAAAAAATGACAATACAACTATAATTAACAGGTAAACAGCATCTGCCGCCCTGACCGGGCATGTGGCTGTCCGGATAAATGCTGTTGGCCAACTTTTTAAACCTTCCTGTTGTTTCATTCCCAAACACAGCTATGAGCGACGACAAATCAAACGTAGGCATGCAGGACGATATCCGGGTCGATGTCAACGACCGTAACGAGGTGGAATATCTTCATCGTCAGTTTCCCAAGCTCACCCAGGAGCAGATCCGGGAGGCTATAAGGTCCAAAGGTCCGCTAAGATCAGATATCATCAGCTACCTGAAAAGGATATAGCCTGAATGTAGTTCCCAGGCCCGGCATGCACGCAGCCCGGGCCTTCTTTTTTTTGACAGGTCAAGCGGCGCTGCCTGGTTATCGCGTACTTTTATTTGCATAGCTTCGTATCCTTCGGGATACAAACGCCCCGGTCCGTTTACATGTCTTACTGATCAGCTCCGCTACCGGAAAAAGGCGGAGCCCCGACCGGATTATGGATATTTGCTTCTTTTCTCTATCTTCCCCCTTCAGATTACAAGATATCTCCCACGGAACCATGAGAAAGGCCTGCAGCTGTTTTTTGATCATTCTTTATTTATGCACCCTCCAGGTCTTCGCAACCGGGAAAAATGCGGTCGATACGCTCCGCTCTATTAAGGAGGATGCCCTGATCCCATACAGTTTCCGCCTTTTCAATTCCGACATCCAATATGACGATTCGGCAACGGCCTGCCGCAGTTTAGAGGCCATGATGCAGGTAGCGGAGGCAAGAAACTCCTGCCAACTGAAGAACTGTGTTCTTTTCCTGAAAGGGAAATACCGGTTCATACAGGATGCCAACGCCAAATTCAGGACGGTAAGCTGCCTTCCTTTTTTCGATGAGGTGCTCGATCAGCCGCAATGCTCCGACATCATATACATAGAAGCTATGTTCTTTAAAGGGTATGCGCTCAGCAAAACGCAGCACTATTCCAAAGGCGTAGAATACATAATCCGCGCCAAGGAAAAGGCGGTAGCGGTGGGCTTCCCGGCTTTCCCCAATACCTTCGAGCTGTATGCTCTCCTGGGCAATACTTATTATTCTTTTGCGGATTACGAAAATGCGCTTGCCCTTCTTCTGGAAGCAGTGAAATACCAGAGCACCGTAGAGATGAGGGAAACGGTGGACGCTTACAATACCATTGCCCTCTGCTATCGCCAGATGGCCGACTATGACTCGGCCGCCTACTATTTCCAGCATGCCTTTAAGCTGGCCAGCACGGCCCATGTGGCCGACTGGATAGGCATCGTAAGCGGCAACATAGGCGAGCTTTTGTATCGCAAAAAGCAGTACCGGGAAGCATTGCCTTACCTGTACCGCGATGTGCAGATAAGCAGGGCCACGCAGCAAACGGCCAGCGCGGCCAGGGCCAGCATCAGCATTGCAAGGGTATACCTGGCCCTGTCGGAAAAAGACTCGGCAAATGCAACCTTGCAGCAGGCCGTGCCGCTCATTTTCGCGGCCAATGAAAGCAAGGTATATGCCGATTATTACTACAACCTCTTCAAAATAAACAAGGACAGGAACGAAGGGCAGGCCATTCGTTTTGTAGATTCTTTTCTTTACTACCAGGAGCTGGCGGCAAAAGAAACGGACATTGTAGCGGCAGACAGGGTGAAAAACAAGCTGGAGGCGGAAAAGCTGCAGGCCGATATAAAGCTGCTCGAAAGCGAAAACCGCCGGCACCACACGGAGCGCAAAGGCGCGATCATTATCGTGGTACTGATGGCATTGACCGGCTGGCAGCTGATAAGGCGGAAGCAGATAGAGCAGCGGCACACCCAGGGGCAATTAAGCAATGCCCGGCTGCTGCTCGATACCTACACCGCGAGCCTGAAGCAGAAAAGCAAACTGCTGGAAGAAACCAAGCTCGAGCTGGAGCGGCTCAACCAGCAGTCGGGGTACGATCAGCAAAAAAACGAAGAGATACTGCACAAGCTGCAGCAGGCCACCATACTTACCGAGAGCGACTGGAAAGACTTTAAGAGCATGTTCAGCCAGATCCACACCCACTTTTTCGAGCACCTGGAACGCCATTTTCCCAGCCTTACCAATGCAGAAATACGCCTGCTGGCACTTTCGAAAATAGGATTGTCTACCAACGAGAAGGCGAGTGCCTTAGGCATCTCGCCCGACTCGGTAAGAAAAACCAAGCTGCGCCTCTCCAAGAAGCTCGGTATTACGGAAGAAGAGATATTCAGGCGGATGGACCGCCGTTGAGCCCGGGCTTAGCGTACCAGGGTAAGGTCTCCTTTCAGGTCGTACACTTTCCTGTCGTCGCAGGTGTATTTCATAATGTACATGTATACCCCTGCACCGGCTGCTTCCCCGTTCCTGTAGTTCCCGTTCCAGCCCTTTTGTATATTGTCGTTATCATATACCAGCTTGCCGTAACGGTCAAAGATCTTAAGGCCCAGCAGCAACTGCCCGGGCTTCAGCACGGGGTTAAAATAATCGTTCAGGCCGTCGTCGTTGGGACTGAAAGCAGTCGGCACCAAGGCCTGGCAGCAGGGATGCACGAGGGCCGTTACCGAATCGACGGCATGGCATCCATAAGGGCTGTAAACGGTAAGGTATACCGTTTTGTTCTCTTTGAATGTGCCGCGTACACTTTCTCCTTCGGGCCCGCCAAACGGGCGGAAAGCCCCCTCCGGCGACCAGGTATAGATCGAGCCTGCGGCCTGCGGCACGGCTTCGAATTCCAGGGTGTCGTAAGTGCAGCGCGAAACCGCCTCATAGAGAATCTCTGCGTGGGGCAGGGCCCTTTCATTTACCTGTACCCGCAGGGACGTATCTGCGCAGCCGTCCAGCTCGCCCGCCACGCGGTAAATGCCTCCTGTGGCCGTTCTGTACTCGGGGCCGGTTTCCCCGTTCAATGCGGCCCCTTCTTTCAGCCATTGGTAGCCGGCGCCGGCGTTGGGGTTACTTACAGACAGGAGCAGCGAGTCGCCTGCGCACAGCTCCCGGCTGGCAGGACCCGCTATATGGACTTCGGGCAGGGGCTTCACATCAAGATGTAAGGTATAGAGCGTGCCGCATAAATCTCCGGGTCCGTTTTTGATCAGGGTATCGTAAGTCCCGGGCAGGCCCAGGTACCGGCCGTAAAAGTTGTAAGTATTCCCCAGGCATACCGACACATCAATTGTCTGCTGCGGAAATTCCGCTACTTCGATGATGCTGGTGTCGCTTACCGCAACGCAGTTGTAGTTGCCGGTAAGCCCCTGCGGGCCTGTCATGAACCGTACCAGGTAGGTGCCGGGCGCAAGCGCGGAGGTGTTGAAGGTATAGCTGGTGCCCGGGCCGGGAGCGCCCTGGTCCTGCCAGGTAAGGCCGTTGTCGGCGCTGTACTGCCATTGGTATTCGGCAGGATTGTAAGGGCTGTTGATTACGTTGGCGTCGAAATTGAGGGTGGTATTCTGGCAAACGGTGGTATTGAGCTTCGGGAGTATATGTGTTTCCGGCACGCAGGGCTGTACCGTTATATCGTCGATGGCCAGGTCATTGCCAAAGCCCGAACCTACGGAATTGTTTACCAGCTGCAGCTTAATGGCAGTGCTCCCGCCATTATTGAACACAACGGAATACTGGTGCCATACCTGATCGGCCGGCACATCGCCCGACTCGGCAGTGCCCAGCAGGTTGCCGGTCGCTACATCAATGGCATTCAGCGTCATATTCGGATACTGGTAGGTAGGGTTGCTGACGAGGGAAGGGTCGTTCGCATTCAATATCCATACCGACAATTTGAGCAGGGTATTGGGGCAAAGGTTGTCCATCTGGTATTCAAAAAAAACGGTTGCTGCCGTAGAAGGCGCATTGATGAGGAACATAAGGCCGTTGGTATTGCCCGTATGGTCGCCCGTCGGTACCCAGTTGCCCTGGCCGCTGGCAGAGGGGCTTTTGGCCAGGCCGGAATAGCCGTCGGACAATACACCGCCCGTCGGGCCGGCGGTACCTACGAATATAGTAGAGGTGGAGGCGCCGGGAGCATAGGTAGCCAGGGGGCCGTACCAGTTGTCGGTGGCGTTGCCCTGTCCAAAGGTCTGGTTCACCAGGAATTGCCCCCATACGCCATTGCAGCTGTTCTGTGCCCGCAGGGATATGCTTGCCATAAGCAATGCCAGGAAGAGAAGTACTGAACGCTTCATTTGTACCGGGTTGTGTAAGGATTTCGGATTACAAGTCATCGGAATAGAATTTTGTGAAATTATTATGCAAAGACACAGATCGGAAGGGAGCTGTATAGACAAAAGGCAAGACAAGCTGAAGGACAAAAAAGGGACAATTATTTTATTGGAAATAAATGTTGTACATATTGTAAGGATATATGCTTTATTTCAAAAGATACATTTCCCAACATGAAAATGCAGGGAAAACAGCGGGTGGGGCGGACAAGCGTGCCACGCGGGAAGACATGGAAAAAGAGCGGTTTTTGCCCTCCGGCTTCGCCAGCTCCCGGTTTTATCGCGGCAGGGACATACCTGGTATAGGGATTTGAATTATATGGAACGGCGGCCGGCAAGCCGGCCGGGATGCAGGAATGCATGCTTCTCTTGCCCGTCGTAAACAGGATGCAGGGGCAACGAAAGCTAAGCGGCCGGAAAAAAAGCGAGGTCCATAAGACAGGCGCGGGCTGTCGCATCGCACCATGTAAAATGTCAGAATTGCCCTGCATGGATAAAGCGGGCCGCTGCTATTTTTGAGTAAAAAAGCGCCGTACCGGCCCCGCGCTGCGGGTACCCAGTTTTATTTAACCTCAAAAACGAAAGATCATGGCAGAATTAACCCCTTATCTTACTTTCGGCAGCAATTGCGAAGAAGCTTTTGAATTTTACCGGTCTGTATTCGGCGGCGAGTTCGAAATGGTGATGCGCTTCGGCGACAACCCTGCCGAGTACCAGCCCGCAGAAAACGAAAAGAACAAGATCATGCATATGGCCCTGCCCGTCGGCAAAAAAACACTCCTGATGGGCAGCGATACCCCTTCCGGAATGGGCCCTGTAACCGGTGGCAATAATTTCAGCATTGCAGTACACCCCCAAAGTGTGGAAGAAGCCGAGCGCCTGTTCCAGGGGCTGGCTGCCGGCGGCAAAGTTACCATGCCCCTCGGCAAAACCTTCTGGGCAACTGCCTTTGGCATGCTGACCGACAAATTCGGGGTGCACTGGCTGGTTAATTACGACGAAAACGCGGCCCGGTAAGTAGTGGCATGTCCGTATCCCTTGCCTGTAACCGGCGTTCCGGCGGCCTATGGATAGCCTTTACCTTTGTATGTTTCATGCTCCATGCCTGCTCGCAGGTTTTAGCTGAAAGAGGCCAGCCAATCGCGCAACATATAGCTGTATGTTGCTCCCATCAGGAAGCCGTCGTGCCCCTTATGGGGAATCTGTTTCTTCGTGGCGGCAGTAGGGCAGGGAAGCAGCCATCATATGCTGAACCGATATGCAGCCGGGCAGCGACCCGTCGCATTCCACCCGCACGTTTGCCCCTGATGAAAGTTTGTTGCATACAATATTTGAGGCAGACTGCAAATGCAATGGCCCGTGCCCTTATTTTTACAGGAAAATGAGTTTATGCCGGTTATACAGATCCGTTACGATAAAGAGAGCCGTACTTTTACAGCCATAGACGAAGACCATAACGAAGTGAATTTCCAGTCGGCGCCCGACGGTACGGAACGTCCGCAGCAAAATGCGCTGAGCAGGGGCGTACGTCCTATGCAGGGACTGCTCATGTCGCTGGGCACCTGCAGCGGCATCGATATCGTGGCCATACTGGAAAAGCAGCGCCAGGATTTCGACCGCTTCGAGCTGAGAGTTACCGGCGAAAGAGAGCAGGATAAAATACCTGCGCTCTGGATACGGGCAAAGGTGGATTTTATACTGGATGGTACCCTGGATGCCGATAAAGTGCAGCGTGCCGCCGCCTTATCTATCGACAAGTATTGTTCCGTTGCAGAAACTTTGCGCCGTGCAGGATGCGCTGTTACCTACTCCGTAGTATTGAACGAGGGCAAGGAGTAAGGCGGCTCAGTATTGTTACCTCATAGTTACAAGGATGAAACCCATAGCCGCTTCCCGGAGGCACTTCAAGGTTATAAGGAGATAAAGGCTTCAACCAGTCTTTGCCGGAAAATGTTATAGCTCCGGTAAATCAGGAAAAGATGAAACGAGCATTGTTCAGGCTGCTGGTAAAGATCAATAACCGGCTGCTGCCTAAATACTCGGGCCGCGACCCGGCCCGGCTGAACAAATGGCAACTGGCCGTATTGGGCTTTCGTTATTGGGCTTTGCGACATTCACTCAAATAAACAGGCTCTCGAGCGAGCCGTTTTGTCCTATAATGTTTTCGCATTATGTTAAATAGTCCGCCCTTTAAAATTTGCCTTTTGTGCGGTGGCAAAATGCGTGAGGGATAGTAACCCTCCCTATTATCGGACTGGAGTAAAACTAACTACTTAAAATTACTTTTTTGTTTTGACCTATAAACCCTGAGCCTGAAAAGAAAAACTAGGGTGCTGTTTTGCCCTTTCATTTTCCAGGCCAGGGGAGTTTGGTTGTTAAGCGCTTCATGAGGCCGTAGCTTATTATAATCCTCCATCCACTCTTCTGTTAGGATACGTACCTGCATCATATCTTCAAATAAATAGGCATTGAGTACGTCATGTCTATAGGTCCGGTTGAAGCGCTCTATATAGCCATTCTGAGAGGGTTTGCCAGGTGGGAATATACTGTACTTCGATCCCCTGTTGTCCACACCAATCAGTAAAGGCACTGCTAATAAATTCAGGGCCATTATCCACTCTTATCCGCTTAGGCTTACCATGTTCGTGTATCGTCCGCTTCAGGGCCGACACCACGCTGTACCCACTAAAGCTGAACTCTGCTTCTATATTTAGTGCTTCACGATTGTAATCGTCAATAATATTCAAGGTACGGAACCGTCGCTTATTGATCAGCGTATCATGCATAAAGTCCATAGACCAGGTCTCGTTGACCAAGGCAGGCTGGCATAATGGCCTGCTATCTCTTGCCGGCAAACGTTTGCTGATCCTCCTGCGCTTATGGAGCCCCATAAGCAAGTATACGCGGCGCACCCGCTTATAGTTCCATTCATAACCTTGCTGGCGAAGCCGCGCGTAAAGCTTATCCTGGCCTTCATTGGGCTTCTTTTCTGCCAGTTCCTGAAGCTTTGAGATCACTAAAGAGTCATCTTTCATCGGTTCGTAATAGTACATTGACTTGCATAAACAAGCTACCTTACAGGCCCGTGTGATACTCACCTGGTAAGCTTCTCCCAGGTAAGCAGCGATATCCTTACGATCACAGGGCGCTACCACTTTTTTGACAGGACATCCTTGAGCATTTTGATGTCCAAAGCAGCATCGGCATACATCTGCATTAATTTGCGGTTCTCTTCTTCCAGCTCTTTGAGCCGTTTGAGCTGATCACTATCCATGCCCGAATATTTCTTCTTCCAGGCATAAAAGGTAACCTTGGCTATGCCAAGCTCTCGACAGATGTCTTCAGACTTACGGCCGTTTTCATACTCCTTAAGCGCATGCGTGATCTGCGCTTCGCTAAATTGGGACTTCTTCATATTGACTATTTAAAGGTAAAAAATCATACTTTTAAATGGTCCGAATTTTAGGAGGGGTTACATGTCAGCACCGAAATGCCAGTATAGCCGGGCAGGGACACGCCCTAATTATTCACAATGTGCCTCAAAAATCTGTGATGCTGACACTACGAAGCAAGTATTTGTGAGGGAGGGGAGCCTAAGATTTTCGACTAACAAAGCTAACTATTAATTGTATATACGTATGGTGTTGATACGTTCTAAAAATTCCTTAGGAAAGTTAGTTGATCCTTCCTCTATAATTTCTTTTAAAACACTTTGTAGCACTGGTTTGATTTCGCTAATAAAATTTTTTAAATCATTCAATGAAATGTCATCAATAAGTGATGAATCGATTAGCTCTGACATTAATAATATATTCACTAAGCATAAGTACAGTTTTGATTCTGTAATTAAGTTTCTTTCTACATGAGTAAAACCTTCATCACCGATATATTGCCCAATTGTGGAAATGTCTGGGTGTGTAAAGGAAGATAAGAAATTGTATAAATAGGAATAAATTGCTTCATCCTCAATTTGGGTACTGGTGTTTAGGGTAGCTCTTTTTATACCGGTTAAAAATCGAACTTCTTTCCTTGTCTGCCTATCAATTAAAGTATTGAAGTTTCCTTTTTTCCTTTCATAGTGATTTTGGATAAGTCCAATTTTGGCATCTAATTCATCATGCAGTTGTTTGGGAGCATATATTGCCATTAGTATTTGCAAATAATTCTCGTAGACTGATCGTATCAAAATAATTGCATCTTCCCCTAAACTGTTATTGATCAATACTTCTATTGATTTAATGGTCTTAAGATTTTTTGCCAAGATAAAATAGCAGTATGATTTTAAGAATTCCGTATCGTTTACTTCTTGAACAGGTAGCTCTTTATTGTATTTATGTATTATAAGAGCATATAAAAGTTTGAGTTTCTCAAAAGACGTTTCAATTCTTTCAACATTTTTTTCAAAGCTTGATACTTCTAATTTTATCTTACCCTTTTTAATCTGAAAGTATTCATTAATCGCAGACTTCCAATCACTCAGTTCTTTGTCTGTATACTTACCTTGTAACCCGTCTACAATACAATACCCTAACTTATTGAATGCATATATGATTTGAGGCGCAACATTAATCATCGCCAACATTTCACTTACTTGTTCTTTATAATCTTCTTCAGACAATAATAAAGTATCGGGAAATATAGGATCATTATCTGATTTCTCTCGTCCAAAAATATCCTTGAATCTGGCCTCTTGCCTGGTTAGAATATTCTGGACAATAGGTTCATCTACTTTTATTCTTTTAATAATTTCTTCTTGCTCGTTTTCAAAAAATTCAAAGTCTTTATCAAAACAGCAGTTCTTATATTTTTTTCCACTTTCACAGGGACATTGTTCATTTCTTCCTACCTTTTTCATATTATGTATCAGTTTACTTTAGGCTCTCAATCCTCTTTAGTTGGACTAATGGTAATTTCTCTGCCATGCAGACCGGCATATTTTATCGCCATACCCAATAACATAAATTCATCCATCTGATAATCGGCAGCAAACGCATCCTGATGAAAGATAATCATCTCATCTTTTTTGGTCTTAACCATCTTAACAAAGTCAGGTAATTCCTTTTCTACAGTTTCGATCATTTTCTGTTTATTACTCTCTTTTATATTCATAGTTAACTTCTTTTAAGTTGTGAATTGTTTTAATCACTTTAATAATTTTGACTTCAGCATTTTTGTTAGGCGGGAATGGATAAACGATTTGTTTGACTTATCTAGCATTAATAATAGGTTACAAATTTCCTTTGTGAAGAATTTTATATCTGCCTCATTTTGATTTTTGAATAAACCCAATTTTAATAAATCATACAGTAAGATAACATTAACATAATGAATGTAATAAAAAATTACATTTTGACTACCGTTGTTATTATGTGATAAATAGCCATCCTTAAGATAATGGTCTGCAATCCTAATATCTGGATGAACAAAGAATGAGAAGTATTGATACATGTTATTATAGAATATCATATTCTCATTGTTGAATTCTCTGTCAAGTGCAGCTCTTTGTTTGTTATTCAGTATCTTAATTATTTTCCCAGTACTTTTTTCAACTATAGTATCTTTCTCTAAATAATGCGTTTCTTCATTAAGTCCAATTTTAGCTCGTAACTCATCCAACAACTGAGTAGGATTGTGTACCGCAGTTGTTATTTGTAAATAGTTTTCATACATAGACCTTATAAGTGAAAATGCATCTTCATTAAAATTAGATGTGGTAAGTGCTCTCGAAGCTTTTAAGGATTTTAAATTTTTCGTAAGACAAAAAAGTACATAACTTTTAATATCAATTGATTTATACAGGTTAAGGTCATCTTTAAATTCATTTTCAGATTTGAAATGTAAAAGTGCATAGAGATAAATTAATCTAACTACCCAGTCTTCCAGTTCTTCAAAATAATAAATGAGCGGATCTACTTCCTTTCTTATCTTTCCTAACTCAATATCTCTGTATTCTTTCTTTGCCAGATTCCAGGCTTTAATATCTTTTGCTGAAGCATGTTTCCTGTTCTCTTTAGTAATCAGGAAACCAAGTTTTTCATATGCATACAAATCTTCCTCTTGTACCCCAAATGCATACCTTAATATTTCCGCTGACTTTTTTTGTCTTTCCTCGTCCGAATAAAGGAGCACCTCAAGAAACAGCGGGTCATCATCCACTACTTCTCTTTTAAAAATTTGTTTAATTGAATCAACAGCTCCTAAAAACGATTCTTCTATTTCAGGAGTAATTGGCAAAGTCTTTACGAGGTTATTTTCCCGGTCATAAGAATATTTTATCCCCCTCAATTCACAGCAATTGCCATATTTTAATCCAGAATCACAAGGGCAAGAGCTATCCTTCCTTAGTTTCCTTCTAGTTTTACTATTAGCCAATAATCCAAGTTCTTTCATATATTAAGACTTTTTTATTGCATTACTTATACCTTCAATGTAACCTCTAACCAAAGCTGGTACTGCTTCAAACTCCTTTTTGGCATTTTCATCTAAGGCACACATATCACAAATCATTAAACAGGTTAAGTAAATAGCCAGCTTAACTATCGGATCTGTATACTCGTTAGGGATTTGTTTTCCTCTTGTTTGCTTAAAATGCTCAATTGACAAATAGTTAGTATGAGTATGAATTGAAGTATATCTGTAAGTGTTAATAAACGCCCTTGTCTTACAAGTATGTTTTATTAAATCAGTTATTTTTAGAGGCGTTATAATGCGATTTTCGTCGATTGTAAATCTCCAATCGAACTTTCTTTTGTCAGCCTTGTATATTTTATATAGTTGCTTGTGGTCTATAGATTGATAGAATGACAAGCCTTCAAATTCTTGAATTGCATCTTCCAAAATGAGTTTATCTTTATCCAAAATTTCTTTAACGCCTTCAAAATCAGATTCCCCAATATCTAATTTTTGTTTTTCAAAAAGGCCATCTATTTTCCATAATAGAAATCTGAATCGCTGCTCGTCTAATGTTTTTGCTTCAATGAATATGTTATGAAAAGTTGCATAGTTCTCCATCATGGTTCTAAAAGCGGAATTAACCGTAAAAAGATCGTATCCTGTCATCTTCACCGTTTCTCCAGATTTTTTTAGCTCAATTATCCCCTTCGAAAGATGAAAAAAAGATGAAGAGTGAATGGCAAATTTGTCAATAATGAAGTTAGAAAACTCGATTAATTCTGTTAGGGGCGTTTCCTTTTTTGCTGAGTAGATTTTAGTTAATGGTCCCAGTAATAAATATTCATAAAAATCAAGTAAATTTTCTTCGAACGGATGTTTCATGTACTTATGGTTATATAAAAAATTCCCCTTTTAATCTTTAATTGAGAGAAGGTATAGATTGGTGCTAATCATGAGTTTTTTCTCCAACAAAGGCGTCTTATTTATTTCAGCCTTTTGATGGCTTTGTTTTGGATAAGCGATTTCATTTGTGTGATAGCTACCTGATTAAGCTGCAATAGCCTTTCGCCTTGTGGCAATCCTTGTTTTATCAACAACGCGTTGATGCTTTCCATATTGCTCAACACTACCAACTGCTCTAAAGTAGCATGATCCCTGATGTTTCCGGCTTTACCGGTTATTGTCGCGCCACTCTTTGGCAGTAACGCCAAAAAGGGCAACGTTCAGCAGATCGGCTTCGTTGGCATATACATAACCGGCTTGCTGGCTGGTAATGGCCTTTGGCACCAGGTTTTCTTTAATAGCATCGGTATGTATGTGGTAATTGATCTTTGAAATGGTACGCTGCAGGTCCCAATCGAGCTGCAGGCGATTGTTTTCATCATCCTTGAGGCGTTGAAACTCTTTGATGATATAAAGCTTAAACTCGATGGAAATCCAGGAGGCAAACTCCAGGGCAATGTCTTTGTGCAAAAGTTCCTCCGTATCTACCCGGTTTTGAAACGATACCTATCGCATTGGTACTTTCTATCCACCGCTTTGGCGTCATTACAAAACTGTTGAGTCCTGCCTGTTTTCTAAACCCGTCGAATTCGACGGGTTTAAAATCGGGATTATAAATCGTTTCCCAAAACCCCAGAAGCTCGATGGTATTTCGGTTTCTCATCCAGTTCTTAACAATATCATCTGTGTTTTCGGCGTCTTTGTGCCGGGCTATATCCGTCAGGGAAATAAAGTCCTGCCGATTGTCTTCGTACAAAACAATCTCAAACCCCTCTACCTGTATCTTTTTATTTTTTGCCATAGGTTTTGGTGTAAGGTTAGTGTTACGGCATTCTATTTCCCCTCTATCAACCTTTCCAACTTCTCAATCATTTCCTTTTGTTGCTGTAGCATACGCTCATACAGTTCAATCATTTTTTCAATCGGATTAAAATTGAAAGTACAATTGCTGGCAAAAGCATTCTCAAAAGACCGTTCATTAAAGGTATTCGCAATCACATTTATCGCCTGCTCCTCATCAAAATTCTGGATCGCCTCCACCGGTATTTTAAGCGCAGCAGAAATTTGCTGGAGTAGGGGAGCGTCAATGGTTTCTTTCTGCTCCAGTAAAGATATTTTCTTCTGGTTCCAGTCTTCGCCCAGCTCATAAGCCAGGGCCTCCTGCTTAATGCCCAGCATTTCTCTAAAGCGTTTTACATTTCGGCCTTCGTGTATTTTTTTGTCCATGTTATTCGGTATTTCAAAGGTTCAAATTTAAATTTTTCCTGCATAAAACAGCCTGGATAAAAATAAGTAAAATATCCTGTATGGGTAGCTAAAATATCCTTTGTACAACTTGAATACGCAAGGCCGCTGGGCTTGCTTTGCCATAGAAACAAAAAATGCTACGCCTATGGCAACCCCCAAAGTGCGCACCCTTAAAGTGTATGATAAGGTATTCGACCGTGGCGGCCGGTGTACTGCCGGTCATTATTCCATCATTTTTCCTGAGATAAGGCTGATCGGCAAATGGCTTCAGGATTGCGGCTTTCAGCCCGGTCAGCATATAGAAGTAACCACCGAGCAAAATAGGCTTACTATAACGCCTGCGTGGTTTGAACAAGGAGGTTAAGTTATTATGTTAAACAGAATAGGGAAAGTTACAAAATGCCGAACTTTATAACCTATGGCAATAGAAATAGAGCAGGCAATACCAGGTACCATCATAACGGCATTGGCAAACAAGCTGAAAGAGTTTGGCTATAATCCGTTGCCAGCGCAGAATTCAGCAGATGTAATTCGGTTCACTTCAACACAAAATAAATCCCTTGAGGTTATTTTGCGGCGGCTAAATTTGGATAAAGGCCGTAGTATAAGCATTAACCAACGTGAGTTTAATTACGAGCCTCGTCCTGACTTATGGATATTGTTGGTCTTAACCATGAATGATATAGAACCTGCGCCGTACTTTATTCCCAGTACAGTGTTTAATGCACCGAACGATATTTTTCTCAATCATGAGCAACCGCCAACTTTACGGCATTTTTCTACATGGGAAATCAAAGTATTTACCAAAGCTATCCCTGAACTAAGCCGTTATGCGCTGAATGCTTTAAGCGGCTTGTAAAGCGGCCTTGAAAAAATGGCGTTAAGAAAATTACGCAGGAAGCCGTTAAGAAGCCGCCGCTGTCCGAGCCAGCAGACTGTAACTGTTATAACGCATCCTGCGGCGAGTTTCGGCGGCTTTAGGCTTACCAGTAATTTTTAGCCAATTTTTTCACAGCCTTGATTTTTTGGTTCTTTTGCATCAAGGCAAAAGAACAAATAAACCAACTCCGCGAGTGCCAGCCTGGAAAAATGCAAACAAAGGCCAACAGGCATATTGCATTTTTTACAGGCCAGCGTAGCGACCATGTTTTTAAAAGAAGCGTGGGCAAAAAAAGGCAAAAATTTTAAAGACATAAACACCAGTGTAGCGAGGTTGGCGCCTGTAAAATTTGCTGCGTAAGTTTTCCATTCAGCGCAGCAAAATTTTACCAGCCAACGCAGCTACACCAACGGCTATTTAGGCGCAGCCCGGAGCGCAGCGGAGACATAATGGCAAATTATAGGACAAAACCGGATAAGCCCGAATTTTTGAAAAAAATTCACCATTGAGCCGCAGGCGTCTTTTATTTACCCGCAGGGCAAGCGTAGTGCAACGAAGCGCAGACATAATATAAATTATAGCTGACAAACGGCTTAAGCAGCCATCGCAGCGATTGCCCGTTTTGTCCTATAATTTATATTATGTTAAGTAAAAAATGATGACCCATGCTCTCATTTCCATCCCGTACTCTTAGCGCGTACTAGTCGCCCACTTCCAGCCTTCCTGCCTGCCTTACGTGATTCCTGTTTTTAAACCTTCAGCCCAATCTTTTGCCGGCAAACAACCGTCATACAGGCGGAAGTTGTTTTTCCCGCATTAGAAATCCGACTATGAAATTGTATGAAAATTGAAAATCCCGCCTTTAACTACGACCAGTACGGGCAAAAATATTCCGGCTACCGGCAAACAGATCTCCGGATAGCCGCCCTGGTAAACGAAGCCCTGGGCGATGCGCACACGATCCTGAACGTAGGCGCAGGCGCAGGCTCGTACGAGCCTCCCGACCGGTATGTAATCGCCGTAGAGCCATCGTCGGTAATGCGCGCGCAGCGCATAGCCCGGCAAAAAGTACCTGCCATCAATGCCAAATCCGGCGCACTCCCCTTCGACGATAAGGCTTTTGACGCTTCCATGGCTATGGTAACGGTACATCACTGGCCCGATATAGATAAAGGACTCCGCGAGCTGAGACGGGTGACGCGCAACCAGGTCGTTGTAATGACCTTTGATCCTGCACAGCTCGACAACTTCTGGAACGCGCATTACTTTCCCGAGCTGATCGAAGTGGAAAAGGCACGCTACCCTTCCATAGATTTTATACGGGATTCCCTGGGCGGCACAAGCCGTGTAATTCCGGTGCCGATACCGCTCGACTGTACCGACGGCTTCCAGGAGGCTTATTACGGCCGCCCCGAAGCCTTCCTCGAAAAGGAAGTAAGGGCCGCGCAATCGGCCTGGGGCTTCCTGGAGCCGGGTATGGAAGCGGTGCTGGTACAGCGCCTGGCGGATGACCTGGCTTCCGGTGCATGGGACAGGCAATACGGCTACTACCGCACCGAGCCCTCCTTTACCTGTGCATTGCGCCTGGTAGTGGCTACGCCATAATATAAGAACAGCGTTCTGCCGTGCCCCAAGGGATAAGACAGAACGCTGTTGCGAAAGGCCCGCCGGGGCGCTTATATCAGGATACCGCCCGATGCCTCGATGCGTTGCCCGTTGATCCAGCCGGCTTCGTCGGAGCACAGGAAAGCGACCACGCCGCCTATATCTTCCGCACGGCCTACACGGCCCAGGGGCGAAAGCGCCGACAGCTGATCGTTGAACTCCTTGTTGTCTCTTACCCTGCCCCCGCCAAAGTCGGTAGCTACGGGGCCGGGCGCTACCACATTGGCGGTAATGCCCCTTGCGCCCAGCTCTTTGGCCAGGTAGCGGGTAAGCACCTCTACCGCGCCTTTGGCAGCGCCATAGGCCGAGGAGCCCGGAAAGGAAAAGCGCGCCAGGCCGGAAGAAATATTGATGATACGGCCGCCATCGCTTAGTATGGGCAATGCCCGCTGCGTCAGGAAGAATACGCCCTTGAAATGAATATCCAGGATCTGGTCGAACTGCTCCTCCGTGATTTCCGCAAAAGGCGCATAGAGCGCCGTGCCGGCATTATTGATAAGAAAATTGATGCGCGGGTTTTCGTAATGCTCCTGCAGGTATGCCGACAGCTGCCGGAAGAAATCTTCGAAGGCCGGCAAGTGCGACGTATCCAGCTGGAAGGCTACGGCCCGCTGCCCGAGCGACCGGACAGACGCCACTACCTTGTCGGCTTCTTCGCGGTTGCTGCGGTAGGTGATTATTACATCGTTGCCTTTGCGCGCCAGGCTCAGCGCCATATCCCGGCCCAGCCCGCGGCTGCCGCCGGTAATGAGGGCCACTTTACTTTGTGCATTCATACAGTTTGTGTGTTTAAAACAGGTATTGATTTGAACAAGGCAAAGGTCGGGACAAAAGCCGGTGCGCTGCTTGCGTGCATCAAACGGATGTTTGCAAAATTCAAACCTACAGCGTGCCTTAGGGCAGCCTCTCCCCTTTCCGCCGCTTTGGGGCCGGGGCAGAAGAGGGACAGCCCCGGGGAAATATCCCGCCTCTATGCAGGCCGGAAATGCAGCGGCGCCAGGGAGGTCTGCTTTTTGAAAAAATTGGAAAAATGCGCCACTTCTTCAAAGCCGAGGCAATAGGCTATTTCCGAGATGTTCCAGTCGGTCTGCTTCAGCAGTATCTTGGCTTCCTGGGTGATCCGGTTGCTGATGATATGGGTCGTGGTCTGCCCGGTGCTTTCCTTGAGCACTTTATTGAGGTAGTTTACGTGGATCGCCAGCCTGTCGGCATAGTCCTTGGCCGTGCGCAGCTGTATCCTCTGGCCGGGCGATTCTATCGGGAACTGCCGTTCCAGCAGCTCAATGAATAAAGAGGTGACCCTTGCAGCCGCATTCTGTTCAGGCTGCAGCGCCTCGGCGGGTTGCAGCTTTTGCCCGTAATGGATCAGCTCCAGCACATAGTTGCGCAGCAGGTCGTATTTGTAAGGATAGTCCGAGGCGATTTCTTTCTGCATTTTCCGGAAGATCTGTGCCAGCTCCCCGGCCTCTTCATCGTCTACCCGGAATACAGGATAGCCGCCCGATCTGAAAAGCGGCAGTTCATCCAGCACGATCCCGCTTTTATTCCGTACCAGGAAGGTATCGGTAAACACGCAGAAGCTCCCCGATTGCGCAGGGTCGAGCGGTACCCAGTGGTAAGGCACCCTGGGTGTGGCAAACAGCAGGGCGTTGGTATCGATATCGATCACCTTGTCGGCATACTCGGCCCTGTTCCGGCCCCTGATCAGGCTTATCTTGTAGTACGACCTCCTGTTATACGGCATCACGGATTTACGCTTCGCCTCCTCGATGGTGGCGGCAATATCAAAAACGTTGAAATGCCCGATATCTTTATGTATGCCCCGCGGCAGCAAGGCGCTGATATCTTTTCCTGTAAAGCGGGCTGCTTCCTGGTAGAAGTCATCGAGCGAGGTGCGGGAGATGCGTTTCATGCAAAAAAAAGCCTTTGTAAAAATCAAATATACGGCTTTATTTGTCGCCCTGCCCTGTTCCACCCCGCATCGTGCTCCCGCCCTCTCCAGAGGAGCTGCGATCGCTGCTGACAAAGGGTTGTCGCAGCATCGGGATAATTTTGTGCCTGTACCGGCTAAATTACATTTTATGGAAACCAATAATGGCGTGGAAGCCGTTTATGCCCCCACCCGGCTGCAGTGGCGCAAATGGCTGCAAAAGCACAGCCGCACGAAAGAAGAAGTTTGCCTGATCCTCTATCATAAGCGGAGCCTGACCAGGTGCGTCAGCTATAATGATGCGGTGGAAGAAGCTTTGTGCTTTGGCTGGATCGACAGCAAAACCAATAAGCGGGACCCTGAAAGCTATTACCAGCGCTTCTCCCCCCGCAAGCCGGGCAGCAGCTGGAGCGCTTCCAACAGGGAACGCGTGCAAAGGCTGACCGAAGCCGGCAAAATGACGCCGCAGGGATTGCAGGTTGTTGAGCTGGCAAAACAAACAGGCAGGTGGGACCCCGGAGCGCATACCGTTTAGCGCAGCGAGCGGCTCTATCATGCACGATCGCCGCTTTTATGCCCGGGCATACATTTTGAAGCGCGGCGCCGCTGCATATCGGCTAAAGGAGTATCTTTATACGGTTCATTACCGTTTTTCTTTTAAAACAATTTTATGCAATTCGGAAAAGTAGCCGATCCGGGCGTTATCGACTTCAGCCTGCCCAAGGATGCGCCGGAAACAGCCGCAGTGCTGGCAGCACATAAGAAAGATGCTCCCTTCGAAGTATATGTAGGCTGCGCCAAATGGAACCGCAGCGACCTGAAAGGCTTTTATCCCAAAGGCACCAAGGACGAGCTGGCCTATTATGCCACGCAGTTCAACTCCATCGAGTTGAATGCCACCTTTTACGGCATGCCCGATTTTGCACAGGTAGAAACCTGGAAGAACAAAACGCCGCAGGGCTTTAAGTTCTTTCCGAAGCTTACCAATACCATCAGCCATTATAAGCGCCTGCTCGATGTGAAGGAGCCGGTAGCGCAGTTCTGCAATGCCATCAGCGCCTTCGAAGAAAAGCTGGGTATGGCTTTCCTGCAGCTGCACGATAATTTCAAACCCAAAGATTTTGACCGGTTAAAGAAGGTGCTGGAGGAATTTCCCCAAGGGATTCCCCTGGGCGTGGAAGTACGCAACGAAGAATGGTTTACCGACAAGCAGGTGGCTAAAGACTATGGGGCCCTGCTCGAAAAGCTGGGCATGGCCAATATTATTGTAGATACGGCCGGCCGCCGCGATATGCTCCATATGCGGCTGACCAGCCCTGTAGCCTTTGTGCGCTATGTAGGGGCCAACCACTCTAGCGATGCGGATCGCCTGGATGAATGGATCGTGCGCATAAAGAAGTGGCGGAAAGAAGGCTTGCAGCAGCTGTACTTTTTTGTACACCAGAACATCGAGCTGGAATCTCCCTTATTGGCCACGCACTTTATTGAGGGTTTGAACAAGGCTTTGAAGCTTTCGCTGCAGGTCCCGGCGCGGCAGGCTGCCCAGAAGTCCATGTTCGGCTAAAAGCCGGGCAGCCGCCGTGCCCGGCGGTACGGCTGCCATAACCTGTTTTTTTGTTGCAGGTTTTTTTCTGTGCCCTACGCCGGCATTTAACCGGAAAGATCCATCTGGGCCGCTATCCGCAACAGGCCTGCGGTGTTTTTGGCTTCCAGCTTCTGCATCAGGTTGTACCGGTGCGTTTCCACGGTACGCAGGCTGATGCACAGCTTTTCTGCAATTGCCGGGTTATTGTATTCCTTGACAATAAGCTCCAGCACTTCCTTTTCCCTGCGGGTGATCTTGGGTTTCAGCCTGGCATTCCGGCGCTTGTCGGTCAGCATTTCCTGCAGCAGCTCTTCTTTCAGGGTGGTATCCAGGAAGAATCCCCCGGCATATACCTGCTTTATGGCATCAATCAGCATGGCTTTATTGGTCCGCGATTTAAGCAGGTACCCTTTGCATCCTTTCCGCATCAAGTCTTTGATATAGGGCGACGATTCTATACCGCTCAGGATCAGGATGCTGAGGCCGGGATACTGGCGCAGCAATACGGGTACCAGCTCTGCGCCGTTCTTATCGGGCAGCTGCAGGTCGAGCAGCAACACGTCCGCAGGATTTTTTTGTATGCCCTGCAGCAAAGCGGCTGCATGGGTGTAGGTGCCTGTAAGCTGGATGTCTGTGCAGGAAACAAGTGCGTTGGTGAGTCCGTCGATCACCATCGGATGGTCGTCGGTAATGGCTACCCTGATCATTGTGCTTTCGGTTTTTCGGTTATGGTCTGTCGGTACGGGTTACAGCAGGTGCTGTATGTCAAACTCTATATATATGGTCGTTCCCTTTGATGGCTGGCTTTGTACATCCATATGCCCCTGCAGGGCGGCTACCCGCTTCCGGATATACCGTAAGCCGATACCTTCCTGCGTTGTGCAATTGCCGGAAAAGCCTATACCGTTGTCTTCCACCGTAATGTTCAGGAGGTTCCCGGTGCAGCTGATCTGTACCAGGAGCGCGGTGGCTCCTTTGGCATGCTTGAGCGCGTTCTGCACCAGCTCCTGTATCATCCGGTAGATGGATATCTCGATCTCTTCATCCATCCTGGGTATAATGCCGTATTCCATGAAATCCACCTCCAGGTCGGTCTGCTTGCCGATCCTTTCACAGAACGAGGCAAGCGCGGTTGCCAGACCTTCTTCCAGCAGCAGGTCGGGCATAAGGTTATGGGCTGTTTTGCGAACTTCGAGCGTAGTGTCTTCGAGCTGCTTGTATATAGCCGACAGTTCCCGCTGCCCGGCGCCGCTCCAGCCTTCCTGCTGCCGCAGGCTGTCCACATTCAGCTTAATTGCCCAGAGATGGCTGGCAATGCCGTCGTGCAGCTCCCGCGCCAGGCGGTTGCGCTCCTGCTCTTCCCCCCTTACATGCGCCTTGAGCTGGCTGATCTCCTGCTCCTGCTGCAGCCGGGCTATGACAGACTGCTGCAGTTTCTGTTTGTTGCGATAGCTGCGCAGGAACGCCAGGAATAAGGCGATCAGCAACAGCGAGCCGGCTACGACAGCGATCATGAGGAAGTTTTTCGACTGCAGCTGGTTCTCCTGCCGGGCAATAAAGAGCTGCTTGGCCATGAGCTCTTTGTCCTTCTCATGCATCCGCGCTTTCATCCAGATATCCAGCGAGCGGCTCCGCTCTTCTTCAAAGATCGTATCTTTCTGCATGGCGTAGTGCAGCATATGCTTGTAGGCGAGCTCGTGCCTGCCCGTGGCGGCATAAAGCCGGGCAATATCCGACTCCATATGCGGGATGATGTCCTTATAGCCGCTTTCCTCGGCTCTTTTCAGCGTGGGATACAGCACTGCTTCCGCCTGGCGGTATTGCTTCCGCTCCAGGTAGTACATCCCGAGGTTGTGCAAAGCGTGCAGCCCCGAATAGACGTAGTTGTCCGGCTCGTACTGCAGCAGCTTCATGGCTTCCTTGGTATAAATGTAGGCTTCTTCCATGTTCTTTTCCTCCAGGGAAAGATGCGCGAGCGAATTGAGTATTTCGATCCGGCTGCCGGTCCTGTTATATTTCCCCGATAGCTCCAGGCCTTTGATATAATAGTTGCGGGCGCCCTTCCAGTCCTGCCGGAGCAGGTGCGCCTCGCCGATACGGGCGTACACATCGCCCAGGTGAAGCGTGTCCTGGGCTCTTTCGGCGATCTCAAGCGCCTCCGACAGCGTCTGGTATGACTGGTCGAATGCTTTCAGTCTTGCCCAAACGATGCCGATATTGCAGTACAGCGCAACCGAATCTCCGGCGGTATATACGGAATTGTTGCGCTCCATCTGTTTCAGCGCCAGCAGGTAATGCTCCAGCACCGATCCGTATTTGCCGGTATGGAAATAAGAGGTACCCAGGTTCAGGTGGAGCCGGTACAGGTTGCGTTTATTGCCGGTCTTTTGGGCAAAGGTAAGGGAGCGGTCGAAGTAGGCTATGGCGGAGTCATGCAGGCCTTGCTGCTGCAGGGCCACGCCTATGGTATTGAGCGAATGGGCGATGCCCTGTATATAACCTATTCCTGCGCTTTGCTCCCATGCCAGGGTAGCCATATACCGGGCGCTGTCGGGCCGGTTGCTTTTCAGCGAGCGGTCTGCAGTGAAAAGCAGCTCTTTTATGCCGGCCAGGCTGGGCGTAAAGCTGTCGGGAATGAACCCACGGCTGGTAAAGCTGTACCGGGGCACCTTGGTCAAAGCTTCGGGGAATTGGGCCAGGCCAGGCAGCGCGCATCCTATTGCCGACAGAAGGAACAGCACTTTAAGTAAATGGGAGATACCGTAAAGACCGGGCCGCATGCTTCTTTTTTTGACAGTTACGAAGGTAAAAAAACCTTCTCCACTTTTCCTGAAAAATACGTAGTACTACTTAGGTAATTCAGGGATTCTCGCAGGCAGCAAAATCAGCAGTATTACGTAACCAGCCGGTTAGGTCCATTTTTATTTTTGTTTTCATCTTCGGGAAGCGGATATCCTACTCCGGAACAATCAAAGCCGGAAGGCACAATTTTTCAGGTTAAACGGTTTTGTACATGCAATCTAAAAGTATACGCCATTTCCCCCTGCTTATCCTGCTCTTTTTACGGATGGCTATTCCGGTATGCGCACAGCACTACACGGAGCGTCCTGAGTTCATCAGGGCAAACAGCAACTGGATATTCGGCTCCTGGTGGGGCGTGAACCATCCCAATAACGGCACAGGGATCAACTTCAATGCAAACCCTCCGCTCATTCTTCAGGGCACGGGACTTACTTCGGCAGAGGCCGCCGCGGCCATTTCTGATACCGCTACCGGGGCGCTGCTGTTTTATTCCAACGGCGAAAGCTGCTGGAACCGCAACTATGATATCATGCCCAATGGCGATAACCTGTCGGGCGACCGCAGCACCAACCAGGGCGCCGGCATCGTACCGGTGATCGACACCCCGGGCAAATATTACCTGTTCACTTCAATGGCTTATAATTTCGGGAGCGTAGCTCCGGGTTTATATTATTCAAAAGTAGACATGAGCCTGGATGGCGGCCTGGGCGATATCGTACCCGGCGAAAAGAATATCCTGCTGGACAGCGGTCCCTTACAGGAAAGCATGCTGGTAGTGCCCGGCGACAATTGCGATCTGTGGCTGATCGTGCATCCTTATTATACGCCTGAATTCAGGGCTTACCATATCACTGCGGCCGGTATCGATCCTAACCCGGTAATATCCAACACCGGCCCGGCCCTGTCGGGTACCATCGCAGCCTACGAGCTGGGCGGTATGGCTGTATCGCCCGACCGCAGCCTGCTGGCCATTACCAGCTATAGCCCCTCCTGTTTAGCCACCGGGCTGGTATCGGGCCTGGGGGGCATATTGCTGGCGCAATTCGATCCGGCAACAGGCCAGCTGAATAATCCCCTTTACATAGATGACTCTACGGCCGGGTATTCCGTATGCTTCTCGCCCGACAATACCAAGCTGTATGCACAGGGCATCAAGTCAGACCCATCAGGGAGCGCGCCCGGTTCCGTGGATGTGGTGCAATACGATGTAAGCACCTATACGCAGGCCTCGATCAGCAGTAGCCGAACCGTGCTGTTCACGGCGCCTTTCGGCACTTACCAGCAACTCTTTAACTTAAGAAGGCGGGGCGATACCATCATCCTGGCCGATATGCATTATATCAGCGCTCCCAACCAGGCCGGTCTGGCCTGCGGTTTCCATGCCACGCCCCTGTTCCAGATCGATTCGATCGAAAGCAATCTCGGCATCGGGAGCGATGCGGTATACCCTCTGCCGCCGGATACGGTCTTTGCCCGGATGCTGGACACCCAGGTATGCCGGGGCCAGGGCTTTACCCTTACCGCCCCTGCCGCGTTTGCCGCCTACCGTTGGAACGACGGCAGCACCGGCAATACCCTGGATATTGCCGACACCGGCGTTTACTGGGTCTTCAGTATCGACAAATGCCATTCGAGGGTAGACACCTTCGTGGTAAGGCTGAAGGCCGATGTAGCGGTCAGCCTTGGCCCGGATACGATCGTATGCGGGCCGCCCCCGCTCCTGCTGATGCCGGAGCAGGTATCGCCGGGCACAACCCTGACCTGGCCGGACGGGAGCCAGGGGCCGGGCTATGAAGCCCTGCAGAGCGGGACTTACTGGGTTACGGCATCCAAGGGCGGGTGCCTGGGAGCCGACAGCATTGAGGTAGCCTTCCGCGAGCTGCAGCAGGACCTGGGACCGGATATTTTCGTTTGCAAGGGCGAGCCGGTGCAGCTCCGGCTCGAGGCGGCCGTATCGCCCGGCGCCTCGGTGCGCTGGAGCGACGGCAGCACGGAACCCTCCATCCTTCTGACCGATACCGGTCGCTACTGGGTAAGCGTACAGGATCCGCCCTGCGCCGGCAGCGACACGATTCTTGTATCGACCCAGGTCTGCCACTGTGCGCTGAATGTACCTTCCGCCTTCTCTCCTAACGGCGACGGGTTGAACGATATCTTTTATCCCGTGATCGAAAACGGGTGCCCGGTAAAGCAATACAGCCTGAGTATATATAACCGTTTCGGTCAGCGGATATTTTTCAGCGCCGACCAGGCACGCGGCTGGAACGGGACCCACCAGGGCGTGCCTGTCGATGCCGGCACCTACTTTTATCAGCTGCGGTTCAAAGGAGGCGTTTATGAAAAAGAGTACAGCCGGAAAGGCGACCTGGCAGTAATACGCTGACTTCCGCAAGCAATAGCCGGATATTTTATTTTAACCAGTACAAAATGAGCCTGCCCCGATGAAACAATTTTTACTCCTGTTGGCGATCGTATTAACCAGTAACCCGGGCGCCCGGGGGCAGCTGTACACCACGCAGTCTGCAGCTGCCTTCTTTACCGTTTCGGCGCCGGCAAAAAACATTGAAGGGAGAAGCGATTCCGTATCGCTGCAAGTCGACTTCGGCAAAAAAGAGGTACGGCTGGAAGTGCCGGTCGGCAGCTTCGGTTTCCGGAACAACTTTGTTTCCGACTCCCTGAATGCCATGATCGCTCACCGGTTCCGGAATTACTATATGGAAGCAGGGCGTTTCCCGCTGATCACTTACAGCGGCTCTGTAGATTATGCGGGAAAGATAAACCTGGCCCAAAACGGCCGCTACCCGGTACAGACAGAAGGCGTGCTGACCCTGCACGGCGTGCGGAAAAAAATACAGGCTTCGGGGTACTTGATAGTGACCGCAGGCTCGGTTACACTGCAGGCGGAGCTTATGGTAAAGCCGTCCGATTACGGGATCCGCATACCTCCCTATATCGGCGATATGTATTTTAAAGAAGTGAAGATACAGCTGAAAGCAAGGCTTGCCAAACAGACACATTAAAAGAGCACAATGAAATACAGATGGCTGACATTGCTGGTCGCAATAGTTATGGCTGCCGGGCATGGAGCTTATAGCCAGGCGGAGAATATATGGGCATTCGGTACAGGATCGGGACTTGATTTCAGCAACGGAAGCCCGGTGGCCATCTCTACGGGGATGAGCGGGTTCGGGGAGGCCAACGCTTCTGTATGCAACGACCAGGGGGAGCTGCTGTTCTATACCAACGGCAGTAAAGTATGGAACCGTAACGGCAACCTGATGCCGAACGGGAACGGCCTTATCAACGATCCTGCCATGGCGCCCCTGCCTGTGAGCGTCGAGGACCCTACCTCCAGCACCTCGCAGGGCGCCCTGATCGTACCGGTACCCGGACAGCCGTCGCGGTACTATGTGTTCTCGATGACCTGTGCAGAGCTGGGTGTCAACAGCAGCGGCGTGGGCCGGCTGTACTACAGCGTGGTGGATATGCAGCAGAGTGGCGGCCTGGGCGATGTATTGCCGGCACAAAAAGGCATTCTTCTCGACTCGGGGCTTACGGAGCATATGACAGCTGTAGTAGGCGATCATTGCGATATATGGCTGCTGGCCATCGGCCGGCTGCAGAATGCCCTCAGGGCCTACAACATTTCGGAAGCAGGCATCAATGCCAGCCCGGTGGTTTCGCCTTTGTTGCCGGTAAACAACTATATCATACTGGGGAGCATTGCGGTTTCGTCCGACCGGCGCAAACTGGCCATTGCCCGCTCGGGCATAGGGCTGTACGATTTCGACCCGGCTACCGGGACCGCCGTGGGCAAGGTGCCGCTGGCAGGGGCCTATACCCCGTCTACGGGAGGCTACAGCGTATGCTTCTCGCCCGATGATTCAAAGCTGTATGCATCCTTTGCGCCGCTGATTATAGGCCTGTTTTATTCGTTCCAGTACGACCTGAGCTCCGGCGATTCGCTTACGATGATCAACTCGGCACAGCCGCTGGCCAATCCTACCAGCTATTCATTCAAGAAAGGGCCTGACGGCAAGATATACACGACCGGCGGCGGCAATGCGCTGAACATAATCCATGCTCCTAACCTGCCGGTTCCGGCCTGCCAGTACGAGCCCGGTGCGCTGCCGCTGCAGGGCAGCGTAAGTTTGGGGCTGCCCCATATAGTCCCGGTTATCCGGAAAGATACGGTACTGACGCAGCAGCAGGTCAAAGCCGGCTGCTTTGCCGAAGGGTTGCCGCTACAGGCGCTTAACGATACCTCAGGATGGGACTATGTCTGGAGCGGCGGGCAGCCTGGCCCTTATTATACGGCCGGTGCGCCGGGCGTATACTGGGTAAGCTATAAAAGCCCGCCCTGCAGGTTTCATACAGATACCTTCCTCGTATCTTTTCCCGAAGGAAGGCTGCCTCACCTGGAGATACGCCCCGCCTGCAGCAACGACACCAACGGACTGGCCTATGCATATACTTATCCCGGCGATACAGTGCAATATGCTTACCAATGGAGGGGCAGCGCCGGTACGCTGCTGTCGCAGCACGATACGCTGTCCCATGTTCCGTCCGGGCATTATACGCTGAGGATACAGACCGTACATTGCGATACCACCCTTTCTTTTTATATTCCTGAAGAAGATTTCGAAGTGTCCTTTACGGCAGACAGCCTCCTCTGCCTGGGCGATTCGCTACGGCTCTTCAATACTTCCGATAATCACTTCACACAGTTCCGGTGGTACCTGGGCGATCAGTCCGTAAGCACGGAAGCAAGTCCCCGCCACCTATACGGGCAGCCGGGCACCTATACGGTTGTGCTGACCGGCTCAGGAGCGGTCTGCCGGGATACTGCCCTCCTTCTGGTTACAGTAGACGCCCCCGTGGCGGTAACGTTCCATACCGACAGGGACAGCGTCTGTACGGGCGAAACCATTTTGTTCTACCCTACTGCCGATGCGAGCATCTCGGGCTTTTACTGGCAGCCGGAAAGCGATCTCTGGCTTAATGCGCCGCCCGACAGTGTACTGCAGCATGCTTACGATCACCCGGGAACAATCCCGGTAACGCTGGTTACCCGTTTCAGGGCCTGTCCCGAGCGCGCTTATACCGATACCGTGTATGTATATCCCCTGCCCCGGGTGGATCTCGGGCAGGATACGGTACTCTGCCTGGGTGGAATGCCGCTGTTCTTGCACAACCATGCTGCTGCAGCAGACGAAGCCCGGTACCGGTGGAATACCGGCGATACTTCAGCGCGGCTCCGGGTAACAGCCCCAGGTACCTATAGCCTGACCCTGAGCCTGCCGCCGCTTGGATGCAGCAATACAGAACAGGTAGAAGTACATAAAGGCTGCTATATCGATATTCCCAATGCGTTTACCCCGAATGGCGATGGGGAAAACGACTACTTTTTTCCCCGGCAGCTTCTTTCGCACCGGCTGACAAAATTCCGGATGCAGGTATTTAACCGCTGGGGGCAGCTTGTTTTCCAGACGGAGCAGGCCAACGGCAGGGGATGGGACGGGAAATTCAACAATGTGCTGCAGCCGGTTGGCGTTTACGTCTACCTTATCGATGCGGAGATCGACGGCAGGGAGCAGGAGCATTACGAGGGCAATGTGACCTTACTGCGCTGACGCCTGTTGCAGAAAGAATATAACATTATTCTGCCAGGGCCACTATATTAATGGCCGTCAGCGCGAGCTCGTTCAGGATTGCATCGGCTTGCTTTTCTTCCGCCAGCGTCTGTTCCAGCAGCCAGGCCATGCCTACATGGTTCATTTGCCCTGCCAGGGCAAGGAGGCTGCCGTAAACGGCAATTTCGTAATGCTCTATTTTCTGGAGCGCTATAATCAGGCCGGCATCTCTTACCATCGTACCCGGCGCTGTACTGCCTATCGTCAGGACCACCTCTTCTATAAGGCTGCTCATGGTATTGCATCTGCCTACGGCAGATCTGATCTCCAGTTGCCTGAATATCTGCTCCAACCGTTCTACCTGCCGTTCCGTTTCGCTCCGGTGATGATCGATGGCGCTTTTCAACCCTTCGGTAACCGCCGCTTCCCGGACGCTGGCCAGGACTTCCGCCATCCCTTTTTCTGCCCGGTAAATATCTTTTATCTGTGCTACAAACAACTGGTGCAGCCCAGGGTGCCCTGCATCTTTGGCCGGCTGCCCCTGTTTTCCTTCTTTATTTACCATTGTGTGTTTTTTTAAAAGATGGATCAATAACCGGGCATACAGCGACAGCCTTCCTGGATCATGCAGCCGGTCGAAAAGCCTGGTCAAGAATAAACGCAGCCGCTGCGGCGCTTCAGTGCATGGTGGCAGGAATACTGTCGGGCCCCACCCGCAGCGGTGGTGCAACGGGCCGGGGAACACCGATGGTATCTTTCCGGCCGGAAGATATTCGTTTCTTGCTTGGCACCGGCTGCGCCGCCTCTTTGATGGAAGCGCTGTCGGCTGCCGGTCTTTTGCCGGTCCTGCTTCCGGCAGGCCCCTGTCCCGAGGCATCGAGCATATAGGCCAGAATGATGGAGCATGCAGCCCCGGTCCGGTACCCAATTCTGTTGTGCATAGCTTACGGATTTTATTAAAAATACCTGTTCAGTAACACGAAACTTCAACGGCAGGTCCTATTGTCACACATGGTCCGGCATAGCAGGAGCAGGATCTTAATGATTCTGCAAGGCGATGGGGAAGAAGGTTTACCGAAGGTACAGCGGGGCAAAAGCGGGTTCCAAATCTTTAGGAAAGATTTACAAGTAGCTGCATGCAATATCCCGAGGGTATGCAGGTCCCTCTCCAGCGGTGGAGATATCTTTTCTTCTCCTTGCAACTTTCTTCATTGTAAATTGCAGGGCCTGTAACCGGTATTATGAACATGCCTGCCAAGTATATCGATATCCACAGCCACCGGCCCGCAGCCGGTAGAGGTACACTGACGATCCAAAGCCTGTACAGGGATTTTGAGCGCCGGCATCCTGCCGGGTACTATAGCCTGGGCCTGCATCCCTGGTACCTGCACGATGCAGAGCGCCTGCTGGGGGAGTTGGAAGCGCAGCTGGCTTATCCGGAAGTGCGGGCGGTAGGTGAATGCGGGCTCGACAGGACCTGCCCTACCGATATGAGGCTGCAGCAGAAAGTATTTGCCCGGCAGATACGGCTGGCCAACGATTGCCGGAAGCCGCTGGTAATACATTGCGTGCGCGCTTTCCCCGAAACGCTGGCTATGCTGAAGGAGGCAGAGGTGCCTGCTGTCTTCCATGGGTTCAATAAGAAACAGGCTATAGCCGATGATATCCTGGCACAGGGGCACTACCTGTCGTTCGGCGCCGCACTGCTCCGGCCAGGCGCTGCAGCGCAGGCCCTGGCCCGCACCCCTGCAGGGGCGTTCTTCCTGGAAACGGACGACAGCGCCGGTGCGGGTATTGAGGAGATATACCGGGCTGCCGGTCATATTCGGAAAACCGGGGAAGATGCGCTTATTTTGCAGCTTCAGAAAAATTTTCAAAGCATTTTTGGTCGCGGCCAGCCGGTACAGCCGCGGAAGCTCACCGGCACAGGCGATCAGGAATAAAAGACAAATGAACCGTAATGACAGATACTGCCTGGCTTTCGCGCACAGAATTGCTGATCGGTAAAGAGAAGCTGGAACGATTAATGAAGACCCATGTGCTGGTGGTAGGTATGGGAGGCGTGGGCTCCTTTGCTGCTGAATTCATCTGCCGCAGCGGCATAGGCGAAATGACCATTGTAGATGGCGATGTGGTGGACCCCAGCAACCGTAACCGGCAGCTGCCCGCGCTGGCTACCACGCATGGGCAGAGCAAGGCAGAGCTTATGGCCGAACGCCTGCTGGCTATCAACCCTGAGCTGAAGCTGCACGTAATCAAGGAATTCATCCGGCCCGAAGCGGTAGCGCAGGTGCTTTCGGTACCTTATGATTACGTGGTGGACGCTATCGACAGCATTACTCCCAAGCTCACCTTTATTAAGGCGGCGTATGCAAAAGGGCTGAAGATCGTCAGCTCGATGGGCGCAGGCGCCAAGCTGGACCCTACCCGCCTGCAGGTGACCGATATTTCCAAAACATACAATTGCCCCTTTGCCCAGCAGGTACGCAAGCAGCTCAAGCAGGCCGGTATTTACAAAGGCATCAAGGTAGTATTCTCTCCCGAGGAACCGATCAGGGAATCGCTGATGCTGACCGATGGTTCCAACTTTAAAAAGTCGGCCTACGGCACCATTTCCTACCTGCCCGCTACTTTCGGCGCTACGGCGGCATCGGTCGTGATCCGTGACCTGATGGAAGCCTGATTGCCGGGTACCGGACCTATATGCGATAAAGCCCCAGGAAGAGCTTCCCGGGGCTTTTTTATCGCTATACGCTTTGCGTCAGAAATGTTTCATTTTATTCGCTTCTTCGTTCACATCCACATCTTCCTTCTTCTCTTTTTCGGGGAAGAGCAGCGACGCTACCACGGATAGTACCAGCACCCCGCCTACGATCGACAGCGATATGGGCGAAGAGATATGGACCCAGGGAGCGATCAGCATTTTTACCCCGATAAAGGTCAGGATGATAGACAGGCCGTAAGGCAGCTTGCTGAACATATGAATGAAATTGGACAGCAGGAAGTACAGGGAGCGCAATCCCAGGATGGCGAAAATATTGGAGGTATACAGGATGAAGGGATCTTTGGATATGGCAAAGATGGCGGGGATCGAATCTACCGCAAACAGCACATCGGTAAACTCGATCACGGCAACCACTACCAGCAGAGGGGTGGCAATGCGCGCGCCGTTCTGAACGGTAAAGAACTTGTCGCCGTCGTAATTGTCGCTTACCTTGTACAGGCGCTTCACCAGCCGGGCGCCGGCCGAGTTGCTGAAATCTTTTTCCTCATCGTCATCGCCGCCGCCCCAGGACTTGATACCGGCATAGATCAGGAACAGGCCGAACAGGGTCAGCACCACGTTGATCTCTACCGGTTTGCCAAAAACATTCATGACCGGAAGGAAGGTGAGGTTGATTATGCCCACTCCTGCAAAGATGAAAATGGCCCTGAATACCAACGCCCCGATAATACCCCAGAACAGCACCTTGTGATGCAGGTGCCGGGGTACTTTAAAGAAGGAAAATACAAGGATGAATACGAAAAGGTTATCGACCGAGAGCGCTTTCTCGATCCAGTAAGCGGCCTGGTACTGCGTCAGCTTTTCGATGGCCAGCGCATGTCCTCCCGCATCTTTATTGAAGACCCAGTATACCACGCCCGAGAATGCCATGGAGAGCGAGATCCAGACGATGCTCCATATGGTTGCCTCCCTGGTGGAAACTTCATGGCTCTTCTTATTGAAAACGCCCAGGTCCAGCAGGAGCATAATAATTACCAAAATAGCAAATCCCCAGACGAGGCCGGGATGTAATTCCAGGATACTTGAGTTGTTCATTTCTTGTGTGTTAACGGATTATTGCGGTTTATTTGCCAGTGTAATCACAACCACTCTTCCACCCTCTTCGCGCGAAAGCAGCAGCTTTTTGCCATCGGTCAGTTCGACCATGGCGCCCAAAGGTATCTCTTTATCTTCGGTTATATCCTTCAGGGAGCTTAATTTTTGGTTTACGAGCACCCAGCGGTCCTGGTGCAGGGTAAAATAACCTACCGGCTCCTTCTGCTCCGGCGTGAGTTTCTCGTTGCGGATCACGTTCCGGTTCACATGCCAGGAAAACAGGTATTGGTTATGATATACCATTAAACGGTGATGCTCAGGCCGCCATACTCCTTCTCTGAACTGGTAGTACAGGTCGAGCACGGGCAAGGTGCCCCGGTGCGGCGTACCGCAGAAGGGACAGCGGGGCCGGGTGCTGTTATCGAACACGTACCATTTCTGGTCGCAGGCTTTATTGCCGCAGGGCTGCATCAGGTCGGTGGTCCTGAGCAGCGCTTCTTCCCATTCGTTGGCAGTGGGCCGCTGCATGGGCTGGTGCAGGCCTTCTATAAAAGCACGGTCAAATAAAGCCTTCAGGTAAGGCCCCGTAACGGTGTAGGGTATTTTGCTGCAATCGGCCCAGGGCAGCTCCTTGGGGTTCAGCTGGCTGGCCCTGGGGCGGTTGGAATGATCGGTCGGGTGCTCGATGAACAGGGCTCTTTCCCCCATCGCCAGCAGGTCGTCCTTCTCCGTATCCAGGTCGTGGATCTTACCGCCCTTAAGCGGATGCCGGTACAGCAGGTACATATAGATCATCACCGCGAGGGCATGCAGGTCGGTAAGGCGGTTGGGCAGCTTGCGGTTAGGGTCCTGGATATCGAGGTGCTTGGTAGCAAGCACCTCGGGTGCAATAAAGTCGGCGGTGCCGATCACGTCGGGAGGGTACAGGCCCGGTACTACCAGCCCGTCTATATCGATAATGGCAGCCGACCTGCTTACCGGGTCCACCAGCACATTTTTATAGGAAAGGTCGGAGTGGGCCAGCCCGGCGGCATGCAGGCGCTTTACGCCCCGGGCTATGTTCACGCAGATCTGGAAATAGCTGAGCCAGTTGCCCAGCTCCGAATCGTCCAGCCTGAGCGGGAACTGCTTGTTGCGGAATTTGGCAGAGGCAAACCATTTGCCTTCCTTTTCCTTTCCGCGTATCAGGTCGTTGGCCGCATAGCCGCGCTGAAAGAAGAAGTTCTTGTTGTAGGTTGGCACCACAATGCCGATCCTGCGGTTCATCTCCACCACATCCGTAGGCCACGAATAAAGGTTGCGATAGTACTCCCCACCCTCTTTTTTAAAAAAGCTGTCGTAATACTGCGTCACAATCTTGATCAGCCGTTCTCTGGAGTTATGGTCCTGCAGCTCCCGGTAAAAGGCTACCACATAGGACCTGTCAGGACTGAAGTATACATCCTTCATGCCTCCGCGCATCGGCTCCCCGTTGTCTACATACTGGTAGGTGCGCCCCTGGGTAATGATCGAAAAAACAGTTTTGGTCATTTCTGCGATTATTAAAATACAATGGCCAGCGTACGGTCGTCGTAATTGCCCGGGCTCCAGAAATCCATCCAGGCCAGCAGCTCTTCCCCTATTGCCTCATTCCCCGCCTCGAGCCTTACGGCTGCTCCTTCGGGATTGTTGCCTCTAAGATCGCCGAGGAAGGCCTGCCATTTGTCCGGCTTTGCGAGGTTAGCCTCCACTTCAAACTTAGGATCGTATATACCGTCCGTCATCAGGAACAAATAATCGAAATCGGCGACCAGCCGGAATCCCACCCGTTGGGCAAAGGTATCCGGCCGGAAGATCTCGGGCATGGTAATAAAGCGTGTGCCGCCTCCAAACTCGCCTACATCCAGCGTATTCAGCAGCACGGCCTGTTGCTCCTTATCATGCATGAGGCCTATAGGGCAATCGCCTACGCCGAAGGTCAGCAGCGCATACCCGAAATCATACTGTTTGAGCAGGGCAAAAATAAGGGTGGCATGGAAATCCTTTGCTTCGGCTTCGGCCGAAGCGGCAAAAGCATTGATCTGCTTATGCGCATATTGCGCCGCTCCTCCCAGCTGTTCGCAGAGGAACTGGTTAATGGCCTTAAGATCGCCATTGCCTGCATGGTACCGGCTTACAAGCTCGTCAAAGGGGGCAAAAGCTCCCTGCTTCATGGCATTGCCGAAGTATTCGAGCACGCTGTTGCAGGCGAGCCGGGAACCTTCCCGCGAATACCGTGCGCTGCCCGCCCCGTCCGATACGGCTATAATGCTCCATCCTGTACTTTCCTCGTAGCTGCATGCAAAGTGATCGTCGCGGAACGTACCTGCATTGGCATGCGAGCGTCCCCGTTTGGATGCGGCAACAAAGTGCTTCCGGCCCAGGCGGGTGTACAGGGCTGTTTCGTCATCTTTCGCAAAGCGGTCTGTCCTGTCGCTGGGCATATTTTTCCAGAGCGAACGCGGGTCGGGGTTGATGATCAGGGGCAGCGGCTTTTCGTGCCACTCCGCATCTTCGGGCTCTGCCGCAGTCCTGAACTTCAGCGTCAGCCTGAAATCGCCGTGCTGCTGCGGAACGCCGCTGATGGTACCGGTAGCGGCATCATACGCCAGCCCCGTATCTTCCAGGCCTTCCAGCCGGTGCGCCGCCATATCCTCCCAGCCCAGCGCCTCGCGGTCCAGGGTGGCGGTATAAGGCTTGCCTACCGTACCGTTGGGTATGCGTACCGGCTGGCGGCAGATATCGTTGATCCGCAATTTTATTTTATAGTCCGACATAAGCATAGTCTGCAGTGCCTGTATCTGCTGAACGGCCCGGGTGTATTTCTCTTCTTTGCAGAAATCTTCGAAAAAAGCGCGGTTCCCGGTGTCAACCGGCATTTTTGCGCTGGCAAAAAGCTTTTCCAGGTACATTTTATGATCCATAGTGCTATCCTTGTGTCCGGTTCACGTCAAAGCCGCCTTCGCCGATGCCATAGGTGCCCTGGTTGCCGCACCAGGGGCAGGTGCTGACAGGCTCGTTGCCGATACAATGCAGCTGCCCGCATACACACATGGCAAAACCGATCTGGTTGCCGCAGCAGGGACAGGTAGGACTGCCCACCAGCTCGTCGCTGTGGATCCTGGAAGGCCCCGCGGTGTGGTCGGAAAGCTCAAAGTATTGCTGGTCTACCTGGAAAGCGCCCACCAGCCGGTATTCCTGTGTCTGGAAGCCGCCGATGCCGGAAGGTACCAGCATACGGCGGTATTTCATAAGGTAAGGGCGCTGTGTATGCTGGCATTTGGCGGCCAGCACCACGTAATTGCTGTCGGTATATGAAGCCGGCGCCGCCGGTGCCGGGTCGGCCTTGGATAAGGTATCGTCGTCGATCCGGGCCAGGTCAAATCCGGAGCCGTTGTGCTCTATCTGCTCGCTGGTGGTTTTGATCGAATCCGTTACCCAGCGGAAAAACTGCTTATAGGCCTGGGCGTCTGTATTTTTGAACAACAGCACATTCCCCGTGAGTTCGTGCAGCAGCTGCGTATCGGCTTCGCTGCCAAAGGACACGGCCACCATATGGGCGGTGCGTTGCCAGTTCTGCTTCCATTCGGCAATGGCCTGGCGGGTATCGTCGGTGGGTACGCCGTCGGTAAAGAGAAAGACGATCGGCTTCCAGTCGCCTTTCTGTTCATAAGTGGTTTTTACCAGGTTGCGGCGCAGCTCATACATCAGGTGCCCCAGCCCCTTGCTTAAGGAGGTGCCGCTGCCGATAGGAAAACGCGGCGGGTAAAAATTGATGAGCTCCTGCAGCGGGACCAGAGTCTGCGCCTGCCCGGCAAACACAATGATGGAAACCCAGACTGTTTCGATGGCATAGGGGTCCGTTTTCAGCGCCCGGATGATCTGTGCCAGCCCTTCTTCGACCTGCTGCACAGGCTCGCCCACCATGGACTCGGAAACATCGATCAGGAAATAGATAGGGAGTCTTCTCATGTAGTACGTATGAATGTTAGGAGTACAGGATGGGCGCATGCTTATGCGCGTACCTTGCTCAGTGCTTCGTTACGGCGTTGTCTTTGCACCGCCAGTTCCAGCAGTTCGGTGATCAGCTCGTTGTAAGAAAGCCCGGCGGCTTCCCACAGTTTGGGGTACATGCTGATCTTCGTAAAGCCAGGCAGGGTATTGATCTCGTTCAGCACAAAAGTATGGTCGGGCTTCAGGAAGAAATCGACGCGCGCCATGCCTTCGCAGCACAATACGCCAAAGGCTTTGACAGCCGTTGCCCGGATCGCTTCTGCTACCGAGGGATCTGCATCGGCAGGTATTTTCATCTTGGCGCCGTCATCGTTCAGGTATTTGGCCTCATAAGAATAGAAGTCTTTGGTCGGCACGATCTCGCCCACCACCGAGGCCCTGACGTGCTCGTTGCCGAGCACTGCACACTCCACCTCTTTACCGTTTACCGCTTCTTCCACCAGTATTTTATAATCGTAGTCAAAGGCAATGTCGAGCGCCTTAAGGTATTCCTCTTTACTGGTTACCTTGCTGACACCCACCGACGAGCCGGCATTGGCCGGCTTTACGAAAAGCGGCAGCCCCAGGCGGCCCGTAATCTCCTCGTAGGTAAATTCATGGGGATTGTTTTTCCGTAAAGTATAAAAAGCGGCGACGGCAATACCGGCATCGCGCAGCAGGCGTTTGGCAGCATCTTTGTCCATGCCGATGGCAGAGCCCAGGACGTCGGGGCCTGCGAAGGGTATGTGCAGCGATTTAAGGATGGCCTGCAGGGTGCCGTCCTCTCCGAAAGTGCCATGTATGATGGGGAAAGCAATATCGAAAGCAGCCAGCACTTCGCTGTTCGACGACCGGACCAGCGCTGCCCTGCCCTCTTCACGGAGCAGACGCACTTTTTCGGCTTCGGAAAAATAATCTCTTTCGGCAAGGTTTACCGGCTGCTGGTCGTATCCTGCCCGGTAGCGCCAGTCGCCATTTTTGTCAATGCCCAGCAACAGGGGCGTAAACCGGCCGGTATCGATGGCCTGGTAAATGTTGGTGGCCGATTGCAGCGAAACTTCATGCTCTGCGGACGGCCCCCCGAAAATGATGGCTACGGTTGGTTTCATTATGATGTATAAGTGCGCCCGGGTATATTTTAACAGATTGCTCTGGCGGTATCCGGGTCAGATTACAAGATGTACTTCGGCGGGCGGCGGCGGTAATGGCAGGCTTTCGGTAGTGCCCATGCTCTTATTGCCCTGCTCGATGGTATCCGACACCCATTTGAAAAACTGCTTGAGGGTAGCGCTGTCTGCCGTATCCAGGTGCACAACCGTATCGGTCAGCTCTTTGAGCATGCTGTCGTCGGCCAGCTGGCCGGCAGCGCACCCTACGATGGTGGCAAAGTTCAGCGATTTGATCTTCGGCACCATTTCGCGGTACAGCTGTATATCGGAGGGCTTGCCATCGGTAAAGAGAAAGAACAGCGGGCGCCAGTCGCCTTTCTGCTGTTCGCTGCCTTTCCGCACTTCCTGCTGCACTTTCTGCCAGACCAGCTCCAGTCCTTTACCGGTATTGGTAGGGCCGCTCCGGGGGCAGGTGATCTCGGGCAGCTGGAAGCTCACCAGCTCCGTGAGGGGCACGAGCTCCTTTACTTCCCGGTCGAAAGTAACGATGCTCAGCCAGAGCGAATCCAATGCCTGGGCATCGCTGCGCAGGGTATTGATCATACCGCTGAGCGCATTGTTCAGCGCCTGGATAGGCTCCCCGAACATGGAGCCGGAAGTGTCCAGCAGCAAATAAACCGGAAGTCTTCTCATGGTTATTGTTTTTCCTTTATCCGCAGGAAAGTTTATTTCCTGCATTCCGTTTACAGAATGTTATACAACTATATTCAGCTCGGACGGCGGCGGCGGCAGCTCTTCCCAGCCGCTTACTTCCTTGCCGCTGGCCTCGATCCGTGTGGATGTGACGCCGATGGAGGCAGATACCCAGGTAAAGAACTTAGACAAGGTATGCGTATCGGTGGTATCCAGGCTCAGCACATTGTCGGTGATCTGCTTCAGGGAGGCACTGTCGGCTTTTGGCCCTGCTGCGCAGGCCACGGTAAAGGCTGTTTTGGCTTTGCGGAACTCGGCAAGCCCGCTTTGCCAGTCGTCGGTAGGCATGCCGTCGGTCATTATAAAAACGACCGGCTTCCAGTCGCCTTTCCGCTCGGGCGTGGTGCGGGCCACTTCCGTTTCGATGCTGCGGCTCAGCAGCTTCAGCGCATCTCCCAGGGCGGTAGCGCCAGCTGCTTTCAGCTCGGGTACCTGGAAGGAGGCCAGGTCCGTAAGCGGCATCAGCTGCCGGGCATTATTGTCGAAAGTAATAATGCTGATAAAGGCTGTTTCGATAGCCTGGGGGTTCTGCCGCAGGGAGCTGATCATCACCTGTACGCCGTTCTTTACGGCTTCTATGGGCTCGCCGCTCATGGAGCCGGAGGTGTCGAGTACAAGATATACGGGTAGTCGTCTCATGAATGTGGTGGTTTTGGGGGAGTTACGATTCCCGGCCTGCGCCGGCTTTTTCTTTTCTTTTCCCGGCCGACCGGAGTACAAACACCAGCAGGGGCAAAAAGATCATTAAAAGGCACCCGGGCAGCAGCAGGCTTCCCCAGCGTGCGTTGTTGCCGCCGGCCGTATACAGGGCATACAAGCCTACTGCCAGGAAAACGACTGCGACCATCAGCTTGAGATAGCGGATCATCCGGGTAGCCTGGGTGTATTGTACACGGGCATTACCGGCATTGACTTCCCGCAGGTAGTTAAAGATATGGGGAAAGCGGTTCAGGATGGTCATTCCTATATAAAGCAGGCTGGCGGTAACGGGCAGGGAGAGGATCGCGCTCCTGCTGCTGTAGCCGTCGGCCGTTCCCGAGGCATTGTAATGTACGGGAATGGTTTGGGGGAGCTTCCCATAGTGCATGAGCACCACCGCCCAGAGCAGCAGCAGGATGCACCATCCGCCTGCTTCGGCTATTTTGTCGGCTGTGCCTAAGGGTATCTTGATCCTGGGTCTGGTTTCCATACCTGCAAATTATTACATACTTTCTGTATTGAGCATTGCCTTCAGGATATTGGCCTGTATATCGAAGTCGTCCATAAAGTCCAGGAAGTCCATGCCGTTGACTTTCTCGTAATACTCGGCAAGCAGCTTTTTGATATCTTCCGGTATCTGTGTTTTGGTGGCCGGCAGGCTCTGCTCCAGCTGCAGGCTTTTTTCCTGCAGCTCCTGCACTACCCTGGCCTTTTTGGACAGGGCCTGGGCTGGGTCGATACCCGCTATCTTTTCGGAGTCGCAAAGGAGGAAGAGGTTCCTGGCCGGATAGTATATAAAGTACACATGCTCCTCGTCGTTCATCCGGTATACTTCGAGGAACATATTTCCCGACTTAAGCCCGCAGTAAAAGCTGTTGTTGAAGCGGTGTCTGCATTGCAGGCCCATCAGCTTCTTTTCTATGATGGCGTAGCCGTTCCGGTATACCGCTTCCGGCTCAAACGTGACAAGGTCGTAAAAGAGCTCTTCGCCGATCTCGTAAAAAAAATCCCTGACATACCTGCCGCCGAATTCCTGCATGTTACGCTGGAAGGGATAATCGGCCGAGAGGTCGGAAAGGTTCCGGTACAACTTATCCAGTGACTCATTGACCTTCTGCGTCTGCTTCTGCACACCGAAGGCAAAGTCTTCTTCGGTACGCATGGCGTCTTTCAGCTTGCCGATAAGCGTCTGGTTGAGCTCTATCTCTTCGAAGATGAGGCTTACATTTTTTTCATTGGCCTTCTTGATCCGCCGCAGCAGCTCCAATACGCTTTCGGTAAACTGGAGGTGAAACAGCTGCAGCTTGTTGATATCCAGATCGGTATTGTTTTCAAACAATTTATGGATAACCTGGCTGCGCACATAGATCTTATAAATTACTTCATCTTCAAAAAAAGCGGAGAGTATTTGTAATTTATTGAGAATCCTGGTTGATTCGCTTAATATGGGCATCCGGTTGTCGTCCATTTCTTCTCTGGCTGCAAGTGCCGCCCGGGCTATGGCATATTAGCCCGGTCAGCTGGTACGGGTTACATTCTTTTTAAGCTCGGCTTCGAGGGTCTGCAGCTCCGTATCGAGCTTCCGGCGGTTCTGCGCTCCTTCTTCGTGGATGCGCTTTACTTCGTTCAGCGTTTCGATCAGCGAGCTGGTGGTTTTCTTCAGGGTTTCCAGCGATACCACGGTCTTCTCATTTTCCCTGGCTACGTCTATGCTGTTCTGCTTCAGCAGCTCTGCATTCTTTTCGAGAATGGTATTGGTGGTTTCCGATATCTTTTTCTGCATCTCCACATTGGCCTTCTGCCGCTGCAGGGCTACCGCAATCGTGAGCTGGTTTTTCCATACGGGTATGGTGGTAGACACGATCGACTGCGCTTTTTCGGCGATGGAGGTATTGTTGTTCTGCACCACGCGGATCTGCGCCAGCGATTGCAGCATGATGAACCTTACCACCTTCATATCGGCCAGGCGCTTATCCAGCCGGTTGACAAAGTCGCGCAGGTCGGCTATCTCGTAGTCCTGGTAATTAGCCGGGCTGGCTTCCATCTCTGCAAGCTTCTGGCTCAGCTCCTGGTATTTGAGATGCCCCGATATGATCAGCTCCTCCATCTGGCTTATGTAGGCGCGGTTGCTGTCAAACATCGTTTGCAGGGAGCTGTTGTCCTTGATCGAGTTCAGCCGGCCGGCTTTGATCTTATTGGTGATCTTATCGATATTGCCTACCACGGTATCATATTTCTGGAACAGCTTCTTTACGTCGAAAGTGAGCTTCTTCAGCAGGGGAATCCGGGAAAGGAAGCGCTGGAACCCGCTCTGGTTGAGCTCATCCACGTCGATATAATTCAGCTCGCTCAGCAGCTCGTTGATCAGGTTGCCTACTTCGCCGGAATTATAGGTACGTACCGAGGTCAGAAACTCGTTGCTGTACTTTTCCATAGAGTTCTGCACCTCCACACCGTAATTGAGAATGGAGTTGGCGTCGCCGGGCACCAGGCTTTTGCCGATCTCGCTGTAGCGCTGCGCCTCCGCAGGGCTAAGGTTGGAGGTATCTACATTTCCTTCCTTGTCTATCCTGGCAACGGCGGTATTGGAGTTGGCGGTATTGGGGTTCGTATCCATAAATAATTACTTGATAAGGAATAAAGTTATCAATTATTAGGCAGCCGGAAAAACAGGAGGCGCTTTATTCGGTAAACAGGCTCCTGTATTCGGTCTGCTGGGCGTGCCGGCGCAGGCGGTACCGGAATGAGCAAGCCCTCGCGCTTCCTTATTCCGGTATCCTGCTAAATATAATTGCGCTGGATGGTATCAACGGTCTGGTGCAGGTCACGGTCCCTGGTAGGCTCTCCTATCGCATTGAATTTCCATTCTCCGTTCCTTTTGTAGAACACGCCCATTACCATAGACACATGGCCAGCAAAGCCGCTCCCGGCGCCCGCGATATTGTAGGTGGCAAATACTTCCTGTACTTTGTCGGGAGTGCCTTCGTAGATGCGGATCGATGCGAAAGGTATCAGGGCAAAATCCTGCCCCTGGAAGCTGTTCAGGAAAAATGCCACAGAGGTAACCGAAGGGTCCAGCCGGGAAAAATCTACGGTGATCACCTCGTTGTCCAGCCCGTCGTCGCCGTCCAGGTCGCCGACCAGGTCGTCGCCGCTGTGCCGGATAGCCCGGTCTTTGGATTGAAGGTTACGGAAATATACTACGTCTACCACCTGCTTCTGCTCGTTGAACAAGGCGCAGCTGCCGTCGAGGTCTACTGCTTCTTTTTTCTTCCCGAAAAGGCCTTTCTTTTCGATGGCGCCCCAGTTGATGCCCACACAAATGTGCTGCAGCTTGCTGCCATTGCTTTTCTCAAGGTTGATTCTTTGCCCTTTTTCAAGGTTAATAGGCATATATAAAAGGTTTTAGCCGGTTATTAATTGTATTTGTTCAGGTAATCCTGCAGGCCGCCCTTCATGCCCATACCTACAGCTTCAAACTTCCATTGGCCGTTGCGGTTATAGATACGGCCGAATTCCACTGCCGTTTCAATGGAAAAGTCTTCGTCAAGCTCGTATTTAACCAGCTCGTTGTGCTGCTCGTCCACAATACGGATAAAGGAGTTGCGAACCTGCCCGAAGTTCTGCCGGCGGGCTTCGGCTTCATGGATGGTTACCACTATGCAGATTTCCTTGGCAGCCGGGTTGATCCGGGTCAGGTCCACCTGTATCTGCTCATCGTCGCCGTCGCCGGCCCCGGTCAGGTTGTCGCCGCTGTGTATTACTGCCTCATCGGGCGATTTTTTGTTGTTGTAAAACACGAAGTATTCGTCGGCTATGAGCTTCCCGTTTTCGCCGAGCACGAAAACGGAGGCATCGAGGTCGAAGCCTTCGCCGGTTGCGCTGTTATTGGTATCCCAGCCCAACCCTACCGTAAACTTGGGCGCGTTCAGGTTTTCGCGCTGCCCTTTCTGAAGATTAATTGCCATATTGAATGTGATTTGTGATTTGTGTCAGATTTTGTTGATAATCGGCCATCAGGTGGTAATTATTGCCGATGGCGTAATGAACCATTTCGGGGAGCCGCTCTTCCCGTATGGCGGAAATAAATTCCATCAGTTTCTGCGGCTCGGATTTCAGGATGTATTTTATGATGCGGGTGTTCATGATGAAGCTGTCGTGGTTGATAATGTCCAGCAGGTCTTCCCGCTCTTTAATGGCAAAATAGTTAAGATAATTCTCAAAATTGGCGGGGATGTCCTTATTGGTCAGCTCTGCGAAGTAGATAAAGAAGAAGTTGCCTTGTATCTGCTCCCGCTCCAGCTGCTGCCGGATAATGTACTCATGGCTTCCCGTGATCTTGATATCGTCGATAAAGAGCACCATCCTGCCATCCAGGAACCTGCGGTCGAGGTGGTAGGTATCGGAGGAGATCAGCCTTACCCGCTCTTCGTAATCGAGGTTGCCGTAGTCTACCGTATAGGTCTTGTAGCGGTGTATCTTGGACTGCAGCAGGGCTTTCCGGTGATGCCTGAAGAGAAAATGGTTCACCTCGTTCCTGAAAAATACCGACAAGGCATTGGATGCCGTAGGTATGGCATTGTAAGGACTGGGCACAAACACGATATCGTCTTCCTGAAGGAGCGCATCGCCGTGGGTTTCAATAAAGTGCCTGCCCATCTCCGTGCCGAAGGCGCAGGCTATATCCCCGTTGCCGAACTTGAACCTGCTGTAATCGGCAGGATCGAACGGGATATGGCTCAGGTCATTGATTTTATGTCTGGAGTAAATCGAATACATTAATTCAGGAATAGGTTACTTAATGTGCTGCCGGGCTGCAGCAGCCCGGAGCGGAATCCAAAGCTGCGGGCGCCTGCTGCATCGGCCACGGGGTTATCGCCCACATGCAGGATCTGCTCTTTGGACACCGGCCGGATTTTCTGTGCTTCCTGCCATACGGCGTCGTACACTTTGGCCGAAGGCTTGGAGCAGCCCATCTCGTCAGAGTACAGCTGGAAGCTGAAATACGGCCCTATGCCCAGTTGCTCCGCGAGCGGCCGTAAGCTACGCCCCAGAATGAAGCCGGTATTGCTCAGGATATTGATGGTGCAACCCTGCTCCGAGAGCCGCTCCAGCAATGAAGGTATACCGGCATCGGTAAGCAGGGGCGGATAATAGAAAAACAGCTGCTCCATTGCCGCATAATACGCTTCCATTGCTTCATCGGGTACTTCCCGCACCGGCAGCCCGAGATGGTCCAGGATGATATACAGCATCTCGGTATAGTGCAGGTTGCCGCCCGCGCGCTCATTGATCTGGTTAAACAGCAGGTCAAACCGGCGGAAAGCATCCGCCACTTCGGTTAAGGTACGGGCTATACCGAAGTGCTGTGCAAACAGCTTGTTCCTTGCCGGCTTGAACGCAGGATCCGACTTGATCAGCGTGAGCCACAGGTCGAAAGATACGTGCCGGATGCCATTCAGCAGCTGCATGTTACTGGTAGGTGTATTTGCGCAGGATCTCCACAAAGTTGTCGGAGGATTCCGGGTTACCCAATGCTCTGAATTTCCATCCGCCGTCTTTGCGATATACTTCGGCAAAGATCATACCGCACATATTGCTGAAGGCAGCATCGCCCGACATGGAGAAGCGGGCAATTTCCTTGCCGCGGGCGTCTACCGCGCGTATAAATGCGTTTTCCACCATACCGAAGTGCTGCCCTTTCTGGCGCCCCTGGTAAATGGTTACGAGGAATACGATGCGGTCGTACTTGGGATCGAGGGCATTCAGCCTGACGATGATCTGCTCATCGTCGCCGTCGCCGGCGCCTGTACGGTTGTCGCCGGTAAGCCATATATGGCCGGAGGGGTGCTTCTGCGAGTTGAAAAAGACCACGTCGCCTTCGTAGAGGCCGATCTGGCGGCCGTCGCTGGTCTGTACCGTGCGCCCCAGGCTGGCTACTTTGCCATTGGCATCGAGCAGGAAGGCAATGGCATCCAGGTCGTAGTCTGCATCTTTATTGCCGCCCAGCAGCTTGCCGAAAAAGCCGCCGCTTTTCTGCTGGCGCATGTCCCAGCCCAGGCCTATGGTTACTTGCGAGAGATCGAACTCTTCTCCTTTATCGTTTTTGCGCAGGTCGATGGTCTGACCTTTTACGAGGTTAATTGCCATATATAAGGGTTTATGAAAGGTTATTTAATGACCTGGCCGGTAAAGTATTTGGACACAAAGAATGCCAGGTCTTCTTTGTACCCGATGCCGGAGGCTTCGAATTTCCAGCTGCCGTTGCGCTTGTAAAGCCTGCCGAACTCCACTGCGGTTTCAATGGAAAAGTCCTCTCCCAGCTCGTACTTGGCTACTTCGGTATGGGTAGCCTCGTCTACGATGCGTATGTAGGAGTTGCGTACCTGGCCAAAGTTCTGCTTACGCTGGGCGGCTTCGTGAATGGTAACGACGAAGAGTATTTCTTCGATGCTGTCGTTGATCCGTGAAAGATCTACCTGTATAGTTTCATCATCGCCTTCGGCGCTGTTGCCGCCGGTAGGATCGTCGCCGGTATGGTGCAGGGCGCCGTCGGGCGAGTCGGTATTGCCATAAAATATAAAGTACTCCTCGGCGGGGATCAGGCGGCTGCTGTTGATCATGAATGCAGAAGCATCGAGATCGAAAGCCGCACCGGTGCCTTCGTTGGGATTCCAGCCCAGGCCCACGCTGAGCCGCGAAAGCCCGATGTCGATCTTCTGTCCCTTTTGCAGGTTAATTGCCATAGTAATAAAGGATTGAAAAAATTTAAAGTCCGTAAAAATAGGGATTTCCGGGCTAATGTGGGGATTTTGACAATTTGGTAATGAGTGATAAAGCAGGTGTCTGCAATATGGTAGTAACAATAAAAGTATTCCGCAAATTATTTATCTTTCGATTATTAATCTACATAAATCGGGTACATTTGCCCCACAGGATAAAATACGATGCTTATGTCAAACACTAAGGTACACGAAGGCCGCAACATAAAGCGTTTCCGCGAAATGCTGGGTATAAAACAGGAGGCCCTGGCTGCCGAGCTTGGCGACGACTGGAACCAGCAAAAGATCTCCCTGCTGGAACAGAAGGACACCATCGATATGCCGTTGTTGCAGCAGATCGCTTCCGTATTGAAAATACCGGTGGAGGCTTTCCGGAATTTTGATGAGGAGCAGGCGGTGAATGTGATTGCAAATACGTTTACTGATTTCAGAGATGGGGCTTCGGCGATCAATATACAGCCTGTCTTTAATCCTGTAGAAGCAGTCTTAAAAATGCATGAAGAGAAAATGGCGCTATACGAGCGTATGCTGAAAGAGAAAGATGAGATGATGGCGCGGTTGGAAAGGCTAATGGAGCGGAAATAGCCGAAGGGCCGAGTGCCTGCAATAACATGCTGAGCACCTGATATATAAAAAGAACCGTCCCGGAAATGGGACGGTTCTTTTTATAAAAAATGTGAACAGTTGGCCAGAGATAAGCTGCTTATCTTTTTGCGCCACCGGCTCCGGCAGGCTTGCGGCCACCCTGCCCGGATGTACCGGCTCCACGGCGGGGGCGACCGGCTCCGGCGCCCTTGCCACCTGCTTTCTTGTCTTTGTCTTCTTCATCGAGATCCAGGCCGCGGGTGCGTTCTGTAAACTCTTCTTCACCTTCTTCCTGCTCCTGCTCCTTGTTCTGGGCGCGCTCTTCGATACCTTCGATGATAGCGGCGATCAGGTAGTTGGTAACGATGGCGATCGACTTGGTCGCGTCGTCGTTGGCAGGGATAGAGAAGTCTACTTTGGTAGGATCGCTGTTGGTATCTACCATGGCAAAGGTGGTGATGCCCAGGCGCTTAGCTTCGGCCAGCGCGATGTGCTCGTGGCTGATGTCCACGATAAACAGGGCAGCAGGCGTACGGCCCATCTGGGAAATACCGCCCAGTACTTTTTCCATTTTCTGCTTGCTGCGGTCCAGGGTCAGGCGCTCTTTCTTGGTAACGCTGTCGAGGGTACCGTCGTTCAGCATTTTTTCGATGCTCTGCATCTTCTTTACGCTCTTGCGGATAGTCTGGAAGTTGGTCAGCATACCACCCAGCCAGCGCTCGGTAACGTAAGGCATGTTTGCTTTGATCGCTGCTTCGGCCACGATTTCCTTAGCCTGCTTTTTGGTGGCTACGAACATGATCTTTTTGCCGCTTTTGGCAATAGATTTCAGCGCTGCGGCAGATTCCTGCAGGCCTTCGATGGTTTTGTTCAGGTCAATGATGTGAATGCCGTTCTTCTCGGTAAAGATATAAGGCAGCATTTTCGGGTTCCACTTCTTCTTCTGATGACCGAAGTGAACACCGGCTTCGAGCAATTGCTGATGTAATGATTTATTTTCTTCCATTGTTGGAAAATTGAATGAGTTGATAATGATTTAAAAATAAGCTTATCCTCACTACTACCCCCTGGAGGGCAATAACAGCCGGATTAACGTTTAGAGAACTGGAAGCTGCGGCGTGCTTTAGCTTTACCGAATTTCTTACGTTCAACAACACGGGGATCGCGACGCAATAAGCCTTGTTTTTTCAACGCAGGACGAAAATCGCCGTTTACTTCGCAAAGAGCGCGGGCAATAGCCAGCTTGATAGCTTCGGCCTGGCCTTTGGGGCCACCACCCTGAACGTTCACTACGATATCGTACTGATCAACGCCTTCAATTGTTTTCAGCGGCAGCTCTACCTGGTTTTGCAGATAGATCAGCGGGAAATATGCTTTATATTCTTTGTCGTTTACTTTAATGTCACCGGTGCCTTTGCTCAGATATACGCGGGCTACGGCTTCTTTCCGACGACCTACGGCATTTTTCTGTTTTTCCATTTATTAGAAGGTTATTATGCCCCTAAAGGGCTTAGGGGTTAATATTTGAATTCTTTGGGTTGTTGTGCTTTGTGGGCGTGTTCTGCGCCTTCGTATACGAACAGTTTTTTAAACATAGCACGACCCAGGCGGTTCTTGGGCAGCATACCTTTTACAGCGCGCTCGATCACGGCGTTAGGACGACGGTTGATCAGGTTGCGGGCCGATTCGTGTTTCTGTCCGCCGGGATAACCGGTCACGTGCTGGTAGTCTTTATCTTCCAGCTTGTTGCCGGTCAGCACGATCTTACCGGAGTTGATCACGATCACATAATCTCCGCAATCGAAGTGGGGAGTATAGTAAGGTTTGTTTTTACCACGCAATACTGCGGCAATCTTGGAACTGAAGCGGCCCAGCGTCTGGTTGGTTGCGTCAGCCACCCACCATTCGCGCTTAACGATGCTTTCGTTAGCAGACCGGGTCCTGTAGCTTAGTTGTTTCAGAGACATTGTAATTTTGCTTTTTTCTTAGTTATTCTTGGTACCGATGCTATGTTTTACAACATATGGATGCAAAGCGGAGCGCAAAGGTAAAGCCGATGTGGATAACCACCAAACATTTTCATTATTATTTTTTGATACACTTTTGCAACTTGTTGATTATCAATAAAAATTTTGCACCCTATTTTATACTCCCGGCAGAAACCGGGTATTAGTGCGGCTTTCAGGCCTCTTGCTTCCAAAAGAAGCCTGCCCGGCCGGGCTCCTTCAGTGAGCCATTCCCCTAAATATTTGATGCAGAGCCGGTGGCCGGCCTTTGCGCATGATTGCAGGAACGTGCTTTTTTAGCATTCCCGTTAAACCAGGGCATCGTATCTTTATCTTATAACAAAATGCGTAAATTAAAAATGAAGTATGCTGTCAGCAATGCAAAGAATGCTTACCAGGTGTTCCGGAACCGTAAGCTGATACTGCCGATGCTCGGTGATGTGCTGAAAGGCAGGTATCGCTTTTCTGCATTCACTTTCCTGGTAGTCCTGCTCAGCCTGGTATACACCTTCTTCCCTTTCGACCTGCTGCCCGACTTTATACCGGTGATCGGCTGGGTAGACGATGGTATATGGCTCTACCTTATGCTGCGGCAGCTCCTGAAAGAAACCAGGAGATATGGCCGCTGGCGCATGACGGTGAAAGACAGGTTCCATCCCGATCTTTTTCTCAAGCCCCGGGCTATCGGATCCTAAAAATGCGGGGCTGCGCCCCGCATTTTTTATCTCTTTAGCTCCACGCTTAATGCCGTACCGTTACTTTTTTAATGGCAACGCCCTGATCGGTAACAATATGAAGATAATAGAGGCCGGAAGCAAGCTGCGCCACCGGGATCGTGACCAGGCTTTTCCCGGAAGCATCCGCATCACTGAGCTTCCTGCCCTGCAGGCTGTAAAGCCGTACCTCCTGCACCTTCCCTGCAAAGGCCGAAATATCGAGTGTGACCTGCTCGCGGGCCGGGTTGGGATATACACCAAACTGTTTTTCCAGGGTAGCGGTGCCTAACCTGGTGGTAGTTCCAGTAACGGTAAGCCCGGCCCTGTTGGTAAAGCCGGCATCATCGGGCAGTACTTTCCATGCATTGCCATTTACGCGCCGGTACAGGATCTTTACAAAATAATCGCCGCCGGTCAGCCCGGTCAGGCCCCCGTGGCTGAAGGTGATGCTGGTATCGTTGCCGTTAAACAGTATCTGGTTGTTGTAATATTGTACATAAGCGGCAAGACTGCTGTCGGCTGCCTTGTAGATAGCTGCGCCGAATAACCCGCTGAAGTCGAAGGTGCCGCGGTTGCGGATATTGGCGGTAACCGAAAGCGGGTCGCCCTGGTTGATGCTTGCGGCCGAAAGGGCCAAAGCGCTGTTCATTACCAGGTTGAGGGTATCGCCGGGCTGCTCCGGCTCAATGTTGATGAGCACCTGCTGGCCATCGTTGAAATTGCCAGCCCCGCCGCCTATGCCGAGGGCGGAAGGCGCCAGGTTGTCTACGGTAAAGTATCCGTCGCTCATTCCTCCCCAGCCCCAGTTGATGTGGAACATGCCCTGGTCATCGTAGCCGTCAAAAACGAAGGCATGGCCTCCGGCTGCGCCAAAGCCTGCATACAGCATGGGCCGCGCCTGGTCCAGCTCGTGCTTCAGGATACTGTCCCATTGCTGGTCGTTATAGAGATCCCTGGACAGGCCTTCGATCGTGGATTTGTACCCGAAGTGGTTTTTGAAAGCGTTCTCGGCGCAGCGGGCATTGCTGCTCCAGGCAAGCACATAAGACCCGCTGCCGCCGGGAGCAAAGTCCATTTTTACGCTGATGGCGCAATGGTAGCTGATCAGGGATACGGCTTGCTTCGACACCAGAGGCGAAGAAGCGCTCAGGACGTTGGGCATCAGCCCCCAGGGATAGGTAGTGGCCCCGAAGTCGGCAGACAGGTTGCCATAGGCGGAATGATTGTAGCTATAGCTGCCGGTACCGGTGGTGGGCGCTTCCCAGTACTTCATGATCTGCGCCATGGCTGTGGCTACACAACCTACCGGCGTTTTACCGGAGCCGCTGCCGGGCGTATAGATGTTGTAGTAAGTGCCCTGGTTCCACCTGGTGGTCAGCAAGGGAGCCACCACTACGTTGGTAGGCTTGGCCGCAACGCCCCCGTTATCGTCTGTAAGGTATTGCTGCCATGCATCCCTGACCTCCTGCGATGCTTTCAGGTTGTGCTGTACGGCAAAGCTGACCTGATCGCGGTAGAGCCCCATCCAGTAGCGGGTTTCGGGCGACTGCTCCGAACCGGCCTGGAACTCGTTGGCCAGCGAATAGGCCAATATTGGCTTTACAATGTCATCGCCGGACACCACCACAAAACCGTTCCGGTCGTTGATGTCGAATACATAATAGGTATTGATAGCCTGTCCCGATTGCAGGGCTGTGCCGGTGGTAAGCAGCCGCACCTGCGCTTTGGCCGGAGCGCCTGCTCTTTGTGCCAGGAAGCGCGCCGCCACCCTGGCGGCCGTTTGCTCATCGACCTGCCGGGCCCACAGGCTGCCTGCAGTAATCAGGCTCAGGAATAAAAGGGTCAAGATCCTCTTCATATCAGTTTTTTGGTTTAGAAAATGCGAATCGTTAAAATTATGGATTTTCCTCAGGTTTCATAAAAAGAAAATATGTAGCTACATCAATATGGCGTATAAAAAATTCCCGGTATTCATTGTTACCGGGAATATGAAAGTACTTTGGAAGGAAGGTCAGGCCAGCTCTAAAGGGCGTTTTTGTATCGCCACCACATTCTCGGGGCGTTTGCCGAGTTCTTTGATAAACCGGAAGTGCGAATTAACCGCCGCAAAAATATTGGGAGCGCTGATATAGTTAAGGCCGAATTCCTCGCATTTTGCTTTCACGATCCTGCTGATAGCGGGGTAATGCACATGGCTGATACGCGGAAACAGGTGATGCTCGATCTGGAAATTGAGCCCTCCCACAAACCAGGTAATGAACTTGCTCCGCGGCGAGAAGTTGGCGGTGGTCTTGATTTGGTGGATCGCCCATTCATTCTCGATATGCTTGAAATCGGAAGCGTCCACGAACTCGAATTCCGTTTCTTCCACCACATGGGCCAGCTGGAATACGATGGTAAGCGTGAATCCCATCGCGGCGTGCATGCAGAGGAATCCTGTCAGCCACGGGAGCCAGCCCAGCGCCAGGATGGGAATTACCATATAAAAGACTACGTAAAGCAGCTTGCTGACCCAGAAGATCACATGCTCCTTACGGTCCATTTTAGGCATGGGTGTGGTATGTACTTTCTGGGTGGCATATTTTACGGGGTCGGATACAAACACCCAGAAAATGGAGGCCAGCATATACAGGAAGGGCAGGTATATATGCTGGAAACGGTGGGCAGGCACCCATCGCTGGGTATTGCACATCCGGATAAAGGGGCTGCGGGCAATATCGTCGTCCACGCCATCCACATTGGTGTAGGTATGATGCACGATGTTGTGCTTTTGCTTCCAGAAGAAAGCATTGCCGCCCAGCGCATTGAGCGTAAGCCCCATCAGCTCGTTGACCCATTTACGGGAAGAGTAGCTTCCGTGGCAGGCGTCGTGCATGACATCGAAGCCGATGCCTGCAAGCACCACGCCCAGAAGGATGCTCATTGCAACCGCGATCCATGCCGGCAGCGCCGCCAGCAGCAATGCCAGGTACAGGCCGGTGGCTGCCCCTATCAGCACGATCGTTTTTGTATACAGCTTCCAGTTGCCTGTCTTTTTAAGCTGATGGGTAGTAAAATACTCTTCCACCGCCTTTTTCAGCGAGGGGAAGAAAACTGCATTCTTATTGTTATAGGTTACTTTCGGCATTTAGTTTCTGGTTTAAGATAAACAACACAAGGCGCAAACAGCATCATTCCGACGGGGGATCAACAAAGATACTAAAAGCCGGTTACAAAAGTCAAGCTTCCGGTAGCTGCGGCATCAGGGTTAACAGGAATTATGATATCACAAATTGCAGAGTTGCGGCTGCTGTTCCGGCAATGGCACAAAATAAGAAGAGACCTTCGGATGAAGGCCTCTTCTGGTATGAAGATATGATTACCGGATTGATTGCTGTAATTAGGCAACTTCCACTTCGGCGCCGGCTTCTTTAAGCTTGGCAGCGATATCGTCGGCTTCAGCTTTGGAGATTTTTTCCTTCACTGCTTTGGGAGCGCCGTCAACCAGTTCTTTGGCTTCTTTCAGGCCCAGGCCGGTCAGGTCTTTCACAACTTTTACTACGTTCAGTTTAGAAGCACCTGCATTTTTCAGAATTACATCGAATTCAGTTTTTTCTGCTGCTGCTGCTCCGCCACCATCGCCACCGGCTGCTACTACTACTGCAGCTGCTGCGGGTTCGATACCGTATTCAGCTTTCAGAACGTCGGCCAGTTCCTGTACTTCTTTAACGGTTAAGTTTACTAATGATTCGGCTAATGATTTTACGTCTGCCATTTTATAAATTTTTTAAAATGTTTTAATAATGTGTTTACTGAATATATGTGGACTTGGAAGCCATAACTAATGTGCAGGGCTACATACCGGCTCCGGCATGCAGCGCTGCGGTAAGGAAAGCTTACTCGGCAGCCGGAGCCTCCGGTGCTTCGGGAGCAGCTTCTTCAGCGGCAGCGCCACCCTCACCTTCTGCTTTATGCTGCAGGGCAGAGATAACGCGACGGATGGGTGACTGCAGCAGACCGATAACTTCGCCGATAAGCTCGTTCTTGGTCTTGATGTTTTTCAGGTTGGCCAGCTGGTTATCGCCGATAAACAGGTCCTCGCCGATGAAAGCAGCTTTCAGGTAGGGCTTTTCGCCTTTGGATGCGCTGCGGAAAGAGCTGATGATCACGGCTGGCTCTTTGGGAGAGTCGGAGAACATCAGGGCGGTTACGCCATGCAGGGCGTCGTAGATCCCGGCATACTTTTCGCTGTTCAGGCTTTCGAGGGCCTTGCGGATCAAAGTGTTTTTAGCCACTTTCATTTCCACGTTTTTCTCAAAACAGGTTTTACGCAGCTGGTTTACCTGAGCAACTGTCAGAGATTCAGTATTGGTAACGTAGAAGTTACTGTACTGGGAAAATTTATCTTTTAAAAGCTCAATTGCTTCTGATTTTTGAGCAGTGTTCATTGTTTGAAAGTTTTGACCCTCTCGGGACGGTTATACAATTTCGGGTTCACGCTGCCGCGAGGGGCACGCTTAGTTGGCTACGGATTTGGTGTCGATAGCCAGACCAGGGCTCATGGAAGTAGCCATGCTCACGCCTTTTACGTAGATACCCTTTGCAGTGCTGGGTTTCATACGGATCAGGGTGTTGATCAGCTCCTGGGCATTTTCAGCGATTTTATTGGGCTCGAAAGAAACGCGGCCGATGGAAGCATGAATAATACCGGCTTTGTCTACCTTGAACGCAATTTTACCACCTTTTACATCGCTTACGGCAGCAGCTACGTCGTTGGTAACTGTACCTGTTTTGGGGTTGGGCATCAGGTTGCGGGGGCCCAGCACTTTACCCAGCTTACCGATCTTGGGCATTACCGCGGGGGTAGCCACGATCACGTCCACATCGGTCCAGCCGCCTTCGATCTTCTGGATGAACTCATCCAGGCCTACGTAGTCGGCGCCGGCAGCTTTCGCTTCAGCTTCTTTATCGGGAGGGCAAAGTACGAGTACAGATTTTGTTTTACCGGTTCCGTGCGGGAGCGTTACCGTACCGCGCAGGGCCTGGTCCGCTTTCTTGGGATCGATTCCCAGGCGGATGTGTACATCCACAGAGCTGTCGAACTTGGTACAGTTGATCTCTTTTACCACCTTTGCAGCCTCTGCCAGGGTGTACACTTTATTTTTATCGAGTTTAGCTTCTACAGCTTTTCTTTTTTTACTTAAAGATGCCATTGCAACAAATGTTTAAATAAGGTGAACCAATAGGGATTAATTTTGCCAAGGTGCATTACCTTCAACAGTAAGTCCCATGCTGCGTGCAGTACCGGCTACCATTTTCATGGCGCTTTCCACAGTAAAGCAGTTAAGATCGGCCATTTTATCTTTGGCAATCTCTTCTACCTGACCCCAGGTTACTTTACCCACTTTGTTACGGTTAGGCTCTTTGGAACCGCTCTTGATCTTGGCTGCCTCCATCAGCTGTACGGCTGCGGGGGGAGTTTTGATGATAAACTCAAAAGATTTGTCGCTGAAAACGGTGATGAGAACGGGCAGTACTTTACCCTGCTTGTCCTGGGTGCGCGCGTTGAACTGTTTGCAGAATTCCATGATGTTCACGCCTTTGGAACCCAACGCTGGACCGATTGGCGGTGCCGGATTGGCCTGGCCGCCTTTACATTGGAGCTTTACATAGCCCGAAATTTCTTTAGCCATTGCTTACTTTTTTGGTATTAACGAGTTGAATAATATCTCTCCCAAATCCTAAATGAACTGATAAGAGCTTCTCTTGATTGAGGGCGCAAAGGTAGTAATTTTCCTGATATAAAAAATTATTTTTTCCTTTTCCCGCTCCCGGCATCTGAGAATACAGGAGCAGGCCAATCCTGCAAAAATATAGATTCAGATTTAATTCGTTCGTGGCACAGAACAAATGAAAAGAAAATGCTAACATTCTCTTTTAATGTACCTACATAATTATTTTGTCCTTATATTGGGACAGCTGCACCAGACCGGCAGCGCTACTCCATTTTTTTATGCCCACTGTATTGATTACCGGCGGAACCGGTACCATAGGCAAAAGACTCTGCGAGCTGATGCTGCGTAAAGGCTACCGCGTGATCGTCCTTACCCGCCATATTGCCCGGGCCGGGGCTACCAAAGCCGAAATTACCTATGCCCGCTGGAATCCGGGGCGCGGCGAGATCGACCCCGACGCGATCCGGCAAAGTGATTACATTATCAACCTTGCAGGCGCCGGGGTGGCAGATGAACGATGGACGGCCCGGAGAAAGAAGGAAATACTGGAAAGCAGGACCGGGGCCGGACATTTGCTGGTAAAAGCGCTGGAAACCATACCCAATACGGTGAAAGCAGTGGTTTCTGCTTCGGGGGCGGGATATTACGGCCCTGACAATCTGCTTTCGCTTAATGACGGCTTTACGGAAGACGACCCGGCGGCCGGCGATTTCCTGGGCCGGGTATGCGAGGCATGGGAGCAAAGCATCAGCCCTGTAACGGCGCTGGGTAAACGGCTTGTGATACTCAGGACGGGGATCGTATTAAGCAGGCATGGGGGCGCCCTGGAGGAATTCTGCAGGCCGCTCCGCTTCGGCATCGGGGCGGTCCTGAGCCACGGCCGGCAAGTGGTAAGCTGGATTCACGAAGACGACATCTGCAACATGTATATATACGCCCTGGAGCAGGAGCATCTGTCGGGGCCCTACAATGCGGTGGCGCCCGCACCGGTAAGCAATAAAGAGCTGGTCACGGCTATTGCAAGGGCCCGGGGCGGATTGTATATCCGGCTGAAAGTGCCTGGATTTGCATTGCGGCTCCTGCTGGGAGAGATGTCGGAGGAGGTGCTGAAAAGCGCGCACCTCAGCGCCGGCAGGATTGTGCACTCAGGCTTTTCCTTCGCCTACCCCGATATAAAATCCGCTGCAGGCAGCCTTCTGCACCGCTGACCGCAGGTTCTATGGCTCCTCCTCGTCCTTATCTGCGTCCGGGTTGGTAATATTTCGCGGCATATCGAGGTCCTCGCCGGTATCGAACAGGCTGTCTTCTCCCGGGCCTTCGTTCAGTTCATCGCCATCGTCATCCTCGTCGTCCAGCAGGTCGGAAGAAGCCGACTCGTCGCTGGAGCTGTCATAACTGGTGCTGTCCAGCAATTCCAGCTCTTCGGGAGCTATTTCCGTACGGTCGTCCGTCAGGTTTTCCCTGGTGCTTTCTTCTTCCGAATTTGCCCCCGCCGGCTCTGGCCCCGCCTCGGGCAGGTCGCGCGGCAAGCGGTAGTCGTCGTCCGAATCGGGCATCCTTTCTATTTCTTCCTTGCCGGGCATTATCGTACTACGAAGCATGGACTCCTTCGGCTTCCCGCTGCTCTTGCCTGTTTCCTTCTTATTTTTCATAAAGTACCGTTTTTGACAGATAGTTGATTATCCGGAAAACGAAAATGGGCGCATATAGTTGACAAAGGGCTACTGTCTTAACATTTGCGGTTATGTAAAAAAGGTAGCCCTCCTTGGAGGGAGGGCGAAACCAAAAACCAATAAACCAAACACACCAGGGGATGGTGCTATGAAAATTTAACCAAGAAAGCATGCAGCAAAAATCATGCCAAACTATTAATTGATGTATATACATTTATAAAGAAAAAAATGAGCATTCATATTAAGTAGCTTATGCTCTTAATAAAAGATAAAATATTGTATGCACAATAGTTATTTATGCAGCTTCCTCAAAAACCAGTGATATCATAGAGCAACAATGTCATAAATATTCAGAACAAGGTCAGCTGCGTGCCGCCACTGGCTTGTCCCGGCTTATGCCCTTCATGAAAATTGGAAAGAGAGATGCCCAGCAGGCGTATTTTTCGGCCTTCACGGTCCACTTTCGACAGGAGCTCCTTAGCGGCGGCCAGGATGGCCGATTCATCGGAAACAGGTTGCGGATAAGACTGGTTGCGGGTAATCTGCCGGAAATCGGCAAATTTTACCTTCAGGGTAATTGTCCTTCCTTTCAGCCCGTACCGGTCCAGCCGGGCCTTGACGCGGGATACCAGGCGCTCCAGCTCGGCATGCAGCGCGTCGGTGGCTTCAATATCTTCGGCAAAGGTATCTTCGGCAGCCACCGACTTTACCTCCCGGTAAGGCTGTACCGGCCGGTTATCAATGCCGCGCACCATCTGGTAGTAAAATCGCCCGGTTTTGCCAAACAGCCGGAACATTTCTTCCTCATCCAGCCTTTTGAGGTCGGCGCCGGTAAGCAGCCCCATGCTTTTCATGCGGGCGGCAGTAACCTTGCCCACTCCAAAGAATTTTTCCACCGGCAGCTGTTCCATAAAGGCCACAACCCGGGAGGGACCGATAAAGGTAAGTCCATCGGGCTTGTTCATGTCCGAAGCGATCTTGGCCACAAATTTGTTGACCGATACGCCGGCCGATGCCGTGAGCCGGAGCTCGGTCTTTATGGCATCCTTGATCTGCCGGGCAATCTCGATCGCGGAACCTATATGCAGCTTGTCGGCTGTTACATCCAGGAATGCTTCGTCCAGCGACAGGGGCTCGATGATATCAGTATACCTGCGGAATATATCCCGGATCTGCCTGGATACTTCTTTATAGACTTCAAATCGCGGATGAACAAACAAGGCCTGGGGACAAAGTTTTTGCGCCCTGATGCTGGACATAGCAGAACGGACCCCGAATTTACGGGCTTCGTAGCTTGCCGTGGCTACCACGCCGCGCCGGTCGGGCATACCGCCTACAATGACCGGCCGCCCCCGGTACTCCGGAAAGTCCCGCTGCTCCACCGAAGCATAAAAAGCATCCATATCAATATGGATGATCTTCCTTATGGGCGTCCTGTCGTCAGTTTCCATAGCTTCGGCATCAAATGTAAGCAACAATACGGAGCAGGGGTATAACAATAAAAACGTAAAAATGGTATAAAGGCTACTGTAAACAAGCGCCTTTATACCGGAAGCTGGAAGCCGGAATCACGCCGGCGCAGCAGAAAAGATGTTTTGCTGTAACAGCTCTGGCCTGAAAAACGGGTTATGCTACGGGCGGCAACGTATCAACCCGAACATCCTGCCTGTTTTTACCAATACTTTAATGAATCATGCTGCAAACTTTTTCTTACTTTGTTTCCTTACGAAAAGAATTGGTATTATTTTTGCAACAAGTTATTAAAAAACAGAAAACATACAGTTTATGAAACAACGCCTTTTGATTTTAGCCGCTGCTACCTCCGTAATTTTTGCAGCATGTGGCGGTGGCAATAATGAAGGGACATTGACTCCGGAGCAAGCGGATTCCCTGGCCAAGGTAAAATTAGATTCTGCGCAGGCTGCCATGAAGGCCCAGGCCGACTCAGCTATTGCCGCGCAGGCTGCCGAAGAAGCACGGAAAGCAGACTCTATCCGTGTAGCGGATTCGCTGTTGGCTGCAGGTAAAAAAGCAGGCGCCGCCAGTGTAACGAAGAAAACTTCCTCTACTTCCTCCAAGCCGTCAAAGAAACCTGCCGAAACCAAGGAGGATGTAAAAAAGGATGAGCCGGTAAAGACACAGCAAGATTCCAAATTCGAAGACCGGATGAATGGTAGCAAAACCATTTCCGAAGAGAAACAAAAGTCACAGGACGATAAATTCAATAGGAGAAGCGGCCGTTAAAAAGCGCTGTTTCATCATTCCAAAGGCCCCAATCAAAGGGGCCTTTTATATTGATCTCCGGTTTCTACGATAAAACAAAACTGCCTCCAGTTGGAGGCAGTTTTGTTTCTATTAACTCTCAATTACTGTTACTTCCAAACACCGGTAGTAGTGATCTGGTTGCCAGTAACATCTTGTACAATAAGATAGCTCCACTGGATTTCTCCGCCTACATATGTACCGGTACCTTCAACAGAATAAGCGCTTGCAGCACCGTCGGGTTTTTGGTTCGGAATAGTAATGGTATTTCCATCTACAGTTGCATTGATGTTGTTGTTGAAGAAGTTATCAGAGAAAGTATTGGAAATAACTACCTGGTTAATAGCAGAACCGGCTGCAATCGTGCAGGAATACACCAGCTGCTGTGTGCCGGAAGTTTCGTTTGCACTCCAAGTCTTGATAAACTTGGCCCTCATTTCTGTATCGCAGTTCTTTCCTTCGTAACCCACAGGACAAACTTCGTCTTTAGAGCAGGAAGAGAAAGTCATTGCGGAAAATGTGCCGATGGCCAGTAAAGAAGCGGACAGAATCAAACGTGCTTTTTTCATAATTCGTGTTTTTGTATTGAATGTATTTGTTGTTTCGTCGTGAGATTTTGCTTAATGGGTAACTGCATAGCCGACTATGCCAAACGCACAAATGGTTAAAATAACCGCCAGGATCACTTTGAGATCAGCTTTCATATTTTCTGTGTTGTATCTCTGTACCAACACAAAATTTGTGCCAAAAATAATAATATCTGCGAAAGCTAAAAATAAAGAAAATAAAATAAGATCAAAAAATAAAGTTAATATATTGTTTTTGCATACTAAATGCATTATTTGTTAGCCTGATACCCATGTGCAAATAAATTATTGCTCTGTTCTTCATTTATTACCATTCGCCCGTCTTCATATGGCGCTCCGCTTCCCTGTTTTTAATGCTTTCCCGCTTATCGTACAGTTTTTTGCCTCTTCCCAGCCCGATATCCAGCTTGGCAAAGCCGTTTTCGTTAATGTACATGGATAGCGGAACAATGGTCAGCCCTTTTTCTTTGATCTTTTGTTCCCATTTTTTGATCTCCTTGCGGGTCAGCAGCAGTTTCCGCTCGCGTACCGGATCATGCCCCGCATACCCGGCATTTACATACTCGGCAATATGCAGGCTCCGGATCCAGAGCTCTCCCTTATGGAAGAAGCAGTAGCTGTCGTTGAAGCTTACCTTGCCCAGGCGCACCGATTTGATCTCGGACCCGGTCAGCACGATCCCTGCGGTAAGCTTATCTTCGATAGCATACTCAAAGGTCGCCGGCTTATTCCTGAGATAGACGCCTTTGCCGGAAGCACTATTGGGTTTAGCCATGGTATTCCTGGAAGATTTGCAGTGTTTTTGAGGGTTTATTAACTTTTGACTACCCAAACGCAGAACCTGTCTTTTGGTTGAGTCTTAAAAAAAGTTTCTTCACTAAAAAATCCCGCAAAAGTCTTTCGCGGGATTTCTACCTGAGGTATCGAGCGGATTCGAACCGCTGTAGCAGCTTTTGCAGAGCTGAGCCTAGCCACTCGGCCACGATACCGGCTTTGTTGAAGGTGTGCAAAGGTAATAAGCTTTCCCCTTTCTTCCAAAGTTTTTAAGAGATTATTTCTGAAACTTTTAAACTACGATTCATTTACTTTGCCGCTGAACGGCTATTGCAGATATTTCCCTACTTTCAGCGCCGCTTTATTTCTTATACCGATCTTATGATAGGCAGCTCAGAACTGATCATTACGCCCTCCGGTTGCATCTACCACCTGGATGTGCACCCCGATGAAATTGCCGATACCGTGATCACCGTAGGCGACCCGGGACGGGTAGCCGAGGTTTCCAAATACTTCGATCGCATCGAGCACCGCAAGGCGCACAGGGAGTTCATTACCCATACGGGTTATATCGGCAGCAAAAGGATCAGCGTGGTCAGCAGCGGAATCGGCCCCGACAATATAGATATTACGCTCAACGAGCTCGATGCCCTGGTCAATATCGATTTCGCTACCCGTGAACCCAGGGCCCTCCCCCGTTCGCTGCAGATCATCCGGCTGGGCACATCCGGCTCGCTCCAGGAAGATATACCGGTAGACAGCCTCGTGGCCAGCGCATTTGGCATCGGGCTCGATAACCTCCTGCATTATTACCGCTGGGAGCCCAACGCGGAGGAGGCTTTCATGCTGCACGACTTCCAGAAGCATGCCTCCCTGGGCGGAAATCCCATTCAGCCTTACATAGCCGCAGGATCTGTACAGCTGCTGAACCATTTTACAGAAGGCTATCACCACGGTATCACCGTAACCTGCCCGGGATTCTATGCGCCGCAGGGCCGCCGCTTACGCCTGCCCCTTGCCTTCCCGCAGCTGATCGATACCCTCTCCTCTTTCAGCAGCGGCATGCACCGCATTACCAATTTTGAGATGGAAACATCCGCTATTTACGGGCTGGGCAAGCTCATGGGGCATCACTGCCTTTCGGTCAATACCATTATAGCCAACCGGCAGACCAAGACCTTCTCGTCCGATGCCGCCGCCGCGGTCGATCGTATGATCCGCAAATCGCTGGAGATCATTGCTGCCATTTAATTCCCGGATATTGTACCTTTAAGCAGTGCCGGGCTGCCCGGTTTGCGTTATGCTTTCTCTTCGCCCGTTTAAAGAAAAAATGATGCGCCTGCTCAGGAAAGGGATCTCCAAGCCTTTCCTGAAGCGTTGCTTTCATATAGTCCTGGCCTGCTGTTCCCTCTTTGCGCTTCTCGATGTGATGTTTCCTGTAAATACGGAAGTGGAATATACGCCCCTTGTAAGAGGTAAAGACGGCAGCCCGCTGTATGCCTTCCTTACCAGGGACCAGCAGTGGCGCATGTTTACGTCCCTGGAGGAGATCACTCCCGGCTTGAAAAAAGCGATCCTGTATAAGGAGGACAGGTACTTTTATCGGCATAAAGGCATCAATCCCTTTGCGGTGGGACGGGCGGCCTGGAATAACATCTTCAGCCTGCGCCGCACATCGGGGGCTTCGACCATTACCATGCAGGTAGCGAGGCTGCTCGCTCCGGGAAAGCGGAATTACGTGAATAAAATAGTGGAAATGTTCCGGGCGGTGCAGCTGGAAGGGCATTACAGCAAGGAAGAGATACTGCAGCTGTACCTGAACCTGGTACCTTACGGCTCCAATATACAGGGAGTAAAAGCCGCATCCCTGCTTTATTTCAACAAAACGCCCGACCAGCTCTCGCTTGCCGAGCTTACGGCATTGAGCGTTATTCCCAACCGGCCCAATGCCCTGGTGATGGGCAAAGACAACGAGCGGATCGTGAAAGAGCGGAACAAATGGCTTCGCCGGTTCGAGGCCGCCGGGCTTTTCAGCCCCGAAACCATCCGGGATGCCTTGCAGGAGCCGCTGGATGCTTACCGCCGCCAGCCTCCCCGCATAGCTCCGCAGCTTGCCTACCGGCTGCGCCGCGCCTACCCGGGCGTGCTCGATATCCGCTCCTCCATCGACCCGGCCCTACAGCATAAGGCCCAGGAGCTGGTTGCCAATTATACGGCAGCCCTTAAGCTGCACAATATCCATAATGCCTCGGCTATTATTGTAGACAACGCCACACGGCAGGTGGCCGCCTACATAGGCTCACCCGACTTCTTTGACCGGGAGCATCATGGGCAGGTAGACGGCGTGCGGGCGCTGCGGTCGCCGGGCAGCGCCCTGAAGCCCCTGCTGTACGGGCTTGCCTTCGATAAAGGCCTGGCCACGCCTGCAACGGTCATAGCCGACATCCCGGTAGACTATAAAGGATACGCCCCCGAAAACTATGATCTCGATTTTCGCGGTAATATTACCGTTGAAGAGGCTTTGCGCCAGTCGCTGAATATACCTGCCGTTAAGCTGCTGCACGAAATGGGCACAGGGACCTTTATCAGCGAGATGCATGCCGCGGGCTTTCATTCGGTATGGAAAGACCGCAAAAAGCTGGGACTGTCGCTGATACTGGGCGGGTGCGGCGTACGGCTCGACGAGATGGCTGCGCTCTACAGCGCCTTTGCCAACGAAGGCTGCTACCGGCCGCTGCAGTGGCTGGCTGCTCCGGGTATGCAGGACCAGGATACCATACGGCTGCTGAGCCCGGGTGCAGATTATATGCTGACCCGGATCCTGTCGGAGCTGCAGCGTCCCGATCTTCCCCATAACTTTTCCAATGCCGCCCACATACCCAGGGTCGCCTGGAAAACCGGCACTTCTTACGGCAGGCGCGATGCCTGGAGCATAGGTTATAACAGGCGGTACACCATTGCGGTCTGGATCGGCAACTTTTCGGGGATGGGCGCTCCTGAGATCAACGGTGCAGGGACTGCCACGCCGCTTCTTTTCCAGCTGTTCAACGCCATCGACCGCCGGTACAGCGCCCCCTGGGATGCAGCTCCCGCCGACCTGGCTTACCGACTGGTATGTGCCCGTACCGGCCGTGTTCCCAACAGTTACTGTACCGAAGTGATTACCGACAGCTATCTCCCGGGTATTTCCGACAATCGCCCCTGCAATCATTTAAAAGAAGTTTATTTGTCGGCCGATGAGCGTTTTTCGTATTGCACCACCTGCCTTCCGCCCAACGGCTATAAAGTGAAGTATTATCCCGATATCGACCCGGAGCTTGCTTTCTTTTACGAATCGCGGCATATAAGCTACGAAAAGATACCGGAGCACAACCCCTCCTGCAACCGCTACTTCGGGGGGAAGCCGCCGGTGATCAATTCGCTTACTGCCGGCACTACCTACCTGATCGCCGATAAGGGCAAGCAGCAGCTGCAGCTGAGCTGTGCGGCCGGCAACGATGTGCATCTTGTGTACTGGTACGTCAACGACCGCTATATAGGAAGCTGCCGCAAGGAGGAAAAGCTCTTTTTTATACCCGCAGACCCATTGATCAAGGTGTCCTGTACCGACGATAAAGGCAGGAATACAGACGTCCGGATCAAGGTCAGGTTCATCTGATCGGAATATACGGCATAAAAAATAAAACTCCATACCAGTCCTGTCGTATACGAAAGCCGGGACCGAATATGGAGTAAGGCCGGTTGCGGAACAGGAGTCAGGAGAAATGCAGCTGGCTGATGCCCATTGATGCAATGCCGGTGGCTTCCATTTTTTCCAGTACTACCTGCGAGCTTTTCAGGAATGTTCTGCCCAGGCGGATCACTTCCTGTAGAAAGGTTACCTGGTCTTCTTTATTGGAAAAATCCTGCAGGGCTTCGCGGATGCTGTGCGCGAACTGGTCCTGGTTCATGTAGATATTGCAGAAGTGGTGGGCGGAAAATTGCTGTGCTGCTAAAACAATGTTGTGGCTCATGGGGGTATATTTTGTTAGACAAGCTTACCCTATCCAAAACTGTGCCAACATTGTGTTAATTCAACAGTATGAATATTTTATTTATGAAATAAAAAAGGCAATATTTAATTTCAGCTTTTTAAATATGGCTACAATTTCACTATGTATGCCGTTCCTCCCCTTCTTCCCGCCACCATTCGCCGTGCAGTTTTTTATCATCCAGTACGCAGCGTTCCCCGATCCTGGGGGTCAGCACCGGAAGCTGTACCGCTGCCGCCCGGGCCAGCACGCGTTGTATCGATTCGTCCCAGGGATGGGTGGCCAGCGCAAACTTGCCCCAGTGTACCGGGAAGAGCAGCTTGGCTTTTAAGTCTACTGCCGCCTGCACGGTTTCTTCGGGCATCATGTGGATATGCGCCCAGTAGGGGTTGTACTGTCCGCTTTCCAGTATCGCCAGGTCAAAAGGGCCGTAGGCGGCCCCGATCGCGGCAAAGTGGCTGTCATAGCCCGAGTCGCCGCCGATGTAGATGCGATGGGCGCCTGCCTGCAGGATGAAGGAAGACCATAAGGTCTGGTTGCGCCTGAATCCCCTGCCCGAAAAGTGCCTGGCCGGCGCTGCAGTAAGCATCGTACCTTCCCGGACCGTTACAGATTCGCCCCAATCCAGCTCCCGGACCCGGTCTGCGGCAAGCCCCCATCGCTCCAGGTGCGCGCCTACGCCGAGCGAAGTGACCACCAGACCCGCCTTATGCTTCAGCTGCCTTACCGTAAGATAATCCAGGTGATCGTAATGGTCGTGCGTGATCAGCAGGACGTCTACAGGCGGGAGATCTTCGACCTTGAAGATATGCGTGCCGGAGAAGGCCCTGGTACCGGCATATTGTACCGGAGAGGTACGTTCGCTGAAGACCGGGTCTACCAGTATATTCAGTCCCCCTGCCTGCAGCAGGTAGGAGGAATGGCCGAACCAGGTAATGGCAGGCTGTGCAGGCGCCGCTGCCTTCATATCGCCCCTGACCACGGGCACAGGGCGGTCGGGCCGCTTCCGTTCATGCTTCCCGAAGAAAAAATCACGCATTACCGTATACACGCCCGCTCCCCCCGTAAGCGAAGGTGTGTGCGACTGGTTCTGAAAGCTGCCGTTCCTGTACTGCGGCGAGTGGCGGATGCGCTCCAGCCGGCTCCCGCGGGGCCTGCTGCCAAAGGCAGGCTGCCGCATAAATAAAATAGTGGCCAGTAGGGGTACTGCCACTATAATTACGAATATGAGGATTCCCGTCATGATAATTGATGATAAATTGCGGAAATACGGAATCAATACAAGGCCGCCCGCCGTCTAAGGGCCGGGCGGCCAAGCTATCAGCGATTGATCGCAGCAATCCCCGGCAGCTCCTTGCCTTCGAAAAATTCGAGCATGGCGCCGCCGCCGGTAGATACATAGCTTACCTTATCGGCCAGCCCGAACTTATTGACCGCCGCCACGCTGTCGCCGCCGCCTACCAGGCTGTACGCGCCCTGTGCCGTAGCCGCCGCTACCGCTTCGGCAATGGCTTTGGTGCCTGCCTGGAATTTTTCCATCTCAAACACGCCCATCGGGCCGTTCCACAAAATGGTTCTGGAAGCAGCGATTACCCGGCTGAAGGCGGCAATTGCTTTTTCGCCGATGTCCAGCCCCATCCATCCGTCGGGGATGGATCCGTTATCGGCCTTATCGGTTTGAGCATCGGCAGCAAATTTATCGGCAACCGTACTGTCGGCAGGAAGGTGGATGCGCACGCCTTTTTCTTTTGCTTTTTCCAGCAGGGCATTCGCCATTTCCAGGCGGTCGTCTTCGCAAAGCGAGCTGCCGATCCTGCCCCCCTGCGCTTTAAAGAAAGTATATGCCATACCTCCGCCGATAATGATATCGGTGGCTTTATCGAGCAGGTTCTCGATGATCACGATCTTGTCCGAAACCTTTGCGCCGCCGATAATGGCGGTGAACGGCTTTTCGCTGTTGTGCAGCACTTTTTCCCCGGCCAGCACTTCTGCTTCCATCAGCAGGCCAAACATTTTTTTCTCTGGGGGAAAGGCTCCTGCGATCACGGCCGTGGAGGCATGCGCCCTGTGCGCGGTACCGAAAGCGTCGTTTACATATACATCTCCCAGCCTGGCCAGCTTCCCCGCAAAGCCTTCGTCGCCTTTCTCCTCTTCTTTATAATAGCGCAGGTTTTCCAGCAGCAGCACCTGGCCCGGCTGCAGGGCGGCCGCCATCCGGCTGGCCTCTTCACCGATGCAATCGGGAGCAAACAGCACTTCGCGTTGCAGCAGGGCGCTTACATGCGCCACGATACGGCCCAGGGAGAAGTCGGCTTTGGTAAGCTCGGGCTTCTTCTCCATATCCTTGACAGGGCGCCCCCAATGGCTCATCAGTATCACGCTGCCCCCGTCGTTCAGCACTTTGCTGATCGTGGGCAACGCCGCGCGGATGCGTGTATCGTCGGTTATTTTTCCGTCTTTGATAGGCACATTGAAGTCTACGCGGATCAGCGCTTTTTCATTGCTGAAATTGTGTGCAGAGAATTTGCTCATATATGATTTAGCCGTTTTATTGTTACAGGCTGCAAAAGTAGGGAAAGCGCCCCAGATGCAAAAGTTTCGATACATTTGGCTCCCTGGCCCTGCACAAAAAAATAAAGGAACCGGACGTTATCACAAATGCCGCCTGCATGTTACCTTTGGCCCTATTGCCCGTTATAAAGCCCCGCTTCATTCCATATGCGCCTGTATCAGAAATTGCTCCTGCTGCTCCTGCTTTTCGGTCCCTTAACGCTGGCGGCACAGCAGTCTTATCCCGAGTACGACACCAGCGCCGGCCAGCTGCAGGATATACAGCGCCTGGTCGATGCTACCCTACCCGATATAGAAGCCATGCTGAAGCAGTCGGGCAGCTTCAGGCCCTTTGCTTCGGTAATACTGGCCAACGACAGTATTGCCGAGATTACGGTCAGCGATCCGTCAAAGACAGGTTATACGCCGGACGAGCTGAAGGAAGAGCTGAGCATCGACGCGCTGAAGGGCGTATACAAAGTGGTGGCGGTTTTTTATGCCGACCGCCAGGCCGACCCCGAAACCGGTAAGGACACACAGGTAATAGCCGTATTTGCCGAGCATACCGACGATGATTTTGCCTACCTGTTCTATTACCCCTTTTCGGTCAACGCCCGGAAGGAGGTGATCTTCGGCGACAGCTTCGGCGATTTTGCGCCGCAGGTCATGTTCAGGGCAGACTGACCCGCTACGTGGGCTTGTCTTTGGTATGCTTCACCAGGCTGACGCCTGCAAAGAAAAAGACAGCGCCCAGCAGGCCGTAAATAATGATCTCCCTGGTGTTGTAGCGGCCGCCTCCGCCGTTGAGGAATTTTACACCTGCCAGGATGAGCCCCGCCGCACCCAGCAGGGAAAGGACGATACCCAGAACCCGCTTTTCCATATATCGGTTTTTACACCTAACAAAAAAGAGCTTTAGTAGTTTGAACTCCGGACCGGCTGTCGTATTTATTTGATACATTTGGCAGAGGAACAGCCATCCCGTTTTGGCAACAAACAACGATACTCAAATGTCCAATATCAACCTGATTATAGAAGAACGCCCCAGGGACATCGGCAATTTTATGGTAGGCCGCCTGCTGCCCTTCCAGAACAAAAGAATGGTAGGCCCTTTTATCTTCATCGACCACATGGGCCCGGCCAGGATGAACGCGCAGGAAAATATGGATATACCGCCGCATCCGCACATCGGCCTTTCTACGCTTACCTATCTTTTTGAAGGCAATATCATGCACCGCGACAGCCTGGGCACCGAAGTGGAGATCAGGCCCGGCCAGGTCAACTGGATGACGGCCGGCAGCGGTATCGTGCATTCGGAACGCACACCGGAATACCTGCGGCACAGCGATAAAATACTGCACGGCCTGCAGATATGGGTAGCGCTGCCCAAGGCGTTTGAAGATATGGAGTGCTCTTTTTATCATGCCGACGAGGAGGATCTGCCCCAATGGAGCGACGGCGACCTCCGCTACAAGCTGATAGCCGGCGCTTTTGCAGGGAAGGAGTCGCCGGTGCCGGTATACAGCCCCCTGTACTTCCTGGAGATCAAGAGCCGGGGCGAGCGCACGCTCCACCTGGGCAGCGAACTTTACGGCGAGGCGGGCCTCTACATACTGGAAGGCAGCGTAGCAGGCGAGGGGCATACTTTTGGCCCCAAACAGCTGCTGGTAGCCAAAGACAGTAAGCTCTGCACCTTTACCATGGCGCCCGGCACCACGGTTTATATCTTCGGCGGCGAGCCGCTTCCCGAAGACCGCCTGATCTACTGGAACTTTGTGGCCACCGATCACGAGCATATCGACGCTGCCAAGGAACGCTGGAAAAAGCAGGAGTTTGCGCCCATACCCGGAGAAACCGGCTTTGTGCCCCTGCCCCCCGACCCTCCCCACCTTAAAATGAAATAATGGCATCGATACAAGCGCTGACAGGTACGCAGCATTACCGTACCGAGATACGCACCGCAACCCGCCAGATACTGGCCGACGAGCCTGTAGCCGCAGGCGGGCAGGGCCTGGGCTTCTCGCCTGAGGAGCTGCTGGCAGCTTCGCTCGGCGCCTGCACCTCCGTAACGCTCCGCATGTATGCCGACCGCAAGGGCTGGACCGGCTTAAAGGAAGTAAAAGTGGAGGTAACCCTGAGCCGGGGGCCGGAGCAATCGCAGATTGCCCGGAGCATAGAGCTCATAGGCGACCTGAGCGCGGAGCAAAGGGAACGGCTCCTTGCAATTGCCAGCAAATGCCCCATGCACCAGGTACTGACGCACCCGGTCCGGATCGATACGGCATTAAAATAAAAGTAGCCGCGGAGGACGGGTTTCTTTTTTAAGATAAATTTTTATTTTAGCGGACTAAATGAATTCATTTTATGAAAAAAATGCTGCTGGCAGTTGTTGCAGTAATAAGTATAGCCCTGTTGCCCTCCTGTATGAAAGACTATGTGTGCACCTGCACTTCGGTGCTCCCGGATGGAACTGTGACCAATGTAGAGAAAAAAACATTCAGCGGCACCCGCAACAGCGCGGAAGACGATTGTAAAACCTATGAGCATGTAAACGGGCAGGTAACCACTACCTGCAATATAGACTGATAGGGCCTTGCCTTCTCCGCCCGGTTCTTTTTAAATCATTGCTTTTTGCGCTCTTTTTTTCCAGGAATTTATGCCCATCTGCCCTGCTGCGCCCGCCGCCCGGGCAATGGGCATTTTTTTAATGCCTGGACTGGTCCAGGCGCCATAATCATCCATCCTCAAACCATGCGGGCGTTATGGTGAGCTTGTTGCGCTCAGTAGCAACTTCTATATGCTGACCGGGCTGAAAGCCGCAATCCTGAAGCCATTTGCCGATCAGCCTTATCTCGGGAAAAATGATGGAATAATGACCGGCAGTACATCGGCCGCCACGGTCGAATACCTTATCATACACTTTAAGGGTGCGCACTTTGGGAGTTGCCATAGGCGTAGCATTTTTTTGTTTCTATGGCAAAGCAAGCCCAGCGGCCGTGCGTATTCAAGTTGTACAAGGGATATTTTAGCTACCCATACAAGATATTTTACTTATTTTTATCCAGGCTGTTTTATGCAGGAAAAATTTAAATTTGAACCTTTGAAATACCGAATAACATGGACAAAAAAATACACGAAGGCCGCAATGTAAAACGCTTCCGCGAAATGCTGGGCATTAAGCAGGAGGCCCTGGCTTATGAGCTGGGCGAAGACTGGAACCAGAAAAAAATATCTTTACTGGAGCAGAAAGAAACTATTGACGCTCCCCTACTCCAGCAGATCTCCGCTGCGCTTAAAATACCGGTGGAGGCTTTCCAGAATTTTGATGAGGAACAGGCGGTAAATGTGATTGCGAATACGTTTGGTGATAATGGTATAGGTTATCAACGAAATGAAAACCCGACCTTCCACCCTATTGATAAATTAGTTCAGTTGCATGAAGAAAAGATTGCCTTGTATGAAAGGATGCTGAAGGAGAAGGATGAGATGATGGCGCGGTTGGAGCAACTGATTAAGGGGAAGTAGAATGCCGTAACACTAACCTTACACCAAAACCTATGGCAAAAAATAAAAAGATACAGGTAGAGGGCAAAGAGATAACCATACTTTTTGACGACGACAAGGAGTATATCTCGCTTACCGATATGCTAAAAGCCAAAGATGGAGATTTTTTCATTTCCGATTGGTTACGGAACAGAAACACGGTTGAGTATCTCGGCATATGGGAAACGGTTTACAATCCCAATTTTAATTATGGCGAATTCGCCATAATTAAAAGTCAGGCAGGGTTGAATAGCTATAAGTTAAGTGTAAAAGAATGGGTTGAGAAAACTAACGCAATTGGCCTGAAAGCAACAGCAGGGAGATATGGTGGCACTTACGCCCACCCTGACATTGCCTTTGAATTTGGAATGTGGATTAGTCCTCAGTTCAAAATTTACCTGATCAAAGAGTTTCAACGCCTCAAGGATGATGAAAACAACCGCCTGCAGCTGGATTGGGACCTGCAGCGTACCATTTCAAAGATCAATTACCACATACACACCGATGCTATTAAAGAAAACCTGGTGCCGAAAGCCGTTACCAGCCGACAAGCCAGCTATGTATATGCCAACGAAGCTGATTTATTAAACGTTGCTCTTTTTGGTGTTACTGCCAAAGAGTGGCGCGACAATAACCCGGGTAAGGCCGGAAACATCAGAGATCATGCTACTTTAGAGCAGTTAGTGGTTTTGAGCAATATGGAAAGCATCAATGCGTTGCTGATCAAACAAGGATTGCCACAAGGCGAAAGATTGCTGCAGCTTAACCAGGTAGCTATCACGCAAATGAAATCGCTCATCCAAAACAAAGCTATTAAAAGGCTGAAATAGTGCAAATGGCGAAGTTTGAGCAATTGATGAATAATAGATATTTTTTTATTTAGGGCGTGCCCCTGCCCTGCCGCCTGTGCGCAGGTGGCTATACTTTATGGCAAGGTCAGGGTCGGGCTACTTTGGGGTGCGCTTCGCTCCCGTGCGTTGCACCGGCTCCCCGTCCGTACCGTCTGGACGGGCTTGCAGTCGCCGCCCGCCGTATCCCTCACGCATAAACATATAGATGTATTAAATCCATCAATAATCCTCCCAAAATACGAACCGAATTTTTCAGTTCCCAATAGGCTACTTTCAATGAAAGCTAATTCAAGGAATCTCTTATTGTTTTAAAGTTAGCTAAAGCGCTTTCGATATTCTCGATAATATCATCAATCAGCACATCCGGATCAGGAAGGTTGTCCAAGTCAATTAGATTATCATCCTTAAGCCAAAATATATCCAGGTTTGTTTTATCCCTTTCGATAATTTCATCATAAGAATATTTACGCCAACGACCATTAGGGTTATCGGCAGACCAAGATTCTTCTCGTTCACTTTCATTTCCAATTTTATATTTTTCTATAAAATCAGATAGATGTTTAAATGTTATTGGATTAGTTTTAGGTGTATGATGGATATTTGTACGGTAGTCATAAAACCACACTTCTTTCGTTCCTATCTCTTCAGATTGTTTCCTTCTCTTAAAAAATAATACGTTCGACTTCACTCCCTGTGCATAAAATATACCTGTAGGCAATCTTAATATGGTATGTAAATTTGTTTCTTCAAGTAATTTTTTACGAATAACCTCACCTGCCCCTCCTTCAAATAAAACATTATCAGGAAGTACTACTGCAGCTCTTCCGTCCACTTCTAACATGGATACGATATGTTGTAAAAACGCTAGTTGTTTGTTACTAGTAGTTACCCAAAAGTCTTTACGTAAGAAATAACCATCTTTTTTGGCCTGATTTTCATCTATTGTTGGTATATCGCTACTACTTTTTCCAAAAGGTGGATTCGCCAATACTATTTTTACTTTGGGAACTTCTTTATTTACCTTTTGAGGATTTAAACTATCAGACACCTGTATATCTGGTGTTTTTTGTAAATCACCAATTCCATGTAAGTACAAGTTCATCAAGCATAATCTTGCTGTAGCTTTTTCAATTTCCCAACCGTGAAAAGTGTCAAATTTTAAGAAATTCTCCTCACTCTTTGTGAGTTTACCATGCTGATGAATATGATTTAAGGCCCCCAAGAAAAAACCTCCAGTACCACACGATGGATCGGCTATAGTTTCGCCTGGAATTGGATTGATACATTCCACCATAGCCTGAATTACAGGTCTTGGTGTGAAGTACTGACCAGCTCCACTATTTTCAGCATTTTTCTGTAGTAAGGTTTCATAAATTTCTCCTTTGATATCAGAATCCGTAGAAGACCAATTATCTTCATCAATAAGCTGAAGTAATCTTTTCAGCTTTACAGAATCGTGTATTTTATTTTGCGCGCCGGCAAAAATTTTTTCGAGCATTCCGCCTGATTCTGCCAGTGTTTTTAAAATTTGCTCATATTGTTCCAAAAGTGCTCCGCCTGAATTAGAAACTAACTCTTTCCAATTACATACGTCTGGTAAATTATATTTACTCTTGTTTTCATCTGCCATTTTCAGAAATAGCAAATAAGTTAATTGTTCCAAATAGTCGTTGTACCCTAAACCGTCATCACGGAGCGTATCACAATATGACCAAATTTTTTGTGCTATATTATTCATAGTTAATTAGTTATTTTGATATAACCTCATACAGTCCGTCCAACCATTTATAATCTTGCTTCTTATGTCTTATATAAGCAAAGACAACAGAAGAATAGGGTTTGTTGTGCCTAGACATATTGAAAATTGTATTGTAACACTGCTCTATATATGTTTCGCGTAGCTTTTGAGGTATTGCCTTGTTTTTATAATAATTATGTGCTATCTCTATTTCGTTTTTGCAAGCTTCCCAGATTTCTTTTCTCTTTTGAACTAATGGTGTATGGTTCAATCCATAAAAATAAATTGAAAGAGACGCTCGTCTAAAATTGAAATCATCGTCATCGGGATCAGCATTTTCTATTGCATCTCCATTTTCGTCAAAAGATATATATTGGGTATCCCTAGGAACAATAGGGTCAAGTAAGTATGTCGTTTCACAACCACAGTGATTATCATAAGGAACAGCTATGACTCCTCCATTATCTAAATCAAGAGGAAAAAAATTACCTTTTCCGTATGGTTTCCCATCAATTTTAAAACGATCACGCCTAACCTTGTTTACAAGAGTCCCTGCTAACCTAAAGTTCTTCCAATAATAAGAGAGCCACCAGTACCCATCACCTCTAATGATTTTCCCATCTTCGTTTTTCGATTTTAATTTTGGTCTATAATGTTCTATCTCCCATTCACTAGAATTTGCTGGAGATTCTGAATACCAACATTTTCCATGAGATAAATTAGATAATGCTGGATATAGTCTTGCCCAATGGTTATGTCTATTTAAATATTTCCTTCTAGCAGAATGCGACATTTTCTTAAGTTTTTCTAAATGTATCTCTGCTTCTTTTTCCCATTTAGAAAACGCCCCATTTCCATGAATTTTATCATATTCAACGGATAAACTATTGATATCAATTGCTCTCATTTTGGAAACCGCTCTTTTGTTAATTTTTCGATTATAGCATCACTAAGTTTTTTTAGTTCAATTTCTTCATCCTCGGTAAATTCTACTTTTTGAAAAAGTGGGTTTTCTGATATAGACTCAAGGTATCGGGTGTACCAAGGATCATAAGTGGAATCGTTAAATCCCGAATCTTCTATCTCTTTCTGAATTTTATTATATTCACTCATTTCATCGTCACTTGCTTTTCCACTTTCTATTTTAAATAGCAGATATCTTTTTCTATTTAATTTCAATTGCATGTACTTACTAAGAACCGAAGGAAGGCCAAATAATTCACTTCGTAAAATGCTTACAATATCCATTGAACGAGGATCAATTGAAGGCACTTCTATTTCTAAGCCATTTTCTGATAATCTAAAGATTCGAACCTCTTCTTTCTTTAAACTACCTATCACAAGTGGATCGTGCGTATTAAGTATAATTTGGGTACTCGCTGGTCTATCTACTACTTTGTCTAAAAATTCTAAATACCTCCATTTCCAAAGAGGATTTAAATGAGTATCTGGTTCATCAAGTAAAATTAAAGAGTCTTCATCTTTTGTAAATTTCAACAGTCCAAGTACAGTTAGTAATTGTTGCTCTCCCTCACTTAATTCTTTAAATGTAATACTTCCGTCTACATTTTTCTTTTTTACTTTTATTCGAACCTCTGATATGAGTTTAGATATATAAGTACTTTCTAGTGCTTTAAATAAAGCTGTATTGCTTGTATAAGTGTTAGCTAATTCTTTTAATTTATCCTTTCCCTTCAAGAATAAATATAATTGTTCTTGTGGATCGTAATCATCAAAATCTATGCGTACATCTTGGTGATGATAAATAGGAGCTAGTGATAGGTCCCATAATTTGTCAAGAAATGGTCTCACTAAACCTTTTGCTGTCCAAAAAATATCATCTGGGTTATCTTTTATTCTATTTTTTGCCCATCCTGGCATCTTAAGTACAAAAAGAATGGATTCTATATCTTCAATATGAAGAACATTTTGAAGGAACTCAATACTTTCTTTTTCTTCATGTGTAAAATATGCCAACAGTACAAAGTAAGAATGTACAAGCTGCACATAAAAAAGTTTTCTAAGTGTATCTAATTCTTCCTCTTTAAAATCGTCATTAATTATTTTATCATAAAATTTTTTCTGATGATCCCAAAAGTGCTCTTTTAATTTATTGCTTAATCCTGAGTAATAAGTGAAAACATATTTAGGTTGATAATCATACTTTCCTGTGTCGGAAAAAAAAGATTTAAATGTTTGCTTTTCACCATTTACCAAGATTTTATAGTTCCCCTCATCGTAAGTAATATCCACTTTACTTTCTTTTATCTTATAAATGATATTATAATCAAAACTTGGGGCCTCCCTTTTTGTCTCGGTACTTAGGTCAAGATATTTGAAGATGAGAACCAATGCTTCTATAAAGTTTGATTTACCAGAAGCATTCTGCCCCAGTAAAACGGTTTTCATCTCCTTTTCGTCAAGGTCTATTGTGAACTCTTTTAAGTTCTTATAGTTCTTTATGTAGACTTTATCAATTCTCATTTTTATCAACTAATTTTAAGAAAGAAACTTTCCCTTTTCTAGGTATTTCTTCTATAGTACCTTCCTCAACATATTTTTTTAATTCTGCATAGAATCCATCTATATCATCCTTCATATCAGAGTTCTGCCATAACTTATCAGGAGAAACAGGGGAACTGCTTTCTCTTAATAGCTCAATAATTGTTTTAACTTTATCGGTCATAATAATACTTTTTGGTAAGGACTTCTTTCTTATTATTTCTTCAGACAAATATGTGTCAATTTCTTTTTTGATCTTCTCTAGTAACACACGAGTTGATTCTTCTTGAAGATTTTGGTATGTCAATTTCCCTTCAAAAGCTTGCTTCAAAATAACTTTTTCTAATACTTTTAATTTTTCAAGAGACTCAATGACCCAACTACTGATTTTGTCAGCATTTGAAAAATGATGGTCTATTATTCTCACAATTTCAGCCTGTTCTTCAATTGAACATAGAGGAATTTGATAATCCGAGATTTTATCAAAAGATACTCTTGGACGATCACCAGAGGATCTTTCTGAAGCAAAAGCTACGAAATCCATCGAATGCAATTTATATTTTAGGTAGTCCGGTAATATTACATCGGAGCATTCTAATACTAAAAATTCGCCAGAACAAGCTCCTTCAAAATCAGCCTTCCAAACTTTATTTAAATAAGGTCGCATCCTTCCATATAAAACCTGATCTCTAGTAAAATAGATTGCAGTGCTTTTATAGTCTGAAAAATCATGAATAATAGAGGGATATAAGGTGTTAGATTCTATACTATCCAATCCAATAAATTTTAAATCTGACTCTGCTGAGGGTTTAAGTCTTTTAGGGGTATGACTAACTATTTTAGAGAGCTCCATATAATGCCATCCTACAGGTAAATTGTTTATACTATCACTATCAAAAATTTCTGAACGCCAAGATTGTGTCAACTTACCTTCATATGCTTTTTTAAGTATAGATTGTTTATAAGTCTTAACTTGATCTAGCACTTGAAGAGATTGTTCTTTGGTTTTCTCTAGACTACTTAAAACCTCTTCCAACTTTAAAATAATTCTATTCTGTTCATTTAATGGAGATAAACCTATTATTTGCTCGTAAACAATATCTCTATTTAATCCGGGTATTGTTGTTGATTTATCAAGTTTAGAAAGGTTCAAAAATTTCAGAATAAAAAAAATAAACTTAAAATTTAAGGACGATGTTGGTTTGATGTAATAGGTTGTGTCTATTGGCCAACAGTTTTCATTTGAGATGTGCACCGAACCTACAGAACCTTTTCTTCCAATAATTATCACAGGTCCTTCAACTAAAAAATCATTGTGGTAACCAATTATTCCATTTGAACCAAAAATGGGATATTTGCCATCTTGACGATTATTCTTAGGTAGACTCTTTCCATATTCAAGTATTAAAATATCCCCTAAAGAAACATTTGTCCAACCCTCTGGCAAATTATATTTTTCTTGTTCTTCTCTCATTTTAAATCTTTTCCAAAAGATTTGTTTTTACAAATTCGTATACATTCGTTATATGGTAAGCGTGTTCCATTTTCAGCAATCCTTCATATCACAGAAAAAATCATCATATTCAATTTTTGTTTTTATTTGATACTACCAGATCTCTTACATCCAGATTTAATATTTCAGCTATCTGATTTAATATCTCTAATGTTGGTTGTCGTCTATTTTGTACATAGCTATTAACCATGTTATAGCTCTTACCCAGTTGGTCCGCCAACCATACCTGCTTTATTCCTTTTTGATCTAAAACTTCTTTTATTCTATTCATGAACAGAATTTTAAAATAATCTATAAATATAATTGCTGGTAAGCTAAAAACATCTCAAATGATGATATATTTTTTATTCTGGAGTTTTCTCTCCTCCGCGTGAGGGATAGCAGCGGTAGCCCACAGCCACGGCCCTTAGCCGGGGCGAGGACTATAAGCGGATAGCCCGGCCCCGGTATGGGACGGTTTTGTTTTGGGTGATGTGTATTGGGGTTCTTGGTTGTACATTTGAAGGGAGATAATGCGGCGCCCCTTACCGGGGACACGCCCTAATAAAAAATAATGAAACAATGACGAGAGAAGCGATCGGCCAATATTTGGACGAGCTGGAAAACCGGCTTATAAATGAAGGGGAGCAAATAACTATTGGAGTAAATACTTCATGGGTTAATCAATTTGCTAATGAGGCTGCGGTATACATTTTTAGAGAAAATAATGCAATTGTACATGTAGGAGAAACAAAGAATTTAAATGCATTAATGATAAAGTTAGTAAGCACCAAAAGTGTTGATGATGATATAGGCAAGTTACTACAGGAGGTTGGGGCAAAACATTTAAAACTATCGTATCTGCTGGTAGATTTAGGAAGAAAAGAATTGCAAGAACGAATATTGGAAAAGGTAGGTATAGGCAAGAAAACTTATACCAAAGCCGAAAAACAACAGGCACATAAAAACGCTTACGAACGTTGGTCTATAGAAGGTGATGAAAAACTGGAATTACTTTTTTGCGAGGATAAAATGGTAAAAAAGTTATCAGTCATTTTTGCAAGAAAAGAAGGAGGTATAGGATCCAGAACTAAAAAGTTAAGGCTTCGGGAAATACGACTGTTACCCCCCTTCTTTCATTGAAACAAAATAAGCACCGCTACGCTGCTTCGCCGCTAACCCCGGAAACCAAGCCAACCGCCACCCAGGTATGTTGCGGGCTTGTGCTATACTCCATTTACATACATATTGCGTTGCGACGTGCATAGTTGTATCACTTATTAATAATGACAACCAGCTTTTGCGTGCGCTTTGTTATCATTCGTGATCTCCGCCGGTCAGCCCGCCTGAGCACAGGTACAGGCGGGGCAATGTGCGCGAAGCGCGGCCGGGGCTAATATACCTTTATGCGCTCGGCTGCTTCGGTAAAGCTTCCCTGGAGGCAGTGTAGCGGAACAGCGAGCCCGCCACCAGGTACAACGCGGAGAAGACGCCGCTTACGCTCAGTATTTCGGCCGCGGAGCTGGCCGGGTAGCGGTGCATGCCGGCAAGGAAAGCAATGACGGCGAGCAGCACCAGGGTAAGCGTGGCTGCATACATAACACGCTCCATACGGGCCGCCTGGAAGCGCGCAAGAATAGTGCCTATGAGCACTACAGACACTACCGCCATATACATGAAGTTACCCGCATGGGGACCGCTGCCTATAAGGCCCACTGCCAGGTTGGCCCAGATCATCAGGAAGGTGGTGCCCAGTGCCAGCGCCACCGCAGCCCGGTATGCAAAACCGGGCGCTGCCCTGGTAAGCAATACGTACGCCAGCCCGGTGCCGAATATCAAAGCGCCCATAATAATGAAGTCGCCCGCGCTCCAGTCTACTTCGCTGGTGAACTGCATGGCGGCCAGGGGCGCCATTAAAATGAGCGCCGTTGCCGCCGCCACCCACAGTACAGATCGGTAAAGGTTTCCTTGCTTTTTCATTGTTTTTCAGTTTTTAGTTATCGATGGTTTTGATGACCCAAAAGTACTTTGTATTTCAAAGTAAAACAAGAAAAATCCCGGATAATTTTTAGTTAAACGGGATGCCCGATGAGCGGCAGGCAATGCGCCGTTCTTTCGCCCGGCGCCTGCCGGCCCAAAGCAGGCCGGCTCCTCACATAAGTAAAACAGCTAAAAAGCTTTTGGGGGAACGCCTTTCCCCCTGGAACTTACTATAATGCATTAGGCAGGCTCTGCAGCGCACGCCACTCCCCGCCCCGCCGTTCCTTAAATTTTTTTAAAAATCAGGAGAAAAATTTGCGTAGTCAAATAGCTACCTATACATTTGTAGTCAAATAGCTTCATAATGAACCTGAGACGCGACGTATTCCAAGCCATAGCCGATCCTACCCGCAGGGCCATATTGCTGCTGGTTGCCTCGCAATCGATGACGGCTGGCGCCATAGCCGCCAACTTTGATACCGCCCGCCCCACCGTTTCCAGGCACCTGCAGATACTGACCGAATGCGAGCTGCTGCGGCAGGAGCAGAACGGCAGGGAGATCTATTATCACTTCAACCCCGAAAAAATGAAAGAAGTTGCCGATTTTATCGAACCCTTCCGCAGCCTGTGGGAAGAACGCTTCAGTAAGCTGGAAGCTATTATGAAACAGTACAAACACAAAAAATGAACCAGATAATGGAACGCAAAACGCAAGTACATGCCGAAGACGGCAGGCAGGACCTCACGATTACCCGGGAGTTTGACCTGCCCCTCGAACTCTTATTCAGGGCCCATACCGAGCCCGGTATCGTGGCGCAATGGATGGGCACCCAGGTGCTGAAGCTGGAAAGCCGGCAGCACGGCAGCTACCAGTTCGAAACATCGGATGCCCAGGGCAATGTGCTGTTCGGGGCGCAGGGCGCCTTCCATGAGTTTGTGCACAACCGGAGGATCGTTCGTACCTTTGAAATGCAGCATGCCTCCTTCGACGTGCAGCTGGAGTTCCTGGAGTTTGAATCGCTGGACAGCGACCGCAGCAGGCTTTCCATGCACATTGTATACCGCTCGCCCGAGCACCGGGCCCGGCAGTTGAAGCTCCCCTTTGCCTATGGAATCAATATGGCGCATGACCGCCTCCAGGAAGTAGCCAGTCAGTTAAAATAACCGGATATGACAAAAAGAAACAAGATCATCTACTGGATCGCTACCGTCTGGCTGGCGCTGGGCATGGTATCGACCGGCATCGTACAGCTGAGCGGAAGCGAGGAAGAAACAGCCTCCATTACCAGGCTGCATTACCCCGTTTACCTGCTGGCCTTGCTGGGTACCTGGAAAATACTGGGCGTGATCGTCCTCCTGGTCCCTAAATTTCCCTTGCTGAAGGAATGGGCCTACGCCGGCTTTTTCTTTGCCATGTCGGGCGCAGCCTATTCGCACATAGCCAACGGCGACGACGCCCAGGAGCTGTTCGGGCCGGTACTGCTGCTGATCCTTACGGCAGTATCCTGGTACTTCCGGCCTGCGGACCGAAAGGTTATTTCCGCTAATTTTAGCCGGTAGCATGTCCTGCTGCTTGCGGTATATGCCGCACCCGGCACGGTTACCGGATCGCAAAAAATGAGAAAATAATGAATCCTGAAGTCGATTTCTTCTTTAACAAGCCCGGGCGATGGCAGGAAGCCTTCAGGCTGCTCCGTACCCTTGTGCTCAACTGCCACCTGGCAGAAGAGCTGAAATGGGGCTGCCCCTGCTACACCTTCCGGGGCAAGAACATTGTGCTGATCCATGGCTTTAAAGAGTACTGCGCCCTGCTGTTTCATAAAGGCGCTTTGCTCAGGGATACAGAAGGCATACTGGTCCGGCAGACGGAGCATGTGCAGTCGGCGCGGCAGGTCCGCTTTACCGGCCCGGACGAGATCCGCAGGCTGCAGCCGGTACTGGAAGCTTACATTATGGAGGCAGTAGCGGCAGAAGAGCAAGGCCTGAAAGTGCCGCTCAGGAAGACTTCCGACTTTGCAGTGCCGGAAGAGTTTCAAAGCAGGCTGGATGCCGATCCGGATCTGAAAGCCGCTTTTGAAGCGCTGACGCCCGGGCGGCAAAGAGGCTACCTGTTTTATTTCGGGCAGGCCAGGCAATCCGGCACCCGCGCATCGAGGGTGGAAAAGCATATACCGCGTATACTCGAAGGAAAAGGGCTGGATGATTAAATGCTTTGCACAATGGAGCCCCTTTGCAGGTACCATGAAGTACTGCCAACCTTCTGCCAGGGGCCTTATGATCCACTACCGGGGAGCCGATATCGGAGCGCCGACAGCCGGGCTGAAAAGGAACGGGGTAACTGCCCAGCTCGGCAGCCAAACAACAAAATAGTAACCGAACTCCGGCTCCGGAACAAAAAGGACGAGCATAGCCGGAAGCCCCGGACCTAAAATAAACCGTACAATATGAAAGTCAGTAAAAAGCTTTCCGCCTCCCAGGCCAGGGAACTGATCGGCATACTGAAAGCCCGTTTCGAAAAGCATAATGACCGCCATAAAGGCATTGCCTGGGACAAAGTGCAGGCCAGGCTTGAAGCGCATCCTGCCAAACTGTGGTCGCTCAACGAGATGGAAATGACCGGTGGCGAGCCCGATGTGGTAGGTTATGACCCAACAACCGGCGAGTACATCTTCTTCGACTGCGCTGCCGAAAGCCCCAAAGGCCGCCGCAGCATCTGCTACGACCGGGAAGCGCTGGAATCCAGGAAAGAGCATAAGCCCAAGGACAGTGCCGCCGGCATGGCTGCCGATATGGGCATCGAACTGTTAACAGAAGCACAATACCGCGAGCTGCAGCAGTTGGGCGCATTCGATCTCAAAACCTCCAGCTGGGTCCGGACGCCTGCCGGTATCAGGGAGCTTGGCGGCGCGCTTTTTTGCGACCGCCGCTACAATACCGTGTTCCTGTATCACAACGGGGCTGAGTCCTACTATGCGGCCCGGGGCTTCCGCGGCTCGCTCAGGGTATAAAAGGCTTAGACTGTACCGCCTCTCTGTTGCTTCCATTGAACCATGGCATCGTTTTTTCTGTTTTCCCTCGTAACAGAACACGAAACGATCCGCCATGCCCGCTACCGAGAACATCCGGAAAAAGACCGCCCCCCGTAAAAAGGCGGCAGCACCCGATACGGCCCGCAGCTACAACCGCTTCAAGACCTTTGGCGGTAAGCAGTACACGGGCATGGCCATAGGCCGTAGCCATAAATGGCACTACGACAAAGGCGTATGGAAAGAAACCAAGATCACGCCCGATCTCTGGCGTATCCACTATGCGGTTACCAAGCGCAGGGCCGGTAAGGCGCCCCGGGGATCGGGAGCGGCCGTGGGCACTGCTTACCACTGGTATATCCTTGCCCACCAGGAAGTGCGCAAGCTCAATGCCGACGACTACAGCACCGAGCTCACCGGCCTTAAATACAAGCTGGCGCATCACCGTGCCGACAAGCAGAAGTGGAGTGCCAAAACGCCCACCCAGCGCAAGCACCTCATTGCTTTCCTCAAGACCTGGCTGCACCAGCTGGAGCAGGAAGCCGTCGCGCTCAAGTTTGAATACAAGGGAACCAGTTACAGCGGCGAAGCCGTAGGCCTGCCCGAAACCGGCGAAGACGGCGTTTATCACCAGTACGACGTCACGCTCAACGATGCCCCCTTCGGTATGATACGCCGCCTCAAGTCGGGCTGGAAAGCCGATGGCACGCACGATCAGCAGCTCGTCAGGCTCATCGGTGAGCAATTGGAAGCGATGTAAAAAGTATATATCATGCCGGAATTACCCGACCTTGAAGTATTCAGCCGCAACCTCAACCGCCGCATCGGCAGGCAAAGGCTCGATACGCTTACGCTCAGCAGCCGCGCGCAGTCGTCGGCCGGCGCCGCCCGGTTAAGGAAGGCGCTGGCAGGAGCCCAGCTGCGCAGCGTAATGCGCGATGGCAAGGAGCTTCATTTTCATTTCGGCAACGGGCATGTGCTGGCGCTGCATCTTATGCTGCACGGCCGGCTTTACTGGCAGCAGGAGCGGCCCGAACCGCATACCCTGCTTACCCTCGCCTTTGCCAACGGCCGGGTGCTGGCCCTCGCCGATTTCCAGCACAAAGCCCGCATCACGCTCGACCCCGAGCCGGCCGAAGCTCCCGATGCGCTCAGCAAGCAGGTAAACCTCAGCTTCTGGAAGCGGCAATTGCAGCGCAAGGCCCGCATCAAGAACCTGCTGCTTGATCCCAAGGTAGTGCGCGGCATCGGGAATGCCTATGCCGACGAGATACTATGGGAAGCCCGCATATCGCCCTTCAGCACGGCGGCCGCGATACCGCCCGAAGCCGTCCGCGCGCTGGCCAGGGCCGTTCCCAAAGTGCTGAAGCAGGCGCAGCGGCAGATCCTCAGGCTTACCCCTGACGCTATCGGGGGCGAAGAGCGCAGCTTCCTGGCCATTCATCATACGCATAAGAAGACAAGCCCTACGGGCGCTGCCATCAGGCAGCGCAAAAGCGGCCGCATTACTTACTACACCGACGAGCAGCAGCTATACACATGAAGAAAGGGGCATACTACATAGGGACATCGGGCTGGAAATACAAGCACTGGAAGGGCACCTTCTATCCCGAAGGGCTTAAAGACAAGGAAGAGTTTGACTACTACAGCCGCTGTTTCCGAACCGTGGAGATCAACAATTCCTTTTACCGTCTGCCTGCCGCCGCCACCTTTACCGCCTGGCGCCGCAAGTCCCCTGCCGGTTTTACCTATGCCGTAAAAGCCAGCCGCTTCATTACGCACCTCAAAAAGCTGAAGGCCGATAAAGAAAGCCTGGACCTGTTCTTATCCAGGGCAGGCCACCTCGAAGAAAAAGAAGGCCCTGTGCTGTTTCAGCTGCCGCCCGGCTGGCAAAAGAATGCGGAGCGGCTGGAAGCCTTTCTTGCCGGCCTGCCCGAAGGCCCCCGCTACGTATTCGAATTCAGGAACGAAACCTGGTACAGCCCCGACATCTATGAGCTGCTCAGGAATGCCAATGCTGCCTTCTGCATATACGAGCTCGGCGGCCACCAGTCGCCTATGGAAGTAACGGCCGATTTCATATACATACGCCTGCACGGTCCCGGCAACAAGTACCAGGGCCGCTATACGTCCAGCCAGCTGCAGGCCTGGGCGCGCCGCTGCCGCCGCTGGATGGCCGAAGGCAGGGATGTATATGTCTATTTCGACAACGACCAGGCCGGTTATGCCGCTTTTAACGCAGCCGAGCTCCAGGATATGCTGGCCGGTGCCAAAAGAAAATAAAGCCCTGCGGCCGAGCTGCCATTCCGTTTTTTACATCTGCTACCCTTTCGTGCCCCGGAATAAAACCGTATTTTAGCTCCAGGTTTGCCGAATACGCTTATGAACACCGCCCAACAACTTGCCGACCGCTTCCGGGAAGTAATACTGAACGGTACTTTTGTAGCCAATACCAATTACCGCCTCCAGCTTGAGGGTACCGGCTGGCAGCTGGCCGTTGCGCAGGCAGGCCCGCTCAATACCATAGCCCTGCTTACCCAGCATATACACTACTATATAGCCGGGGTGCTGCAGGTACTGCGCGGCGGTACGCTCGATATCAGGGACCGGTACAGCTTCGACTTTGCACCGGTAAGCACGCAGCAGCAATGGGATGGCATCCTGAACCGCCTCTGGGCCGATGCCGAGGCTTTTGCCCTGCTGGTGGAACAGCTAAGCCCCGACCAGCTCCAGGCCCCCTTTACCGACGCCAGGTATGGCAGCTACCAGCGCAATATCGATGCCATGATCGAGCACTGCTATTATCACCTGGGACAGATAGTGCTGCTCAAAAAGATGCTGTCGGAAAAAGCCTGAATATAACCATACCTTAAAGCGATGCTATGGCATACGACACCCGACTGGCCGACCGTGTGCGGCAATACCTGCAGCAGCAAACGGGGCTGCAGATCGAGGAAAAAGAAATGTTCCGCGGGCTGGCCTTTATGGTCAACGGCAAGATGTGCGTGAACGTGAGCGGTGATAACCTCATGTGCCGCTTCGATCCCACCCTGGAAGAAACCCTGGCCGAGCAGCCCGGCTACCAGCCCATGATCATGAAAGGCCGGGTATTGGGAGGTTATTGCTACGTGGAGCCCACGGCGCTGCGCACCGCCAGGGCGCTGGCTTACTGGATAGACCTGTGCCTGGCCTATAATCCCGAGGCGAAGGCGGCTAAAAAGAAGAAGAAATCATAACCGGGGAAATAAGGGAAGTTTTGATGAATGGGACGGTCAGACCGGCGTCGTTGGGAGAAATTTTGCCTTATGGCCTATTTATCGTAATATTGCGATTAAACAGCAATGTAGTGGGCGTAACCAGGTCCGAAATATTTACCGACAAGCAGAACCAGGTAGCTGCCATGTTCAAGGCCCTGGCCCACCCGGCCCGTATTGCCATCCTGCAATACATCATCCGGCAGAATGCCTGTATCTGCAACGACCTGGTAGAAGAGCTGGGACTGGCCCAGGCCACCATATCGCAGCACCTTAAAGAGCTCAAAAGCGCCGGCCTTATCAAAGGCAATATCGAAGGCACCAGCGTATGCTACTGCATCGACGAAAAAGTATGGCTCCGGTTCAAAAAAGAGCTCAACCTCTTCTTTACAGACCGCGTGACCGTACACAAATGCTGTTAAATTTTTTTTATGCACTGATTCATCGCAATATTGCGTTATAACAATAAAAGACATTGACATGATATTTGCACAGCTGAAGGAGCTCCTGCCCACCCTGGACCGGGTGGCTTTCCAGCTGCCCGACGGCAGCTTTGTACCCGGTCATTTTCATGTAACCGAAGTGGGGAAAGTACAGCGGCACTTTATAGACTGCGGCGGTACGATAAGGCATCAAACCGCGGTCAGCCTGCAGCTTTGGCACGCGCAGGACTACGATCACCGCCTGCACCCGGAAAAACTGCTCCGCATTATCTGCCTTTCGGAACAAAAGCTGGGTCTTGCCGGCGACCTCGATATCGAAGTGGAATACCAGGGAGCTACCATAGGCAGATACAGCCTGGAATTCAACGGCAGCCACTTTATCCTCGGGTCTACGACCACTGCCTGCCTGGCCCAGGACGCCTGCGGCGTACCGGCACAAAAAAAGAAGATAGCGCTGGCACAACTCAAAACCAATTCCTGCTGCAACGACGGCGCCTGCTGACTATGAAACAGAAATGGACACGCTATAGGAAACCTGTGATCATCACTACTTCGGTGGTAGTGCTGCAGCTCCTTTTCGGGTTTGACCCCAAGTTTTGCATCATCAATATTATCTGGCTTTTTGTATAAAGAATGGAACAGAAAAAGATCTTGGTGCTGTGCACCGGCAACAGTTGCCGCAGCCAGATGGCGGAAGGCTACCTGCGGCACTTTTTGGGCAGCCGGGCGCAGATATACAGCGCCGGTGTGGAAACACACGGCGTCAATCCCGGAGCCACAGCAGCCATGCTGGAAGACGGCATTGATATATCGGCCCACACTTCCAATCACATCGATGAATACCGCCACCTCGACTTTGACTTCGTGATCACGGTATGCGATCATGCCCGGGAGCGTTGTCCTTTGTTCCCGGGCAGGGCCCTGAAGCTGCACCATAATTTTCCCGACCCGGCGCGGGCTACCGGCACGCCGGAGGAAATCAGGGAGCAGTTCCGGCATACCCGACAGCTTATCAAAAGCTATTGCCTGACTTTTGCGAAAGAGCATATGCCTATTGACCCGCCGCAGGTAGCTCCCCCGGCAGGCGAGAGCGGATGGTAGCGGCCGTTCCGCCTCAACGGGCCACGGATTTTAATCCTATGATGGACCCGATCAGCGTTATAAGGAAGAAAATACGCCAGAAGCTTACAGGATCCTTAAATACGAAAATACCCATCAGCGCAGTACCTACAGCGCCGATACCGGTCCACACGGCATAAGCGGTTCCGATAGGCAGGGTTTGCGTAGCTTTGATCAGCAGCAGCATGCTTAAGGTAAGCGACAGCAAAAAACCCGCATACCACCAGTAGGCTTCGCTTCCCGTGGTTTCCTTGGCTTTGCCGAGGCAGGAAGCAAAAGCTACTTCAAACAGCCCGGCAATCACTAAAATGACCCAGTTCATACATTGCGTTTTTTGTGCCGCAAAGATGGGTCATATCTCCCGTTTCTTTTTAAAAAAATAAAATAGCTTATAATGAGTAACTAAGAGGCGGGAAATCATTGTAGGTAACGATTTAGTAATGGTGCTTACTGCAATCAGGTTGAATATTGAAAAAAACATTGCGAGCCTCCCGCTACCTGATGCTGATGTCCGCTTTATCATTAAAACCATTTTTTACCAAATGGTAATTGCCCTGCCGGAATTGCAGTTGTTCTTTGTGTAAATTTCAATCATTAAAACAGTAACAATGAACAACAAAAAAGTATTGCTCACAGGTATTACCGGCTTCTTGGGCTCGCATACAGCCATCCAACTGCTCAACAAAGGGTATGAAGTAACAGGAACCTTGCGGAGTATGGACAGAGCAGGTTCCATTAAGGAAATTATTGCCAGTCATACAGCATACGCCGGTAATCTTTCTTTTGCAGAAGCCGATTTGACCGATCGCAACATTTGGGTGGAGCTGACTAAAAACGTGGATTATGTGCAGCATATTGCCTCGCCATTTCCGAAAGAACTGCCTAAGCATGAAGAAGACCTGATCCTGCCGGCAAGAGAAGGAACCCTGAACATACTGAAAGCAGCTGCGGGGAACAAGGTAAAGCGCATGGTAATAGCATCTTCCTTGGCGGCTGTTGTGTATGGAAAGAACAAAACCGAAATGGACAGGATATTTAATGAAACGGACTGGACAGACGAGACCAACATAAAAGATACCAGCCCTTATTTCCGCAGCAAGGCGATGGCTGAAAAAGCCGCATGGAACTTTATAAAGCAGGATAGTTCCGGCCTGGAGCTCACAACGGTCTGCCCCGGCGCCATATTAGGCCCTGTGCTGGAAAAAGATTTCAGTGCCTCGGTCAATATCGTGATCAAGATGCTGGACGGCAGCTCGCCCGCATTGCCTAAAATGGGCTTCGATATAGTGGATGTACGCTCCGTGGCCGACCTCCTTATCCGCGCAATGGAAATGCCACAGGCGGCCGGCAACCGCTATATTGCCTCCGCAGGGTACCTTAGCTTTAAGGAAGTGGCGCAGGTACTCAAACAGCAGTACCCCGGCAGAAAAATCCCTTCCAAAGAACTTCCCAACTTTGCCATCAGGCTGTTTTCGATGTTTGAGCCATCGCTTAAGCCTATATTGATCGAACTGGGTAAAAAAAGAAAAACCGATATTAGCAAAGCGAAAAAGGAATTACACTGGCAGCCTTTATCGGTACAGGAGGCAGTAACTGCCTGTGCGAAAAGCATTATCGAAAACGGGATTATAAAGTAATGGAAAAATTAAAACAGGTATTAGGCTTTGGCGGTATTCTTTCCAAAGAAGCTATTGAATATACGGCCTCTTATTTTAAACCAAAAAGCCTGAAAGCAAACGAGCATTTTCAGCAGTTGCACGTGGTGGCCAAGGAAATTGCCTTTGTGGAATGCGGCATTTTAAGAGTATACGCTGCCGATCATAACGGGGATGATGTAACCAAATATTTCATCAGGGAAAACCAGTTTTTTGTAGACCTGGAAAGCTATTACGCCGCAAAGCCCGCGGCAGATGCCTGCCAGGCGGTGGTACTTTCCGAAATTTATACCATTCATAAATCCGTGATCGAAAAACTGAGTAGTGAAGTGCCTTCCCTGTATATTTTTATCAAGAGCATATCCGAGGCCGCGCTGATGAACAAGATCAAGGACAACGATTTCCTGAATTTCGGCGATGCCAGAACCAAGTATCTTGAATTCCTGAAGCGTTATCCTCAATTAGCGCAGCAGGTGCCGCAGCAGCACATCGCTTCTTACCTGAAAATAACGCCGCAGTCGCTCAGCCGCATTCGCAGAGAGGTAGTAAAGAAAAGGCAGAAGTAAGCCGCCGGCAGGCAGCCTGTATAGCACGCATTCCTCCGGCAGCTCTACATCTTCGTATCCTTTCTCGCGCTCCACGTAGCTCTACGTAGCTTTTCATGGAAACAATGGCCTGCCTTCCTTACCACCAGAAGGTAATGTCCGTCCCGGGGCATAAGCCTTACGATTCCCCTCCTGATGAAGTAAATATTGGTTTCCACCTTTCCCGCTTTTAGTATAACACAGGCTTTGGGCAGCGTTATTTCGGTAATTTTCTCTGCTAAAGCCGCCTTTGAAGCCTGCGGCAAGAGTATATCTGGTCAATGATCTGGTCAATGCTCATCGGTTCATTTTTACAGGGCGATGCACGAGGCGCGGCCGGTGCTGCCGGTCAGCCGCAATAGGGCGCGTGGGGACCAGCCGGTTACTGCAAAAGTAACGGGTGCATGCATTACCTCACCTGTCCCGTATTACTTATGACGAGCAGCGTACCGCGGGAAGGCTTGCAAGGGCTTCCCGTACTTCAAAAAGGGCCGCCTCATAACGAAGCAGCCCGAAGCATACCAATATCCAAACATGGTTTGCCAGGAGGAGGCGGGGGAGGCCTGCTATTTCCAGCAAATCAATGAATCGGTGTACTGAAGCCAATAAACCTCCCTTATTACCCTCTCTTCACGTACAAAGATAGAGCAGCCTGCAATAATATCCGGTAGTAGTTCTGCTAATTATGTGTCGTAAAGTATCTATATATAACTGATAAAAAGCTGTGCCGCCTGTCCCCCAGGCGTGGGATTGGCCCCCGGATGGCCATACAACAGCACCCATTGCAGCCGGCACATGGGGAATTCATGTGCAAAAACCCCGGGGCAAAGGGCCGGCAGGCCCGCTTATCGCCATGAAATATTTTTTATATCGGCCAACGAACTTCCAAAGTGCTTCAAGGCAGCAATACACTCACTTTTAGACTGATAAATTGGCTCCGATTCAATGATTACTTCCGTGTTTCCCTTGCTGATGCACCACTTCCAGCCATTGTCGCGATAATAAATAAGAATGACGATTTCCTTCATTTGTAATAAATTTACTACACAATATAGGAAAGGTTAACGAAAAGCAAAATTCTTTGTCAATCTTTTTACTGCTAAAGGTAGCGCAGGATAAAGAAGGGGAGAATTACCTGGCCGGAGCGCTTCGGTGTGCACCTTACTTTTTGCCTTTGAGGGCTTCCAATACATCGTCCAGCTGGGAAAAACGCTTTTCCCATAAAGCCCTGAACCCGGCCAGCCATGCATCCACCTCTTTCATCTTTTCGGGGTTAAAATAATAATAGATCTCCCTGCCGCTGGGACGCTGCTGCACCAGCCCGCACTCGGCAAGTATCTGTATATGCTTCGATATGGCCTGGCGGCTGCTGTCGAAATGTTCGGCTATGGCATTGGGAGTCATGGCCTGCAGCGCCAGCAGGCCCAGTATAGCCCTCCGGGTAGGGTCCGCAATGGCCTGGAACACATCTCTTCTCATGGAAAGCAATTTTATATTGCAACTATTTGGTTGCAAAAATACGGGCAGGCCGAAAGCTGTACAAATTTATTTCGTAGCGCTTTGAGTCGGGGGTGGGAAGAACCCAACAGTGGCCGCAGCGGGCGTACTGGCTGTATTACATCATACACACATGTTCCCTGGCTTATTGTGATGAAATGACATAGGCAAAAAAAATCCTTGCACTAAATGAGAAATAATTAGTTTTAGTCAAGCAATTCAGTGCCTTTGTACATGCACGGTTCATCAACGCAGATCATTATTATATCCTGGATAGCGTCGATCCTGCTATGCTTTACCAACACCCTTCCGGCACAGCAGCCCTCCTTGCACCACTACGATGTCAAAGACGGGCTGGCCGGTTCTGTGGTATACGGTATTTCGCAGGATAATGACGGGTTTCTGTGGTTTGCTACGGAAACAGGGCTCAGCCGGTTCGACGGAAGATCTTTCCGGAACTTTACCAGCAACGACGGGCTGCCCAGCAACGAAGTGTTCCTGGCATTTGCCGACTCCAGGAACAGGGTCTGGATCATCACGTTCAAGAACGCCGCCTGCTATTATTATAATGGGCGCATCTACAACCGGGAAAACGACAAAGCGCTCCGCGACATCAGGTTTGACAGTCCTATATTAGGCTATTCCGAAACCACGGCAGGCGATATACTTATGCTGCTCGGAAACAAATCTGTCTGCGTGCTCCCCGGCGATGCCCGCAGGAAAGCATACTGGCTTGACGACCGGGAACAGTATCCTGAGGCATTCCGCAAAAATTTCCGGCTGAAAAGATGCACGCAGATGATCCCTTTCCTTTACCTCGACAGCGTGCTCAGGAATCGGTTCAACAGGCAGGATACATTATGGAACTGCTCCACCATATTCCGGGAAAATGCTCCGCCGGATTATGCCTTTACTACCCGGAACGGGATTATGGTAATGCCCGGCGGCGATGCCTCCAGGTCTTATTATATTGCCTTAACCGTGGCTGAGCTTATTGGTCATGGTTTTGTTTTCTTTGCCGGCAAATACCTGGCGCTGCTGCACAGAAAGGGCGGCGTAAAACTGGTGGATGTCGGCACCGGGCAGCCTGCAGAAGGATATTTTCCGCAAACAAGGGTACACGATATGTTCCGGGACCAGGAAGGCAATACCTGGTTTTCGACAGACGGATCCGGCATTTATAAGCTGCACGGAACCGAGATGATGCATTATACCTTTGGCAGCAGCGCGCAGCCGGAAAGCGTTTGTCATATCTACCGTAACGGCGGTAAGCTTACAGCGCTTGCCCGTTACGGCAGGCTGTGGGAGCTGAGCCGGGATTCTGGCGGAGACCTGGTCTACAAGGCGAAAAGAAGCACGTTCAGGAAAGGAGGATTCATGCCGCAGGAAGGCGTACTGGTGCAGCTGGGAAATCTTTCCTCGACGGAGCTGTTCAAGCCGCCGCCCTTCAATAGTGCGCTTAAGACCTTTTACAGGTATGGCGATACCGCTCTTCTTACCACTCCTTCGGATGTAATGCGGGTCAAATTGCCGCAGTTCAGGATACTGGATACAATATGGCGCCGCCGTGAACGCGCCACCTGCGCGCTCAAAAAGGATGCCACCTATTATATAGGCGCCCTTGATGGCCTGTACGTCTTGAAGGCGCTTCCGGGCGGCCGGTTCCGGACGCAAAAGCTTGCTTTATCCGGTAACAGGATCAGCACCATGGCCCTGGGACCAGACAGCATACTATGGGTAGGTTCCAGCGGCGGCGGTATAACAGGGTTACGAAACGACCGTATCGTGGCCCGTGTTACAGAGGCCGAGGGGCAGCTCAGCAGCAATATATGCCTTTCCTTGTTTGTGTCGGGCCGGTATCTTTGGGCCGGTACGGCAAAAGGTATCAATAAGATCGATCTGTCTGCCCGGCCCCGCAGGGTCGTGGCACATTACGGCTACCAGGACGGGCTTTTATCCGGCGTGGTCAATGCCCTGCTGGTAGAAGGCGATACGATATATGCCGGCACCCAGTCGGGGCTCAGCATCTTTAACGAGCGCAGCATGCCCCGGCATGGATACTGCAATATTGCACTGACCGGGATCTCGGTGTCGGGCCGCAATATGGACCTCGCTTTGCCTGCGCTGACGCTTCCCCGTAAGGATAACAACATCCGGTTCGAATTCTCCGGCATTTCCTTTCTTTCCGAGGGGCATATTACCTACAGCTACCGCCTGCTGGGGCTCAGCGATAAATGGCAGACTACCTCCGAGCAGATGGTTGGCTTCCCTACCCTTCCGCCCGGAAGCTATACGTTCCAGGTCCGGGCCGCCAATAAGTTCGGCGACCGGAGCCGGCTTATTGAGCAAAAATTCACTATCGAGCCCGCCCTGTGGGAAAGGAAGCTGGTGCAGGTTGCGGTAGCCGGCATACTCATTATAATCACCGGCTTTCTTTTTCAGCGGAGAATGGCCGGTACCCGGAGAAAGGAACGCGAAAAGTATGAGGTACAGAAAAAGCTTGCCGATATGAAGCATACCGCGCTGAGGGCCCAGATGAATCCTCACTTTATTTTTAACTGCCTCAACTCCATCCAGCATTTTGTAGCCCGCAGCGATGCCAGGGCCGCCAATTTCTATATTACAAGCTTCGCCAGCCTGGTACGCAGCACGCTCGACAACGCCACCCTCCCCTATATCCCGCTCCCGAAAGAAGTAGCATACCTGCGCAGCTACCTGGAATTGGAGCGGATGCAGCTTACGCCTGCTTTCCGGTATACGATCAATGTAACGCCCGACCTGGACCGTCTGCAGCTGCACCTTCCCAATATGATAATACAGCCTTTCCTGGAAAATGCGGTCAAGCACGGCGTACAGCATCTCGGAAGCGCGGGCCGCATCTCGGTTGATTTCTCGCTGGATGAGGCAGGCCGCAGGATCGTCTGTACCATTTCGGACAATGGCCCCGGTATTCTCCGGCCGCAGGAAGGCGCCGGTTCCCGGCCTCCTGCCCACCGGTCGCGGGGCATGGCTCTTACGGAAGAAAGGATCCAGGCGCTCAACCAGCTTCCGGGCAATGAGGAAGGCATAACCGTGCAAAAGCGCTGGAGCTTCCCGGATCACGACCCGCCGTACGGCACCTGCATTATCCTGTCGTTTCCCGTATAGCTTACAACTCAACACCGGCAAAAAAATAAAGATTCATGAAAAAAGTAGTTCTGGTAGACGACAAAACAACCAACATGCTGCTGCTGAAGAACCTGATCAGCGAGCATTGTCCTTCGCTGCTCATCGCGGCTACAGCCTCGAAGCTCGACGAAGCATACGAATCTATCAGCAGGCACAGGCCCGATATTGTATTTCTGGATGTGGAAATGCCGGATGGAAGCGGCTTCGACCTGCTCCGCCGGTTCAGCCCTCCCTTCTTTGAGGTTATTTTTACCACTGCCTACAGCCGATATGCAGTAGAAGCGTTTCGCGAGCATGCGCTGGGCTACCTGCTTAAGCCGATTCGCATAGATGAGCTGCAGCAGGCGGTACAAAGGGCCGAGCAGCAGATAGAGCTCCGGCAGTCGGGCAGCAGGCTGTTGCAATACCTGGAGCGGCAGGAACAGGCGGGTGTCCTCAGCAAGATACGGCTGCCTTCGCTGGAAGGCTATATTTTTGTCAATCCCCAAGATATTTTCCGTTGCGAAGCATCCGGGAGCTACACCACCTTTTACCTGGCAGGGGGAGAAAAGATACTGATCAGCATGCGGCTGAAGGCCTGCGAGGAGATGCTGCCGGCCACCTTTTTCAGGGTGCACCACTCTCATATCGTGAACCTGTCATACATACGCAAATATGTAAAAGGCAGGGGCGGGCAGGTGCTCCTGCTCGACGGGTCGGAGGTCGATGTAGCCGCCAACCGGAAAGAGGCATTTCTCAAAGCCATCGGCAAGCCCGTATAGCCGTTGGGAGAATGCGACGACCGCTACCCTGCCGGGCGGCACCTGCTGATCCGCTATCTGCAATATCTATTGCCCGCTGCTTCCGTTTCCGTCAATAAAACCGTACCTTTGCCGACTTTAACGGAAGGGATGAAAAGCAGGACTCTGAAACAAAATAAGGTCAACATCATTACATTAGGTTGCTCGAAAAACCTGGTGGACAGCGAAGTGCTGAGCGGGCAGCTGCGGGCCAACGAGATCGCCGTAGCGCACGAGAACGAAAAGTTCGATCACAACATCGTTGTTGTCAACACCTGCGGTTTTATTGATAAGGCCAAGGAAGAATCCATCAACACCATACTTGAGCAGGTTGCCTATAAGGAAGCCGGCCGGCTGGACAAGGTATATGTGACCGGGTGCCTGAGCGAGCGCTACCGCGGCGACCTGGCTAAGGAAATACCGGAGGTGGATGCATGGTTCGGTACCCTGGAGCTGCCTTTTATCCTCAAGGAGCTGAATGCCGATTTCAAAAAAGAGCTGCTGGGCGAGCGGATGCTGAGCACCCCTAAGCATTATGCGTACCTGAAAATATCGGAAGGCTGTAACCGCACCTGCTCCTTCTGCGCCATTCCACTGATGCGGGGCGGGCACGTTTCCAAGCCTATTGAAGAGATCGTAGCGGAAGCCAGGCACCTGGTGCGGAACGGCGTGAAAGAGATTATGCTGATCGCCCAGGAGCTGACCTATTACGGGCTGGATATCTATAAAAAACGGATGCTGCCCGACCTGCTCAGGCATCTTTCCGACGTGGAAGGGCTGGAATGGATACGCTTGCATTATGCCTACCCTTCCAGGTTCCCGATGGAAATACTGGATGTGATGAAGGAGCGGGACAATATCTGCAATTACCTGGATATGCCGCTGCAGCATTGCAGCGATGCCATGCTCAGGGCCATGAAGCGCCAGATCAGCAAGCAGGAAATGTACGACCTGATCGCCGCCATCCGCGACCGGGTGCCCAATATGGCCCTGCGTACCACCATGATCACAGGCTTTCCCGGCGAAACCCGCGACGATGTGGAAGAGCTGAAATCTTTCCTGGAAGAGATCCGCTTCGAACGCGTAGGTATCTTTACCTATTCGCACGAAGAAAATACTTCGGCCTACGACCTGGAAGACACATTGTCCTCGGAAGAGAAGGAAGCCCGGGCGCAGGAGATCATGGAAGTGCAGCAGGAGATCTCGTACGGGAAGAACCAGGAGCTGATCGGCAAAGAGTTTAAAGTGATCATCGACAAAATAGAAGCCGGCCGCTATATAGGGCGTACCGAATACGACAGTGTGGAAGTAGATAATGAGGTGATCATCCATTCGGACGCAGCGCTGCCGATAGGCGACTTTGTACAGGCCCGTATAACCAAAGCCTTTGATTACGACCTGGAAGCGGAAGTCGTGCGCTGAGGAAGAAGCTGTCAAAAATAGTATTTCACTGCACCGCCCGCTCAGGGCGGTGCTTGTGTATAGGGCTACTTCCGTATTCCCGTAAAGTACGCGTAGGCATCCTCCGGAAAGTGGCTGCCCAGGTTGGCAAAGTTGCATTCCGTGTACATGATCACGATCCAGTCGGCTTCCAGCATTTCCCTGATCGGGTCAATGTCGGCTATGTGACGCATGGGCTTGCCCGGCGAGAATACTTCATGGTAATAAGACCAGAACTGGAACGTGCTGTGGAGCCGGTGCGGCAGCAGCAGGTCGTGCCACATCCAGAAAAAGCTGTCGCCTATGTAGACCGCTTTAGTCCGGCCAGGCATATCGGGAGGCCGCACGCCGATCTCAGGATGGAAAAACCGCTCTTCGGGCGCTACCGGCAGAAAGATATTGAGAAGCCGCTGCATATCGTCTTCCGAGAACCGTGGATCGGTGGTAATACCGGGCTTTTGCTCATCCCATACGAAATCGGGCACCGGGCTTCCCTGCGCTTTCATAAAACGCTGTAGGCTGTCGATCGCAAGCAATGCGCCATATTCGGTCCAGTGAATGCTGGAACGGGCAAAAACCAGGTGCCTGCTTTTGTTCTTAAGCGTGCCGAACCAGCTGTTAAAGTCGATCTGCCGCAAGCCTGCCGAATCCCCGATTTGTTTATATACCGCATAGTTCGTAAGGCCGGGTTTTACTTTCCGGTCTGCGGCAGGGAAGTCTTCCGGCGCATACCTGGCTTTGCTGGGTGCATAGATCAGCACAAACCGCTTGCCCAGCTTATCGAGCGTGTCCTGTACAAATTTCATTTTCCGTACCCGTTCGCGGATCCTGGCCGTTCCGATAAAATCCCTGCCCAGGTACGCATCTATATACTCCTGCTCGAACAGGTTCCCGTTCCGGCCGATCGACACATGCGCATTGGTTTTCCGGAACAGGGAGTAATGGATCTGGTTGTTGAGCCGGATAAAATCGGCCCGGAAGCCTGCATTATTCTGTACATAGCGGTCGCGGCTTTCCTGGAAAGTACCATTGAACCAGTTGGCGGCATTCAGCGGGTACAGGACCGTATCCTGTACCACCACCCCATGCAGCTTACCGCTGTCTACCACGCCCAGCTGCTGCTGCAGCCAGGGCAGCCACAGGATCAGCATCAGGAAGCCCAGCAGCAGGGATAAGATTTTTTGCTTTGCCATGATCAGAACCGGAAGTAGATAAAGGGATTAAAGCTGCTTGTCAGGATGCTGCCCATGCTGAGCACGAGCAGCAGCACACTGGCCAGGGCCATCAGGTAATGCCGCCGCATGCTGTAATGCTCGCCGTAAAGCTTGCACTGCAATTGTTGTCCGCCCGGCAGCAGCACAAAAAAAGAAAAGAATGCGGCAAGCGCCGCCATTACGTAAAATTGCCGGTCGGCCAGGGAGGCTCCTCCGGGATAAAAAGAAAACATCCGGCGGAGATAAGCCACAGACGGGGCCCAATGCTCCAGCCGGAAAAAGATCCAGCCGGTAAGCACAACCAGAAAAGTATAGATAAAGGAAAGCTTGCCCATACGCTGCAGCCACTTGTGGAAGAACATCCGCTCCAGCACCAGGAACAGGCCATGATAAGCTCCCCAGATGATAAAGCCCCAGGCTGCGCCATGCCACAGTCCCGACGCCAGGAACACAATCCATAGGTTGAAGTAAAGCCTGGCCTTAGTGCCTGCCTGGCTACCCCCCAGCGGGATATAAAGATAGTTGCGCATCCAGGCGCCGAGGGTGATGTGCCAGCGGCGCCAGAATTCTGTAACGGAAGAGGCTGTATAGGGATTATTGAAGTTCTCGGGCAGGCGGAAGCCCATCATCAGCGCCAGCCCGATAGCCATATCCGAGTAGCCGGAAAAATCGAAATAGATCTGGAAAGTATAGCTTAAGGCGCCCAGCCAGGCATCGGCTGTGGCCAGCCCGGCAAGGGGGAGGGAAAATGCTTTGTCGGCATAAGCTCCCATCACATTTGCTATCAGCACCTTTTTCCCCAAGCCTATCAGGAACCGGTACAAGCCCTGCAGCCTGAAGGCGGCCCCGCTTCTGGCGGAACGGTCGTAGATCTGGTCGGCAATGTCGTGGTACCGCACAATCGGCCCTGCAATCAGCTTGGGAAAGAAGATGATGTACAGCTGGTAATCCCAGAACCGCTTCAGCGGCGCATGTACCCTGCGGTACACATCCACTACATAAGTAAGCGTTTCGAAGGTATAGAAGGATATCCCGATCGGCAGCACGAGCTTCAGCCAGGGTATAGGACTTACACCCATCGCCCTGAGCACTGCATTGATATTTTCAACAAAAAAATTGCTGTATTTGAAATATACCAGCAGGCCCAGGTTGACCGTGACCGAAAGCAGCAGTAAAGCCTTACGCTTCCAGGATACCTGCATCCGGTCCATCCAGCGCACCAGGAAAAAGTCCAGCAAGGTGGTGCCCAGGATCACGAAAATAAAACGGGGAGCGCCCCATGCATAAAAGAGGATGCTCCCCGCAAGGATCACGGCATTCTTCCAGCGGACTGGCGCCGCAAAATAGATCAGGAAGAATAAAGGCAGGAAATAAAAGACAAATATCGTACTGCTGAATACCATGGTAAATAGACAACCTACCGGGCTGCAAAATCACGGTTTGTTGGCGCAGCAAAGTACGTTAAAAAATAGGATGACCATCACAACGGAAGAATGTTTGTTATACACCGGCATGCCGGCAGCAGGCTGTTGCATAAAAAAGAGGTTGGTATGGTCCGACCTCCGGTATTTTTTGTCCCTGAAGGGGAAATCATGATTTTTTATCTGCAGCCGCCGCTTTATTGTTTTTGGCAGGCGCTTCTTTCTTTACTTCGCCGGCAGAAGCTGTTTTGGCTTCCCCTTTCTTGCAGCAGCCCTTACCTTTGGCGCAGGCTTCTTTTTTCTCTTTGGCACAGGCTTCCTTTTTGCCTTTGCAGCAGCCCTCTTTATGGCCGTCGCCGGCAAATGCGGCTGTTCCCATGATCATCGCCGCGCCCAGTAATAATGTGAGTTTTCTCATTGCTTTAAAGTTTAAGATATCCAAAGATAAGGTTTTTTACTACTGCAGGAATGGTTAACGAAAGATTTACCGGCAGGCCCTGCAAGCAAATGCCATACCGGAAAGAGGGGAAAGCATACAAGGCTTCCGTGCTTCTGCTCCTAAAGCCAAATTTTGCTATTTTTGCGGCTGCTCTCTTTACCGGGAAATATATTGGCAGACAGGCCTTCACAATTTTTGCAACTCATTAAATGGAACTCAGTAAAAATTACGCGCCGCAGGCCGTAGAACAGAAGTGGTATCAGCATTGGAACGATAAAGGATACTTTCGCAGCGTGCCCGATGAAAGGCCTGCCTATACTATAGTAATGCCGCCCCCTAATGTAACCGGCGTATTGCACATGGGGCATGCCCTCAACAATACCGTGCAGGACATCCTGCTGCGTCGTGCCAAAATGCAGGGCTTCAATACCTGCTGGGTGCCGGGTACCGACCATGCCTCCATTGCCACGGAAGCCAAGGTAGTGGCCATGCTCAAAGAAAAAGGGATCGATAAGAACAGCCTTACCCGCGAAGAGTTCCTGAAATATGCCTGGGAGTGGAAGGAAAAGTACGGCGGCATCATTCTCGAGCAGCTCAAAAAGCTTGGCTGCTCGCTGGACTGGGACCGTACGCATTTTACCATGGACGAGGATTACTACAAGGCAGTGATCCGGGTATTCGTAGAGCTGTATCGCAAAGGCAATATCTACCGCGGCGTAAAAATGATCAACTGGGACCCCCAGGCGCTCACCGCCCTCAGCGATGAAGAGGTGCTGCACAAGGAAACCGGCAGCAAGCTCACCTATGTACGCTACCGGATCGACGGCGAACAGGAAGAGTACATCACCATAGCTACCGTACGGCCCGAAACCATCCTGGGCGATACCGCCGTATGCGTGCATCCCGAAGATGAGCGCTATGCCCACCTTAAAGGAAAATACTGCTTCGTGCCGCTGATCAACCGGCGCATCCCCATCATATTCGACGACTATATCGATAAGGAGTTCGGTACGGGGGCGCTGAAGGTAACACCGGCCCACGACATCAACGACTATAACCTGGGGCTGAAACACAAGCTCGAGGTAATCGATACGCTCAATGCCGACGGCACTCTGAGCGAAGCGGCGCAACTTTATATAGGAGAAGACCGTTTTGCCGTAAGAAAGAAGATCGTGGAAGACCTGAAGGCTTCCGGGAACTTTGTAAAGCAGGAAGACTATACCAACCAGGTAGGCGTATCTGAGCGCACGGGCGCGGTGATCGAGCCCCGTTTGTCGATGCAGTGGTGGTGCGACATGGAAAAAATGGCAAAGCCCGCCCTCGACGCCGTGCTGCAGGAAGATATCAGCTTCTACCCTTCCAAGTTCAGGAACCTGTACCGGCATTGGATGAGCAATATCAAAGACTGGTGCATCAGCCGACAGCTCTGGTGGGGGCAGCGCATACCTGCATGGTACGATAAGGAAGGCAACATCTATGTGGCAGAAACAGCCGAAGCGGCTTTGGCGCAGTACCGCGAGCAAAACGAAGCAGGCACCGCTGCCGATCTGCGCCAGGACGACGATGTGCTCGACACCTGGTTCTCCAGCTGGCTCTGGCCCCTGCAGGTATTCGGCTGGAACGGGAATGAGCATAATAAAGAGCTGAATTACTACTACCCTACCAGCACACTGGTTACGGGCCCCGATATCATTTTCTTCTGGGTGGCCCGTATGGTAATGGCCGGATACGAGTTTAAAGGCAACAAACCCTTCGACCAGGTATATTTCACCGGTATTATCCGCGACAAACTGGGCCGGAAAATGAGCAAGCAGCTTGGCAACTCGCCCGACCTGCTGCAGCTGATCGACGATCATGGCGCGGATGTCGTACGCTTCAGCGTAATGATCTCCTCCCCTGCCGGCAACGATATTTTATACGACGAAGCTTTCCTGGAGCAGGGCCGCAATTTCTCCAACAAGATATGGAATGCCCTGAAGCTGGTGAAAATGTGGGAAGGCCGCGTATCCGATAGCGGCAACGCACAACCTGTGTTTGCGGTAGAATGGATGAAAGCCCGCATTGCCGAAGTAAGGCAGCAGATCGACAGCCTGTTTGCCGACTTCAAGCTGAGCGAAGCCCTGAAAACAGTCTATTCGCTTATCTGGGACGATTTCTGCTCCTGGTACCTGGAATGGGTAAAGCCTGCCCAGGACCAGCCCATGGACCGTGCAGTATACGGGCAGACGCTCTCCCTGTTCGAAGACCTCCTGCAGCTGCTGCATCCCTTTATGCCCTTCCTTACCGAAGAAGTATATCACCTGCTGCGCCCGCAGGAAACCGACCTGATCGTGCGCCGGCTGCCCGCAGCACAGGAGCCGGATAAAGCGGTACTGGAGCAGGGCGCGCTGCTGCAGCAGCTGATCACTTCGATCCGGGATACCCGCAATAAGAACCAGCTGAAGCCCAAAGATGCGATATCCCTGTATGCCGATACCGCCCGTAAATCCTTTTATGAGCATACCGGCGCCATACTCCGGCGGCAGGTCAATGCCGACAGGCTGGAAATCGTGGGCGAACCGGCAGCCGGTACCATTGCGCTTGTAGTACAAACAGAAAAGTTGTACATTCAAAGTCACATAGCGGTAGACACCAGTGTGCAGAAAGCCAAGATGGAAGAGGAGCTAAACTACCTGAAAGGTTTCCTGGTAAGCGTAGACAAAAAACTAAGCAACGAGAAATTCGTGCAGAATGCAAAGCCGGAGATCATCGCCAACGAGCGTAAAAAGCAAGCCGATGCCGCGGCCAAAATAAAAACGCTGGAAGAAAGTCTCAGCCTGCTGTAGCGCAGTCGGTTTGGTACTGCGCTCGGAAAGGCCTGATTATTGTATTTAAAGAGAAGCAATGAAAAAGTACCTAACAGGAGTCGGTGTAGTCCTTATTATGGCAGGCGTATGGGCCGTGCAGGCACAGAAGCCGCAGGAAAGGAAAAAGATCGTGTACAAAGGCAAAACCTATTTACAGGATGCGCAGTATGCCCATAACAGCAGGATATCCAAAAAGGCGTTCGATTCCCTGCTGGCCTACGGTCTGGTAGTGCGCGATTCGCTGAACAGGGAATACCAGGCAGCAAGGTACACCTTTACTTACGCGGAAAGGGGTGTATTCGAAGACAGCACGGGAAAGCTGCGCATCATGACCGACTACTATTCTACGGAAAGCTTTGCCGGCAAGCTGCCGCCCGAATGGCTGCAGCCCATCCGCGACCGGAGCAAAGCCGGGGATACGGCCTTTTTTTTCGAAGTGATTTATTACCAGCCCGGCGATACCACGAGAAAGCAATACCACTCCGAACCATTAAAACTGATCCTTACCGATTGATCGACAAAAAGGTCTGCCTCCCCGGCAGGCCTTTTTAAATATTAAGTAAACGCATGTGCGTTGAACCTTAGCCTTTCCTTTTTGTTGCTTTTACAACTACTAAAAATTGATCGACTATGGACTGGTTAAGAGGACTACTGGCCGGGGCGGCAGCATGGAAATGGGGTGGCGGATGCCTGGGAACAGTACTTGTATTCATTATCGTCTACTGGCTGCTGGGAGCGGTAGGCTGTTAAAAAAAGCAGGAGGGATACCGCTTTCGGTATCCCTCCCGGCTATTCAATACAAACACATTATTTCACTTCTTCATAATCGGCGTCGGCTACGTTGTCGCTCTGGCTGGCATTGCCGGCGTTCTGCGACTGTTGCCCGTCGGCTGATGCGCCGCCTGCCTCCTGGTTGGCTTTGTAGATCTCCTCACTGGCGGCAGACCAGGCCGTGTTCAGCTCTTCCATTGCCTTGTCCAGCATTTCGTGGCTCTGGTTCTTGTGCGCTTCCTTCAGGTTGTTGAGGGCAGATTCGATAGCTGATTTTTTATCGGCGGGAATCTTATCGCCGAACTCCTTCAGTTGTTTTTCGGTGTTGAAGATCAGCCCGTCGGCCATATTCATCTTCTCAACCTGCTCGCGCAGTTTTTTATCGGCTTCTTCGTTGGCCTTGGCTTCGTTCTTCATCTTTTCGATCTCTTCCTTGCTCAGGCCGCTGCCGGCTTCGATGCGGATATTCTGCTGTTTACCGGTACCTTTATCTTTAGCCGTTACGCTCAGGATACCGTTGGCATCAATATCGAAGGTTACTTCTACCTGGGGTACGCCACGGGGCGCAGGCGGAATACCATCGAGGATAAAGCGGCCCAGGGACTTGTTCTGGTTTGCCATCGGGCGCTCTCCCTGCAGTACATTGATCTCTACGCTGGGCTGGTTGTCGCTGGCGGTGGAGAAAGTTTCGCTTTTCTTGGTAGGGATGGTGGTGTTGGACTCGATCAGCTTGGTCATTACGCCCCCATAGGTTTCGATACCCAGCGACAGCGGAGTTACGTCCAGCAGCAGCACGTCTTTTACGTCGCCGGTCAGCACCCCGCCCTGTATGGCGGCGCCAATGGCTACCACCTCATCGGGGTTTACGCTCTTGTTGGGTTTTTTGCCGAAGAATTTCTCGACCACTTCCTGGATCTTTGGAATACGGGTAGAGCCGCCTACCAGGATCACTTCGTCGATATCGGAAGTGCTCATGCCCGCATCTTTCAGGGCTTTGCGGCAGGGCTCGAGCGTACGTTCCACCAGGCTGTCGGCCAGCTGCTCGAATTTTGCGCGGGTCAGCTTGCGCACCAAGTGCTGGGGCACACCGTCCACGGCAGTGATATACGGCAGGTTGATCTCGGTTTCCTGCGAAGAAGACAATTCGATCTTGGCTTTTTCGGCAGCTTCCTTAAGGCGTTGCCATGCCATCGGGTCTTTGTGCAGGTCCATGGTCGGCATATCCTTGCGGAATTCCTCGGCCAGCCAGTCCATGATCACTTTATCGAAGTCGTCGCCGCCCAGGTGGGTATCGCCGTTGGTGGATTTTACTTCGAATACGCCGTCGCCCAGTTCCAGGATGGATACGTCGAAAGTACCGCCACCCAGGTCGAATACGGCTACCTTGCTGTCTTTATGTTGCTTGTCGAGGCCGTAGGCCAGCGCTGCGGCCGTAGGCTCGTTAATGATGCGGCGTACGTTCAGCCCGGCAATTTCGCCGGCTTCTTTGGTAGCCTGGCGCTGTGCGTCGTTGAAATAGGCCGGTACGGTGATTACTGCTTCCTTTACTTCCTGTCCGAGGAAATCCTCTGCGGTTTTTTTCATTTTCTGCAATACCATGGCAGAAATTTCCTGCGGCGTATACAGGCGTCCGTCAATGTCTACGCGGGTGGTATTGTTATCGCCTTTCACCACCTTGTAGGCGTTGTGGGTCATCTCGTCCTGTACCTCGTCGAAACGGCGGCCCATATAACGCTTGATGGACATGATGGTTTTGGTGGGGTTGGTGATTGCCTGGCGTTTGGCAGGATCGCCGACCTTGCGCTCGCCGTTGTTCAGGAATGCCACGATGGACGGGGTCGTACGACGGCCTTCATCATTGGCAATTACTACGGGTTCGTTACCCTCCATTACAGCAACGCAAGAGTTGGTTGTTCCTAAGTCAATTCCTATTATTTTGCTCATAATTATGTGAATTAAAGGGCATTTGATGTACCCGTTTCATTTTCGCTTACCAAATAACCATGTCAACTTATATGCCATTTTAAGAAAAAATGAAACATTGTCAGTTGAAGTGACAAAGAGTTGAGCTCCCCTACTTCAGGTCCTCAATTTTGCAGTGCCGTTGCCGGGCGACTGCTTTTTTTGCGGCTTCGGGATCGTGTACCTGACACATTCAGCAGCTCTGGCAGATAAGATTCCGGCGGCCGGGAACGTTATTAGCCGGCTGGCCCTGAAAATCACGCATACTTATCTTAAATTTGCCTCTTCAAAAAGCACAACCCAAGATCTTGCCCTCCAGATACCCCATTTACCGCATCTGCCTCCCGGTACTGCTGCTTTTCACCCTGCAGGCAAAGGCCCAGGTGATCAACAATAACCTGGACCCCTCGGTCCAGCAGAGCAATATGTTTAACCAGGCCAATGATTCGACCCTGAAAACAGCTGCCGAATGGAAAGAGGAGCAGGCCCGGATCTATTACAATTACCTGAATTCGGCTCTTGTGCATTACCCCGATACCACGCTGGACGATTTTCATCGTTACCAGCCCGCGCAGCCCTGGTGGTACAAGGACCTGGGCAATTCCGGCACCGCTGCCAGGAACCAGTTCTTCACTCCCTATTATCCATCGGGGCTCAGCCTGGGGTACCATATATATGATGTATACAGGCTGACCCTGGACAGCCTCCGCTTCTATAATACCACAAGACCTTATTCTGCCTTTTCTTATATGATGGGCAGCAAAACGGAGCAAAACGTAGACTTTCTTCATACGCAGAATATTACGCCGACCTGGAACTTTGCGGCCAGGCTGCGCTATATCTCCTCTCCGGGCTTTTACCGCCTCCAGCGGAGCAACGGCCTTTCGGGGAGCTTCAATACCAATTACCAAAGCAGGAACCAGCGGTATTACCTGGCGGCCGGGATAATCTATAACCGCTTTAAGCAGGACGAGAACGGCGGGCTGCAGCACGACAGCACGCTGGAAAACAGCCTGTACACCAACCGGGAGCAGATACCCGTAAACCTGCCCGCCAGGGGCAACGGGTCCAGGCTGGCGGCCGTGAACAACATCCTGCGCGACCTGGATTTTTATATCCAGAACAACTATTCTTTCGGCCATACCGATACCATCTATAACAAAGATTCTACCGGCGTAACCTACCAGTTTACGCCCCGCTTCCGGATCAAGCACCAGCTGCAGCTGCATTCCGAGAGGCATATTTTCCAGGACCGGCTACCCAGAGCCGACCGGTACTTTCCCATCACCGGCGACTCGCTCCTTATCGGGGTCAATGATTCCATATACAGTGCACAAAGCTGGTTTTATGTAGATAATAAATTCAGCTTAAATGGCTTTTTAGGTAAGAGGAAAGAGCTGGTCCAGGTCGAAGCGGGTATCGGCAATCGTATCGACCGCTTTGGCACCGCTTTTGTTAAGGGCAGGAGCAGCCTGTCGAGCGTGGGTAATTACCTGTTCGGTGAGCTGAAAAAGGAAGCGTTCAGCGCGGGGCAGTGGAGCTACCAGGCAGGAGGCAGGTTCTTCTTTACCGGCGATGCCGTCGGCAATTTTGATGTCAATGCCAGCGTAGGTAAAGACCTGGGCAAATGGGGCATGTTCTCGGGCGGGTTCCGGCAAAACCTGAGCAATGCGCCTTATGCCTATACCAGCTTTGTTACCAATTATTACAGCCGGGAATATTCTTTTGATAAAGTAAGCCAGACGCTGTTGTGGGCCAAGGTAAACATTGAAAAAATAAACCTTCAATTAGGCGTAAACAATCATTTAATAGCCAATTATTTATATTATAATAGCGATTTAGTCCCCACCCAGGAAAGCGAGGCTTTTTCCCTGCTGCAGATCTATGGACGGAAGGAATTTGTGCTGGGCATCTTCTCCCTGGACAACGAGATCGCCTGGCAGCAGCCCACGGCCAATGCCCCCGTGCATGTTCCCGCACTGCTGCTGCGCCATAAGATCGCTATAGAGGGCCCCTTGTTCAAGTCGGCGCTTCGTGTGGCGGCCGGAGTGGAGGCAAGATATCATACGTCTTATTATTCAGATGGTTATACGCCATACTTCAACCAGTATTTTTTGCAGGATTCGCAGCGTGTCAGCAATCTTCCCGAATGTACCGCTTTCTTCAATTTTAAAGTCAAGAGTTTTCGTGCCTTTGTAGTCGGCGACCAGCTGCAGCAATTGTTTAGCCGGAATATCCAGAATGCGCCGGGCTATTTTGCCCAGAATGCATTATTTAGATTTGGGTTTACATGGATTCTTGTAAACTGATAAAAACCAATAATTTATACAAATGATTAACTCCCCCGATACAGCGCATTTTCCGGAAGAGGAATGGGATGACGACGGACCGGAAGCCGGGGAAGAGCAGAAGGGCCCGGTAGAAAAACTGCGGATACAGCTCAGCAGCCGCCAGGAGCCTATGCGGATCGACAAGTTCCTGATGAACCGGATCGAAGGCGCAACGCGCAATAAGATCCAGCAGGCCATCGACGAGGGGCTTATTCTCGTCAACGGCGAAAAAGTAAAGTCGAATCATAAGGTCCGTCCCAACGAGGAGATCGTGGTGTTCGATAACCGGGAAACGATCCCCACGGATATTATCCCGGAAGAAATGCCGCTGGAGATCATTTACGAAGACGGGGATCTGCTGGTGGTCAATAAGCCCCCTGGCCTCGTAGTGCATCCCGGCAGCGGCAACTATACCGGAACGCTCGTTAACGGCATCGCCTGGTACCTGAACCCGGCCGAAGACAAGCAACGCATCATAGAGTTACCCAGGGTGGGATTAGTACATCGTATTGACAAGGATACCAGTGGGTTATTGCTGGTGGCTAAAAGTGAATTGGCGATGACGGAGCTGGCAGCCCAGTTCAAAAAGCATACGGTGCACCGCCGGTATGTGGCGCTCGCCTGGGGCAATTTCGAGGCGGACGAAGGTACCATAGACGCGCACATCGGGCGGAACCTGCGCTTCCGGAAAAAGATGGATGCCTTCCCTGACGGCGATCACGGCAAGCATGCCATCACCCATTATAAGGTGCTCGAACGCTTCCATTACGTAACCCTGCTTGAATTCAGGCTGGAAACGGGACGGACGCACCAGATCCGGGTGCATACCCGGCTGATCGGGCATCCCCTTTTCAATGATGAAACCTACGGAGGCGACCGGATCGTAAAAGGCACTGTCCACGCCAAGTACAAGCAATTTGTGGACAATTGCTTTAAGATCCTGCCGCGCCAGGCGCTGCACGCCCGGGAGCTGGGCTTTATTCACCCGCGTACCCGTGAGCAAATGTTCTTTGAAGCGCCGATACCTGCCGATATGCAGGAGGTGATCGGGAAATGGCGCAGGTATATAGGGCGCCCGAATGCCTAAAAAGAGTATTTTTGGAAAAAACCGACCATGAAACGCATCCTGGTTTCCTTTGCCCTGCTTGCCGGCATAACCTTCTGCCACGGGCAGAAGATCCTGACGGTAGACTTTGACCGGATCAGGCAACAGATCGCAGACTCCTCATCGCCCTGCTTTTACCCTGTGCTCAAAGAAAAGTTTATAAGAGGCGATACCTCCCTGAGCACGAAAGCGCTGCAATGCCTTTATTACGGGGCTTCGCTTACCGGAGATCATACGTCCACCGCTGCTCTGGGCGGCAATGCGGCGTTCCAGAAGCAACTGCAGGCTGGGCAATACAGGGAAGCCGTCTCCCTGGGGCAGGCCATGCTCCGCGACGATCCTGTTAATATAAGGGTAAGCTATGGCATGTTCGTCTGTTACGGCAAGCTTGGCATCGAGGACTCGGCGCGCCTGTATGCCGTAAGGTATTACGGCCTGCTGAGCGCCATTGCGGCCAGCGGTGACGGCCTCAGCGAGGAAACCGCCATGGTAGTGACCAGCGTACCCGACGAATATGATATGATAAGGGAAGCAGGCTACCGGCCCGCCGGCCAGTCGCTGCTTAGCGGTAAATGGGGGCATACGGATAAGATGGCCCTGCAGCAGGACGGCCAGGAAGAGCCGAAGATCCCCGCTTTGTATTTCAACGTGGAAATGTCTTTTATCAGGATGCGCGAGCTCCTGGAAGGCAAGCTTACCCTGCCCTCAGCTCCCGAACCTCAAAAATAATTGTATACCATCCAGCCCGCCGACAAACATACCGTATTTATAAAGCAGCTCAGCCAGCGGCTGGGCTTTGACTACTGCGGCATTGCGCGGGCGGAACGACTGGACGACGACGCCCGGCGGCTGGAGCAATGGCTGCAGAAAGGCTACCAGGGCAAGATGAGCTACATGGAGCGTAACTTCGAGTTGCGTGTAGATCCCACCAGGCTTGTTCCCGGCGCCCGGTCTGTCATTACCCTTATTTTCAACTACTTCCCGGAAGAGCGGCAAAAGGAAGGCGCCCCTAAGATTGCCAAATACGCTTATGGAAGTGATTATCACGATATAATCAGGAGTAAGCTTAACGAATTTCTCGACTGTCTGCGGCAGGAGGCAGGCGCTATTGACGGCCGCGGCTTTGTAGACAGCGCTCCCGTGCTTGAGCGCAGCTGGGCTGTGCGCAGCGGGTTGGGCTGGGTAGGCAAGAATGGTAACCTTATTCATAAGGAAATGGGCTCCTTCTTTTTTATCGCCACCCTGATTACGGACCTGCCGCTCAGCTACGATGATCCTTTTGCCAGGGATTACTGCGGCACCTGCCGGCGTTGCATCGACGCCTGTCCCACCGGCGCTATCGTGGACAATGCCGTTATCGATGCCAGCCGGTGCATTTCCTACCTGACCATCGAGCTGAAAGACGAGCTGATCGCCCCCGAATTCCGGGATAAGATGGAAGGCTGGATGTTCGGCTGCGATATCTGCCAGGATGTTTGCCCCTGGAACCGTTTTGCCCGCCCGCATACCCATGCGGAGCTGCAGCCCCTTCCCCGGCTGCTGGACCTGAGCACCTCCGAGTGGGAGGCCATGGACGAAGATACCTTCCGTACCCTGCTCCGGCATTCGCCCATCAAACGGAGCAAATGGAAGGGCATCCGCCGTAACCTGCAGTTGCTCCGCGGGAAGTGATCAACATCATCATGTAGCAGCCTCATAAATTTTTTTAGCAGATATTTGCCTTGGCTTTTGTTGAACGTTTTACACATTCAGCCCTGTTTTTTTTCCTTCCAAAACTTAAAGACGATTATGAAAAAAATCTATGCAAGTGTATTCATGATGATGGGCATGGCTATGGCTGCTCGTGCCGCCGAGGGGGATACTACGATTGTGCAGGCCCACCAGGGCACCCAGCTGTCGTGGTACGACAATTACGATGTTCCGGTCAGCTTCCCCGACGGCAGCCTTTCTTATCAGAAAATCGTCATGGATTTTACCTTAGGCAAATACAACTGCGGCAACGGATATGACCCCTCGAATCCCGGGGAAACCAACCAGGGCGGAACGGGCTGGTGCGCCGATTGGGACTACGACGTGCATATCCGGCTGATCACCCAGGCCGGCGATACCCTTGAAATGGGCGAGCTTATCACTCCTTACGCCAACTCTACCTTTCCCGGGTTTCCCTGGGCCTGGACGCATCACTACTATTACGATGTGACCGACTTCTATCCCCTGCTCAGGGATAACGCGATCGTACGCGTATTTTACAGCGGGTATTCCGGCGGCTTTACCGCAGATGTGAAATTCCATTTTATTGAAGGCACCCCGCCCCGGAACGTGGTGGCGATCAAGAACCTGTGGCATGGCGGCTTCGCATACGGCAATGCTTCCGATCCCATCGAGAGCAAGGTTGCGGCACGCACCGAAACGTTCCCGGCCAACGCCGTAAGCGCAGAAACCAAGGTGATCATTTCGGGCCACGGAGGCGACAATACCGAGAACTGTTCTGAATTCTGCAGGAAATGGTACCAGTATAAGATCAACGGGACCTCTATTGCCCAGCAGGACATCTGGCGCGACAACTGCGGCGACAACCCCCTGTATGTACAGTCCGGCACCTGGCCTATCGACCGGGCCAACTGGTGCCCGGGCGCTGCCGTGCGCGAGCATATCCATAAAGTACCGGCGTCTGTAATGCCCGGACAGGACTTTACGGTGGATATGGACTTCCAGAGCTATACTTCGGGAAATAACGGCGCGAGCTACAAGCTTTCGGCCATTATGTTCTATTACGGCGCGTTCAACCATGCGCTCGACGCCGGCATCGACGAAATACTCAGTCCTACCAGCGGAGCAGACTATAAGAAGCTGAACCCCATTTGCGGCGCTCCCGAGCTGATGGTACGCAACTACGGCGGCAGCACCATTACAAGCGTAACCTTTGAATACGGTATAGAAGGCTCCACGCTGAGCAGCTACACCTGGAATACCTCGCTTGCATCCATGGAAGCCGGCAAAGTAACCCTTCCCGAGCTGGCAGCTATCCGCGAAACCAGCGGAAATGCCAACAGGTTTGTGGTACGTATTACCCAGGTCAACGGCAGCACTGATGAGAACCCTGTCAACGACAAAGCGTCCTCCGTGTTTTCTGCAGCCCCGGTATGGAACGGCGGCCGGTTCGTGCTGAGCATGAAGACCTCCAGCGCGGCTCCCTTCGGCGCAGGCACCAATACCGTTACCTACCGTGTCTATGATATGACCCAGGATATGGCGCTCGTAAAAGAGCGTACCGGTACCGGAGCAGGTACTATTACCACCGATACCCTGCGCCTGGACAATGGCTGCTACAAGCTGGTTGTTGAAACGCCCAAAGGTTACGGGCTGTCTTTCTTCAACTATATAGGTACCCGCGGCTATGTGCGGATGACCGACCTGTACAGCGGTACACGCTATGCTATGGAGGATACCGACCTCGGGGCTTCGGGGCTGGAAGGCAATTTCGGCAACGGGTTTGTACATTATTTCCGTGTGCAGGATGCCGGCCTGGGCATAAGCAATGCGGACAAATCGGCTTACAGCCTCAATGTCTATCCCAACCCTGCCAAAGACCGGATCCATATAGACGTTTATGGCCAGATAGGCGGTGAAGCGGAAGTACGCCTGGTAAACCTGCTGGGCCAGACCGTGTACCGCCAGAGCACCCGCAGCCAGAATATTACCATCCGTACCGAAGGGCTGGCCAACGGTATCTATACCCTGATATATAACACCGGCAACAGCAGGCGCACCGAGAAGGTAGTGATTGCCCAATAATATGTGTTCCCTGTTTCATGGCGAAATGCCCCGCTTGCACCGGGGCATTCTTCGTTTGCAGGCGGCAAAGCGTAAAAAAATGGATAGCCCGCTGATGTTTTTGACATTTTTACATTAGGTTTGGGCATTCAATTCGGATTAAATCAAACAGAACTACATGGGTTTATTTACAAGAAAACCACTTACTCATTTACTGGCGGAATCCTCCGAAAGCGAGCACGGATTAAAAAAAACCTTAACGGCGAAGGCCCTGGTGGCCCTGGGTATCGGAGCCATTATCGGAGCCGGACTGTTTTCCATTACGGGGATGGCAGCGGCCAACTATGCCGGCCCCTCCATTACCATCTCCTTTATTGTGGCGGCGCTGGGCTGCGCTTTTGCAGGGCTTTGCTATGCCGAATTTGCTTCTATGATACCCGTGGCAGGCAGCGCCTATACCTATTCTTATGCTACTATGGGTGAGTTCATTGCCTGGATCATAGGATGGGACCTGGTATTGGAGTACGCAGTAGGCGCAGCCACGGTAGGTATCAGCTGGAGCCGCTATTTTATCAAGTTCCTGGAAGGTTTCGACATCCATCTTCCCCTTGCTCTTACCGTAGGCCCCTGGGACGGTGGCATTATTAACCTGCCCGCCGTATTCATTGTAGTGCTGATGAGCCTGCTGCTGATAAAAGGCACAAAGGAAAGCGCCACGGTCAATGCCATCATCGTAGGTTTAAAAGTAGCCGTGGTGGTAATCTTTATCGTGCTGGGCTGGCAGTATATCAATTCGGCCAACTATGTTCCCTACCTGATACCGGAAAATACGCCGGGGCACGAGGGCTTCTTCAATCATGGCTGGGGAGGCATTATCCGTGCCGCTGCCGTGGTCTTCTTCGCATACATCGGCTTCGATGCGGTGAGCACGGCCGCCCAGGAAGCCAAGAATCCCAGGAAAGATATGCCGATCGGCATCCTGGGCTCGCTGGCCATCTGCACCATTCTTTATATTCTCTTTGCGCACGTTATGACCGGGGTAACCCATTACAGCACCTTTGCAGGCAAAGACGGGATTGCTCCCGTGGCGGTAGCCGTGGAGCATATGGGTAAGACCGATGCTTCCGGCATGCTGGTGCCCGACTACCCCTGGCTGAACCGCGCCATCGTTGTGGCCATCCTCGGCGGCTATGCCTCCGTGATCCTGGTAATGCTCATGGGCCAGAGCCGTGTGTTCTACAGCATGAGTAAGGACGGGCTTTTGCCGAGGGTATTTTCGGATGTGCATCCTAAATACCGGACCCCATTCAAAAACAACCTGCTGTTCCTGGTATTTGTCAGCCTTTTTGCCGCCTTCGTGCCGGCCAGGGTGGTAGGAGAAATGACCAGCATCGGCACCCTGTTTGCCTTCATCCTGGTTTGTATCGGCGTCTGGATCATGAGGGTAAAAATGCCCGAAGCGCCAAGGGCCTTCAAAACGCCGCTGGTACCGCTGGTACCTATCCTCGGCATTGCTACCTGCCTGTTCATGATGGTATTCCTGCCACTGGATACCTGGATCCGGCTGATCGTCTGGATGATGGTGGGCCTGGATGTATACCTTTTATACGGCATGAAGCACAGCTTCCTGAACAAAGGCACCTTTGGCCGGTCGGGGTTCAGGTCGGTAGCCTACTCCGGTATAGGTATGACCATAGCGCTGCTGCTTGTAGCCATAGCCCACCACATGATGGCGACAGAGCCTGACGACGGCCTGTTCTATTTTTCCATCGTATTTGCGGTGGTGCACCTGCTGCTCTACCTGATCCGCGTGTTTTCGGGAGCTAAGGAAACTACTGCGGCCTGATAAAAAGGCGGCGATCTCCTGGATCGCCGCTTTTTTTTACGCCCATAAAATAAATGCGGCATAGACCAGCATCATACCGTCGACGGCCAGGAGGTAAAAGATATCGCTGCGAAGCTTCCGGGAAAGCACCAGGACCAGCTTGGTCAGGATCACGATCAGGAAGCCACCTGCCAGCCGGACGGCTACCGGATAGCGGAAGTATTGCCATACAGCCAGGCCGCAGAATACCACCAGGCAGACGTCCATCAGCCGGTAGCTGCTATTGAGGCCGATGGCATTGGGCAGTGTATAAATGCTGTTTTCCTTATCCGTTTCCATATCGCGGATGTCGAAAGCGATGCACAAAGGCAGCATGAATACAAACCGGAGCAGGAATTCCACTTCGTAAGCATAAAAGCTTTTGTTGTAGTAAAACATGGGCATGAGTACCGTAACGCATGTCCATACTGCCGAAAGCAGGATCAGCTTCAGTATGCCCCAGTCCTTCAGGCGCTTTTTCTGCGGGAAGGGAAGCACCGGCAGGGAATAGCCCAGGGAAAGCAGCCCCAGGCCTATGCTGACGGCGACCACCCTTAACGGAAGGTAAAAAAGGCAAAAGAAAGAAAGCCCTGCACCCGCAACGATCAGCGCAGGATGTATCCAGCGGCGCCGGGCCGACCAGTCGGCCCGGTCGGATATGCCGGGGGGTATTTTTTTTATATAGTAATGAAGATTGTAGATGCAGAGCGTATTGGCCGCTACAAAACCATGCAGGGCGGAAACGATCGGCGGCTTCTGCCCCAGCAGCAGCTGCTCGGTGGCCATGCACAGGCCCAGCGCACACAGGGCAGCAAAACAGCTGGTATATAATATCCACTTTAGCAGCGGCAAGGCTTAGCAATTGACTGGTGATGCGATACAAGGAAGCGGTTCAAAAGTATACCAATTTTCTTACTTTTGCGACCTTGTGAAGCATTACAGAAACAGCAGAAAGTTAAATTTCGTCAAGGAAACCATTATCGGGATGATCGACTTCTTTCATCCGCTTTTCAGGAGGTGGATCCCGATACAGACCTTCCGGTACCTTGCCTGCGGCGGCGGTGTGACCCTGCTGGGCCTGTTTGTTTTTTTTATCAGCTATAACTACCTGCTGGCGCCCTATACCTATAAGGAACTGGTACAAGGCCGGGAAGAAGAGCTGATCCGGCTGCTGGGCATTTCCATGACCCGTTATATTGCAGCCTATGTTATTTCATTCTGCGTCAGCTTTCCCATCGGCTTCTTCCTTTCCAAATTCGTAGTCTTCCAGCAATCGCACCTGAAAGGCAGGGTACAGCTGTTCCGGTACGCTACCCTTCAGTTCCTCAATATTATCCTCAATTATTACCTCCTGCACTTCTTTGCCGGCTGGTGCGGCTTCTGGGCTACGCCTTCACAAACCCTTACCACTGCGCTGATCGCAGTATTCAGCTATTTTTTCCAGCGGCATATTTCTTTCCGGACCAAAAAGGACCCGGTAATCGCCGGTATGCCTGCCATCGAGGAGGAAGAGGCCGGCTGATGGTATTATTTTTTATCCTTTGCCGGTGCCGCTCCGAAACTGACCCTGAATTTTAAGGGCTTGAATTCGATCAACGCCCCGGTCGACAGGAATACCGGTACCGCTTTCCCGTTAATAATGCCGGGCATCCAGGCCGGGCTTTCCGAAAGTATTTTATCCATCACTTCCAGGTGCCGGGGACTGTTTTGCTCGGCCGAGCTGAAATACAGGTCATCCGGCTTGCTTTTATCCTTTGCCCTCACATAGGTCGCAGTAATATCATAATAAACTACCCTGCCCTTTTCGTCCAGGACTATGTTATCGACCTGTATGCGGGAAAGGCTGTCGGGGATCTGCTTAACCAATTCCCCGAAGCGTTGCTTCAGGTAGTCGTGAATGCTCTGCTGCTGGTAGCGGAACTGCGGTCCTACACCACTGATACTCTTATTCAGCATTTCATCGTTGTATACACTGTCCTTGTTCATCTTTACGATAGCAGGCGGCTGCTCGTTCGCTACTATAAGGGTTTTACCGGCAATGGGGTCCATTACTTCGATTGAATCCACGACGGGGGAGCTCCAGTAAAAGTCGTTTCCTTTAAAGGTCACTTTGTTTCCTGTTTTAATGCGGTCATTGCTGGCTGCAGACCGGGCCATCAGCAGCGTACAGCATAAAACAGCCGGGATCACGGCCAGGTATTTCCAGCGGGCATTCCCGGGCTTAGGGTTTGTAAGCATGGCTATCCTGTTTTTTATAGGTGCGTAATGAAAAGAATGTGCAATGGAAGGTGTGCCTTTAAGCAGGGCCTGCTGCAGCAGGAAATGGCCATAGTGATACGCATCGTCACCGGCAGCCAGGGCATCGGCTTCGTATTCATGCTCCAGCCTGAGCAGGTGGCGGATGCGCCATACGAGGGGATGAAACCAGAAGAGCGTCGTAAACAGCTGTAGGATGATCATGTCCAGCCAGTGTTTTCGGCGGTTGTGCGCATCTTCGTGCACCAGGATGAAATTAAGCTCCCTGGCCTCGTATTGGCGGGCATTGCCGATAAATATCCAGCCCATAAAGGAGAAGGGAGCATGGATCCTGCCGGTGTTGAAGAGCCTGTGCCCCGCTACAATCTCGTAATTGCCGTAAACGGCCTTGCGCAGGATCAGCACTACTTCTTTCAGGCTGAGTGCCAGCATGACCAATGCTCCCGCGCTGTAAAGGCCTGCCAGCAGCAGCTCGTACCGGAACGGGTTATGCCCGGGCTGATGTTCCTGCATGGTAGCGAGGGTGCTGCCGGCCTTCTGCACCCTTTCCTCCAGAACCAATAAGATGCGTCCGCCGCCGGAAGCGGTACCGCCACCCAGGGATATCGGAACCAAAGGCAACAAGGCGCCGGCCAGCAAAGCCAGGAGCAGGTAGAGCCTGTTGAGCGTAAAAGCCCTGCTTTTCCGGTACAGCGCTTCATACAGGATCAGCAGCAGGGCCCAGATAAGGGTGACCTTGATTAGGTATGCAGCCATGGTGTGTTATTTTTTGGGTTTAAGTCCTTCCAGCTGCTTCATCAGCTGATTCAGCTCTTTAAGGTTAAGCTCATTTTCTTCGACCAGGAAGGATACCAGCTGTCTGGGCGAGCCGTTGAAATAGCCGCTGATCCACTCCCGCAGGCCGGACTTCGTATAGGCTTCCTTGGCTACCAGCGGAAAGTACTCATAGGTTTTTCCGTAGGCTTTATGGCCTACAAATCCTTTTTTTTCCAGGATACGGACTACGGACGATACTGTGCTGTGCGGTATGTCAGGATCGCCCAGGGCTTCAATAATGTCGCGGACCAGGCATCTTTCTTTTTGCCAGATGATCTGCATGATCTGTTCTTCCGCTTTGGTCAGGGACTGCATAACGCTTATTTAAGTTTAATAACGTAAACTTACGTTATTTATTTCTTTAAAAAGCGCTTCCAGGAGAAAAATAATTTTTCAGCCTGTATACTGCACAAGTAATCTTTTAAAATCTTACCTTTGCTGCCCATTAACGGCGGCTCCGTAGTTTAATGGATAGAACGAGAGATTCCGGTTCTCTTGGTCGCGGTTCGATTCCGTGCGGGGCTACGAGGTAAAGTGCTTTCAAAGGTTGCTCAGCCATGAGCGACCTTTCTTTTTAAGCAATGGTAATGCTGCCTTTAAAAATAATACTTCGTGCCAGGGGCGACAGCAGAGAGAGATGTTTTAACTTCCCGCACTTCGGCCGGCGGTCAGCAGTAAGATTATTTATTTATATTTGAGTTCCTGATGCATTCCTTCCTGCCGGACGGCTGCTGCCAGGATCTGTATCATTTATCCTTATTCGCTCACTAAACCACAAGCCGATGAAGATTGTAAAATTTATTCTCTGCCTTTTATTCGGGCTCATGTTCCTGAATGCCGGTCTCGACAAGCTATTGCATTACATGCCACCGCCGAAGATGGAAGGAGAGATGCTTAAGGTATTCGAATCTTTTGCCACCATCAAGTGGCTGATGCCGCTGGTAGCCGTTGTCGAGATCATAGGCGGGCTGCTGTTCATTTTCCCCAAAACCAGGGCGCTGGGCGCTATTGTGATCTTGCCTGTTATGGTAGGCGTAGTACTGCACAATGCGGTATACATGCCATCCGGGCTGGCCATAGCGGGAGTAATGTTCGTGATCAATATTTGGATAATCGCCGATAACCGCCGGAAATACCAGGCACTGTTATCCTGATCCCCGTATTTACGGTAAAAGTAATGGCCCGTCATAACGCGGGCCATTACTTTTATCAGAGATCGTGCTCACAGACGGTTATTCGATCACCTCCATGAACTCAATGCCGTTTTTCTTCAGTTCCTTGAGCACCGGCACGTATACTTCCGGCATGGTGGGAATATGCACGCCCGTAAGGTTGCGGGTGCTGATCTCCTGCAGCAGGATCTTCTTGGCCAGGATTGCCATGGGCAGGCCCACTGTTTTCGACATGGCGCTGTATTGCCGGTTCTCGCCGGTAGCGATCATTGTGCTGGTCAGTTTTACAAGCACGCCTTTACGTTCATAATCGATCTGGTGCTGCATCACTACCATATCCTTGTCGAGCGCTTTCATTTTCCAGCGCTCTTCCAGCAATGTCTGCAGGATATCGGCCGAAGAAAGCATGCCGGTTCCGTTGATGCGGCGGTTGTCGAAGAGGCCCAGCCAATCCATCTGCTTCATCTCTTTTTCGTCGGCGTTGAACTTCTTTTTAAATGTTTCGCGCAGCTTATCGTTATTTTCCACTCCGAGCAGCTTTGCGGTCCAGTCGGCGTATGAGCTGTTGTCGGCAGGGAAGCTGTCCGCTTCATTCACGAGCCCGGCGCGGATCACGAGGTCCCATCCTTTCATAAAGGCCGGGTAGCGCAGGGTGGCCCGCATAAAGGTTTTGATATCCGGCAGGTTGTAGAGCCCGAGGTACTTCAGGGAATCCCGGTTGGGATAATAGCTGAGCGATCCGAGGCCGCTTACTTTGATCTTTTTGCTGGAAGAGAAGAGCTGCTCGTAGGTGGCTTCGTGCTGTTTGCCGTTTTCGAGCCATACCGCTCCCTGCTTACCCGCCAGGACGATGTTGCGCGGGTTCCAGCTGATCTTGTAATGCCAGGGATTATCGTCGCTTTCGGGAGAGATGAGTCCGCCGCAGTAGCTTTTGAAGCTCTGGATGGTTCCGGCAATGCGCTGCACGCCGTGGATGATCGCATTGGCCGACATATGATCGATGCCCGGGTCCAGCCCCATTTCGCACATCATCATAACGCCTGCTTTGCGTGCTTCCTCATCCAGTCCCCTGATATCTTCCGATACATAAGAGGAGGTGATCAGGTTCTTCCTGAACTTCAGGCAGTCCTTGGCCAGGAGATAATGCAGGCTGGGCGGCATCAGCGAAAGGACGATATCCGCATTTTTAACGAGGTTTTGCCGTGCCTGCTCGTCGTTAATGTCGATTACGGCAGCTTCGCCTTTGGGGTTCCCGTTCAGTTTTTCGGCAATCATTTCCGGGTTGGAGTCCATGACAACCACTCTCCATTTTTGCTTGGCGTTGGAAAGCATGTACTCGATCAGGTGGGCAGACGACTTGCCTGCCCCGGCAATAAGAACAGTGAGCATAATACATTTGTATTGGTTAGTAAGTGCCCTGCAAAGATAACAAGGTTACACACATTTTTTTTACATTTAAAAAAAAAGGGTTGTTTTAGTGGCCTTTCCTATAAAGTATAGACAATTCTTTTAGAATCATTAACTTTGAAGGCTTTTTCACTGCAAAAACGGGGTAAAATGGCCATCTGGAGTAAGGAAACTTTCACACTTGAGGAGCTGAATGCATTAAGTAAGCATACGCTTGCGGAGGCTTTGGATATGCGGTTCACGGCCATCGGGGAAAATTACCTTGCCTTGCAGATGCCGGTCGGTCAGCGTACCCACCAGCCATACGGGCTGCTGCACGGCGGCGCTTCTGCCGCCCTGGCCGAAACTGTAGGCAGCGTAGCCAGCTGGATGTGTATAGATAGCGATAAGCAAATGTGTGTGGGCATGGAAATCAACTGCAACCACCTCAGGGGCAAAAAGAGCGGCATGGTTACGGCCACTGCTACCCCGCTCCACCTGGGCGCCCGCTCCCATGTATGGGATATCCGGATAACAGACGAACAAGGCAAACTTGTGTGTATCAGCAGGTTTACCGTAGCTATTTTAAGAAAGAAAGAAGTGCAGGGATAGTACCTTTTGACTGCATTGATATCAGTGACGCTTACCGAACCATACCGCCCCGCTGCCGATCGTGCCGGAACCGCTCCGGTATCTTTGTGCATTGTATCCAACCGCCCGGACGAGCTGCTCGGCCGCATTATTGCGAAGGCTGCCCCCTGGTTTGGCGAAATACTGATCGGGCTCGATGGGCACCCGGCAAAAGTTCCGTCCTATTTCGACCCCGGGCAGAAAGCCCGGATCGTACCGCTGACCTGGGAAGGCTACGGCATTACCAAAAACAAGCTGGCTGCACAAGCACGATACCCCTGGATACTTTCGCTCGACGGCGACGAGCTGCCCGACGATACACTCCTGGAAGCCATATCCCTTCTGCCCTTCGCGACGCTTTCTCCCTGTTGCCTTTACAGCCTGAAGCGCAGGTCTTTCTTTGAAGGCCGCGAAATACGCCACGGCGCCTGGGGAAGGGACCGGGTGGTGCGGCTGTATCACAGGGATTTTGCCCGGTGGAATGATGCCCTGGTGCACGAATCGCTGGAAACACCCCTGAAAGCTGCCATAGCGCAACTGCCCGGCCTGCTGCTGCACTATACAGCCGATGATTACCCTGCTTTCCTGGAGAAGAGCCGGAAATATGCCAGGCTGTCGGCAGAGAAGTATTTTGCCCGTGGCAGGAAAAGCCCCTTCTGGAAAAGAATCTTTTCGCCTGCCTTTACTTTCCTCTGCGAATATCTTTTCATGGGAGGCTGGCGCGACGGACGCGCAGGCTACCGGATTGCCAGGATCAACGCCCTGTACACCGGCTGGAAGTATGCCTTCCTCAAAGAAAAATATCAGGAAAAACCGGATTGAGCATAAAGCGCTTCCAGCGCCCCCGAATTGCCTGTAAGGGCCGCCAGCCGGTACACGACCCTTTCCACCAGCGCATCAGGGCAGCTGGCGCCCGAAGTGATCAGTACCCGTAAGGGGCGGTGTGCAGGCAGGTAGCAGCCGGTGGTTTTTTCCTTATGGTTATGCAGGTCAAAATGCCGGATATGCTCCGGATCCTGCAGGCAATCTTCATGGTTGATAAAGTAGGTGGGCAGCTTTTGCTCGCAAAGCTCCACCAGGTGGGAAGTGTTGCTGCTGTTATACCCCCCGATCACGAGGGCGAGATCGGCTTCCTGCTGCAGCATCCCGCTCACCGCGGTCTGGTTGTCGTTGGTGGCGTAGCATAAAGTATCGCGGGTATCGGCAAAGCGTTCGCGTATGGATTGCTCGTCGAGCCCGAAGTGGGCCGCGATCTCCTGTTTCAGGTAATCGGCAATGCCCTGCGTATCGCTGGCCAGCATTGTAGTCTGGTTCACCACGCCGATCTTCTGCAGGTCGGTCGTCACGTTAAAGCCTTTGGAATACTGGCCGTCAAACTCTTCGTAAAACTGCTCGGGCTTTTCTTTTCCGGTAATGTACAGCGCCAGCCGCTGCGCCTCCTTCATATCCTTGACCACAACGGTAGGGGTATGCGCCTTGCTGTGCGAAAAAGTAGCCCTGGTCTCTTCATGCTTGGGCTTGCCGTGCACAACGATGGTATACCCGTCCTTACCGATCTTTTCGCTCCGGTTCCATACTTTTTCCACGAAAGGGCAGGTGGTATTGTATTTGGTCGGTTCAATGTTCTTTTCCTTCAGTATCTGCTCGATCTCCAGCGTGGTGCCGAAAGCCGGGATGATCACGATATCGTCGGCCTGCAGCTCATCCCACCCTATGAGCTGGCGGCCATAGGTATCCATAATGAACCGTACGCCTTCCGACACCAGGTCGGCGTTTACCTGGGGGTTATGGATCATTTCGCTGAGCAGGAAGATACGTTTGCCGGGGTTTTCGTTTACGGCCCTGAAAGCGATCTCTATCGCGTTTTCCACCCCATAGCAGAAACCGAAATGGCGGGCCAGGATCACTTCCAGGTCGCCTACCAGCAAATGAGTGGGACTAAAATCTTTCTTCAGCTTATCTTCTTTCCTGCGCTTATTCTTGATCGCTGTAATGAGCGGGCTCCGGTAATGGACAGGAACATCAAAGGTTTTCATCTTCTTATTATTTAACTGACCAGCGTTTTCAGGGCTTCCAGCCGTTGAGCCCAGAACTGCTTCAGGGTGGCTGCGCGGTCTGCGCTGCCGATCTTCATGTGCTGCACTACGGCCTGTGTTTTCCGGTCGCCTTTCGGGTACAGCTCCAGGCTGACATGCGTTTGGCCATCGCTCCAGGTAATGCGCAACGATTTGTTTTCCGTCGCTTTCCGTATATAAAACTGCTCGTTTGGCAGCCATCTTTCCCTGAGGGTATCGTCTGCCCAGGCCTTATACAGCAGGGCTGCGGGCACATTTAGGGTCCTGCTGACGCTGATCTCGAAGCCGCCCTCTTTCTGGCCGCGCTGCTTCAGGCCCCTGTCCCATTCGTAGGTTGTGGCCAGGAGGTTCTGGTTCCATTGCCCCAGCGGCTCCAGGCCTCTGGTGGCGGCTACCAGCTTAAAGATGGCCGCATGCTTCATTTCACGGGCGCCTTTTTCATCCAGGAGGACAAACCACTCTTCCATGCTTTTGTGGGTCAGCTGCCGAACCAGCTTGTCCGTAATGATCTTCCGCTCCTTTTCCATTTTTATTATCCTTATCGCGCTTTAGTTAAGGAGCAGCAGGTTCACGCTCCGCTGCAGGATATTGAAGGCGATCTCTGCCATCATATTTTCCTTATCCAGCGTAGGGTTTACTTCCGTGATCTCGAAGCAGCAGATCTTATGGCTTTGCATGAGCGTGGCCAGGATGTCTTCCGCTTCTTTTTCGCGCAGGCCGTTGCTTACCGGCGTGCCTGTGCCGCGGGAGATGGAACTGTCCAGGCTGTCTACATCAAAGGACACATAAATATCGTCACAGTCGTTCAGGTGCTGGAAGCATTGCCTTACCACGTTGGCTACGCCTTTTTTGCGCACTTCCTGCACCGTTATCACCTTAATATTATGCTTTTTGAGGATGGCTTCCTCTTCTTTTTCATAGTCGCGCAATGCGATGAAGACCAGGTCCTGGGGGTAGATCTTGGGCTGGATCTTCCCTATGTTCTTCAGCTTGTTCCACCACTCTACCGTGACTCCATCCAGTTTATGGGTTTTATTTTCAATGTTGTCTTCCCCGAGCGAGGCTGCCAGGGGCATGCCGTGCATATTGCCGGAGGGCGTGGTATACGGCGAGTGCAGGTCGGCATGGGCATCGATCCAGATCACGCCCAGCCTGCCTTTGGGCCTGGCCATTTTAATACCGGCTATCGTACCGCCGGCAGTGCTGTGGTCGCCGGCGAGCAGGATCGGGAAAAGACCGGATTTGAGGGTATCGTTCACGGTTTGCGCGATCCGCTCATACATGGTATACACCCCCTTGATCCTTTTGGCATAGGGCGATTCCACCGGCTCATAGAGCAGCTTATTCTCATCGGGGATTACTTCTGTGGGTATGTTCACGAAAAGGCTGCTCATAAAGTCGAGGGCAGCCACCTTAATGGCATCGACTCCCAGGCTTGCGCCCCGGGTGCCTGCTCCTATTTCTGACCGTACTTCAATGATCTTGATATTACGCATATGGCCCAAAAATACAAAAAAGCCGACAGCTTTCCGAAACAGCCCGCCCGGCAACCGCCTGTATTGCTTACTGAAGCTGCTGGTTTATCCACCCGGTCAGCTCTTCGGTGGTTATGCCTTCGGCTTTCAGCTTTTTTTCGCCCGTCCTGTTATTGATGAATAAGGTGGCCGGAAGCCCGCCCTCCCATTCGGGGGCAATTTTGGGAATGTATTCGGTAGGATTGGTTTCGTTGAACCAGACTACTTCAGGATGCAGCTTTTTTTTCCTGACCCAGGCCTCCAGCTTTGCGGGATATTGCTCTTTGAAGTCGAAGCTGACCAGGAGCACTTTTACGGGTTTTCCCTTGTAGAGGTCGTGCGCTATATTGAAAGAAGGCAGCTCCCTGACGCAGGGCACGCACCAGGTAGCCCAGAAATTGACCACATATATGGTGTCGGGATCGGAAATGCGCTGTACCAGCTGCTCGGCATTACAGGAAGCTATTTTTTGCGCGGAGGCGTTATAGGAAGCGGCCGGCCCAAGCAGGCACAGCAGTATGATCGCTACATATTTCATGTCGCAAAGGTAGGCCGGCTCCTCTAAACGGAATCTTAATTTACGCCCTGCTAACCAATGCCGTCAGCTTTCGGCAAGCACGTCTATCTTTCTACGGATCAGCTCCCGGTCCCCGGCCGAGCGCGCCAGGCGCAATGCCTGCTGCAGGTGGCTCATGGCTTTGACCGCATCCAGCCCGGTATAAAGCTCGCCCAGCAGCATATGGTAAAGGTGGTTGCCGTTCAGTTGGAGCTTCTCCGCCTCGGTTATGGCTGCTTCCCTGCCCTTAACCCTCGAAAGGGCATAAGTGCGGTTAAGTGCGGCTATAGGCGAATATTCCAGCAGCAGCAGGTGATTATAGAGCTGCAGTATCTGCTCCCATTTGCCGGATGTTTCTTCCCGTACGGTGTGCCAGTAGGCAATGCCGGCCTCCAGGTGGTACCGCGACAAGCCGTTCCCCCTGGAGCCTTTGTTCAGGTAGTATTCGCCCTTAAGGATCAGCTCCTGGTCCCATTTCCGCTCATCCTGCGCTTCATAGAGGATCATTTCTCCATGCATGCCGGTACGGGCATCGAAACGGGAGGCGTGAAAACACATCAGCGCCAGCAGCGCATCTATGAAAGGAAAGGCGGTAGCTTCGTGCGTGGCCAGCTGGTAGGTAAGCCGCATAGCTTCCAGGCAGAGCTCCTTACGCAGGCTGTGGTCCTCGCCGGCAGAATAGTACCCTTCGTTGAAGAGCAGGTAAAGCGTGGTGGCGACGGTTTCGAGCCGCCCGACGATAGCCTGGGGACCGGGCAGCGCAATCTGTATATTTTCGCTGCGCAGTTTTTCCTTTGCCCGGAACAATCTTTTGTTGATGGTTTCTTTATTGGTAAGGAAAGCGGCCGCGATCTCTTCGATGCCGAAACCGCAAAGCACCCGCAGCGCCAGCCCTATCTGGGATTCGGCAGGTATGGCCGGATGGCAGATGGCAAACATCATCTGCAACTGGCTGTCGGCAATATGCTCCGCCGAAAGGTCCGGCTCTATTTCGGCCGTCTGGGTTGCAGTGCCGGCACTGAGCTGCCGGGCTATTTTCTGTGTAAAAACCTGGTGCCGCCGCAGGTAGTCTTTGGTTTTGTTCTTGGCCACGGTATACAGCCAGGCAACCGGGTTTTCCGGCAATCCTTTCAGCCCCCAGGTTTCGGCCGCCTGAAGGAAGGTATCGCTGGTAATATCTTCCGCAATTTCGATATGCTCCAGCCCGAAAAGACGGCACAGCACGGCTACGATCTTCTGGTACTCCGAGCGGAACAGGTGCGGGATCAGCTCTTGTTGTTCCATAATAAAACATAGCCCCGGCAATGATGCCAGGGCTGCTTTGCGCTATTCGTTAAGCCTCTATTACCTGGCGAATCTCTATGTTGCCGCCTATGGAGAAGATGGGGCAGCCTTTTGCAAGATCGATAGCATCATCATAGGACACGGCTCTCACCATAACGTAGCCGCCCACGATCTCTTTCAACTCGGCATAAGGCCCGTCGGTCACTACGTTGCCGGCCCGGAGCACCTTGCCATCCATGGCCAGGCGGTTGCCGCGGGATACAAGTTTGTCCTGGGCGGCAATGCCGCCGATCCAGTCCATCCATTGCTTCATCAGGTCCTGCATTTCTTCGGGAGAGCGCATGGCCGGCATGTTCTGTTGTTCATTGCGGAAAACCAGCAGAAATTCTTTCATAATAGTAAAAATTTTTTGGGGTTAAAAACAAAAGACGAACGAGCCGGCTGCAATTGGACATGTTCCTGAAAAAACTGCGGAAAGATAAGGAAAATTGCCCGGGAACCTTGCTGCTAAAGCAACGGCGTCCCGGAACCAGTCCGGGACGCCGCGTTTCTTACAGGTTATCTGTTCTTAGTAGGAAACAGATTCCGCACCTTCCAGCAAAACCGTGGTTTTGTTGTTAAGGGTTTCTACAAATCCACCGCTGATGTTATAGGTTTCATTGGTGCTCTTGTCTTTCAGGATCTTCATCTTCCCGGAGCCCAGCGCAGCCACCATGGGAGCGTGGTTTTGCAGGATCTCAAAAGAACCTTCGACGCCGGGCAACTGAACACCATAAACGGTGCCGCTGAAAACCTTATGTTCGGGTGTTAATATTTCTAATTGCATGACGCGAATTCAAAATTAAAGTTCAAAATCCAAAATTAGTTTTTGGCTTGCTCCATCAGCTTCTTGCCTTTCGCGATAGCGTCGTCGATCGTACCTACCAGGTTGAAGGCTGCTTCCGGATATTCATCTACTTCGCCGTCCATGATCATGTTGAAGCCGCGGATGGTTTCTTCGATCGGAACCAGCACACCGGCCAGACCGGTAAACTGCTCTGCAACGTGGAACGGCTGCGACAGGAAGCGCTGCACACGGCGCGCGCGGCTTACGGTCAGCTTGTCTTCTTCGCTCAGCTCATCCATACCCAGGATCGCGATAATGTCCTGCAGCTCTTTATAGCGCTGGAGGATCAGTTTTACGCGGTTGGCGCAGTTGTAGTGCGCTTCTCCTACTATGACAGGTGTAAGGATACGGCTGGTAGAGTCGAGGGGGTCCACTGCAGGATAGATACCAAGGTCGGCAATCTTACGGGAAAGTACGGTAGTAGCATCCAGGTGGGCAAAGGTTGTAGCCGGAGCGGGATCGGTCAAGTCATCCGCAGGTACGTATACTGCCTGTACGGAGGTGATGGAGCCGGATTTGGTAGAGGTAATGCGTTCCTGCATCAGTCCCATCTCGGTGGCCAGCGTAGGCTGATAGCCTACCGCAGAAGGCATACGCCCCAGCAGGGCCGATACTTCGGAACCGGCCTGGGTAAAGCGGAAGATATTGTCTACGAAGAACAGGATGTCTTTACCTTTTCCTTTACCGTCGCCGTCGCGGAAGTATTCCGCCATCGTCAGGCCGGAAAGGGCCACACGGGCGCGGGCGCCGGGGGGTTCGTTCATCTGCCCGAATACGAAGGTAGCTTTGGAATCTTTCAGGCCTTCCATATCCACGGCATTCAGGTCCCATCCGCCTTCTTCCATACTGTGCTTGAACTTGTCGCCGTATTTTACGATACCGGCCTCGATCATTTCGCGCATCAGGTCGTTACCTTCACGGGTACGTTCTCCTACGCCTGCAAATACAGACAGACCGCCGTGACCTTTTGCAATGTTATTGATCAGCTCCTGGATCAATACGGTTTTGCCTACGCCGGCACCACCGAACAGACCGATCTTACCGCCCTTTGCATAGGGCTCGATCAGGTCGATCACCTTAATGCCGGTATACAGTACTTCGGTAGTGGTGCTCAGCTCTTCAAACTTTGGCGGTTTGGCATGGATCGGACGGGTAGTGGTCCTGTCCGGCTGCGGCAAACCATCAATCGCCTCACCGGTTACGTTGAACAGGCGGCCGTTGATCTGGTCTCCTGTCGGCATAGCGATAGCTTTACCGGTATCGGTCACGGGCAGGCCGCGTACCAGACCTTCGGTGCCATCCATCGCTACGCAACGAACGCTGTCTTCCCCGAGGTGCTGTTGTACTTCCAGTACCAGCTTCTCTCCGTTTTCACGGGTCAGTTCAAGAGCGTTGTAAATTTCAGGCAGCTTGCTGTCTGAGGAGAAGTGAACGTCCACTACGGGGCCGATGATTTGCTTGATTTTACCAACGTTAGGCATATCAAAAATTAAATTTTTTTATAAAGAGATTTCCAATTCGGCTGCAAAAGTAAGCTATATTCTTAAAAAAAGGAAATCATAATAAAAAAGAATAGCCACGAATCTGTAAATTTTTCACCCTTCTTCTCCGCAGCTTATCAGAGTGCATTGCTGCAGGCTTCCGCATGGTGCATTCCCGTGCAGGCGAAGACAAGGAAAATAGCATCATGCATCACAGCCATTCGGTATGCGCAGGAGTTCCGGAAGAAGCCGGTCAAATAAATTTGCTTTAGTACTTTTGCGGCCATGAACAGACAAACGCTTATTGAACAGATCCGCAGGAAGAAGTCCTTTCTCTGCGTCGGTCTGGATACGGATATCGCCAAAATACCGTCCCACCTTTTTGCAACCGAAGACCCGGTCTTTGAATTCAATAAAGCCATTATCGATGCCACAAAAGAGTATGCCGCTGCCTATAAGATCAATACGGCCTTTTATGAGGCGCAGGGGGTAAAAGGCTGGATCAGCATGGGAAAGACCCTGGATTATATTCCCAAGGATATTTTCACGATTGCCGATGCCAAAAGAGGCGATATCGGGAATACGGCCGAGCAATATGCCAGGACCTTTTTTGATACCTACCCTTACGACAGCGTTACGGTAGCGCCTTATATGGGCAAGGACAGCGTGTCGCCTTTTCTGCAGTTTCCCGGAAAATGGGCGATCGTGCTGGGGCTGACCAGCAATGAAGGCAGCAGGGATTTCCAGCTGCAGCCGTCGGGCGAAGGGCTTTTATACGAAAAAGTATTGCGTACGGTAGCCTCCTGGGGCACGCCCGAAAACACTATGTTCGTGGTAGGCGCTACCCGTAAAGAGCAACTGGAGCATATCCGCAGCATTGTGCCGGATCATTTCCTGCTGATCCCGGGCGTGGGCGCCCAGGGCGGCGATATGGCCACCGTAGCGCAGACGGCAATGAACAAGGATGCAGGCATCCTGATCAATGTAAGCCGGGCTATTATTTTCGCGGGAAAGGGCATGGATTTTGCCGAACAGGCAGCCAGGGCTGCGGCAGGCTACCACCGGGAAATGGCGCCGTATTTTTGATCGGGCGGCATGGTGCCGTATACAGGATATACAATCAGGAAAAGAGTCACCATCTGGTGACTCTTTTCAGTTCCCGTGCTGTGCAAAAAACAGCGTCCGGCTATTTCACTACGGTAAACGGCAGGGTCTTGCTGCTGTTGTCGCTGATTACCCTGATGTGGTAATTGCCGGCATTAACGCCTCTGGTGTCAATGCTCATCACATTGTTGCCTTTCCTGGCTTGTGTTTCCAGGGTTTTCAGCACTCTGCCGGTCATGTCGATCAGCTGTACTTTCACTTGCTCTTCGTTATTGGTGAAGTATTCAAGCGATATCTGGGTATTGGCCGGGTTGGGATATAGCTTGTATGCTTTCGATTCATTGCCGCTTAGCGATACGATGCTGGCCGGTGTGCCGGGCTTGCCCTGTATCGGTACATCGCTGCCATGCAGGGTAATCTCTTCCGGTATTACACAGAAGGTCTGGCAGAAGGTGCAGGTCCGCCCGTCGGGCAGCTGTACCGTAAGGCAAACAGTGTGCATGCCGGGGGCAAAATCCATGCTGAAGCTGGGACCTGCCACGGTATAGGGTACCCCGTCCACGACCCAGGTATAGGTTGCAGAAGGGTCATACACATCGATCGTGAACGTCCGGGTGGGCTGTCCGTTGATGATGAGGCCAGAGATCGCGGTCTGGAAATGAGCCTCGCAGGGCGGCGGCTCGCTGAAGCATTGTTCCTGCTGGCCGGGAGTAACCTGTATCCTGTCGATATTCAGCTCGTACTGCAGGTAGTCGATTGAAGGGCCGGAGCGGTAGGGATAGATCCAGAGCTGGTTATAATTATTATTGGCTGTAAAGGTATAGCTTACCAATACCCATGTGCCGCTGTACGTAAAGCTGTTGCTGATAAGCTGTGAGGAAGTAGGCGTGGCAATGGTAGTGCTTCCCGGGCCATTGCCGGTAAGGCCGTTGGCGGCATAAACCATCAGGTTACCGGGGTTGTTAAAGCAGTTACGGGTGTTCTGTACCCAAAAACAGATACGGTAGGTTCTGCCCCGTTCAAATCTGTAACAGGAGTAGATCCCCTCCCCTCTTCCGCTGTAAGACCACATCCATATACCATTGGAGCCGCCGCCGGGGCCGGGGGCGCCGGTGCTTGGAGAGCCGTGCGATACGTACCAGCCGGTTACGGTGGTGGAGGCCGAACTGTTCATGTTGCCGGCTGCTGCCATCGTCAGCTCCCCGTTAATGAGAGAGGAAGGGGGCGAGGGGCAGCCGGGCTGCTGTGCAGAGGCCTGATAGAGCGAACCGGAGAGCAGCAGGGCAGCTGCCGCAACAAAGCATTTGGAGCGCAAAGTTTGAAATTTCATAGTCTGAATGATTGGTTTGAAAATTTGTTTGGCGACATTTTTCCGGAAAATGCTCCCACAATATAACCGGGGAAAGCGCCGGTCCGCAAGCACAAATGAGTAAGTGTAGAAAAGTAAAAAGCAACTGTATAAAATGTTATATAAAACACAACATTTTCTGAGGATATGTTGTATTTTACCGGTACCAAACACAAAGCATGTGATCGTGAACGGTTCCTTAGCCGGGATATGTTTCCTGTTCCTGCATTCTCGTCCCCTGCCCTGTCCCGGTACCGGCCAGGCGGGCCTTCAAATTGCTGAACCGGGATCATATGCGCTTCCCGGCGCAGGAAGTGGCTTCCTGCTGTTTCATGGCTACAGCAATATAACCGTTCGTGCAGGCGCTCCATGCCTTACCCGTATTATACCTAAACCCACCCAAACATATGAAAACACCCCATTGTCGTATCCTGCTTACGGATGCCGACCCCGTAAGCAGGAAAACGATCGCCTGTACCCTTCAGAAGGCTTTCCCGGAAATCAAGGAAATAACCGAAACCGGAAGCATGGCCGAAGCTACGGCCGCTTTCGGCAACAGCACGCCGGATATCATGCTCCTGGATGTGGAGTTGCCGGACGGTAACGGTTTTGACCTGCTGAAACTGCTGCACGACAGGAAAGTCCAGGTCATTATCGTCACTGCTTACGACCGGTACGCACTGGAGGCCATCAAAGCCTCGGTGCTCGACTATGTGCTGAAGCCTGTAAACCCCGAAGAGTGCAGGCTGGCCGTCTGCAAGGCGCTGGAGCGGCTGCAGGAGCCCGAGCTGCAGAAACAGGAAGTAGCCGCACTGGTTTCAAAGATGCATCACCATTTAACGATCCGGAAAGTAAAAGTGCCCACGCTCCAGGGATTTCTCCTTGCCGACGTGGATACGCTGATCCGCTGCGAAGCTTCCGACAACTACACCATACTGTTTTTCAACAACGACACCACTCAAACCGTTTCCCGTACCTTGGGCGAGTACGAGGCCGAGCTCAGGGATTACGGTTTTGTCCGCATTCACCACAAGCACCTGGTCAATATCCGGCAGGTTACCGAATACCAGAAAGGGAAGAACGGGGGGTATGTGGTGATGCAGGACCGTAAAATGCTGGAAGTTTCGGCCAGGAAGAAGGAAAGCCTGATGCACGCGTTCCGGAACAGGCACTTCGATTGAAACAGGAATGCAATAAAAAGTGGTTACTGCAAATACAGTAACCACCCGGAAGCATATTCCCTTAAAATATATTAAGCTACCGCTTCTTTCTTCAATACGGCGGCCATAGTCTTGCCGATATCGGCTGGGCTGGCTACCACGTGGATGCCGCACTCGCCCATGATCTTCATTTTGGCAGCGGCGGTATCGTCGGCGCCGCCTACGATCGCGCCCGCATGGCCCATACGGCGGCCGGGAGGCGCAGTCTGTCCGGCAATGAATCCTACTACGGGCTTGTGCATATTGTCTTTCAGCCACATGGCAGCTTCTGCTTCCATGTTGCCCCCAATCTCGCCGATCATGATGATGCCGTCTGTTTCGGGGTCGTTCATCAGCATTTCCACGGCTTCTTTAGTAGTGGTGCCGATGATCGGGTCGCCGCCGATACCGATAGCGGTTGAGATGCCCAGACCCGCCTTTACGGACTGGTCGGCGGCTTCGTAGGTAAGCGTACCGGATTTGGAAACGATACCGATACGGCCGGGTTTGAATACAAACCCCGGCATAATACCCACTTTGGCTTCTCCGGCCGTGATCACACCCGGGCAGTTGGGCCCGATCAGGCGGCAGTCGCGCCCTTTGATGTATTCACGGGCCTTTACCATATCCTGTACAGGAATGCCTTCGGTAATGCAGATGATTACTTTAATGCCTGCATCAGCAGCCTCCATAATCGCATCAGCAGCAAATGCCGGCGGTACGAAGATGATGGAAGTATCGGCTCCGGCCTTTTCAACCGCATCCTTAACTGTATTGAATACAGGACGGTCCAGGTGGGTAGTGCCGCCCTTGCCGGGAGTAACGCCGCCCACTACATTGGTTCCGTATTCGATCATCTGGCTCGCATGGAAAGTACCTTCGGTACCGGTAAAGCCCTGTACAATTACTTTGGAATTCTTATTGACTAATACAGCCATTGTTTAATTTTTGAGTTTTACAATGTTGATTTCAGCATTTCCCGTAAACGGATATTGCTTTAAAGTGCCGCAAAGGTACAAATTAGCATAGAAAAACAAAGGGGCTATGGCTTAAATTCTACTGCCCGGGCCGGAAACAGGGGCTGCCGGCGCCGGCCCGGTATCCGGTGTATAAATCCGGGAATGGCGCAGTACATTATTATCCGCTATATTATTCGTACCTTTGCGCCCCGGAATCCGGGGAGATTCCGGTAACCAAATTTCATAGAGGAAACATACAATGATCACTGTAAACAATTTATCGCTCCGTTACGGCAAGCGTGTCTTATTTGAAGATGTAAATCTCAAATTCACGGAAGGCAACTGCTACGGCATTATCGGGGCCAATGGCGCGGGTAAGTCCACGTTCATCAAGATCCTTTCGGGCGAAATAGAGCCGACCACGGGAAAAGTAGAAATACCCAAAGGTCAGCGCATGAGCGTGCTGAAACAGGACCACCACAAGTACGACGATGTGCAGGTACTGCAGGCCGTAATTATGGGCAACGAGGTCCTGTACAACATTATGCAGGAAAAAGATGCCATTTATGCCAAGGAAGACTTTACGGAAGAAGATGGTATGCGTGCGGGCGAGCTGGAAGCGCTTTTTGGAGAGATGGACGGCTGGAATGCCGAAAGCGACGCCGCTACCCTGCTGAGCAGCCTCGGCGTAAAAGAAGATAAGCATCACATGCTGGTAAAGGACCTGGACGGTAACGAAAAAGTAAGAGTGCTGCTTGCGCAGGCCCTTTTCGGCAACCCTGATATCCTGCTGCTGGACGAACCTACCAACGACCTGGATCTCCAGACTATCGGCTGGCTGGAAAACTTCCTGGCCGATTACGATAAAGTGGTGCTGGTGGTATCGCACGACCGCCACTTCCTGGATACCGTCTGTACGCATGTAGCCGATATCGACTTCGGCAAGATCAATATCTTTACCGGTAACTACTCTTTCTGGTACGAATCCAGCCAGCTGCTCCTGAAACAGCGTTCGGAACAGAACAAGAAAGCAGAAGAAAAAATTGCCGAGCTGAAGGAATTCATTGCCCGCTTTTCTGCCAATGCGTCCAAGTCGCGCCAGGCAACCAGTCGTAAAAAAGCCCTGGACAAGATCAAGCTGGAAGATATGCAGCCATCCAACCGGAAATACCCCGCTATCCTGTTCAACAACCAGATACGCGAAGCCGGCGACCAGATTCTCGAAGTGAAGGGGCTGGGCAAAACGCTCAACGGCCAGGTATTGTTCAAGGACATCAGTTTTGACCTGAAGAGAGGACAAAAAATAACCGTAATTTCCGATAACAGTCTTGCCACGACCGCATTCTACAAGATCATTAATGGTGAAGACAACGACTTTGACGGCGAATTCAAATGGGGTATTACCACGGTAACCGCCTATCTGCCCGCCGACAATACCGCTTACTTTGAAGGCAAGGACCTGAATCTCGTAGACTGGCTGCGCCAGTATTCCGAAGAGAAAGATGAAACCTTCATCCGCGGCTTTTTGGGCCGTATGCTTTTCAGCGGTGAAGAAACGCAGAAGAAATGCACCGTACTCAGCGGTGGGGAAAAAGTGCGCTGCATGCTCAGCCGTATGATGATGCAAAAGGGCAACGTGCTGACCTTCGACGAGCCTACCAACCACCTGGACCTCGAATCGATCACGGCGCTCAACAACGGCATGAAAGACTTCCGCGGTACTATTATCTTTACCTCCCGTGACCACGAGCTTACCCAAACGGTATGCGACCGTATCCTGGAGATTACGCCCGGCGGGCTTATCGACCGGGAAATGTCTTTCGATGAGTACATCGCGGACGAAAGAGTGAAGCAGCTCCGTGCAGAAATGTATGGTGTAAATGTGTAGGAAATCTGTTCTAACGTAATGCGGGGCATAAGCCCCGCATTCTTTCTTGGCGAAAATAGAAGTAGTCGGCTTCTTAGCTGCCCGGTACATGCTCCGCCATTACGTAGGTAAGGCCGGGTTATACAAACTCAATCCGTTTTTCTAAGCAGGCGCTCGTCGAACCTGATCTTGCTCTTAACAAGCACCTGTACCTTCCTGAAGTCGGGATGTGCAGGGTTCAGCAGGCAGTTGGCTTCGTCGGGTACCAGTACGGAAGGCACTTTGAGCACCAGCGTTTTTCCTTCGGCAATGAATTTATTGCCGATCACTTTCAATATATCGGGGGGAGGGTTTTCCCGCCAGTTCGAAGGCAGCTGTTCCGGCTTCAGCTCGCTGATGCTGTGATCGGGAATGTCAATGGCTACCTGGCAATAATCGCCCACTACCCTGCCCCCGAAGTGTACGAGCGATTCCAGCATAGCCAGCGAAGGGCTGGCTGCGGTATAGAGCACGTAAACTCCTTCGCTGTTCCAGCGCCCCCCGTACATAGCAGCGCCGCGGCCCGACAGGTCGTTGATGAATTTACAGCTGCTGATTCGGTATACGATCATAAAAACTTACGGCGGGTTGTGGCTATTGGAGCGCATCATGCAAATACGCCATGCTCGATGCGGCCAAGCTCTTTCATCAGCATATCTATGCCCATCGAGGTATCCAGGAATTCCTTGGGTTTTTTGTTGCCCAGGGGAATAAGCCTGGTATTCATCCATTCCTTGAAATACTCCAGGCTGCCAAACACTTCACTGCCCTTGCTGTACAGGCGGGCCAGTTCGATCACTCTTTCAGATTGTTCCTGGGGCAGCCGGTCTTTGCTTTCGTACCGCCGGAGCGTACGGTCGGAAGTATGGGTAAAACTGGCCATTTCAAGGGTGGTGATGCCGGTTTTGCTCATGAGGTTATTCATGGCCTCCTTCGGCACGCCTTCTCTTATCAGCTCAATAAAGTCGTTGTCGCTGGTCACAGATTTAAACTGCGCGTTGCGCTGCATGCCCAGCATGGCAACCGTATTAATGGCGGGTGTAGAAAGATAAGGGACTCCGGCTTCTTCTACCCAAGCGGCCCCCTGCTCCTTATCCGTGTATTTTTTGCCTGTGGTTTTTCCGTTTTCCTTTTTCATTTCTGAATAGAAATTTGTCCCAAATATACGGACATTTTTCTGTATTCTGATCTTTTTAACCATTATTTTTATCCGGCTATTTCTATAACTTTGCGGCGGCCTGTGAAAAGCTGTTACAGACGGCTCATTCCGGGAAATGTCTACCCTTTGCTTTTTTATGGAAAGAATCTACTTCGACAACGCGGCTACAACTTCGCTGGACCCACAGGTGCTGGAAGCAATGATGCCATACCTTACCGAAAAGTTCGGCAATCCTTCTTCCATCTATTCCTATGGCCGGGAAACCAAGCTTGCAATCGAAACAGCGCGCAAGACCGTGGCCAGGCTGCTGAATGCCCACCCGGGTGAAATATTTTTTACATCCGGGGGCACTGAAAGCAGCAACACAGCCATTTCAGCTGCCATACGCGACCTGGGCTGCCGGCATATCATCAGCTCTCCTATCGAACACCATGCCACCCTGCATTCGGTAGAATTCTGGTCACGTAAAGAAGGCATCAGGCTGAGCTTTGTAAAGCTGGATGAGAAAGGGCATATCGATATGGGGCACCTGGAAGAGTTACTGGCCGGTTCGCCAGAACGCTGCCTGGTAACGCTGATGCATGCCAATAACGAGATCGGCAACCTGCTGGATCTCCATGCCGTGGGCAATCTCTGCAAGGAGCACGATGCCATTTTTCACTGCGATACGGTGCAAACGGTAGGACACTATCCCATCAGCCTGAGGGATACGCCCGTGCACTTTATTACCGGCGCCGGGCACAAGTTTCATGGACCCAAAGGCATTGGCATCCTGTACATCAACGAGAATATCAGCATTAAACCGATGATCAACGGGGGCGGCCAGGAGCGCAATATGCGCGCAGGCACCGAAAACCTGTACGGCATTATCGGCTTTGCCAAAGCGCTGGAAATAGCTATGGAACGCTATGAGCAGGACAGTGCCTATATAGGGGGGCTGAAGCAATATATGATCGAGCAGCTGGGGGCGCATATACCCGGTGTAGCGTTTAACGGCGATTACAACGGCCGCAGCCTTTATACTGTCCTGAATGCAGCATTTCCTAAAACGGAAAAGTCCGAAATGATCCTCTTCAACCTGGATATGGCAGGTATCTGCGTGTCCGGAGGCAGCGCATGCAGCAGCGGCGCCAACGCCGGAAGCCATGTGATCAATGCGATCAGCAGCAACCCCAACCTGGTACCCGTGCGCTTCTCCTTCAGCAGGCACAATACCAAAGCAGAAGTAGATGTGGTAGTTGCCAAGGTAAAAGAATCGATCTGAGCAGGAACAAAGAAATCCATTAAATAGTAACGGGGGCGTGCGGCAGCACGCCCCCGTTTATGCTGGTAAGCAGTATCAATTCAGGATACCTAAGCCTACGTGTATCTGGAAATGGCTGGTGCGCCAGGCATCCGATACATTCGTATTATTGCGGTCCGATATGCCGAATATGTACCGGACTCCCGCATTCAGGCTAAAGGGCAGCTGCAGCTCGGCTCCCACTACTCCCGACAAGTAGCCGTTCTTGAATACATCCTTGGTTTCCTTAACAAAGCCGTCCACATCCTTGATCGATACCACACCGGTATATTGCGGCCCTGCATGGATCCAGAGTAATTTGGGCAGCACGTTGAAGCCTACAGTAACGGGGATAGACAGCTCATTCATCTTAAAAGTGCCTTCTCTGATGGCGGCGGCATTATCGGAAAGATAGTTTCCGAATGCGCTTTTGAAATTGTCGCCCGTCGTGACCTTGCTTTGTGAAAAAAGCAGATCGGCCTGCACTTTGACCTTATTGAACCGCACCCCGGCATAAGCTCCTCCCAGGAAATAACCGGAAAATTTCTCGTCGAGGTGATCCCCGGTGGTACGGTCGAGGTTAACACCGGCCTTAATACCCAAAAGTAATTTTTGCGCTTTTGCAGGATTTACGGAACACAGCAGGCACAGCCCAAGCATGGCTGCTATCAGAGGTTGAAACATTTTCATATATAGTCGTTATTGGTTTGTAACGGCAAATTACGGCAGTCCGGCCATAAACGCTTCTCTCCCCGGAGAAATTATGTTTTTTTAAACCAGCTCGATCACGGTGATTTCCGGCAATATACCCAGCCTTCCCGGGTAGCCGAGGAAACCATATCCTACGTTCACATTCAGGTACTGGTCGCCCTCCCTGTACAGCCCTGCCCATTGCTTATATATGTACTGCACCGGGCTCCATTTCATCCACGACAAGCGCAGGCCGAACTGCATACCATGCGTATGGCCGCTCAGGGTAAGGTCTATATCGCCGTATTGCGGCCTTACCTGCGCATCCCAGTGTGTAGGGTCATGGCTCATCAGTATCTTGACCGGTACATCCTGTCGTCCTGACAGCCCTTCATACGCCTTAGACAGGTTACCATGCTTCGGGAACCGTGCCAGGTTGCTCCAGTTCTCCACGCCCAGCAGCGCCAGCTTTTGCCCCTCCCGGTCAAAGACTACATGCTCATTCATCATCAGCCGCCAACCCATATCGGCATGATGCTGCTTCAGGCGCTCCAGGTTTTCGGCTTTTGCAAGAGCGGAAGGCCACTCTACATAATCACCGTAGTCATGATTGCCCAATGTAGAATATACACCTAAAGGCGCCGAAAGTTTACTGAATACATCCTTATAAGGTACAATTTCTTCCGACTTGTTATTGACAAGATCGCCGGTAAACAGGATCAGGTCAGGCTTTTCCCGCATAATCATATCCACACCGTGAGCTACTGCTTCATGATTGTCAAAGCTGCCTGCATGGATATCGGATATCTGGACGATCTTCAGCCCTTTAAAGGACGGCGGCAGCTTTTCCAGCGGGATCCTGTGGCGTTTGATCACATACCGGTACCTGTTTTTGGGACCGTAAAGGAAGCCGCCAAACATCAGCCCGCCGGCCAGTATGGCCATACGCGCAATAAAAGTAGAGCGGGAAATGCCGTTGGGGATCTCAACGGGTTCCTTGGGGGCCTGGGGGACGAAGCTGCCCAGCTGGCGTATGCTCCAGGTAATGGCCCTGCGCAGATCGTCCAGCAGCATAAAGGCAGCCACAAGTACCTTAGACACCAGGAAGCCCAGCACAAAGCAGATCACGAAAATGCGCAGGGAAGGATTCCAGTCGGAAATGGTCCAGCTGCGGAAAGTGAACAAGCAGATCCAGACCAGCAGCGTCAGCAATATATAGACTGCAAAAACAGTATTGCGGAAGATACTGTTGTAATGGCGCATTGATACGTTCAGGGCAACAAAACTATAATATTCCAGGACGGCGAAAATAATCAGGGAAACAACGATTCCGAATTGGCTGCGCATCAAATAGCTCTTGAATAGTGTGGTTAACCGGCCAAAAATAAGGAGAATAGTTTTTGAAAAATTGTTTGGTTAATTCCGCCGCGTTTTATTAACTTTGCACTCCCATTAAGCATGGAGGTTGTAGCTCAGTTGGTTAGAGCGTCGGATTGTGGTTCCGAAGGTCGCGGGTTCGAGACCCGTCTACCTCCCAAGGGCGGAAGCAGTGTAGCAGCGGCTTTCGCCCTTTTCTTTTTTCCTGTTTTATCCGAACTGAACCTGATCTTCTGACGCTGAAGATCTTTCCTCCTGTCTTCCCCGGTTTCCAAGGAGGAATGCGATCTGTCCTGGCCATGACCTTATACGACGCATTCTGTACGGACAAATAAAAAAACGGCGAAACACTTTGCTTCACAGACATTAAAACATATATTTACTAAAGCAAATACAGACGTTGAGCATAGCTGCCGCAGCCGGCTTGCGGCATTTTGTCCGGCTATCGTCTCGTTTGCCATCAGGTCCATGCACCTTGAACGCATGCGTCCATCCGCCCGGACTAATTTTTCTTACCAATAAAACAAACCAAATGAAACAAAACAGGACACCGATCAAATTGCTGCTCTCCTTTTGCAGCGTGCTTGCGGCTGGCATAGCAGAAGCTCAGCCACCGGGTGCAGTGCTCCCTGCCCCGACCGGCATCACACAGACTTTCGCGAACGGCGACATGCGTGCCAACTCCTGCCACAGCATTATTGCATCCGCTGTGGGAGGCTACGGCGATTTTTATGTATCTGGCTGGAGCAACTCCTCCACAGGCAAAATTGTGTGGCGCTTTATGGACCCCGGCTCGACCAGCCTGTCGGGCCTTCTTTTTCCGAACCAGGGCGAGATAGCCGTAAATGGCCGCAATATCGAAGTAGGGACCATATACGATTCCAATACGGGTATATTGTATATACAGGCTGCTTATTACCGGAACGGCGTGGGCTTTGTACTTGAAAGATATGAATGGACCGGAAGCGGATTTTCGGCGCTCCCATACACAATATTGTCGAACAGCCCGTTCCTGCTGACCGACCGGAATATAAATATGGATATGTATGGCTCCACCTCATGGGCGGTAGTATGGACAGAGTATACAACTGCGGGGACAAGCATTCTGCAGTGTATGATTGGCGAAGGCCTGAATGCCACCCAGGTAATTACGCTGGATGGTACAGAAGATGCGACCAACCCGGACGTAGCGCTGAGCAAAAACTCCAATATGTCTCCCGGCTCTGACGCAATGGAGGTGCATTTTGTGTATGCGAACAAATACGCCGATCCTAACGCTACTTATGGATATTATACAGAGCTGACGGAAGCCGTAATGCCATTCAGCGTATACTCTCTTAACCCTTCCAACTATGCTCCTCTAAGGGAAGATATCAACAATATCGGCTCCCAGGAGATGTACGCATTCCCGGTGATCGATTGTCCCGATATATGTGAATTCACCCCGTTTGCAGATTGGGCATATACCTATACCACAGACGGCGGAGTGCATATGCGCTACACCAACCAGAGCGCCGGTATTCCCCCCACCACAAAAAATATGGTTGACGGGTCTTACGGCAATACCGATATTACCATGCCTTACGGTTATTATGCCAACTGGCGCCCTACCATTGCCTATAACAATACCGGCGAGAGCATTTATATAGGCTGGCTGTTCAACGGCTATCCGTTTACCGCCACATCAAGGGCTTTGGTAGTGGAAGTTTCCAGGGATGGTAATTCCTTATTGTCCGCCGGCGACTACATGCTGATTTCCTCTAATCCTACCGCCGGCGATCCTCAGTTTTCCAAGAACTCATTCTACAGCTCCTTCCTTTATACTACTTTCCTGGAAAATAATATTAATTTCAGGCATATGCATCATGACTGGACCAACAGCATTTCCTTTAAAAGCCAGCCTGTGGCCATTAAAAACAACCAGCAGCTGCATATCAAAGTAGCGCAGAACCCTTTTCGGTATGCGGCCCGGTTCCTGGTTTCTGAAGCGCTGAATGACGCAGATATCGCGGCCACCATGATCGACATTACGGGTAAAGTGGTTTATTCGGGCGTCTGCAGCGGACGGCAATTGCAGGCTAAGCTGCAACCCTGCTTCCTCCGGCTGCCGGGCGGAATATATATCCTGCGTACGGAAAATAAGGCATTGCAGTACAAGCAGCAGCAAAAGCTTGTAAAAGTACAATAGTGGTGCAGCTACGATAAAATCTTATCATGAACAGGGCCGGCCGGGAACTATGGCCGGCCCTACTGACAAAGATCAAACTCTCAGCCAGATCTGGGTATTGCATAAGTAGTAGCGCAAATCGCTTCCTATCGTGCTCTCAACATAGCATCGGGAATTTGTACATATTGAATTCCTCTATTTCCTGTTTGAATTACTTTATCCGGAGGGGGGGAACAGCTCGGTCAAACTTCAATATATTTGGTTACAAAACATACAACATTATGGAAAACAACAAACCTCACAGCGCCGCAGATAGCCTTTTACAGGGCGATACAGGTAAATGCCCTTTTCATAACGGCAGTATGAGAGCCAATGTAGGCGGTGGCGGCACGCGCAACCGCGACTGGTGGCCCAACCAATTGAAGGTAAGCATCCTCCGGCAGCACGCTCCGTTGTCTGACCCGATGGATAAAGACTTCAATTATGCCGAGGCCTTTAAGAGCCTGGACCTGGAAGCCGTGAAAAAAGACCTGCATGCGCTGATGACAGATTCGCAGGACTGGTGGCCGGCAGATTTCGGCCATTACGGAGGTTTGTTTATACGTATGGCCTGGCATAGCGCCGGTACCTATCGTGTGCATGACGGTCGCGGCGGCGCAGGCCAGGGACAGCAGCGCTTTGCGCCGCTCAACAGCTGGCCCGATAACGTGAGCCTGGATAAAGCGCGCAGGTTGCTTTGGCCCATCAAGCAAAAATACGGGCGCAAAATTTCATGGGCGGACCTGCTCATCCTGGCCGGAAATGTAGCTCTGGAATCCATGGGCTTTAAAACATTCGGTTTTGCCGGTGGCCGCGAAGATGTATGGGAACCTAATGAAGATGTGTACTGGGGAGCGGAAACCACATGGCTGGGAGGAGATATACGGTATGCGCAGGGCTCGGAAGGAGTGCCCAAGGAGCATGGCGTTGTATCTTCCGACGACGATGCAGACGGCCACATTCATTCCCGCAACCTGGAGCAGCCGCTCGCCGCCGTGCAGATGGGACTGATCTATGTCAACCCCGAGGGCCCCGACGGCAATCCCGATCCCATTGCGGCGGCCAAAGATATCCGGGATACTTTCGGCCGCATGGCTATGGACGACGAAGAAACAGTGGCGCTGATAGCCGGAGGCCACACCTTTGGCAAAACGCATGGTGCAGCTTCTTCGAAGCATGTAGGAAAAGAGCCGGAAGCCGCCGATCTCGAAGCACAGGGCTTTGGCTGGAGCAACAGCTACGGATCGGGCAAAGGCCCCGATACCATCACCAGCGGACTGGAGGTGACCTGGACGAAAACGCCGACCCGGTGGAGCAACAATTTTTTTGAGAACCTTTTTGCCTACGAATGGGAGCTGACCAAAAGCCCCGGCGGCGCGCACCAATGGGTAGCCAAGAATGCCGAACCTATTATTCCCGATGCTTACGATCCGTCCAAAAAGCATTTGCCTGCCATGCTTACGACCGACCTTTCGCTGAGGTTCGACCCCGTTTATGAAAAGATATCAAGACGCTTCCTGGAAAACCCCGACGCATTTGCCAATGCATTTGCCCGTGCATGGTTCAAGCTCACCCACCGCGACATGGGGCCGCGAAGCCGCTACCTGGGCCCGGAGGTACCTGCCGAAGTGCTGATCTGGCAGGATCCCATTCCGGAAGTAAACCACCCCCTGGTCGACGACAGCGATATAGCATACCTGAAGGAAAAAGTGTGGGAAACGGGATTAAGCATCCCCCAGCTGGTAGTTACGGCATGGGCTTCGGCTTCTACCTTCCGCGGCTCCGACAAGCGGGGCGGCGCCAACGGCGCCCGTATCCGGCTGGCTCCCCAAAAATACTGGCAGGTAAACAATACGCCGCTCGTCAGCCAGACACTGGACGCACTGGAACATATTCAGAAAGCATTTAACGAATCCCAGCGCAGTGATAAAAGGGTGTCGCTGGCCGACCTGATCGTGCTGGCAGGAGGAGTAGCCGTAGAAAAGGCGGCGGAAGCTGCCGGATATAAAATCCAGGTGCCCTTCAGCCCCGGCCGCATGGATGCCTTGCAGGAGCAGACCGATGTAGCATCGTTTGCCTACCTGGAACCTGCTGCCGACGGCTTTCGCAATTATCGCAAAACAAGGTCTTCCGTGCCTACTGAAGCGCTTTTGATCGACAAAGCCCATCTGCTGACCCTTACGCCGCCGGAGCTGACCGTACTGGTGGGAGGCATGCGGGCTTTAAATGCCAATTTCGACGGGTCGGCGCATGGTATACTTACGGAGCGACCGGGGCAGCTCACCACCGACTTCTTTGTAAACCTGCTCGATATGAATACTGCATGGAAAGCAATCTCAGAAGACAAGGAACTGTTTGAAGGCACCGACCGGGCCACAGGCCATCGCAGATGGACCGCCACCCGGGCAGACCTTGTGTTCGGCTCCAATGCAGAACTAAGGGCTGTGGCAGAGGTTTATGGAAGCGCGGATGCAGGAGAAAAATTTGTGAGAGATTTTGTTGCCGCCTGGTGCAAGGTGATGAACCTGGACCGTTTTGACCTGAAGTAAAGGGCATACTGCGGCTGGGCAGCCGTTCGTTCAAACAAAAGGAGCAGCACACGGCTGCTCCTTTCTACTGGTACGGGACCTAACAGACGCATGTTTCCCCGAACTTGGTGTGGCAAAGGCCAACCGTCAGGCAACCGCTGGCACAACCGCTTATTTCGGTCGTGTTTCCTCCGGCAAGGCCGTTCTTCTGAATGTCATTGAGCATTGCAATCCTTTCTTTGTGCAGCAGCAGCTTTTTGGAGAGCCTGGGCGTTTTCTTTTTCATAGTTTTTTTCTTTAAAAGTAGCCCCCATGCCTGTCTTCAAAAAGCGGGAATACACAACTATGCGGCATATTTTCATTACTATGCAGCGCGGCGGCACACCTATGCAATAAAAATAATCTGTGCTTATGTATAACTGTTTCAGAACATCTTCCGGCTTTGCAATCACAACGACCGGTCATTCATTGTACCTGCGCGGTATATGAAAGCCAGTAACAGAAGAAGCCCGCAACCAAGCTGCGGGCTTCTTCTGTAGGCGAGGCGCTTCTGCTATAGCTTATCCAGCTTAAAGTAACCGATGTGCAGTACATCTTCCGGCGCTGTTTCTTCCTGTTCCGATATTTTCAGGAGATATTGTTGCCTGTAAAAAGGATCGAGAATATCCTGCAGCAGGTGGACGTCATCTACATCGATGCCGTACTTGTCGTCCACATGCGCTTCGGCGCCGGCAAAGCCATAGTGTTTGTAAAAAGCCGTACGGCGGGCCTTCTGAACGGCTTTGCCGGCGTCGGGCGCTACCACCAGCATTTTATAATGGTATTCTTCAAACTCGCCCGGCTTATACCCGCCCAGGTTCAGGAAAAACAGCTGTTGCTGCCTGTGCCGGTTGGCCCCGGTAATGCCCTGCGCAGGAACAACGCTGACGGTATGCCCGTTCACGTGCGTCACCTGCCGCCAGGCATCCACGTGGATCTTTCCCTTTGCTTCCGGCCAGAAGCGGATCATGTCGGGCACCAGAGCCTTCATGGAGCTGCCGATACCGAAAAACACATCGTGCTGTTCCGTGAACCTGCCCGGGGGCCTGCAGCCGATGATTGCCATGAATAAATGCAGGGGCTCCATATTATGAATGTTTCCCGGCAGGCGCCGTTTTTCCGCCACCGGCTATATAATATAACGGAATTCCTGCCAGCACAATGATCAGCCCCGGCCATGTAAACTGAGGCTTGAACCATATAAGCAGGATACAGAAGCTGATGCCCAGTACGATATACAAAGCAGGCAATAACGGGTAGCCGAAAGCCTTATACGGCCGTTCGGCATGGGGAAGGCGCCTGCGGAGAATAAAGATGCCGCCGATGGTGAGCACGTAAAAGATTACTACTACGAAGGAGATCATATCCAGCAGATCGCCGTACTTGCCGCTCAGGCAAAGAATGGCAGCTACTATACACTGCGCCCATAAGGCCCATTCAGGAACACCGTGCCGGTTCAGCCTGCCGGCTTTTTTGAAGAACAGGCCGTCCTGCGCCATGGTATAATACACACGGGAGCCAGCCAGGATAAGACCGTTGTTGCAGCCGAAAGTAGAGATCATGATCATGATGGCGATAATGGCGGTGCCGATATTGCCAAAGATCACGGTCGAAGCCGCTACCGCTACCCTGTCTTTTGCCGCATGAGCGATCTCATTCATGGGCAGCACTGCCAGGTATACAAGGTTGGCGGAAACATAGATAATGGTAACAATGAGCGTGCCGAGGAACAGGCTTAGCCCGATGTTTCGCTGCGGGTTCTTCATCTCCCCCGCAATAAAAGTAACATTGTTCCAGGCATCGCTGCTGAATACGGAGCCTACCATAGCAGCGGCCATTCCTCCCAGCAGGGCTGTCCCTGCTATCGGATTCGTAGTGAATCCCGCCTGCGGATTGCAGCTGTCGATCAGTGAGGTCCTGGTAGCCTGCCAGGCATCGGTCCAGTTGGCCTGCCATACCTCCGGCCGGAACATGATGATACCGGCCAGGATAAGGCCGAACAGGGAAAGCAGCTTGGTAGAGGTAAAGATATTCTGGATCCATTTGCCCCCCTTCACTCCCCTTGTATTCGAATAGGTGAGCAAAACAATGATCGCGATAGACATTACCTGTGCGGGGCTGATGCTGAAATAGCTTGGCTGCCCGCAGGCGTCGGTCCCGGTCTGTATCTTCAGCAGGCGGATGTCTTCGCTGAGCGCCGGTATCAGGTAAGCGGCAAACTTGGAAAAGGCCACTCCCACAGCTGCTATGGTCCCGGTCTGTATCACCGCAAAAAAGCTCCATCCGTAAAGGAACGCGATGAGCTTGTTGTAGGCCTCTTTCAGGTATACGTATTGTCCTCCTGCCTTGGGGTACATGCCGCTCAGCTCGCCATAGCTGATGGCTGCGGTCATGGTCATCAGTCCCGTGAGTATCCAGATGGCGATCAGCCATCCTGCACTGCCCACATTGCGGGTAATATCGGCACTGACGATGAAGATACCGGAACCGATCATAGAACCGGCTACGAGCAACACACCGTCGATAAGGCTCAGCGACCTGTGGAAATGGCCCTGCTCCCCGGCAGGTGATACTTGTTCTGACATCTGCGATCTGATTTCCGCCCAATATCCGAAAAAAACGCTGAATATTCCCTACCCTTCCTGATAAGAAAAAGAAAAAAACCAGTCTGTGGAAACAAACCGGTTTCACCCATGTGTAACGCTTGCCAGCGTCGATTACAAAACGTAGAAATCTTCTGCCCTGCTTTCCACCGTATGACTGAGGCTATGCTGGCGCAATACCTGTTTCAGGTCGCGTTCAATGGTCATTGCTATCGAGGTCACCGGCGTATCGGTCGGCTTGTTTTCAAAGGGATCCTGAAGATGGACCGACATCTTCTCGATCAGCCAGAAGGCAGATGCGATCAAGGTCACCAGCGGGATCATTACCCATCCGAAAATATCGATAAGGGCAAAGGGCAGCAGCATAATAAACAGATTCATGGCCAGGTGCAGGTACAGCCCATAAGTAGAAGGGAACACCGTTTTCTTGATCCGCTCGCATTTGCCCATATGATCTGAAAAGTTGGTGAGCATGCGGTCCATTTCCACGTGCTGGTAAGCATTGATCCAGCCGTTGTCCAGCGCATACTTGATATCGCGCGCCTGCAGTTCCAGCAGGCCCAGGGGGGCATTGCTAAAGCGGCCTATAAAATCCAGGTCGTGCTGCGATATCCATTTCCCGAGGTCCTTGGCATCGGGCTGGTCTCTCAGCGACCGGCCCAGGCTGTGGGCCCAGGCGATCTGGCGGTTGATCAGCCGGCTTTCCAGCACATCCTTCTCATCGTCGTCGTAGTTATTGTCCAGAAAGGAAACCACCTGCCGCGACCAGGACCGTGAGTCGTTTACGATCCCTCCCCATACGATACGCGCTTCCCACCAGCGGTCATAGGCCTGGTTGGCCCGGAAGGCCAGCAGCAGCGAAATGATCGTACCGAGGATCATCGGCACCGAAACGGGTATGGATACATTCAGGTGCAGGGCATACTGCAGCAAGGTAATGATGGTCACATACATGGTGATCATGATCACTTCCTTTCGGATCTTTCCAAATACATAGCGAAACGGGATATTATCTTTCAGTAACATGGCTCATCTTCATTTAAAGGTTTGGGTATATCGGCTCAGGCCGGCAGCAGCTCGGAAAGAGAGTCTTCTTCGGCAAAGACTTTCCCGGTAACGGCAGCCGCTTTTTCCCGGATTACGGCACAGGGACTGCCTGCAAACAGCTGCTGCATATCGCGGCTGGCCGGCGAGGGTTTCTGCAGCGTATATCCATCCAGGAAGAGTATCTCCCCGATGCCACGGGCTTCCAGGAAATTGTCCCGGTAGCTGCGGCTGGTGCCGTAATAGAACTCCACTACCAGCTTCCCGATGATAGAAGCATATTTGTTACGCAGGATGTCGCAGGCTTCCCTGAATTCCTGGGTACAGAGCTGCTGTGCTTTCTGCCGCTTGCCCGGCATCAGCAGCCCCGAGATCGAATGGTCGGGCTCCAGCGCATGTACCAGGTATATATTAAGCATTTCCTCCCGGCCGCGCTCTGCTGCGGCCTGCACCAGCTTTAAGGATTTGATCGAGAAGTCGGTAGGAATAAGTATGTTTTTCATTGTTAAAACATTTTAGCAGCAATGCTTTCAGTGTACAGTGCAAAGGTCCCTGCACGGAATTAGCAGCGCCTAATAAGGAGCTAAGAATGTTTTAAAAATGGGATTAAAATCTGCTTAGAAGATTAGAATAAGATTAGAGCGCGTGGCTCCGGTCTACAGGAAGCGAGATCTGCACCTCCGTACCTTTGTTGACCTCGGAGGTTACCTGGAGCTCCCCGCTGTGCAGGCGTATGATATTACGGGCCAGCGGCAGCCCGATGCCATAGCCTTTTATCTTCCCGGTATTGGAAGCCCTGAAGAAGGGATCATAGATATAACGCAGCTCTTCCTGCGGAATGCCGATGCCCTGGTCCCGTACCAGTATAAACACTTTGGAGCTGCCTGCGGCCAATGCCACCACCACTTCCTGGTTATCGGAATATTTGCAGGCATTTAACATGATATTGGTCAGCGCCAGCACCAGCAGCTGCTCGTTGCCCCGTATCCTCAGCTGTTCTTCGTTCTCGGGCATAAGCGAGTAGTCGATACGGATCTGGTTGTCGGGGTATATCCGGTCTACTGCGTTCCTGGCGTTGAGCAGAATCTCATCTGCCCGCAGCACGGCCAGGGTTTGCTTTTTGCCGTCGAAGCCTGTCTGGGCCAGGTTGAGCAGGCTCTGGATAATAGCTTTAAGCCTTTCCGCTTCCTTTAGAATGATGCTCATGGCCTCCCGGTAACGCTCGGGGCTCCGTTCTTTCTGCAGCGAGAGCTCCGCCTCGCCGATAATGGCGGTAAGCGGTGTGCTCAGCTCGTGGGAGGCATTGCTTACAAAATTATTCTGCGACTCGAACGATGTTTCCAGCCGGTCCAGCATATTATTGAATGTGCGCGCCAGCTCATTGATCTCATCCTTGTTCTTCCCGGTACGCAGGCGCAGGTGAAGGTTTTCGGTATTTATGCTTCTTACCCGCTGGGTTATTTTCCGGATGGGCAGAAATATCTGCTTGGAAAAGAACCAGCCCAGCGCAAAAAGCAGTATCGTGGATAGTACGAATGCCGTGATCAGGATCGTCCGCAGGTTGCTCAGCTGGGTCTTGATATATTCATTCCTTGCCGATACAATCACGATAATCCTTTTCCCATCCTGCCGGTGCAGGATGCCTGCAAAATATTCTTCGCCTTTTTTATAGGAGGCGTGGTGCTCTGTCAGGAGGGTGTTGTAAAAGCTCTCTGGAAGGCCGTTCTCGTCTATTTCCGGGTACCGGATACCATTGCTGATCTCCCTGAAGTATTCCTGCTCGTCGGGCAGCTTTTCCAGGTACTCGTTGCGGAGCCCTTTCACAATATCGCGGGTGTCCGCATTCTGCGGATAGTTGGCCTGGGCCACCATCACCGCGCGTATGTCGAGCCTTTTGTAAAAATCTTCCGACGACATACGCTCGGCAAAATAATAGATCAGCAGGCTCAGCACCAGGATCGTGGTAGCCGTCAGCCCTGTATAGAGCAGGGTTATCTTGAGCTGGGTCTTGATGGGAGAAGGCTTGATCGGCATAAAAGCGGTTTATTGTACTTTCATGATATATCCCATGCCTACTACCGTATGGATCAGCTTGGGCTCAAAATCCTTATCGATCTTTTTGCGGAGATAATTGATGTAGACGTCTACCACGTTGGTGTTCATATTGAAGTCGACGCCCCATACATATTCCAGTATGTCCATACGGGAAAGCACCCGGTTACGGTTGCGGAGCAGGTGTTCGGTCAGGCGGAATTCCGTAGCGGTCAGCTGGAGCTCTTTCCCGTTACGCGATACGGTCTTGGTTTCGGGGTTCAGCTGCAGATCGGCCAGCGTCAGCACCTTGCTGTGCTTCTCTTCCTGGTCGGCCTCGTAATTGCGGCGGAAGAGCGTACGGATGCGGGCCAGCAGCTCTGCAAAATTAAACGGCTTGACCAGGTAATCATCGGCCCCGCTGTCCAGGCCGGTAACGATGTTCTCGGTAGAGCCCAGGGCGGTGAGCATCAGGATGGGAGTAGCTATTTTCTGCTGCCTCAGCTTACGGCTGATCTCGATGCCGTTCATTCCCGGCAGCATGATGTCGACGATCATCAGGTCGAACCGGTGCTTCTCGGCCATCTCATAGCCCGATTTGCCGTCCATAGCCACCGAAATATCATAGCCTTCCTCTTCAAGGCCGCGTTTCAGCACATTGATCACATTGGCTTCGTCTTCGATCAGGAGTATTTTCTTCATGCCCGGCTATCCTTGGTTTAGACAAGGCCGATACAAGGCTGCATCAGCTCACTTCCACTATCAGGAACTTGAGGTACTGGGTATTCGGCACATTCCACAGTATCGGGTGGTCGGCCGCCTGTGTTTGCCAGGATACCTGCCTGATGTTCTTGCGGGCATCCTTGGCTGCCATATCAATTGTTTTCAGGAAAAGCTCGGGAGGCACCAAGTTGGTACAGGAAGCAGTCACTAAAAATCCTCCCGGCTTCAGCAGCTTCATGCCCCGCAGGTTAATCTCCTTATATCCCGTAATGGCTTTTTGTATATTTTCCCTGCTCTTGGTAAAAGCGGGAGGATCGAGAATGACGGTATCGTAACGCCTGCCTTCCTTCACCCATTGCTTCAGCACATCGAAGGCATTTACATTTTCAAACTTACATATATCCTGGAAGCCGTTGAGCTCTGCATTGCGCCTTGCGGTGCTGATCGCGGCATCTGAAATGTCCAGCCCCAGAACGCTTTTGGCGCCATATTTGGCGGCATGCATTGAAAAGGTGCCTGTATAGCAGAAGGCTTCGAGCACATCGCCGCCAGCCACCACCTGTCCTATGGCGCGCCGGTTGTCCTGCTGGTCGAGGAAGTAGCCCGTCTTCTGCCCGTTTTCGATGTCTACATGGAACTTCAGGCCGTTCTCGTTGATGATGATATTGGTATCGAAAGGAGCGCTCAGAAAGCCTTTTTGCTGCTGCATGCCTTCCAGCTCCCTTACCGGCACATCATTCCGCTCGTAAATGCCTTTGGGCCGGAAAATGGTTTCCAGGGCTTTTACAATCGCCCCTTTCCAGCGTTCGATGCCCAGCGCCAGCGTCTGGATGACGATATAGTCGTTGAACTTGTCGATGATGAGCGCCGGAATTTCGTCTGCTTCTCCGAAAATCAGCCGGCAGTTTTCGATATATCCCAGCTTCTGCCGGTAAGCCCAGGCTTTCCGGATGCGGTTCAGGAAGAAGGCATCATTGATCTCTTCCTGCTGATTGCGGGTAAGCAGCCTTACTTTTATCTGGGATGCGGGGTTGATGTAGCCGCGCCCTACAAACGATCCATTGGAAGAAAAAACATCTACGATATCGCCCGGTTCATAATTGCCCTCTTCGTCGCCGATCTCGTTGCCGAATATCCAGGGGTGCCCGTCGGCAATACGTGAACTTATCTTTTTACGCAGAAAAATCTTCGCCATAGACCGCAAAGATATGCTTCGGCGACCAAGCTGCAAAAACAGGCTGTACTGATGCGGCGCATTACAGGGTGCCTACTATATCCAGCCTGGGCGAACGGGAAAGCCCGCCGGGATTGCAGCCTGGCTTCCCTTCGGGAATTTCGGTCCCCAGTTCCCGGTAATAGTTTATCCACACGGGGTAAAATGCTGCCGCCCCCGGCTGCTTGAAGGTCATGGGCTCAAGCGTAAAGAAGGCTTTGTCCTGATTGGCGGCCTTAAAGGCATCGTAGATCAGCTCGGAACAGTAATATTTATCGTTGCCGTATATAAATGCATCGTCGTAAGGCTTGCCCAGCTGCCTGAGGGCAAAGGCCATGGCCTCGGGTATCAAATGCCGGTATGGCTTTTTGACCCGGCCTACATACATAGTATGTGCGGTACGGTGCATAAAAGAGTCCAGCGGGATCTGCCGTACGCCGCCGCCTACGGCTTCGATCACCATCAGCGCGCTGTCTGTTTCATGGACCAGCCCCACGTGCGAAAACCGGTTGCCCTTGTAGCCCGTGGTTACTTCTTCTATAGCGTCGCACATAGGGCCGCAATCCAGGTCCTGGAAGATCAGGTCGCCGGATCTCAGCTGCAGAGGAGCCTGTTTCCGGGCGAAGGCCGAAGCCGGCAGCAGCAGCAACAGCAGGAAGGCGAACCATTTTACTGCAGGACGGGCGGCATTCCGGCGCCCGGTAGCTTCTGTATTCATTCTTTTCAGTTTAGGATGCGTTCAATAAGCTTATTAACCCGGGCCTCTACCGCAGGATCGGGAATAAGCGGGGGCGCATGGTGCGGCTTGGTCCTGGCATCGATGATCACCGGACCGCGGCAGCCCCAGTGCTTATGCTCCGTGAAGCTGTCTACACCGTAAATATCATGCGAAGGGTTGCTCCTGGTAAAAGTGGCCCAGAGAAAATTGTGCTTATGCTGCGCCACGAAACGGCTGTCGTCGCATAGCACGATCAGGGGCAGGCCACCCAGGCTGTGCTCCCGGCTTCCTGCCGACAGGGCCGCCGTTATCCGGTCCAGCTCGCCGGCTGCAGCCTCGTAGGTGGTAAAGGGCCCGGCCTGCACGGCCGCTATGCCCGGCATGACCAGCCGGGGGGCTTCCAGCCCGTCAATATGGCCGATGAATGCGGGGACCGAGGAAGACAGGGTCCGCACCGGGTCGCCATAAGCGGCAAAGACTACCTTGCTGCCCGAATTAAGCCCGGTGCCCGAGTAGTCGAGTGTGTCGATCGTGGTACGTGTATGAAAATGAATATCGCGTTCGGGCTTTATCCGTTCCAGTACAAACCGGAGAAAGGCTTCCTCGTCGTGCGTATGCAGAGGCTGGTCGGAAGCGGCGATAAACAGGAACTTGGCCAGGCTCAGCTGCCCAGTGCCGAGAATACGGTTGGCCTGGGTCAGGATCTCGGCCGGCTGCTGGCGCCGGAGGTATGGCGTATATCGCTCGCTGCCTACGGCAAAGAGCAGGGGATGCACGCCGGCGGCATCCACCGCATGCACTTCCTTTACGCCGGGTATTTCCTGCTGTATGGCGTCGCCGGTAAGCTCATGGATCAGCGCCCCGAAGGCCGTGTCTTCCTGCGGGGGGCGGCCCACCACGGTAAAGTTCCATATTCCTCTTTTCCGTGCGTACACTTTATGCACTTTCATCAGGGGAAAAGGATGGGTCAGGCTGTAATAGCCGAGATGGTCGCCGAAGGGCCCTTCCGGCTTGTTTTCGCCGGGATAAACGGTCCCGGTAATCACAAAATCGGCATCATTGCTGATGGCAAAGCCGTCGCGGTAGCAATAGCGGAACCTCCGGCCGGCCAGCAGTCCCGCGAAGGTCAGCTCGCTCAGGCCCTCCGGCAGCGGCATTACGGCGGCAAGCGTATGCGCGGGATGGCCGCCTACGAAGCAGCTTACTTTAAGGGGAATGCCTTTAGCATTGGCCTTGGCCTGGTGGATACCGATGCCCCTGTGGATCTGGTAGTGCAGCCCTACTTCCTTATCCTGGATATAGTCGTTGCCCCCGAGCTGGATCCGGTACATGCCCAGGTTGGCATTCATAATGCCCGGCCTGTCGGCATCCTCGCTGTAGACCTGCGGCAGGGTTACAAAAGCGCCGCCATCCATAGGCCAGTGATGGATCTGCGGCAGCTCCGAAATCCGTATTTCCTCGAAGTCGCCGGGAAACGAGCGCCTGGAAGGCAGGGCTTTCCAGGCTGCCAGCCCGGTACCTATATTGCGAAGCGGTTGCTTAAGGGCGCGCAGCGGATCGTTGCGCAATGCAATAATTTTTGCTACGGCATCCCAGGTATCCCGGAAAATGAAGCGGCTCCGTTCCAGCGTGCCGAAGAGATTGGAAGCCGCCCGGTACCGGGAGCCTTTTACTTTTTCAAACAGCAGGGCAGGCCCTTTATGCGCATGCACTTTCATGTGGATAGCCGCCATTTCCAGGTAAGGATCCACTTCTTCCGTGATCCGCACCAGTTGTCCGTTTTTTTCAAGATCAATAAGGCATTGTTCCAGGATCCCTTGCATTGCAGTCGGTTATATATAGATTAGCTAATGTTGCGGATATGCTCAGCGCACAGGCTCTACCTGGTATCCCTGCTCCCGCAGCAGCGCGATCACACCTTTATCGCCCCAGAGGTGACCAGCTCCTACGGCAATAAAGGTAGCCTGCGTATGGACCATATCTTCGATAAGGGGCACCCATTTCCGGTTGCGGCTGAAGAGCAGGGCATCCAGGTCGTCCTTATAATCGGGCGACTGGATGATAAGCCCGTATAAAGCAGGCAGGTCCTGTTTTTTATAGAGGCTCAGCATGGTGTCGTAAACATTTTTGAAAGAGTCTATATGCTCGACCATCTGCAATACCGAACGGGCAACCGTGTCGGGGTTCATATCCTCTATCACTTTCATTTGCTCCGCCACGGTTTCCAGCCCCAGTATCTCCTTGTGCTGTGCCTGCGCGTCCTTTGTAAGATGCCCTTCGTAAGAATCGGGGATGGGGCAGCTTACGGCTTTCAGGTACAGGAAGCTGATCAGGGCAAAAGGAGTAAACTGCTGCATCATGGGCACAGGCATGCCCTGCTGCGCCATCAGGCTTGTCAGCTTTTTATATTCCTCTTCCGTATAAAAGTCCCTGAGTGTCTTTCCTCCTTTCAGCATCATCCCCGCCGCCATTTCCTGCTGCAGGGACGGGTCGTCCATATCCATTTCAAAAGCTACTTTTTCGCTCTTCTTCAGGGCTTCGTCCATAGCAGGCGTCCACACATAATCGCCGGGGCAGATAATATGCAGCGTGCCGAACAGGTAGGAAGGGCGCTGCAGGCCCTTACCGCTGATCTTCCAGAGCAGCGACCTGTCGCCTGCCCCCGGCTCCTGTTTCTGCCGCGCCAGGCACAGCGGCGCAGCCGAAAGGAGCATGCAGCAAAAAACAATCAAACGACGCATAGATAATGTATTTATTGACGGTAAAGTTAAGCGTTCACGGTGTTTTATGGTTATCAGGTATGCCCGTGACCCAATAAGGTAAGCAAGGCAAGGGCAATGCCTGAAAGCATGGCGGTCCACTTTTTCCAGTTCATATCGTGCGAACGGGTGCCGCTTTCAAAGAAAATGGTGGTGGCAATGTGGATGAAAGCGCCTGCAATAACGGGAATAAGCAGATGCACCAGCCCGGCAATACCGGTATAGCGGGCGCCCAGGATCGCTGTAAGCGTGCCGGCAAACGGGGTAATCAATGAAAAAAGAACGAGCAGAAGCAGGGACCGGGCCTTGTTTTTGCTGCTGAAGTATACCAGCGAAGTGATCAGCATGGCTTCGGGAACTTTGTGCAAAGCAACGGCCAGGAACAGCGATGGCAGGGTGGCCGCATCATGATACGTAATGCCGAGGGGCAGCCCTTCGCTGAAAGCATGTACCGCAAGGCCTGCAAACACGGGCCATACCGCTATAGGATGCCCTTCCTGCAGGTGCGCATGTCCATGCTCTACGCCGTGGGTAAAACGCTGGATCATCTGCTGCAGAAAAAAGCCCGCCAGGATCAGTACCCCTGCCCTGTGCCCACCCCGCTCTACCGTTTCGGGAACCAGGTGCAGCAAAGTGACGCTCAGCAGGAAAGAACCCGAAAAAGCCAGCAGGTATTTCATCCTTTGCTCGGTCCAGCTACGGTTCCATACAGGAATGCTTCCGCCCGAAAACGTGATCAGGACCAGCAAGAGGTTATAACAAAGCAGTATAATCATAAAAAAACGGAAGGCAAAGCTATGTCAATTTATTCAAAAAACGCAACAAAGTTGCATTTAAAACGCCTATCTTTGCACTATGAACGGAGTTGACGAGATACTGCAAAAGCACAACCTGAAAAATACGCGTCTGCGTAAGGCTGTGTTGTCCCTGCTGGTGCGCTCGGAAAAAGGGCTATCGCACCAGGATCTTTCCAAAGCCCTGGATGTGGAGTTCGACCGGGTAACGTTATTCCGGACCCTGCATTCCTTTGAAGAAACGGGCATCCTGCACAAGATCATAGATCCCAACGGTACGGCCAAATACGCTTACTCCCAGCCGGGCACCGCCGGCCGGCAGCATTGCCATGCTCATTTCATCTGCCTGAAGTGCGAGGAGGTGTTCTGCCTGGAAGAAGACTTCCCCCTGAAGGAAGTAAAGGTACCGGCAGGCTTCCGAAAGCAGACCATCGATGTGCAGGTAAAGGGATTCTGCAGCCGCTGCGGGAAAAATGCTCCGGCTTGCTGATATTTGCATGCTGATATCAAAACACAAACAAAAACCTGAATCCTATGGCAATGATGAGTGTGGGCGATGCGCTCAGCAGCTTTCTGAAAAGCGCCCGCTGGCAAACCAAGATCCATGAGATCCGTATCCAGAACGAATGGAGCAAGATCATGGGAGCTACTATAGCCCGTTATACACGCGAGGTAAAGCTGAAAGAAGGCGTATTGATCATTACTACCGACGTAGCGCCCCTGAAGCAGGAGCTCCAGTACGGGAAGCCGCAGATCATCAGCAATGTAAACGAGTATTTCAATGAAGCAGTAGTAAAGGAAGTGGTTATCAAGTAAGCTTTCTCCGCTTTCGTAAAGGTATATTATACAAATAGGGCTGCACAGGCAGCCCTATTTGTATATGCGGGAAACGGATTATCAGGCTTTGCCTTCCGCAAAATATTTATGGAAGAAAGGAATGGTTTCAATACCCTTGAAGTAGTTGAACACATCGTACTTTTCATTAGGCGAGTGGATGTTATCATTATCCAGCCCGAAGCCCATCAGCACCGTCTTTAAGCCCAGAATGCGCTCAAACAGCGCCACAATGGGAATACTGCCGCCACCGCGGGTCGGTATCGGGTCCTTGCCGAAAGTGGCTTTAATGGCTTTGGCTGCCGCCTGGTAAGCCGGCGAGTCCGTGGGTGTTACCACCGGCTCGCCTCCGTGGTGCGGCGTTACCTTTACCGTTACGCCGGGAGGCGCTATACGCTTGAAATGATCGCTGAAAAGATGGCTGATCTCCGTACTGCTCTGGTTGGGGACCAGGCGCATGGAGATCTTGGCATAGGCTTTGGATGGCAGCACGGTCTTGGCGCCTTCGCCGGTATAGCCGCCCCATATCCCGTTCACGTCGAGCGTGGGCCGGGTGCCGGTGCGTTCCAGCGTGGTATAGCCCAGCTCTCCCCATACTTCGTCTATTTCCAGCTCCTTTTTATATTCTTCCAGGTCGAAGGGGGCCTTATTCAGCTCATCCCGTTCTTCGGGCTTCAGGTCGAGCACCTTGTCGTAGAAGCCGGGAATGGTGATATGATTGTGCTCGTCGTGCAGCGAGGCGATCATTTTGCACAGCTGGTTGATGGGGTTAGCCACGGCCCCGCCATACACGCCGCTGTGCAGGTCGCGGTTGGGCCCCGTTACTTCCACTTCCATATATGCCAGCCCGCGCAGGCCGCTTTCGATAGAAGGATGCTCCATGCTGATCATGGAAGTGTCCGATACCAGCACGACATCCGCCTTCAGCTTGTCTGCGTTGGCTTCGAGGAATTTGCCCAGGTTGCTGGAGCCCACTTCTTCTTCTCCTTCGATCATCACCTTTACGTTGCAGGCCAGGGTATTGGTCTTGGCCATTACCTCCAGCGCCTTGATATGCATAAACATCTGCCCTTTGTCGTCGCAGGCGCCGCGTGCATAAATGCGCCCGTCCCTGATCACCGGTTCAAAAGGGCCGCTGTCCCAAAGCTCGAGCGGGTCGGCCGGCTGTACGTCGTAGTGGCCATACACAAGTACGGTGGGGAGCTTGGGGTCCACGATCTTTTCGCCATAGACAATAGGATGCCCAGCTGTGGGGCATACCTCGGCCAGGTCGCATCCGGCCGAGCGCAGGTGCTCTTTAACAGCCTCGGCGCAGCGGGCTACATCGTCTTTATATTTGCTGTCGGCGCTTACGGAAGGGATACGCAGCAGCGCCAGCAACTCTTCCAGGAAGCGATCTTTGTTCGCTTCAAGATAATCTTTCCAGACTTGCATGTGTTTTGCTTTTTAGAGGCTCAAAAGTAAGCGAAATGATTGAATTCGTGCAGGTATGCCCTTCTCTTTCTTCCCCGTTACAGGTCTGGACGGAAAACCATAATATTGCGCTTCAGCTATCCTTTACCAATGCGCACGATCCTCTGCCTGCTGGCTTCCAACTGCTTCATGACCTTTGCCTGGTACGGCCATTTAAAAAAAGACACTTCAGGTATGCCCCTGCTGAAGCTCATCCTGCTCAGCTGGGGGATCGCATTTTTCGAATATGTGTTTATGGTGCCGGCCAATAACCGTTTTGGCAAGCTGGAAGGGTTCAGCCCGTTCCAGCTCAAGACAATCCAGGAAGTGATCTCACTGACCGTATTCTTCGTATTTGCGCTGGTCTTCCTTAAAGAAGAGTTCCGGTGGAACTATATCGTGGCTTTCGTTTTCATTATAGCGGCCGTTTACTTTATGTTCCTGCCTGCCCCGAAATGACGTAAATGAGAAACCGGACCCACAGGGATCCGGTTTCCGATGCTGGCTACATGCAGGAGCTCCCGGCTACCCAGCACCAGGTTTGCCTCCTGGTTATGCAGTCTGCAGTCTGGAGCACAGGGCAGATCGCGGTGCGCACACAAATGTTATTGACCGAAACCGCGCAAATTTCGGTTGCCGATGCTCCGCCGGCAATGGCCATTTGCTGATCGTTGTCCAAGCTGGTTACTGTTTCCTTGGAAAGTACCAGCTTCTTGCTGAGGGCGATTTTTGTCTTTTTCATATGACAATTGGGGTTTGGTTGAACAGCAAAACTACCGGCTTTTGCCATCGGCTGCCTGCAATGCTTCTTAAAATACGTCTTTTCCGGGAGGATTTTCGGGGTTTTCACGTAAGGCTGCCACGCTAAAGGAAAACCTGCGGGCGTTCCCCCGCAAAGGGGGATTTTGAACAGGATATGGATAAATAATCTTCCCGAAATTATGAAAAGGGAGCCGCAGCTTTTATTTTTGACGTATCTAATTAAAAAACAACGTTCACTTTTCTATGAAGCTATTACGCTCACTGGTTATTGCAGCTGCCCTTACGGCAGGTATGGCCCGGGGTGCCTTTGCCCAGGAATGGAAGCAGGCCACATCCGGAGGTTATACCTATAAGTACGTAACCAACGACCCCACCCAATCCCGTTTTTACACACTGAAGAACGGGCTTACCGTAATCCTGAGCCCTTCCAAAAAGGAGCCCAGGGTTCAAACCTATATTGCCGTAAAAGCCGGCAGCAAAACCGATCCTGCTACCCATACCGGCCTGGCGCACTACCTGGAGCACCTCCTCTTTAAAGGTACCGACCGTTATGGCTCCCTGGACTGGAGCAAGGAAAAGCCGCTGCTGGACCAGATAGACGGGCTGTATGAGCAATACAACAAAACTACCGATGCAGAAAAACGCAAGGAGATCTACAAACAGATCGATCAGGTATCGGGACAGGCTGCCCGGTATGCCATTGCCAACGAGTACGACAAGATGATGGGCGCAATGGGCGCCAAAGGCACTAATGCCTTTACTTCCTTCGAGCAGACCGTATACACGGAGGATATACCGAGCAATGCCATCAACAAATACCTGGCGGTTCAGGCAGAACGTTTCCGCGCGCCGGTGTTCCGTATCTTCCATACCGAGCTGGAAGCCGTATACGAAGAAAAGAACCGCGGGCTGGACAACGACGGGCGTAAGCAGTTCGAGTCGATGTTTGCCGCCCTTTTCCCCAACAACAACTACGGGAAACAAACCACTATCGGTACCGTAGAGCACCTGAAAAATCCTTCCCTGCTGGAGATCCGGAAATACTTCAATACTTACTATGTACCCAACAACATAGGGATCATTATGTCCGGCGACTTCAATCCTGATGAGGTGATCAAACAGATCGACCAGGACTTTGCCTACATGCAGCCCAAAGCGATCCCGCCATACAGGTTCGATCCCGAGCAGCCCATCAGCAGCCCGGTGATCCGCGAGGTTACGGGCCCTACCCCCGAAAACATCATGCTGGGCTTCCGCTTTCCCGGCGCCGCCACCAAAGACGCCCAGATGCTGGAGCTGGTAGGCAATATCCTGACCAACGGCTCAGCCGGCCTCATTGACCTTAACCTGGTTAAAAAGCAAAAGCTGCTGGGAGCCCAGGCCTTCCCTTATGTACTGAAAGACTACAGCGTGCTGCTGCTGCAGGGCAACCCTATCGAGGGCCAGTCGCTGGACGACGTAAAGGGCCTGCTGCTTGCCGAGCTGGACAACCTCAAAAAAGGAAATTTCCCCGACGACCTGATCCCCGCTATTATCAATAACGAAAGGAAAAGGATCATCGAAGAGAACGAGAACTATTCCAGCCGCGCCAGCAACCTGATGAGCAACTTCACCGACGAAACCGACTGGAAAGACAAGGTAGCATATGTAAACGAGCTGAGCAAGATCACCAAGGCGGATATCGTGGCTTTTGCCAATAAGTACCTCGGCAATAACTATGTAGCGGTATACAAACGCCAGGGAGAAGACAAGAGCATTGTGAAAGTGGAAAAGCCCCCCATTACGCCGGTAGAAGTAAACCGGGAAGCGCAATCCGGCTTCCTGAAGAAGGTAAACGCGATGCCCGAGAACAAAATAGCTCCCGTATGGCTGGATTATAAAAAAGATATCCAGCGGGCCCAGTCAGGCCCTTACGAGGTGCTCAGCGTGCAGAACAAGGACAACGCCCTTTTCCGCCTCTATTATCAGTACGAAACCGGAAGCTGGTCCAATAAACTGCTGCCGATTGCAACCGATTACCTCGAATACCTCGGTACCAGGAACAAAACGGCCGAAGACATCAGCACAGACTTTTATAAGATCGCCTCTTCGTTCCGCATCAGCACTTCCGGCGAGAACACTACCATCAGCATCGACGGTCTTCAGGACAATTTCGATAAGGCGGTTACCCTTTTTGAAGACCTCCTGCGCAACTGCCAGCCCGACCAGGCTGCACTGGACGCGTATAAACTTCGCCTGAAGAAAGCCCGTCTGAATAAAAAGCAGAATAAAGGCGCGATCATGTCCGCTTTGCGCAACTATGCGATGTACGGCCCTCAGAATCCCTACAACAATGAGCTGACCGATGCAGAGCTGGATGCGCTTAAAGCCGAAGACCTGGTAGCCCTGCTGCACGACCTTGCCGATTACAAGCACCGCATACTGTACTACGGCCCGCAAACGGCAACCGCCATTGCTGCCCAGCTCAGGCAGGTGCACCCTGCCCCGGCAGCCCTGAAGCCCCTGCCCGCGGCTAAAAAGTTCGTTCAGCTCCGGCAGGACCAGAACCAGGTACTGTTTGCGCATTATGATATGGTGCAGGCCGAGGTGTTCTGGGTACGTAATGCCGACCAGTACAATGCAGCGCAGCAGCCCGCCATTTCCCTGTTCAACGAATACTTTGGCGGCGGTATGGGCTCCATCGTATTCCAGACCATCCGCGAGTCCAAGGCGCTGGCCTACTCTACTTATGCCGCGTTCAGCACGCCTTCCCGCAAAGAGTATCACAACAGCATCATGGCCTATGTAGGTACCCAGGCCGATAAGTTCAATGAGGCGGTAGCCGGTATGAACGAGCTGCTGACTGTATTGCCCGAATCTGTTAAAGCGCTGGAAAATGCCAAAGAAGGCCTGCGCAAGTCGCTGGCTACCGAACGCATTACCCAGGATGGCATCCTGTTCAGCTACCTGAATGCAGAACGCATGGGGCGCGATTACGATATCCGTAAGAACACTTATGAAGCTGCGCCCAAATTCACCTTTGCAGACCTGAAAACTTTCCACGGGAAAGAGCTGAGCCAGAAACCTTACACATATTGTATCGTGGCCGGCCAGGACAAGGTAAAGGAAGAGGATATGAAGAAGCTCGGCAGCTTCAGGAAGCTGAGCCTCGAAGAGCTGTTCGGCTACTGATTCCCGATCAGCCGTAAAGAGCCGGTGCCCCTGTGGTGCCCGGCTCTTTTTTTAGGAGCGTATGGTAAAGCGCTTGAAGTTATTTAGCTTTGACCCGTTTCTATCGCAGTTCAAATATATGTTTACAGTTTCCTTATCCGGTGTACGGTTCAATGCTCCCGTCGGGCTGTATCCCCAGGAAGATTTCCTGCACAATGAACTGGAGCTTCATATTGCCGTAAGCAGCGAAGCCCGTATCGGGGAGCTGCCCATGATCGACTATACGGTTTTGCATCGTATTGCACAGGAATCCGTGCAGGAGCCGGCCGCATTGCTCGAAACCGTGCTGCAGCGTATCGTGGAGCGCATCAGCGCATCATACCCGGGCGCCCGTGTCAAAGTGGCTGTCCGCAAGCTGCACCCTCCCATGTCCGGCATCGTGGACTACTCGGAGGTAGCCTGGGAATCCTGAAACTGCCTTTCACAGAAAATTTAAGCTGCTGCTTTCCGTTATCAGCCTAATAATCGTTAACATTGCGTATCATAAACCTGCATTGCAATAATGGAAGAATATAATTCCGGTACAAGCGGCAATATGTCTGCGGCAGAGCGCATTCCTCTGCTGATCCGGCACATGGAAAGCGTGATCCGGGGCAAGCGGCCGCAGATCGAAATGGTAGTCACCTGCCTGCTGGCCAAAGGGCATGTGCTGATGGAAGATAATCCCGGCACGGGAAAGACGGTGCTGGCCCGTACATTGGCCCATTCCGTAAGCGGCCAGGGAGCCGACGGCAACGTGATCTTCAAAAGGATCCAGTTTACCCCCGACCTGCTGCCGATGGATCTTATCGGCTCGCATCTTTTCGACGAAAAGAACGCGGATTTTGTATTCAAGAAAGGTCCCCTGTTCTGCAACATACTGCTCGCCGACGAGATCAACCGCGCTTCGCCCAAAGTGCAGAGCGCCCTGCTGGAATGTATGGCCGAAGGCCAGATCACGGTAGGCGATACTACCACCAGGCTCGAGGACCTCTTCTTTGCCATTGCCACCCAGAACCCGATCGAGATGGAGGGCACCTACCCGCTGCCTGCAGCACAGCTGGACCGGTTCTTTATGAAGATATATTTCGGGTACGTGGACGCGGCCACCGAAATGGAGATATACCGTAACTATACCGGCATCCAGAACAACCTGGAGCACCTGACCCAGGTATTGAGCATGGAAGACCTGCTGCTGCTGCAAAAAGAGGCTGAGCAGGTATTTGTGCACGATGAGCTCATCCGTGCCGTCGCCAACATCGTGCGCGGCACCCGCGAGCATCCCGAAATTACCCTGGGCGCCAGCACCCGTGCCGGGATCGCCTTTATGCGCTGCCTGCGCGCATTTGCCCTGGTAAAAGGCCGCAGCTTCGTGATCGAAGACGATGTGCAGGCTATTGCCCGGTCTGTGCTGGATCACCGGCTGATCTACCGCAACCGGGAGGCAAGGCTCAAAGCCTTCGACCAGATATTGCACAAAGAAATGGAGCGGCTCGGTAAGCTGAAGCTGCAGGGATAAAGTAAGTGTTTCAAATTGTATACCATTAACCTAAACCACAATATGAAAAAGTACCACCTCCTGCTCCCTTTGGCAGGCCTGCTTGCGCTGGCCTCCTGCGATTTCGACAGCGTGAAAGGCGACGGCCATGTAGTCAGCAAAAGTTTTGGCCTTTCCGGCTTTTCCGGTGTGGAAACAGACGGCATCGTGAAAGTGTACCTGCAACAGGCTCCCCGGTACAGTGTCAAAGTCGATGCCGAACAGAACATCCTTGCCCAGATGGACCTGCATCTGGAAGGCCAGAAGCTCGATATCGACTTCAAGGATAAGGTGAGCATAAGCCCTACCAGGGACATTAAAGTATATCTTACGGCGCCGGAATTCCGCAGTCTGGAAGGATCGGGAGCCTGCAGCTTCTTCAGCGAGGGAGCCTTAAAAAGCGACGGACTGAAGATTGAGCTGAGCGGGGCCAGCAACGCCGACCTGGAAGTAGCAGTGCAGGCGCTGAAGGTCGAAGCCAGCGGCGCCAGCGAGCTCAAACTGAAAGGCAGTACCACGCACCTGTCCATCGACGGTTCGGGCAGCGTCCATGCCAGCTGCTTCGGTCTGGCAGCAGAACATACCAAAGTGGATATTTCGGGCGCGGGCAGCGCCGAGGTCAATGCAGGCAGCACCCTGGAAGCCGATATCAACGGCGCGGGCAGCGTACGTTATAAAGGCAGTCCTGCTACCATCAAGAAAGAAATTTCGGGTGCGGGCAGTGTGAGCAAAGCGGACTAACGGCAGGCACAGGCATACTCTCACGGGCCATAGCAAGCGCTATGGCCCGTGTTGCTTTTATGCCAAGCTGCCGTCAGGACAGGGACTGGTGCTTCGCCTCGTGATAGGTTCGCCGGTTTTCTTCCACCAGGCGCAGCAGTTTCTGCCGTACGTCCTCGCTGAGCGCTTCCGCTTCATTTTCCAATATCTCCTTCAGCTCATCCAGCTCGCTCTCTCCCTTGCCAAAAAGATTGTTCAGCCTGTGCTTCCAGGCTTCCGCGGTTTCTTTTACCCTTTGCCTGGTCTTTTCGCCTTTTTCCGGCGCCAGCAGCAAACCCAGAATAAAGCCGGAAGCAAGACCGGCCGTAAATTTTGAGAATCTCATGCTTTTGCTGTTTTATATTGAAATTGTATGCGCCCGTCGCAGGAATCCGTACCGGATTATTTCCTAATTTAGGGTGGCATTGAACTATTAAACAGAGCCGGGGCCGGAAATGTTTTGCCCGAAGACATTTTTTTTGATATTCCGGGAAAAACTACCTTTGCCCACAACCTAAATGATAAATATATGGAACATATCACAGTAGAGCAACTCAAAGCGCGTATTGATGCAGGCGAACCGCTGCACGTAATAGACGTAAGGGAAGCAGACGAATACGCAGAAGCCAATATCGGCGCGCACCTGATCCCCCTCAGCCGCCTGCGCCAGATGGATACTGCCGGCATCGACGACTGGAAAGACCAGGAAGTGATCGTGCATTGCCGCAGCGGCAAGCGCAGCATGGAAGCCTGCATGCTGCTGGAAACAATGGGATTTGGAAAAACGGTAAACGTAACCGGCGGCATCATGGACTGGCAGGCCAAGTTCGGGGATGCCAGGATCGGCTGAACAGCACGCGATAACAAATAAGGCTGTTTGGTTGTTACAGGTAAGTAATATGCATGAATTAGAGCCATATCACAACTGGAGGCATTTATATGCCGCCGAAGAGGATGAGCTTTCGCCTCTTTACGGGAAGGAGCATAGTGAATTCGAGTTTTCCAATACGGTCTACAACTACTATATCCACCCCCAATGGGATGAGTTCGGTTCCCGTACGCTCTACCTGAAGATCCTTTTTGCAGATTATGACCAGAACTACGCCATCATCGAGTTTATCGGCGAATGGAACGATGCCGTGGAAAACGACATCATGCAGCTCAAACGGTCCATTATTGACCCGATGATCGCCAGGGGGATCTATAAGTTTATCCTGATCACGGAAAATGTGCTTAACTTCCACAGCAGCGATGAAAGCTATTACGAGGAATGGAGCGAAGACATTACCGAAGAAGGAGGCTGGATCGTTTTTCTCAATATGCCCGAACACTCGCACGAGGAAATGAGGCAGGCCTACATAGGCCGGTACAGCTTTATGATGGATTATCCCGCCTGGCGTATCCACCAGCCCCAGCACCTGTACCAGATGATCGACAACAAACTGTTGCGCCTGCTGGATTAGGCCGCTCCGATTTCAAAAATGAAAGAATGAAAGTTGATTTGTTCATACCCTGTTTCGTGGACCAGTTCTTCCCTGAAACAGGCTTTAATATGGTAAAAATACTGGAGAAGTTCAACTGCGAGGTGGAATACAATGCGCAGCAGACCTGTTGCGGCCAGCCGGCTTTTAACAGCGGCTACTGGGACGAAGCCCGCGCCATAGGCAGGAAATTCCTGAAGGACTTCTCGGCCACCGACCACTACATCATCGCGCCCAGCGGCTCCTGTACCGGCTACGTACGGAATTACTACCAGAAGCTTTTCGACAATTCGGCCGAACATAACGATGTCAGAAAAGTAAAGACACACCTCTTTGAATTTACCGAATTCCTTGTCAATGTGCTGCACGTAACCGACATCGGCGCCAGCCTGCACGCCCGCGCCACCTACCACGACGGCTGTGGCACCCTCCGGGAATGCGGCGTCAAGGCACAGCCCCGGCAGCTGCTGGAGCATGTAAAGGGCCTTGAGCTGACGGAAATGAAAGAATGCGAAACCTGCTGCGGCTTCGGAGGCACCTTTGCGGTAAAATACGAGCCTATTTCCACCGGTATGGCCTACACGAAAGTCAAAAGCGCCATAGAGAGCGGAGCCGAGTGCATCATCTCCACCGATCTTTCCTGTCTGATGCATATCGATGCTTATATCCGAAAGCAGGGGCTCGACATGAAGACCATGCATATAGCCGATGTGCTGGCCAGCGGCTGGTAAACGGCTCCCGCCTCCCCTGCCATGCAGAATGGGGCCCGGCCGGCATAGCTGCCCTTTTGTCCTTTGCAGGCGTTTTACAATCCCGATTCGTCGTATCTTTGCGCCCGAATTATGACCATCGAACAACTCAAAGATCTGCGCGAAAGAGTCGCCAATCTGCATAAATACCTGAAAATCGAAGACCGTAAAGCCAAGTACGAAAGCGACCGGCAGCTGACCTTGTCGCCCGGTTTCTGGGACGACAACGCACGCGCCACAGCCGTGGTAAAAGAGCAGAATGCCAATAAGCTGTGGATCGACCTGTACGAGCAGGTACAAGGCGCCGTTGACGACTTTGCCACCCTGTTCGACTTCTGGAAAGAAGGAGAAGCCACCGAAGAAGAAGTAAAGGAAGCCTACGAAAAGGCGGTCAAGGACATGGATGAGGCGGAATTCAAATCCACCCTGAACCAGCCCGAAGACGAAATGCCGGCGGTGATGGTGATCAACTCCGGGGCAGGCGGCACCGAAAGCCAGGACTGGGCCGAAATGCTGGCCCGCATGTACCGCATGTACGGCCAGAAGCAGGGCTGGAACGTAACCGAGCTGGACTGGCAGAACGGCGATGGCGCCGGGATCAAGACCTGCACCTTCCAGTTCGACGGTGATTTTGCGTACGGCCTCCTCAAGGCAGAAAGCGGCGTGCACCGCCTCGTACGTATCTCTCCCTTCGACAGCAACGCGCGCAGGCATACTTCTTTCGCTTCCGTATTTGTTTACCCGCTCGTCGATGATTCTATCAACATCGAGATCAGAGATGCCGATGTAAAAATGGAAACCTCCCGCTCGGGCGGCGCCGGCGGGCAAAACGTGAACAAGGTGGAAACCAAGGTAATGCTGACCCACATCCCTACCGGGATCGTGGTGGTATGCCAGACCGAGCGCAGCCAGCTGGGCAACAGGGAGAAAGCCATGCAGATGCTGAAAAGCCGCCTGTACGAAGAAGAGCTGCGGAAGAGGGAGGAGATCAAAAATGCTACCAATGCCACCAAAAAGAAGATCGAATGGGGATCCCAGATCCGCTCTTATGTGTTTCATCCCTATAAAATGATCAAGGACCACCGGACCGACTACGAAGTAGGCAACGTGCAGCCGGTGATGGACGGCGAGATCGACGATTTCATCAAGGCATACCTCATGATGCAGGGCGAAGAATAAAAGAAAAATGCCTCATTGCAGCATAAGGACATTCTTTCAGGGAATGTCCTTGCTTTTTATCCGGCGCAGCCGAACAAAACCAGCAGGATAATCGTAATTTGAGCACAAACGCACCGGCCGTATGAATTATACCCTTACCGACGATATAAAGCAGCTGCTCATCGCGCTGATCGTGGGCGCATTAGTGGGAGCGGAAAGAGAATACCGCTCCAAATCGGCCGGCTTCCGGACCATGATCCTGGTATGCCTGGGATCCTGCCTGTTTACCATACTTTCCGTCCGCATCGGGGCCCCGGCCAGCGCCGACCGGATCGCAGCCAATATTATTACCGGCATCGGCTTTCTCGGCGCGGGGGTGATCTTTAAAGGCGAGAACCGCGTGGAGGGTATCACCACTGCTACCGCTATATGGATGGTGGCGGCGCTGGGCATGGCCATCGGATCGGGGCATTACCAGGCTACCATTGTCGGTACCGTAGCCGTGCTGATAGTCCTTATGCTGCTGATACCGGTACAGGCCGTCATCGAAAAGTTCAACAGCCGCCGGCATTACCGGATCGTATGCCCCTACCGCCACGAAACGCTGCAGAAATACGAGCTCCTGTTCCGCAAGTTCAGGCTGCATGCCAGCCGCGGCCAGCAAAGCCGGGTCGGCGATACGATCACCGGCAACTGGGATGTAACGGGACCGGAAAAAAACCATGAAAAAATGATCCGGCACCTGCTCGACGATCCAGACATTACCGAATTTGAATTTTAACGCTATGCAGACGGCCGGTATAGCCATACTGAAAAAGGAGCTGGAGCAATGCCCGCCCCAGACGCTGCGTGCCCTGTGCCTGCAGCTTGCAAAATACAAGGTGGAGAATAAAGAGCTGCTTCATTACCTGCTTTTCGAAGCGGGCGACGAAGAAAGCTATATCCGCCAGGTCAGGGAAGAAACGGAAGAAGCGTTCAGGGAAATGAACAAAGGCAACCTGCATTGGGTAAAGAAAAGCCTGCGCAAGGCGCTCCGCCAGGTTAATAAGTATATTAAGTTCTCGGGCGACAAACAAACCGAAACTGTAATATTACTGCATTTCTGCACCCAGATGCGCGATTCCGGCATACCGTTCCAAAAGAGCCAGGTGCTGCTCAACCTGTATCTCAGGCAGATAGCACGCATCGAGAAGAGCATTTTCCGGTTGCATGAGGACCTGCAGTACGATTACCGGCCGGAGCTGGAGCGGCTCAAGACGTTATAACCGTACAACTGCTTTACACGGGCAACCTGGCCGGCAGGCGAAGATATTGGTATACTTACGCATGGATATTTCAGGATACCGGATCCAGCTGGCGCAGGTCGGCAATGATACCGGCCAGCGCTTCCGCTTTTATCAAAGCCAGTGGCGTGTCCAGGTATGCAAACAGCTGCGCCAGGAATTCCATGTAGCCGGTCACAGAACGTATTTTTTTCAGCGAGCCTTCCACGCGCCAGGTAGCTTTATACACCGCTGAAATACTCTTGCTGTATTGCGCCACTTCCTGTCCGTTGCTGCTGCGTACCAGCAGCAGCAAATATTGCATACCCAGCGCCGTTTTATTCCAGAAACCGGGCCGCTGCGTTTCCATTTCCAGCACATCGGCGGCCGTGGCCTGCAGGAGCTCATTCAGGTCGGCAGGCACGGTCAGCAGGCCATCTTTATTATAATGCTTCTTTTCCCCGGCAGGGAGCAGCTCATTGAGGATGCTGGCCAGCTGCAGCCAGTTGCACAAGGGATAGTAGTATATTTTCCCTTTGTGCCTGCGAAACTGCTCATAACTTTTTTGGTACAGCCTTGCAGATTCGGCCAGGTTAGCCAGTGCCAGCCCGCCTGCTGCGTGCCCCGGCTGCAGCTGCCGCAACAGGTCGACCTGCGCCTTTGCCTTGTAAGCCCCACCCAGCATGCTCAGCCGCTCGGAGGTGGGCGCCGCGCCGAGGCGCTCCAGCATGTGGATCACATCGTCAATAACTTTTTCCGCATCCTGCAGCAGCACATCCGGGTTGCCTGCGCCGGACTGCAGGGCTTCCGTGAGTTCGCTCACGGTATGCTTTACCTTGATATGGCCATACTGCTCCACAGACCGGAAAGAATACAACGCTTTTTCGAGCGGGAAGAGCTTTTCATACCATAAGACCGCTTTACCGGTTTCGCCCATTTCCTGGTAAGCCTCGGCGATCAGCGAGATGAGGCACGCTTCTTCCTGCCATTCGGGGTTGGCTTCGATGCCTTTGATGATGGCCTCCAACTCCCTGTTCCATTTCTTTGCCTGGCCTTCCCCGTTTTTACTTGTGGCCGATTCCAGCTTGCTGATAAAGGTTTCCAGGCGGTTGCTTGCTTCGGTGAGGTCAAAAAAGCGCTCTTCCCTGATATTCCCGTGGCCGGAGCTGCTGCGCAGGGTATAAAAAGGGTCGCCGTAGCATTGATATGCACCCCAGGTATTGACTGCCGGGAAGCTGTCATAGGTGATCTTACGCGCAAAGCGCACCGCCTCCCCATAAGGGCGGCCGTCGAGCATAAACCGGTAAAATGTTTCTGAAAAGCACCTGGCTGCCGCATCATCCACTTCCCATCCTGCCACGATCACGGCCCTGGCGCCCATTTCGATCAGTTGGGTGCCCACTCCCGCAGCCACTTCGTATTTCCGCTGCAGCCGCTCTTCGTCTTCCTTGTCGATAACTCCCAGCGAACAGCAGTTAACGAAAATAAGCTCGGGCACATAGCGCATCTTCCGGAAATCGTCAGGCGTAAGGATAAGGCGCTCGCCGGCCACCACGCCGGTAAGCCCGGTTTCTTTGTCGCGAAGCACGCCGTGGGCTGCTATATGAACGATCTTGTAGCTTTTGCTGTACATGCTGATGATGGCTTCGGTGCTGAGCACGTTGATGAAAGGCTGTACCTCGAACCCGTTGCCCTGCAGCACTTCCGCCACTTTGCCTGCTTCTGCGGCTGCTCCCGGCAGGTCGGGATAATACCCGTTCAGTACCGGGTTGCCGATTACCAGTGCGCTGTCGGCCTTGGCCAGCTCGCTGTGCCTCCTGTAATCGCCGGTACTAAGCTGCCGGATAAAGCCCGACCTGGTGACCAGCGGGTCGCGGGTACCGCTGTAGGCGTCCCGCAGCATTTCCCAGGGATACTTCGCGGTTTCCTTATCTACGATGAACACGATATTGCGCAGGTCGGACCCGTAGCCTTTGAAAGCCTCGGGGATCATCATTTCATACAATGCTTCGCAGAGGCCGGGCGTATTGGCGCTGTACCGTGCCGCATTCCTGACGAGCTGATCCACGATGGCCATATTCGCGGTCAGCAGCTCTTCCTCGTTTCGGGCCTTATCGGTAATGGAGCTGAAGCGGATCAGCCTGGTTCTCCCATTGTCTTTGGTAATGCCTTCGGGCTCGTACACTTTAAGCCTGTGCCACCAGTCGGTCTGGGTTTCGTCCGGTATCCGGTTCTGGCTCCCGGACACGCGCTTGATGGTGCCGGGACGGAAGGCAAATCCTGAAAAGAGCTCGCTGTTATCGAGCAGGCTGCCGATAATACGGGCCGCCTGCACCGCTTTGTGCAGGTACAGCTCTATGATCTCGATATGCGTGATAGGCATATACTCATTGTGGCTGCCGCCGGCAAAGAAACCGTTGGCATCCTTTACCGCCATCATAATGGCCCGGACGCAGCTGTAAATAGTCAGCCCGCCGAATCCGGAGCCGATCAGCAGTGTGGAGATCCCCAGCGACCGGGATGGAAGGCGATGAGCCCGGGCCCGTTCGGCAGACCGGGTAATATAAGCCAGGAAGGCCTGTTTCAGGGTAAGATACAGGGTGTTTTCCGTAAGCTCGCCGAAGTCGCCGAGCCCTACCACGATACCGCCGGGCGGCATGGCATCCTTCCTGAGCACGATCGCGTGCGTACCGATCCTGCCCGGATAGTTTCCGGCTTCATAACGAATGGTAAAATAGTTGTCCAGCTTCTGGTTGAGCACCTGCTCGGCCTGTATGATGGCATCGCCCCGGAAATGGCCGGCAACCAGCGGGTACAGGGCATGCCCCATATCGCCATGGGTGATGGAAATACTGATCTCCGGCGCTGCGGGCCGTTCTTCGGTCACAGTCATGCCCATGATGTGCCTGGACATATCGGCTTCATTGGTAAAGACCACCGGATCGGCCTGCGGCATCAGCTCCACCCTGCCGTCGTCGCCCCTGGTTACAGGCGGCACTTTCGAAAGCAGCTGGGTGGTGCCTTTCTCCAGCAGCTCCCGGTAGCCTGCAAAAGCTTTATTGTAGCTGGCCATATCGCCATGCACCGCATCTATATAGTAGGTGGCGCTGCGCAGTTCTTCCGGTATGCTGTCCCAGGTTACGCTGCCGTCGCCGCGGGCAGTGCCGTAGAAATCGACCCGCTTATTCGCCTTGTCTACCTCTATTTTAACGGCAGTAAGGTCATTTTTCCCCGCTACATATTTCACAATGTCGGGGTCCCACCGGAAGTTGCTGAACTGCGGCCGGAGCATATCGGCAAACGTAGCCAGATCGCCGCTGGCAGGCACCGGGTATTCCGATTCCGCCGCTTCCCATATTTCCTTCCAGGTTGCTTCAAGGGTAAAATCCCGTTCGCCGAAAGCAGGCAGCAGGTTCAGCAGGCCGGGATATTGCACAAACTGCTGCAGCAGCGTTTTCCTGGAATGGGCAATATCCAGCAGGGACACAAGGTTGATGTTCCTGCCGATTCCCAGGAGAATGCGCGGTATGTCGTAAGAACCTTTGTTGGGCGTACCGAGCATCAGCACCCTGAAGCCGCTGCGGGCCCTGAGGCTGTTCCAGGTATCGGCATAACGGATTGCGAAGGCCCTCAGTACCAGCCCGCCCATAGAATGGACCATGAACGAGATGGTTTTGCCGGTCTGCGAAAGAGAGCGGGTTACCGACTCGTTCAGCTTATCGGCAGCATCAAATACCGATTTGCGCCAGTCATAGGCAAATGGAATTACATAATGTGTATTGCCGAAGTACTGCACAAACTCGCCGTAAGCGCTGGCATTAATGCCAGAGGCAGAAACCGTGGGCGAACTGATCTTCAGCCGCCGAAGCCCGCCTGTAGCCATCCTGAGGTAATTGAGCCAGATGCGGTCGTCCCCGTCCTGGAGATGGCTGCCCATAATGCCCGGCAGCACATACAGGACAGGCTGATCGGCAATACCTTTACCGCTGCGGGTTACCGGTCCTTCGATCACGGGTACCGGCCGGCCGTCGGCTGCCGCATCAAGCAGGCTGCCTTCCCTGCTCCGCGCCTCCCTGCCGCCGGCAAGCGCTTCATATATAATATTCCGGGAAGAGGTATTGACGAAATAATTGAAATGATTCACATTGGGCCGCCTTTCGTCAAAGACCGCCACTGCACCGCTGCGCACGGTACCTCTTTTCATGGAAGCCGTGTTGACCACCAGGTCGTTATCCTCCTTGTAAAATGCATCGACCAGGAACATTTTGAGCCTGCTCACAAACCCTTCTCCCTGCGCGTCGCCTGCAATTACCGTCAGCTGGGAATCGATCCGGGTTTCTTTAAAGTTCAGCACTTTGATAAAGGCCGATCCGGGCCTCATACACTCTATGCCCGGCAGGGATGCGGGATCGTTCTTTTCATTGACCACAGCCATAACCAGCGCCTGGAGCCCTTCGGCAACGGTGCTGACCACCTCACCGGGAAAGTTGCTGAAAATATTGAACAGGACGTTCAGGAACATGTCCATGCGGTCCGATACCAGCGTGGTGCCCGCAGCCGGGCAGGCCACCCGCACAAAGCGCTCTACCGTTACCTTTTTCTGGGCCAGCAGCGCATGCAGCTCCTCGATCTCTGCCAGCAATGCTGCGGCATCTTCATTCTGCTTCAGCAGCTCGGTTTCCTGGGGGCTGAACGCGCTCCGCTCGCCCGCCTTCCCGATCCGCGCCAGCACTTCGCCTACCAGCCCCCCGCGGGAATGGCTGACGAGGTCGAGGGTAATGGTATCCGGCAGCTGCTTTACCAGGTCGATCACGTTGCGGACGGGGCTCTGGGTAAAAGTGCGGTGGTCGTAGGCTATTACATTGCCGCCGTATTTTTTATAAAGCGCATCGTATACTTTGCCGTTCTGTTCTTTTTTCAGGGCGGCAAAGGACCCGGCTGTGCCGGACCCTGTTCCGTGCAGGAACAAAAGATACTTGGCCCTGGCATCTGCCGCCGGTTCTTCCCACTTTACGAGGTTAAACCCTGCATCGCACTTGTAAAGTATATTGCCGTTCTGTGCTTCAATACGGCCCGCGATGGCCTGAGCCAGATTTTTACCGGCCTTTCTGACGATACTGATGCCCAGCAGCTTCAGCATGCCCGACAGGAACCCGCGGGAAGGGCTCCCGTCCTGCCATACCAGCGGTATTTCGGGCCTGCGTCCCGGAACAGCGCCGCGCGAAAGGGCCTGCTGCTGCCTTACTTTTACGGTAAAGGTTTCTTTGCTGTAAAACCAGCGGATGTTGTTATCGAATTCGGCCACCACCACGGCATCGTCTTCGATCCGTATCTCCGTGGTATCGGCCGGCGCCCCGCTCCTGCTCGTCCCTACTGCATAAGAGGTGATCTCCACGCCGGGAAAATAAGCACGCAGGTCCTGCAGGCCGGTATTTTCGGTTTTATTGGCTTCAATAATAAAAGTAGTAGCGCTCATAGGATGGTATCAGGGTTGGTGTAACAATAGGGGCAGGAGCATCCCTTTCAATAAAGCTGTGAAACATTTGCGGAAGATACGGCGCCGGCAACGCCATATCGTGGCGCAGCCAGAAGCAAAGTGCAGGTTCATGATTGGGTCGTTTCCGGAGGCTATTATAGCAGAAAGGGTTAAAGTTTCTTTCAAATAAATGACTTCCTGTTACAAATCTAAAAATAAAAGATCCTTTTTACAATAACTTAATGTACAATCCCTGCAGCATGGTTATCTTAAACAAAAAAGGGATTACATTGCTGTAATCCCTTCCTGTAAGGATGCGCCGCGCATCACTGCTTCAGCAGCTGTATGTTGCCTAACAGCTTTACATCTTCTCCGACTACCATGCCACCTGCTTCGGTAAGCGCATTCCAGGCAAGTCCGAAGTCCTTCCGGTTGATCTTGCCGATCAGTTCGAACCCGGCTTTGGTGTTGCCGTACGGATCTACAGCAGTGCCGTTGTAGGTAACGGCCAGCGTTACCGGGCGGGTCACATCCTTTATCGTCAGGTTGCCTTCCAGGTCGTACTCGTCGCCCGACTTTTTGGTGAACCGGGTGGAGGTAAAGCTCAGTTTGGGATATTTTTCCGCATCAAAGAAGTCGGGGCTCATCAGGTGGCCGTCGCGCTGCTCGTTATGGGTGGTCAGCGAGGCGATGCTGGTTTCGAACCGGATGTCGGCGTCTTCGAATCCATCGGCAGCGGTCACTGCGCCATTGAATTCTTTAAAAGAACCGGTAACGGTAGAGATGAGCAGATGTTTTACTTTAAACTGCAGTTCGGAGTGAGCGGGATCAAAAACCCAGGTTGTTGTTGCCATTTTTAGTTGAATTTTTATTTTTAAATAAAATCTGGTACGGGTATTTATGACGGGTCTGTCCGGTATTGTATGGTGCCGTAGGCGCCGTTAAAAAAGTCGCGGTAAGCGGCGGCGATGTCTGCATGGCTGTTCATCACGAAAGGTCCTTCGGCCACGATCGGCTCCAGGTAGGGCGCCCCGCCGAATACAAATACATCGGCAGCGGTGATGTTCTGATTGTGCATTGCAATAGAGCCTTCTGCAGCCCCAAAGAGCACGATCTCGCTGTTGCCGGTCATCGCATCATTGATCTTTACAGGCCCGGCAGGCACAAATGCGGCATACTCCAGGCCGGCACGGGTCGGCAATGTGTATCCGGACTTGGGATTCAGCCGGTAATGATAAAGGAATTGAGGACTGAAGGTTTTTACCGGCGAAGCATGATCGCCGCACATGCCTATCAGCACTTTCAGCGTACCGGCATTGTCCGGAAGCGTTATCTGTCCGAATGCGGCATCGGCCAGGTTCATATATTCGGGCTCCTCCTCCTTTGCGGCGGCGGGCAGGTTGATCCAGAACTGGAGGCCGTGAAATACTTCGCCGGCTTCCGTATCGGACCAGGGGCGCTCATCATGGATAATGCCATTGCCTGCTTTCATCCACTGCGCGCCGCCTGCAGACACGATGCCGTGATGCCCCCGGCTGTCGAAATGCTCCAGGCTGCCGCTCAGCACATAGCTGAAAGTAGCGATCCCGCGGTGCGGATGGGCAAAAGAACCGTCTGGCAGGGCCTCCTCTTTTTTAATGGGGGCAGGGTACATGTGATCCAGGAAAACGAAAGGCCCTACCGCCTCGATATAACGGTTGGGAACGACCCGGTTGACCAGCATCTCTCCCACCCGGGCATTGGCACCTCCGTAAGTGACGGCTACAGGCTTTTCCATATTATATTCCTTTTCTTTTTACAATGCAAAGATGCTATTGCGAAGCAAGCTTTTCCAATGACATAAAATAAAAAAGCGGATTGATCTTTATCAATCCGCTTTCTTGCCTCGATCCGTTTTCTTGAACTTGTTTAAGAAAACCGCGTCCGGTATTATATAGCTTTGCAAAGCTGCAGTATAGTACCTTTTAAATGTTTAAAGATGAAAGCAGAAACAGGTAAAACGGTTGCCGGTATCCGGATACCCGACAGCGCTATGGCCAGGCAGGCTACCGGGCTGCTGATGGAGCACGGGACCGAGCTTCTTTACAACCACTCCCTGAGAACGTTCTTGTTTGGCGCGATAAACGGGCGTCGGCACGGCTTCAGGTACGACGCCGAGCTGCTCTATGTCGGTTGCATTTTCCACGACATGGGGCTTTTGCCTCCTTACAGAAGCCCGGATAAAAGGTTTGAGGTCGATGGGGCCAATGCTGCCAGGAGCTTCCTGAAGAGCTACGGCCTGCCGGATGCATCCATGCAGCTTGTATGGGATGCCATTGCGCTGCATACTTCTCCGGGCATTGCCGAATACAAAGAGGCCGAGGTAGCGCTGCTGCATTACGGCGCGGCGCTGGATGTGGTCGGGAGGGGTTACGAAGCGCTGCCGCGAAAAGACAGGGAAGAGATACTGGCGCGCTTTCCCCGAACGGACTTCAAGGAAAGGATCATCCCTGCATTTTTTGAAGGATTCCGTCATAAGCCCCATACTACCTATGGAAGCATAAATGCCGACATCTGCGCCTGCATGATGCCGGATTACCGGAAAGTAGACTTTTGCGACGCGATACGGCATGCTCCCTGGAGCGAATAAGCTTTGATTGGCCTTGCCCTCCGGGAAAGCCGGCCCCAAGGCGCCGTATTACTTCTGTAGGGCTTTCCTGCGGATCCGGCTCAGTGTTTCGGGGGTAATGCCCAGGTAGGATGCGATCATATTCTGCGGGAAACGCTGCAGGAATACGGGATAAGTGTTCATCAGCTCCAGGTAGCGGTCTTCTGCGGTAAGGCTGATGGAGGCATGTATCCTTTTCTGCGTGGCAGCAAAGTTCCGCTGGTCCAGCTTCCGGACCATCCGGGCCATCGCGGGAATGGCGGCAGTAAGCTCCTGCATCTTTTCCGAGGTGATGAGCAGCACTTCCGAGTCTTCCACGGCATCGATATGGTAAGGCGACGGCGTAAGCATGGTAAAGCTTTCGCGGTCGCCTACCCACCAGTTCTCGATCCCGAAGTGAATAATATGCTCCACGCCCCGGTCGTCTACCGAATACTGCCGGAAGGCGCCGCGGATCACGAAGCCGATATACTTGCATACATCGCCGGCCTGCAGCAGGTATTGCTTTTTCCTGAGCTTCTTCGGTACAAAAGCATCGGAAATGGTCCCGAACTCTTCGTCGGTAAGCGAGGTGCCGGCGTAATCGTTTATGTACCTGCGCAGGGGCTCGTAGTTCATAAGCTGGTTTTACTGGTACAAATGTAGAAACAAAAAAAGAGGCGGAAAAGCGCGGCGCGCATCGGGAGCGTAATATTTCCCCCCATTTATCCCCCCGCCTGCCGGGGAAACGGGGCTGGTTTATGTTTATCTTGCGGCATCATAACGTACTCCCGATAAAAATGAAGAAAGTATTTTTAGCGCTTGGCCTATGCGCTCCCTTACTGGCTGCGGCACAGGATAACCTGATCAAATCGCTTGACAAGAATGCCAGCGACAGCTCCAAAAGCAAATTCAGGTTTACCGAAACCATCGGACTGGCCAATACCTCCGTAAAGAACCAGGCAAGCTCCGGAACCTGCTGGAGCTACTCGACCAACTCTTTTCTCGAAAGTGAAATGTACAAAGCAGGCCGGGAACCAGTAGAGCTTGCCCAGATATTCTCTGCCCGTAAGGTGTATGCCGACAAGGCAGAGAATTATATCCGCATGCACGGCGCTATTACGCTCGGCGACGGCGGTGCCTGCCACGATGTGATCAATATGTATGCCAAGTACGGCGCCATGCCCCAGTCGGCTTATACCGGCCTGCACTATGGCACCAATAAGAATAAGTTTGCCGAAATGTCTTCCGTGCTGGAAGCCATGCTGCAGGCTTATGTCAAGAATCCCAACGGCAAGCTGTCGCCCAACTGGAAAGAAGCATATAATGCCGTGCTCGACTCTTACCTGGGCAAGGTGCCCGAAACTTTTACCTGGAGAGGAAAGACCTATACTCCCCGGAGCTTTGCCGACGAGGTGGTGGGCCTGAACCCGAAGGATTATGTGGAGCTTTCTTCCTTTACCGATAAGCCCTACTATAAGAAAACGCTGCTGATGGTGCCGGATAATTGGAGCCTGGACATGGTGTACAATGTGAAGATGAAGGACATTACCGACATTATAGACCATGCCCTGAGCAAAGGCTACACGGTGGCCTGGGCTACCGACGTCAGCGAAAAATCGTTCAGCTGGAAAAATGGTGTGGCCTATGTCCCTGAAAAGGATTACGACGACATGACCGATGAAGAGAAAAAGCAGATGTTCGACGGCCCCAAGCCGGAAAAAGTGATCACGCCGGAGCTGCGCCAGGCTGCTTTCGACAACTATACCACTACCGACGATCACGGCATGCACATTGTAGGGCTTGCCAAAGACCAGAACGGCAGGGAATACTATGTAGTGAAAAACTCATGGGGCACTACCAACGACTATAAAGGTTATATGTACGTAACCAAGGCCTACGTACAATATAAAACCACGGCCTTCCTGCTGAACAAAAAAGGAATACCGCAGGAGCTGAGAGAAAAGATGAACCTTAATTAAGCACCGGTACAGCAACAGGGAAAGGCAGGGGCAACCTGCCTTTCTTTTTTTATCCGGAAAAAGGATAAGCGGCCGCGGCTTCCCAGCGTCCCTGCAGGTAATGCCAGGCGCAAAGGCCCGTTCCTTTCATGCCAAAAGGCCGGAATGTACTTTGAAGCGCAGCCGTCAGCCTGGCGGCTTTAAATGCTGTAACACCGTGCTGAACGGTAATGTGCGGCCACAGCGGCTGCCGGTCCCGCGCCATAAGCCCCTGGGCCCAGGTTGCCTGCATTGTTTTGTGCAGCTGCAGCAGCTCTTCCGATACAATGGTATAAGCCACGCCATTTCCCATATTTTCAATACCCGATACCTGCAGGACTATGGCGGGCCGCCGGGCAAACGCTTCCAGCTGCGGCAGCATCCCGGTTTCGAAAGGCAGGCGGTGGAATAAAGTAAGATGCGCATCAAGGTAATTGGCATGCCTGGGATAATACAGGCTTCGTTGCCGGCTGAAGTGGTCCTGGTATTGCTTTTCCAGCATCAGGGTAAGAATGATGAACCTATTTTTACCGTGCAGCGCCATCGGGGTAAATATACGGAAGAAAAAGAAAGGGCTGCACAAGCAGCCCTTTCAGGATAAAACCGGAAGATACTATTGCTTGGTAAAAGGGCTGTACTCCCTGCCGGCCGCGGAGGTAACCGTGAGCAGGTAATGGCCCGAGGGCAGCGAACCTACCGGCACAGTGCAGGTCTGCGCTGTGACCGGCTGCCGGTAAACTACCTTGCCGGACATATCGCTGATGCACATCACGGCTTCTTCCCCGGCCCGGAGACGGCCCGGGGAAAAGGTCAGCAGATCCCGGGCCGGATTGGGATATACCCGAAGCAAAGCGCCGTTGTTTCCTGCCGTAAGCAGCACTGTATTGGAATAGGCGGTCTTGCCGTCCCGGTCCGCTTGCGCCAGGCGGTAAAAGATGCGTCCGTTATAAGGGAAGGGGTCGGTAAAGGTATAGGCGATCGTTGCGGGAGCAACACCTTCTTCCGCTTTGGCAGGTACCCAGCCGGCATTTTCCCAGTTGCGGGCATCGGCGCTGCGTTGTACATGGAAACCGACGTTATGCTGCTCATGGTAGGTTTCCCAGGAAAGAACGGCCTGTCCGTTTTGCATGCTGCCGCTCAGGGGAGACCAGGCAACGGGAAGCACTACCCCGCCTATCTCAAACGCGCCGATTGTCGGGATGCTGCTGCGGCCCGTACCTTCAATATCGGCACCAACGCCTGTAACCGTTACCGGAAGCCCCGCCTGCAAGGCAAAGTTGGCAGGAAGCAGGTTGCCACCGGCAGCATTGATAAACTGGGGATCCTCCGCTATGGAAGTGGCATCGCCCGAAACACTGGCCCAGTCGGCCAGGGTACTGCAGTTGGTATTGCCCCAGCGGCCGGTGTACGTAACGGAATTGGGATGAGGCAGGTAAAGCACATTGCCTCCCACCTCGAAGCCTGTAACCGTACCGCTTACGCTTATGCCGTAGCGGCTGGTGAAACTCGTCCCTGCACGCTTCATGCTCACAATATTATTCTGGATCGTCAGATTGGCCGAACCGCTGATCTCGAAGCCATTGCCCCCGCTTACTCCCGTGTAATCCTCGTCGTCAAAGGAAATGGTATTATGGATAAACCGGGCATCGCTGCTGCTGCTGACCCATATACCCCTGATGATGCTGCCGCTTTTAATATTGTATATGATGTTATTGTAAATAAGGTTCTCGTTTCCCGCTCCCGGCGCCACATTGGTGAGGTAAATACCGATGGCGCCCGATGTCACATACGAGGAAGTGCCGCCGAAAGGATCGTGGATCCTGTTTTTCAATACTTGGACCCCGCTGTTGAGCCCGTTGAGCTGGACCCCGTAAAATTGGGCGGCCGCCGCCCGGTTGGGGCGCCAGATGTCATTGCTTTCGACCACCGTGCCCGCATTCCCTGAAAGGTAGATGCCGGTGTTATAGAAATCCTGCACGGTATTGCTGCGTACTACATTACCCGAAACGAGCTCGCTGCTGCCTGCTCCGCCTATCACCACGATGCCGTGCTGGCCGCCGCTGACGGTATTGAACTCGATCTTGTTGTAATGGCAGTTGCTGTTGCCCGGCGTCACGATGGCGTCGGCAGTATAATTGACCAGGATTCCGGCATAGCTGGTTGCAGGCGTTGACGAAACCGTTTGCAGTACGTTCACGGAGCAATCCTTGATGGTATTATGATCGGCGCCGTTTATCAGCTGGATGCCGTAGCCATATTCGGAATTGGTTGCTCCGCCAGCCTCTATATGCAGCCCCTTGATTGTAATATAATCTGCGCCGTCCAGCTTCAGCACGGCCCGCTGGGCGGTATTGACAGCGGTAAAAGCCAGCGTGGCCCCTGCTGACCCGTCAAAGGTAATGGTTTCCGTGGCTGAGGCGCCGCTCACCGGCGGCAGGATTACCTGCTCGTTATAGGTTCCGGGCGCTATATCGAACGTCACGGCAGCGCTTATCCCATTGGCGGCAAGCGCACTCACGGCTGCATTGAAGCTGGTAAAGTTATTTCCTGCCGCAGGCAGCGCTGTATCAATGGTATACACACCTGCAAGCGGCTGGGCGCTGAGCGCAAGCGAGCCGCCTGCCACGCCCGCAATCAGGAGGCCCCGGCGAAGCATCTTTAAGGAAAAATCTGTCATTGTCAGTTTATCGTTTATTGTTTTGGAATGAATCAAAGCGCCGCGAAATTAGCTACCGGCGTGCAATACAGCTTTCAAAACCCGGAGAAGTAATGTAAAAAACGGGAAAATGACATTGATCTGACATTAAAATTGATCCAGCGCAAGACGAGCGGCATTATTGCGTCGTTCGTATAGCAGCCGGCAAAAAGCCAGTACCCTTCCGATCTTCTATTCCGGATAAGTTAGCAAGACTATGGGCACGTTCGGGGCTCATAGATTATTACGTTATGTATGTGCATTGCCTGAAAGCGTCCGTTTCCCGGCGGCCATTGCCTAAACGCAGCCGCAGCAGGCAGTTCCGGCCTTATCTATTGCCTGGACCACAAAAGGAATCGTTGCAGCAAGCCGTTTTCGCCGGACTACCCGTACGGGGATATCCGGTTGCTTACCCAACTTTTTTTAACAGAATGGTATCTACCTATTAGTTACCAGCTATAATCACCGAACGCTATGAAAAAATACCTGCTGCTGTGCCTGAGCCTTGCCTGTTTCTTTAATTGTATAGGACAAGGAGAAAACAATGTATGGGTTTTCGGAAATCAAACCGGGCTGAATTTTAACAATACCCCGCCTACCCTGGTCACAAGCAGTATCGAAACTTTTGAGGGCGCAGCTTCGATCTGCGATGCCGCAGGCAATCTGCTGTTCTATTCCAACAGCGATAAGGTATGGGACAGGACCCATACGCCTATGCCCAACGGCACAGGACTGATCGGCAACGGCTTCGGCTATGCCGGCGGACCAATAGGCGGCTCATCGGAACAAGGGGTCAGTATTGTAAGAGCAACGGATAACCCCGACCGCTACTACCTCTTCACGCTTGACTGTGCAGAGCAGATAGGCAGCCAGACCAACGGCAAGCTCAGGTACTCCATTATTGATATGAGCCTGAACGGGGGATTGGGCGACGTAGTGGCAGGCAGTAAAAACATTGTGGTTGACTCCTTCCTTTCCGAGAAAATGACAGTTATTGCCGGCGATGCCTGCGACGCCTGGGTGCTGGCCTATAAGTACGATGGCCGGAAGATCATGGCCTACCGGATCGACAACAGCGGCGTGCATCCGGGCGTAGCCAGCAACTCTTCCCTTCCGATAGCCAGCAATACCGGCAGCCACCTGCTGGGACAAATGAATGCATCTGCCGACGGCAACCTGGTAGGCATCAGCTATTACAACTCCAACCAGTTCGAGGTAGCCACCTTCAATAAAACGACCGGCATGCTCAGCAACTTTATGGGCCTCCAGGCCGGTTCGAACATCTTCGGGCTGGAGCTTTCGCCTGACGGTTCCAAGATATACGTAGCCGAGGGCTTTTCCACGATCCGGCAGTTCGACCTTGCTGCCTACCCGAATGCTGCCACCGTGCAGGGAACCATGACCTCTATTTCGGGAACCGGCTTCAGTAGCAACAGTTCATTTTATTCTTTCAGGAGGGGACCGGACAACAACATCTATGTAGTATCGGACGGGTTGCAGATAGGGCGGATCACGAATCCGGACCAAACCCCTCCCAGCTGCCAGCTGAGCTACTTCATCACGCTCCCTTCCGCCGGGGGCTTCGGCATCATATGGAGCATTGGCAATAATGTGCTGACGGGATATACTGCCGCGAACGACACGGTTTCTACAGTTACGGACACCCTGTTCTGCCATGACGATACGCTTACCTGGCAGGTTAACCCCGATTATCTCAATGTCAGCTGGAACGACGGTTCTACCGCCTACACCCGGGAGATAACAGAGGGCGGCCTTTACGTGGTGCGTTATGAAACTACATGCGGGCGGCTGTTTATAGATACGATCAATGCAGCGCTTATTCCCAAGGACCTTAATTACTGGAACGATACGGCTATCTGCCAGGGGCACAGCATTACGCTTGCACCTGCCGTTACCGATGCCGACAGCTACCTGTGGAGCACGGGATCTACCGCGCCTGCCATACAGGTTTCCCAGCCAGGCACCTATACCCTTGAGTTCACCAAAAGAGGCTGTACTGCCTACGATACGATTACCATCGGCACGGTGGTTCCCCAGTTCGACATAAGAGAAACGGATACTATTATCTGCGAAGAAAAGCCGCTTGTCCTGCATACCACGTCCGAGTACTCGGATTCGATCTACTGGAGTACGGGAGTAACCTTCCCCGAGCTGCCGGTAATCCAGACGGGCATCTATGTGGCTTACTCGAAGACACCCTGCGGAGTGCTGACCGATACGGTTTCCATTGAGGCCATCAGCTGTACCTGCCGGCCGTTTGTACCGAATGTTTTTTCACCCAATAACGACAATAACAACGACCGCTTCAAGATAGAGATGCGCTGTACCGACTGGAGCCAGTATGCATTCCGGGTCTACAACCGTTTCGGACAATGCGTATTTACAGGCTGGTCGCCCGAAGACACCTGGGATGGAACCTTTAATGGCCAGCCCTGCGATGTAGGTACTTACTTCTATCATTTCCGCTATATCGATATTCGCAGGCAGGTAGTAGAGAAGCACGGAGATATTGTGCTCCTGCGGTAACAATTCCTGCCTGAAAGAAAGCAGCCCGGCCTGCCCGCTCACCGATCTGGTATTTTTCCCAGCATACGGCAGAGCAGGCAGGCCGTTTCCGTTCGTCCGTCAATGGCGCTTCTGTTCTACCTGCTCCCGGCACCAGCGCAAGGCTCCGGCGCTTCAACAAAACCACGCTTTTATTTGTTCCGCTCCTGCCTCTCTCCCTGGAATTAGGTTCTTTTTATGTTCACATTAGCATTATATAAGGTATTATTGCGCCCTCGAAAGTTCTTACAGCGACCGGCAAACCAATTATTGATCCATTTATAGACGTTATGAAAAAAAGAAATTTATGGCTTTCTGTTCTTGTATTTATCCTGTCTATCCCACTCTACGCCCAGCAGCAGGACACACTTTCTAACCCTGCTCCGGCGCCACAGCAAGCCGATACCGGCAAAACACCGGGAGCAGAAAGTATTGCTCCGCCCAATGCCCCTCCGCCTGTAGATCTTTCACGTGTGGAAAGCGACAGTACGCTGCAGGCGGCAGATTCTGCCGTGAAGGTGACCGATACATCCATCGTAATTGATACTACCGGTAAAGTAGAGGTAGGCACGGTACAGCAGGGAGCGCATCAGTTTCTGCGCGGCATCGTATATGAAAAAGACGGCGTGACCGCCTTACCCGGCGCTACCGTACAGTGGCTGGAGAACGCGCTCAGCACGCAGACCGATGCCGACGGCAAATTCTCGATCGAATATCGCTCCCGGGGAGGCAAGCTTTCCGTTTCTTCCGTAGGCTATGCTACACAGACCATAGATATTACTCCGGGGCAGAACGACCTGAAGATCGTTTTAGGTATCAGCGCCAGCACCAGGATAGATGAAGTGGTCATTACCGCGCTGGGACAGGAGCGGGATACAAGGGCCCTGGGATACTCCGTGCAATCGCTGGACGGGCGCAGCGTGCAGGAAGCCCGTGAGGTCAATTATATTAATGCGATGCAGGGCAAGCTGGCAGGGGTGCAGATCAATGGCAATTCCGGCTCCATGAACGGCTCCTCCAGGGTGGTGATCCGCGGCCTGAAATCGATCAGCGGCAATAACAATGCGCTTTTCATCGTAGACGGAGTGCCTATGGCCAATATGAATATGAACACCATCAACGGCTCGCAGGCCACTGGCGGAGGAGGATACGATTATGGCAACCCGGCGCAGCTGATCAATCCCAACGATATCGAAGACATTTCCGTATTGAGAGGCGCATCCGCTACCGCCCTGTACGGAAGCCGGGGGCAGAACGGCGTAATATACATAACGACCAAATCCGGCAGGGGCGCAGGCAAGGTATCTGTAAACTATGACCTGAATTTCCAGATGGACCGGGTATCGTACTTGCCTAAGTTCCAGAACGAGTACGGAGGAGGCTCCGGGGGGAAAGGCTTCGATACGCTTTATTATAACGAGCACCCCGAAGCCTTCGGCCTTGGGGGCGGCACCTACAACGACCATAACGGACGAGGCAGCTACGATCTTCTGCCGGAATATATGGCGGACCAGTCCTGGGGGCCCAGACTGGATGGCCGCCTGGTAAGACACTGGTGGAGCTGGGACCCGGAAAAGAACAACCCCGACTTCGGCGTAAGCGCTCCCTGGCAGGCCCATCCCGATAATGTGCGCGCTTTTTTCCGGAACGGCTATACCTTATCCAACAACCTTTCCGTAGCCAGCGGCGGCGATAAAGGATCTATCCGTTTTTCCATAGGGCAAACCAAGCAAAGCTTCATATACCCGGGCAGCAACCTGGACCGTGTATTTGCAGGCATCAACACCGTTTACAAATTCACGGACCGCTTTTCCTTCAGCGGCGGGTTCAACTATGTGATGGATAAGTCAAGAGGACGCTCGGCCACCGGGTTTGCGGGCAACAATCCCATGCAGCAGCTGGTGATGTACGGCCAGCGGCAGCTGGACAATGAAAAGCTGAAGCAATACGAGTATGCAGATGGCACCCAGCGTAACTGGAACCGGACAAGCTGGGACAACGGTGCGCCCACCGGTGCGGAAAATCCTTACTGGAACCAGTATAAAAATTACAACACGGACCGCAACGACCGCTTCTTCGGCAACGTGGGCCTGACCTACAGGTTTACCGACTGGCTGGAAGTAGACGCCCGGGTATTTTCCGACTATTTCGACCATATAGATGAAGTGCGGCAGGCCAAAGCTTTTCTTGTAGGAAGCTACCAGCGCCGGAACCTGCTTTTCAACGAGAACAATTACCAGTTGCTCGCCAAGATCAACAAGCAGCTGAGCAACGATATCGGACTGAATGCAGTAGCCGGCGGCAATATCCGGAATGAACGCGCATACACCGATTACGGCGCCACCAACGGCGGGCTGAGCGTACCGGATGTATATGCGCTGCAGAACTCTGTCTTGCCACCGACCATTGTGACCACTTACGATAATGCGAGCAACCGGCAGATCAATTCCGTATTTGCACAGGCCACCCTGAATTACAGGCGGCTCCTCTACCTGGACCTGACGGGCCGTAATGACTGGTCCAGCACTTTAAAACAGACCGGCAATTATTCTTTCTTCTACCCTTCCGTATCTGCATCTTTTATTTTCAGTGATCTGCTGCCGGCCGGCAAATGGTTGAGCATGGGCAAGCTCCGGGCTTCGCTGGCGCAGGTGGGCAACGATATTCCTGCCTTCCAGGTAAACCCTTATTTCGGTTTTGCACCGCCCTATAACGGCAATCCTTTCCTTACCGTAGACGACGTACGGTATAACCCCGCGCTGCAGCCCGAGAAAACGACCGAAGCGGAAGCCGGGATTGACCTGCGGCTGATCAACGACCGTATCGGCATTCATTTCACTTTTTATAACCGTAACACGGTAAACCAGTTCTGGAATATCGAAATACCATCGTCTACCGGCTACAGCTATAAGGCCGTGAACGGGGGCACGATCCGCAACAGGGGCATAGAGCTGACGCTGAACGCCACACCCGTCCAGGCCGGCAGCTTCAGGTGGGAAAGCACCCTGAACCTGGCCCGCAACCGGAACAGGGTGATAGACCTGAACAGCACGGATGGCGCCTTCCAGAGCAATAAAGTACTGATCGGCACGGAGCGGCGCACCCAAAAAGTATCGATGGTTGCAATGAAAGGATACCCCCTGGGCACGATCATCGGCACAGACTATGTGTACGACGGGAATGGCAACAGGATTGTAACAGATGAGGGCTATTATGCCGTTACCGATTCCGCTGTGGTGATAGGAGATGCCAATCCCGATTTCTACGGAGGCTGGAACAATACTTTCTCCTATAAAGGTTTTTACCTTTCCGCACTGGTCGATTTCCAGAGCGGCGGCGATTTCTTCTCTTATACCAACCTGTATGGCAACCTTTCGGGCAACCTCTCAGAAAGCGCGGCCAACGGCATCAGGGAAAACGGCATTGTAGTGCCGGGCGTAAAGGAAGACGGCAGCCCCAATGATGTGCGTATCAGTGCCCAGGACCACTTTGCCAACAACTTCGGCACCCGCATCAGCAAGGCCAACCTTTACGACGCCAGCTATATCTATCTCAGGGAGATACGGCTGGGCTGCTACCTGCCGGAAAAGTGGTTCGGCAGGCTGGGCATTCAAAGCGCGCGCCTCTCGCTGGTAGGCCGCAACCTGTGGCTCATTCATGCCAATGCTCCTAATGTGGACCCTTCCAACATCACCAACTCCAATGCCACCGCGCATGGCTTCGAAGGGGGGGCGCTGCCTCCCGTGCGCAGCTATGGCTTTAACCTGAACCTGAATTTTTAAGACGATACGCGTTTTACGGAAAAATCACAAAAAAAACCGACGATGAGTAAACATATCCTGTTCCTGGTTATCCTGTTCCTGGGCCTGCTCCCGGCAGGGTGCCGGAAATTCGAAGATATCAACACAGACCCCACAAGGCCTTCTACCGGCGACCCGGCTTACCTGCTTTCCTATGCGGAAAAAAGAGCCGTCGATATTTTTTACGACGGCGCATATAATGGCAAGCTCGGCATGCAATACGCACAGTACTGGACCCAGGCCATACCTACGCAGGAAAGCCGCTACCAGGTCAATAACGACGGTATCTGGGCCCAGCTGTATGCAGGCCCCCTGATGGATCTCCGGGAAATCGAACATTATTACAGCCGCAATCCGCAGATGATGAACCCGCATACGCTGGCCGTAGCCCGTATACTCAAAGCCTGGATCTTCCATACGCTCACGGATATGTATGTGGATATTCCTTTTTCCCAGGCGTTAAGAATCGAGGAAATACCCTACCCCGCCTATGATCATGCAGCCGACATATACACGGCATTGCTCGGCTCGCTGCAGACGCAGATAGAGGTGCTGGAACAAACTACGGCCCCGCCCATAGAAGGCGACCTGCTGGCAGGAGGTGATGTACAGCGATGGATTAAAATAGCCAATGCCCTGAGGTTGCGTATTGCCATGCGGATGTCGGATGTACGGCCGGACGAGGCTGCTTCCGTTATAGGGGAAGCAAGCCAGCATACCTTTACCTCGGTGGCCGACGACCTTTTCTTTGCTTACGACGTCAATGTAAAAACCAACCAGTTCCCTTACAACGACAACGAAAGGCAGCTGTTTGAGTTTGCCATGTCAAGCACCCTGATCGACTATATGAAAGCTACGGGAGATCCGAGATTGCCGGTGTATGCCCGCCTACCGGCGAGCGGGGGCAACGAATACAGAGGCAAACCCTACGGCCGGGCAGAGAATACTCCCGTGCTCAACGACCTTTCCATACCGGGCCGCGCGGTATACGCGGCCAATATGCGGGGATATATCATTACCTATGCCGAAACAGAGTTTATCAAGGCCGAAGCTGCGGCACGCGGGATGAACGTGGGAGGAACCGCCCGGGAATTTTACGAATCCGGGATCAGGGCCTCCATGGACCAGTGGAGGAGCCTGCCTTCAGTAACCATAGATTCATTGGCGGAGGAGCAATACCTGCGGTCGGTGCCTTACAATGCAGGAAACTGGAAAAATGTGATCGGCACGCAGAAGTGGCTGGCATTGTACATGCAGGGCTTCCAGGCCTGGATTGAGCGGCTCCGCCTCGACTTCAAGAAGCCGGACGGAACAGACCTGTTTATCCCTCCTGTATCCGGGTCGCTGGACCCGGACGTTACCGATGTGCCCAGGCGGCTTGCCTATCCCGGCAATGAGCGCAACAGCAACTCTGTCAACTGTAACGCGGCAGCGCGCCGTATCGGCGGCGATACGAAGGGCACGCGTAACTGGTGGGATATAAATTAGCAGGAAAAAAGACGAAGGGGAAGATACCATTTCATGCAGCAAAGTACTATGCCGGAAACGGGATTGCCGGCATAGTACTTTGCTGGCTAATCCCCGTAGGGCTGCAGCTGCTCCGGTGTAAAATAAATGGTATTGCTCCGGCCCAGGTTCAGGCGCTCCAGCAGCCGGGCATCATTATTGGGACTGAACTGGATATAATACTTATAGACCACTCCATAGCTGTCGGTAAGGTCGCGAAGGCCTGAGTGGCTCAGGCTTGAAAACTCTTCTTCGGAAATTCCGAGCAAAGCAGCCATTCTGCGCTCGGTAGCTCCGGAACTGTGAGGCTGATGGTTATGCATGACTATGGTTTTTGGCTGTTACAAATATAAAAGTCATTTAGGGTGAATCATAGCAGTACAGGATTTTTAGAAAAAATTTATCGGTATAGCGAAGAAAAGGAGGAACCCGCTAATGGGATTCCTCCTCCTGCTCAGGCAGCCCGGAATCTAATCAGCCCTGGGAGCTTCTGCCATCCATGGCAGACTTGTAGTCGTTCTTTATCGTATCGGCAAGGGCGCCGGCCTTGCTTTCCGCATTATGCTTCATCCATTTCAGCCTGTCTTTAAGATTGCCGGCCAGGTCGCGGGTCTTGTCCCTGATCATACTTCTGGTTTCCCCGCCCGATCTGGGAGCCAGCAATAAACTCGCCAATGCACCTACTGCAGCGCCGCCTATCAGCGCCAACGCAATGGCCGTAGCAGAAGAACCGGAAGAGGACTTGGGTTTGAACCGATCGGAAATTGCTTTTTTGTAGTCCATTTTGATTGTTTTAATATTACAAACAGCTCCCCCGCCGAAAGGTTGCCACCTGCACTGTTAAAATCCTGCAGCCGCGGCCTTCCGAAAGTTTTTGGCAGATATCCCGGGCATCTTATCTTTGCCGCTTTTAGCACATACCGGTTATGCAAACAGCAGGGCAGTACAGAAAGAACATTTACCGGGGCCAGGAAGTAGGCATCATCCTGAAAAAAGACCAGCGGACCGGCACCATCACTTACGGTTTTGTGAAAGACATCCTTACTTCCGCCCCCTATCATTCCCGCGGCATCAAGGTGCGGCTGGATAACGGGCAGATCGGGCGGGTGGCCGAGATACCGGAAGAAGAAGTATAACGACAATGTTTTAAAATAATAAGCAATTATTTTTCATGGCTTTACTGGAGCAGCAACTTTTTGTCCAACCCTCTACGATACCCGGCGCCGGCCAGGGGCTTTTTACCCGCAGCTTCATACCCAAAGGCACAAGGATCGTCGAATACAAAGGAAAAATAACCACCTGGGAAGATGCAGACCACCAGGAAGGACTGAATCCCTATATCTACTTTGTCAACGACGACCATGTGATCGATGCGCTGAAAAGAAAAAAATCCCTGGCCCGCTATGCCAACGATGCCCGCGGCCTCAAAAGAATAAAGGGCATCACCAACAACGCCGAATACGTGGAAGAAGGCACAAAAGTATATATCGAAGCTACCAGGGACATTCCCGCAGGCGGTGAAATACTGGTAAGCTACGGGAAGGAATACTGGGATACGCTTAAGAAGAATTATGCCGACCTTGATTGAGTGTTGCTGAGGGCCGTCGCGCAGGCCGGGAGAGCCTATGCTTCCGCCGCTTCCCCTCCCCCGGGTCCCGCTGTTTTCCTCGCTTATTCGCTTCCCGTAATGCAGTGTTTTTATCCTAAATGAAATTGCTATGTTACCAGCTGTTGATTTTACCGGCACCACGGCTTTCGCAAAGCTCAAGGAGCATTTCCTTACCATGAGCGGGGAAAAGATGAGCGACCTGTTTGCCGCCGATCCGGAAAGAGCATCGAAATACACGTTGTTCCTGGAAGATATCTGCTTCGATTACTCAAAGAACCGGATCAATGCAACGACCATGGAGCTGCTGCTGCAGCTTGCGGAGGAGTGCGGCGTAAAGCAGGCCATTGAGGCCATGTTCTCGGGCGAAAAGATCAATGAAACGGAGGGACGCGCGGTATTGCATACCGCCCTGCGCTACCAGGGCAGCGACCCCGTCCTGCTGGAAGGAGCCGATGTAATGCCGGAGATCCGCCGGGTGCTGCTCCAGATGAAGCATTTCAGCGACGCAGTAATAGCGGGCGAATGGAAGGGATACACCGGCAAAGCCATTACCGATGTGGTCAATATCGGCATTGGCGGCTCCGACCTCGGACCCGTGATGGTAACCGAAGCGCTAAAAGCATACCGGACCCGGCTGCAGCTGCATTTCGTTTCCAATGTGGACGGAACCCATATCACGGAAGCGCTCCGGGGGCTTAACCCGGAAACCACTCTGTTCCTGGTCGCCTCCAAAACATTTACCACTCAAGAAACCATGGCCAATGCCCATACGGCGCGGCAATGGCTGCTGCAGAACGGAGCAGGGGAAGCCGATATTGCACGGCATTTCGTGGCCCTGTCTACCAATGCAGAGGGCGTAGGCCAGTTCGGGATCGATCCCCGGAATATGTTCGTGTTCTGGGACTGGGTGGGCGGCCGCTATTCGCTTTGGAGCGCCATCGGGTTGTCTATATGCCTGGGCGTCGGTTATGACCGTTTCGACGAATTGCTGAAGGGAGCCTATAGCGCCGACCAGCATTTCCGGCATACGCCCTTTGCCCGTAACATTCCCGTAATACAGGCTTTGCTGGGTATCTGGTATCATAATTTCTTCGGGGCCGAAACCCATGCCTTGCTGCCCTACGACCAGTATATGCACCGCTTTCCCGCTTATTTCCAGCAGGGCGATATGGAAAGTAACGGGAAATATGTATCCCGTACCGGGAGCAGGGTGACCTATACCACGGGTCCCGTTATCTGGGGCGAGCCCGGCACCAACGGGCAGCATGCTTTTTACCAGCTCATACACCAGGGTACCCGGCTCATACCCTGCGACTTTATCGCCCCCGCCATATCCCATAATCCCACCGGAAGGCACCACGCAATGCTGCTGTCCAACTTTTTTGCCCAGACAGAAGCCCTGATGAAAGGCAAATCGGCAGAAGAAGCGGAAGCCGAGCTCAGGGCAGCCGGGAAAAGCGATGCGGAAATAAGACGGCTGCTACCGTACAAAATATTTGAAGGCAACAGGCCCACCAACTCCTTTTTGCTGAAAGAGATAACCCCGCGGACCCTCGGGGCGCTGATCGCGTGCTACGAGCATAAGATCTTCGTACAGGGCGTAATCTGGAATATTTTCAGCTTCGACCAGTGGGGAGTGGAACTGGGCAAGCAGCTGGCCGGCACCATCCTTCCCGAGCTGGAGCGTGAGGGGGAAGGCGTTCACGACAGCTCTACCCTGAACCTTATCCGGCAGTACAAAGCCTGGCGCGACGGTCGTTAGCTCCGCCGGAATCCGGTTATATTGCTCCGGGGAAATAGTGCAGGTACCGGCAGCAGCCGGTACAACCGCCGCCTGTGCCTGGCGCGCCCGGCAATGTTGACGGGGAAGTAGCGGAATTGATGAAGCAGGCGCCAGAGTAACCTTCTTTTTTTCAGGCAATTCCGGTCAACTCTTTTCCCTCATTTTTGTATACAACTAATTGTTCTAAGGCATTGCGCCTTTGTCAATTAAAGAAGTTGAAATATTTTTACGATACAAACGCATCTATCCTCCGCAATGATCCTGATCGTAGATGACAAGATTGAGAATATCATAGCATTGAAAAAAACGCTGGAATCGCATCAATTCCTTGTCGACACCGCACTTTCGGGAGAAGAAGCCCTGAAAAAGATATTGAAGCGTTCCTACGAGCTGATCATTCTTGACGTCCAGATGCCGGATATGGACGGCTTTGAAGTCGCCGAGGCCATCTCAGGGTTCAGCAAAACAAGCGATATTCCCATTATTTTCCTGTCCGCAGTCAATATCAGCAAGGAGTTTATCACGAAAGGATACAGCTCCGGAGGGCATGATTACTTGGTAAAACCTTTTGATCCCGATATCCTGGTCCTGAAGATCCGGACCTTTATCAAGCTGCACCAGCAGGCCAGCGAGCTCTCCAATATGCAGCAGGTCCTGCTCGAGGAGATTGAACAGCGCAAACTGGCCGAAGCCAAAAAAGACGAGTTCATCAGCATCGCCAGCCATGAGCTCAAAACCCCGCTTACCTCCGTAAAAGGCTATGTGCAGCTGGCCGAACTGTCGCTCCAGGGAGATGAAAAGGAAAATGCGCTGCGTTTCCTGGAGCGCTCTTCCAACCAGCTCAACAAGCTGGACCAGCTGATCGGCGAGCTGCTCGACATTTCGAAGATGGCTTCGGGCAAACTGGAATTCAATTTCTGCGATTTCTGCTTCGAGCGCTTTATCGAGAATGTGCTGGACGTATTCCAGCGGTCTAATCCCGGCCGGGAGATCGTAAGGACCGGGCAGGCCAAAGTAACCATCTATGGCGACGAAATGCGCCTGGAACAGGTGCTGCTTAACTACCTTTCCAATGCAATTAAATACTCCAAACCCCAGGAAAAGGTATACGTGCACACCGAATTCAGGCCGGAAGGCATGCTGCATGTGAGCGTCCGCGATACAGGTATAGGGATCAGCAAGGAGGACCAGGCCCGGCTTTTTGAGAAATTCTACCGGGTTTCCCAATCGTCCAACAAGTATCAGGGACTTGGGATGGGATTATACATCTGCGCCGAGATCATCCGCGGGCATTCCGGCACTTACGGGCTGGAAAGCGAGCCGGGCAAAGGCTCTACCTTTTATTTCAACATACCGGCACGGCTATAGCCCGGGCCCCGATAAAAGAATCGTTTCATAATGAGTTCAAAAACCAATCATAACCTGCGCATAGGTTTTGGCCTTTCGGCCCTGTTGCTGATTATCAGTTCGCTCGTTTCGTACATCTGTATCCGGAACCTGATCAGCAGCGGGGGATGGGTACGCCATAGCAACGAGATAAGGTATACCCTGGAAGGCGTCATGTCGTCGCTGAAAGATGCAGAAACCGGCCAGCGCGGCTTCCTGCTTACCGGCAACAGCGACTACCTCACCCCCTACAACAGCGCGTACCATACGGCGCTGAAAAAGCTGGATAAGGTGCTGGCGCTTACGGAAGATAACCCCATACAGCAGCAGAACGGCCGGGAGCTGAACGACCTTATCCTCAAACGCGCCGAAAGGCTGCAGCAGATGATCGATAACAAGAAGCAGGGAATAGCAGTCAACGATGAAGACCTGAGGATCGGGAAAACCTATATGGACAACATCAGGGTGCAGGCAGACCGTATGCTGCAGGAAGAGAACCGGCTGCTGCAGCGCCGTATGGAGAAACAGCAGAAGTTCGTGACCTATACACCCGCTGTGATCCTCATCTCGGCCCTTTTGTCGATCGGCATCTCGGTCTTCTTTTACCTCAGCATAGTGAAGGATATAGCCGACAAGAACAAATTGCACCAGGCGCTGAAGGAAAAAGACGAAGACCTCTCGCAAAGGATAGAAATGGTGCAGCACATTGCGGGGCAGATAGCCCAGGGCGATTATTATATCCGGATCAATGAAAAAGGAAAAGATTCTCTGGGCAGCCTTGCTACGGCGCTGAACCGTATGGCGGAATCCCTGGCCTTCTCCTTCGGGAAACTTTCCGACAACGAATGGCTGCAGCGCGGCGTGGCACAGCTGAACGAAAAAATGGTGGGCCAGAAAGATATAGCCACCCTTACCAGCCAGGTCATAGAATTTGCGGCAGTATATACCGGAAGCCATATCGGCGCGCTCTACCTTTTGCAGAACGATAAGCTCGTGCTTTCCGGCGGCTATGCGCTGCCGGCCACCGTGAGCAGCGAGATACCGCTGGGCCAGGGCATCGTAGGCCAGTCGCTGCGCAACCAGGAAGAGATACTCCTGGAAGATGTCGATCCTGAATACGTGGCCGTGAGCCATGCCACAGGCAATATCAGGCCCAAAGCCGTCGTTGCCTATCCCGTGTTTCACGAAGGGGCGCCTGTAGGCGTGATGGAGCTGGCCGCGATCAAAAATTACACCGACCGCGACCGCGCCTTCCTGAAGACCATTGCGCACAATATAGGTACCGCGATCGTGAGTGCGGTCAACTACAAAAGGCTGCAGGAGCTCCTGGAAGAAACGCAGGCGCAGTCTGAAGAGCTCCAGACACAGCACAGCGAGCTGGAAAACATGAATGCAGAGCTGGAAGCCCATGCCCAGAAGCTCCAGGCTTCCGAAGAAGAGCTGCGGGTGCAGCAGGAAGAGCTGCAGCAAAGCAATGCGGAACTGGAAGAACGCAACCATATCATCAACCTACGCAACCTGGAGATACAAAAAAAGGCGGAAGAGCTGGAGCAAAGTACCCGTTATAAATCGGAGTTCATGGCCAATATGAGCCATGAGCTGCGCACGCCCTTAAACTCCATCCTGCTTTTATCGCGATACCTGTACGAAAACAGCGAGCAGAACCTGAACGAAGACCAGCAGGAATCTGCAAAAGTCATCTTCAACTCGGGGAGCGGCCTGCTCGACCTCATCGACGAGCTCCTGGACCTGTCCAAAATAGAAGCCGGGAAGATGGACCTGGATTATGTACAGGTAAGCCTTTCGGAGGTCATGGCCGATATCCACACTCTTTTTCTTCCCATAGCTAAAGACAAGAAGCTGGAGTTGCGCGTCCAGCACGACCTGGAAGAGCCGCAGATGATGGAAACAGACAGGACCAAGCTGGAACAGATCCTCAAGAACCTGCTGTCCAACGCGCTCAAATTCACTTCGGAAGGCTATGTATCCCTGAAGATAGAGCGGCCCGATAACGGCGCCTACCTGCATTTTATAGTAGAAGATACCGGCATAGGCATTCCCGAAGACAAGCAGGACCAGGTATTCGAAGCCTTTACCCAGGCCGATGGCTCTACCCGGCGGAAATACGGGGGCACCGGGCTGGGCCTGTCTATCAGCCGCGAGCTGGCCAGGCTGCTGGCAGGTGAGATTACCGTAAGCAGCATACCCGGCAAAGGCAGCACATTTACCCTGGTGCTGCCTGTAAAACGCCCCGAGCAGAATATCAGCCAGGACCCGGCATTGCCCGCCGGGCCCCAGGAAAAAGTCCCGGCCGCGCAGGAGCCGGGCAAGGTACGCCACCTGGCCGCCACCATCCCGGAAGATATCGCGGACGACCGGGACCAGCTGCAGCAGGGCGACAAGGTGATCCTGATCATAGAGGACGATACCGCATTTGCAGGCGCCTTGCTGCGCTATGCCCGTCAGCAGCAATACAAAGGTATTGTAACCGTAAGGGGGGACCAGGCGGTGGAGATGGCGCGCCGCTACAAACCGGCAGCCATCCTGCTGGATATACAGTTGCCGGTAATGGACGGATGGGAAGTAATGGAAGCGCTTAAGTCAGACGCTGCAACACGGCACATACCCGTGCACATTATGTCGTCGTTTGAAGTTAAAAAGGAAAGCCGGTGGCATGGGGCCGTAGACTTCATCAATAAGCCCGTGGCCCTTGAGCAGATGAAGAAAATGTTTATGCGGCTCGAAACGGTGCTCAACAAGCATCCCAAAAAAGTGCTGATTATTGAAGAAAACACGAAACATGCGCAGGCCTTATCCAACTTTCTTGACAGCTACAACATTAGCTCGGGCGTGGAGCATAACATCCAGGACAGCATCCGGCACCTGCAAAACAAGGAAACCGACTGCGTGATCCTGGACATGGGCATACCGGGACAAAGCGCCTACGAAACGCTGGAAACGGTCAAGACCACACCGGGCATGGAAGATATACCCGTCATTGTGTTTACCGGCAAAAGCCTTTCGCAGGCCGAAGAGAACCGGATCCGCCAGTATGCCGATTCGATCGTGGTGAAAACCGCCCATTCCTACCAGCGTATTCTCGACGAGGTGGGCCTCTTCCTGCACCTGGTAGAAACCGGCCAGCAGAGCGGCCCGCGGCGGCCAACGGGCAGCCGTACCGAGATACTCAGCGGGAAGACCGTACTGATTGCCGACGACGATGTACGCAATATCTTTTCGCTCACCAAAGCGCTGGAAAAGCACCAGGTACATGTGATCACCGCAACCGACGGCGCCGAGGCCCTGCAGCAGCTGGAAAAGCACCCACAGACCGATATCGTGCTGATGGACATGATGATGCCCCAGATGGACGGCTATGAAAGCACGACCCGGATACGGCAGCATCCCCGTTTCAAACATATACCGGTCATAGCTGTTACTGCAAAGGCCATGCTGGGCGACCGCGAAAAGTGCATCGCCGCAGGCGCCTCCGATTATATTTCCAAACCGGTAGACACCGATCAGCTTGTATCCCTGCTCAGGGTATGGCTTTACGATAAACCCGGGATTAAGTAACACGGATATTCATGAAATCGCAACAGAAAAGCATTCTGATCATTGACGACGAGCCGCGGAACATTTTCGCGCTGCGTATGGTGCTCCGTTCCCGCGGATACCAGACGCTGTCGGCCGCAGATGCCACGGCCGGGCTTCAGATGATGCGGGCGCATGACGATATTGGCATCGTGCTGCTGGACATGATGATGCCCGGCGTAGACGGCTACCAGGCACTGCGGGAGATCCGCATGGACGGGCAAATAGGCCATATACCCGTTATTGCCGTTACAGCCCAGGCAATGAAAGGCGACCGGGAAAAATGCCTGCAGGCCGGCGCCACAGGCTATATATCCAAGCCCGTGGACGTGGAGCAGCTGACCTCATTCCTGAAACAATATCTATAATCTACCACGCATGAGCTTATCAGTAACGGACGACGAACTGAATGTGTTGCTGCACGATATTCAGGAAATTTATGGATATGACTTCAACGAATATGCCAAAGCCTCCCTGAAAAGGAGGGTCAGCCGCCTGTTTGTACTGGATCAGTTTCCCAGCTTCGCAGAATTTCGTTTCCGGGTCCGGGCCGATGAAGCCTATTTCAGCCGCTTTATCGAGCAGATCACCGTCAACTTCACGGAGATGTTCCGGGATCCTCCCTTTTATCTGGCCCTGCGTAAAGAGGTATTGCCCCTGCTCTCGACCTATCCCTTTATACGGATATGGCACGCAGGCTGCTCCACCGGCGAGGAGGTGTACAGCATGGCCATCCTGCTGAGAGAAAGCAACCTGCTGCACAAAAGCATCCTTTATGCTACCGACATCAATGCAAAAGTGGTGCAGCAGGCAGCAGCCGGCATCTTTCCCATCACTCACATGAAGCAGTATTCGGAAAATTACATACAAGCGGGAGGTCTGTACGATTTTTCAGCTTATTACACAGCCGGCAACAACAGGGTTATGCTGGACCCTGCTTTCAAGAAACACATGGTTTTTTCGACCCATAACCTTGCTGCCGAAAGCTCCTTCAACGAGTTTCAGCTGATCGTCTGCCGCAATGTGCTGATCTATTTCGACAGGGAGCTGCAGGCAAAGGTGCTGCAGCTCTTCGACGATAGCCTCGAGCGGCTGGGGTTCCTGGCGCTGGGTAGTAAAGAATCTTTAAGGCTGTCTCCTACAGGGAATAAGTTCAAGCAGATAACCCAGGAGAAAATATGGAGAAAAATGACCTGACCGGAACGGGCCGTTGTGTGGTGATCGGCGGATCGGCCGGCAGCCTCCGGGCGCTCCTGGAGATGATCCCCATGCTCCGTAGTTCCCTTCCCTTCCCTGTCATTATTGTGCTGCACCGCAAGAACGATACCCGTTCCGGCCTGCAGGACCTGTTTGCAACCCGGACCTCGTTGCCGGTAAGGGAAGCCGAGGATAAGGACCCGCTGGAGAACGGCACGCTTTACCTGGCGCCGCCCGACTACCACCTGCTTGTGGAAAAGGACGCCACGATCGCGCTTGACTCATCCGAGAAGATACGGTGGTCACGGCCCAGCATTGATGTTACTTTCGAGTCGGTAGCAGACGTATTCGGCAGCGGTACGATGGCCATCCTGCTGTCGGGAGCCAACAACGACGGAGCTGCCGGCCTGAAGTATGTGCAGGATTGCGGCGGCATTACGGTAGTCCAGGACCCCGATACCGCCGAAATACCCGTCATGCCCCGGTCTGCCCTGGAGGCCCTGCGGCCCGACTATCTGCTTGCAGCAGCTGCCATTGCCGGGGCGATCAACCGGTTCTGACCCGGCATGCTCCCGGGCCGTCCTGCCTCATTCTATACAAAGGCGCTCATGCCGGTAATTGCCCGCCCCACGATGAGGGAATTGATCTCCCTGGTTCCTTCGTAAGAATAGATAGCCTCCGCATCGGCCACGAAGCGGGCTACATTATACTCCAGCAGGATGCCGTTCCCGCCCATGACCTCCCGTGCCTTGCTTACAATGTCGCGCGTACGCAGCGAGCAAAACACTTTTGCCAGCGAGGCATGCTCGTCCCGCAGCAGTTCCTGGTCCTGCAACTGCGACAGGCGGAAGCATAAGGTCTGCATGGCGGTGAGGTTCGACAACATTTCCACCAGGTGATTCTATATAAGCTGGAAAGAGGCAATGGGTTTCCCGAACTGCTTCCGCTCGCGGGTATATTTCAAAGCATGCTCATAAGCCCCCCTGGCACAGCCTACTGCCTGCCATGCCACCCCGGCGCGGGTCATGCGCAGCACCCTGGCCGTGTCCTTAAAGGAGGATGCGCCGGGCAGGCGGTCTGCCTCTGGCACCCGGCAATCCTTCAGGGTGATCAGCCCGTTCTGTACAATGCGCAGCGCCATCTTATCCTGCATCTTCTCCACGCTGAAGCCAGGCGTGCCCTTTCGTACCAAAAAGCCCTTTACCTCGTTATCGCCGGTATCGCGGGCCCATATTACCAGCACATCGGCAAAAGTAGCATTGCCGATCCATTTCTTTTGCCCATGGAGCACCCAGGTATCCCCTTCCCGCTTCGCGGTGACGGTAAGGCCGCCCGCTACCCCCGAACCTACCTCCGGCTCCGTGAGGCCGAAGGCCCCGATGGCCTGCAGCTGCTGCATCCGGGGCAGCCATTCCTGCTTTTGCGCTTCGGAGCCCAGCAGGTAGATGGAGCCCATAGCCAGCCCGCTCTGCACACCGAAAAAGGTCGATACGGAAGTGTCGATACGCGCCATCTCCATGGCCAGGATACCTTCCATCAGGAAGCTGCGGCCGGGGCATCCGTATCCTTTGTAAGTAACGCCGCAGATATTCAGGGCAGCCATCTTTTCCAGTATCGCGAAGGGAAACTCGGCCTTCAGCCAGTATTCATTTACCAGAGGCTGCACTTCCCGCTCCATAAAGGCCCTTACCTGCAGCTGTAGTGCACGGTCTTCCCCGTCGAGCATATGGCTCAGATCATAGAAATCTCCGTCTATGGGCGGCAGCTCCTTTTGCCGGTCGCCGCCTTCCAGCATCTTCATGAGCCCGGCCAGCTGCCGGTCCTCCATGTGGGCTACCGCATCCATCACCTTTGCCAGGTCTATCTTTCCCGATAACCTGTTCAGCTGGGCCAGGTCGACGCTTTTCAGCAGGCGGAGGGCATTCCTGATCTTTGAGAACATAAATTCCTGTTTTAGTGTACTTAACAACAAGAAAGCCATATAGTTGCCGGCAAAGAAAAACCGGCGCTCCCAGGGCTGGGGAAACGCCGGCGTTCTTAAACCGGTACAGGAGCATGGCTCCCGCCCCTTGTCATTCGTGCATCCTCATAGCCGTAACTGTACGCCCGGCCGGTTCCTGCCATACAGGGCCTTTGCAGCTATGCTGCGCATAACTATCGTACCGGCAGGAGTCAGGCACAGAGGCTTGCCTGCCGGTATGGCCGCTTCCGGACGGCTCCGCCTGCGGGAGGAAGCACGATACCCCCTGCTTGCAGGGACCGGCGCCCGGTTGCGGCGGAACAGCCAGCAAGTAAAGGATTACAGCCGACTGCAAATATAAAAGCAGACGATAGAAAGGTTTCATGGCACAAAAGTACCGGCAGCCGCTGACAGCCTTATGTCAGCTTTGAAACGTTTTTAGGAATATTCCCAAAACAATGCCGGGCCCTTGTTGTTAGACAAATAAAACGACTATGAGCTTCAGAGATGAGATGCATCAGGCGGTAAGCAGGGACAAGCACCTGGCCCATTTGCTGGGCATCAGCTATATGGAATTTATGCAGCTGCAGCATAGCGGACTGAAAGAAGTAACCGACAGCGAACTGCAGATCTATAAGTACTTTATCCGCTTCAGCGCAGATAATCCCCCTTACATACTGGATAAGCTGGATATAGACCGTAACCTTACCGTTTACTTTACCGCCGAAGAATGGGAGCAGGAACAGCGGCAGGAGCTGGCCTCGGGCACTTAAAGCGTGGCCGGCCGGGCTACAGCATGCTTTTGGTGAGCTTGCCCAGGGTCTTCAAGGTATCGTCGAGCTGCTCGCTCCAGGGCATGCCATAGCTCAGCCTCATGCAATTCTCGAACTGCTGCTTCAGGCTGAACATTCTTCCCGGTGCAATGCTGATATTCTTCCTGATTGCCTTTTCGTACAGCATAGTCGTATCGATGCGCTTGTCGAGCTCTACCCAAAGCACAAAGCCGCCCTGCGGCCGGCTGGCCCTCGTACCTTCGGGAAAGTAATCGGCAATAGCCCTGATATATTGAAGGCAGTTGGTATGTAAGGTCTGCCGGAGCCTGCGCAGATGACTTTCATAGCGGCCGTTTTCCAGGAAGTCGGCGATCACCGCCTGGGTCAATGCAGTAGAAGATATGGAGTGCACCTGCTTCATTCGGATCACCTGCTGCAGGAACCGGCCGGGGGCTACCCACCCTACCCGGTAGCCGGGGGCCAGCGTCTTGGAAACAGAGCCGCACCACAGCACCAGACCTTCTTCATCGTAAGTCTTGCAGCATTTCGGGCGGCTGTCGCCGAAATATACATCCCCGTACAGGTCGTCTTCGATCAGGGGCACATGGTAATGCTGCAACAGCCGGACCACTTCTTTTTTATGCTCGTCGGGCATACAGCTGCCCAAAGGATTGTTGAAATTGCTCACCAGCAGGCACAGCTTGATCTTGTGCCGGCTCAGCGCCTTTTTCAAAGCCTCGATCTCGATGCCCGTGCGCGGATGGGTGGGCAGCTCCAGCACGTTCAGCCCCAGGCTTTCGGCCAGGCGCAGGGTGCCGAAGTAGGCAGGGCTTTCCACGGCTATGGTATCGCCGCGCTGGGTAAGCGACATCATACAGAACGAAATGGCATTCATGCATCCCGCAGTAGTAAGAATATCGGTTTCTTTCAGGTTGCCTCCCCAGTTAAACGACCAGCGCGCTATGTCGCGGCGCAGCGACTCATTGCCCTGTATGTTCTCGTAACCGGTGCCGCTGTCGCTCATATTGCGGATGGCCTGCACCACGCCCTTATTCAGCTTGGCGATAGGCAAGAGCTCGTTGGCAGGAACGCTCAGGGAAAACAGGGTCATCTTGTCGTTGCCGATGTTGCGGAATACCTTATCGATCATTTCCCTCGGGTTCTGGCTCAGCGACTCGTTGTCGGGCTGGCTTGTTTCCGGCATGGCGGGCTGCTTGCGGGGCGAGTAGCATACATAATACCCCGATTGCGGCCTTGACTCGATCAGCGATTTGCTTTCCAGCTCCAGGTATGCCTGGGTAGCCGTGCTCATGCTGACACCGTGTTCCCGGCATACCATGCGGATGGAGGGCAGCTTATCGCCTATCTTCAGCACCTCCTCATCGATCTGTTTGCGGATGCTGTTGGCAATGCGCAGGTACAGCAGGTTCTTCTCTTTTTTGAGTGTAGCTGGCATAAAAAAACTGTATCGGTCAAAATTAACGAAATTGTATCTGTATTGGAAATAAAATTTACTGGACCTTTGCTCCCGGATCAAAGCAAACGGAAGAAGTATTTATATGACGAATCAAACAAAGGCGTACCTGGCATTAGCTACTGTATGTATCGTATGGGGAACCACCTACCTGGCCATGCTCATCGGCGTATCGGGTTTCCCCGCTTTCCTCTTTTCGGGCCTGCGGCACTTTACCGCCGGCCTTCTGATCTGGCTCGCCCTGCCTTTTTTAAAGAAAAAAGTGAAGCTGGTCCGCAAGGACGTGATCAGGCAGGTGATTCCGGGGGTGCTGATGCTGGCCTTAGGCAACGGTACCATTGGCTGGGCCGAGAAATATATTCCCAGCGGGCTGGCAGCGCTTATTGTATCGATCATGCCGGTATATGTAGTGCTGATCAACCTGGCAACAGGCAATGCCAAAGGAAGCCTCAATATCAAAATCATCACAGGCCTCCTGCTGGGCAGCGCAGGGATCGTCCTCATTTTCCGGGATAACCTGAGCGACCTTACCGATACCCGTTACCTGCTGGGCGTACTGGCAACCTTTGCCGCTTCGCTCAGCTGGGCCGCCGGCACCATCTATATGAAGAAACATGCGGCCGACACCGATCCGCTGGTCAACACAGCCATACAGCTCAGCAGCGGCGGCGGCGTGCTGCTGCTCTCCTCGCCCCTGCTTGACGACCTGAGCCAGCTCGGCAATGTACAGTCCGGCAGCATCTGGGCCCTGGTATACCTGATCCTCTTCGGCTCCCTGCTATCGTACCTCTGCTATATGTATGCGGTCAAGAACCTGCCGGTAGGGCTTGTTTCGATCTACGCTTATATCAACCCCTTCATTGCAGTGAGCCTCGGCTTTCTCTGGAACAACGAGAAAGTGACCTGGATCACGATCATTGCCTTTATTACCACCCTGGGCGGCGTATTCTGGATCAACCGCGGCTACAAAATCAATAAAATACCTCAAATAAAAGAATCATGACCCCACAGGACTACATCTGGATGTTTGACAAAAGCCTGGGCCAGCTGGCAACGGAGCTGGAGGCCTACCCTTCGGAAGAAGCCTTATGGCAAACCGGAGGCGCAATCAGTAATTCTGCCGGCCACCTGGCACAGCATCTCGCCGGCAACCTGCAGCACTTCGTCGGCAGGCATATAGGCGGTACTGATTACCGGCGCGACCGCGACAGTGAGTTCAGCCAGCGGAAGTATAACCGGGAACAGCTGCTGGAGCTTATTGCCCGGACCAGGTCCGGGATCAGGGATGCGCTGCAGCATAAGGATGCCGCCTTTCTTGAAGAGGCCTATTCCACGGATATTATGAAGATAAAAGACGGGCAAACGACCGGCTTTATGCTCTCCTACCTGTATGCGCACCTGAATTACCACCTGGGCCAGGTCAACTATCACAGAAGGCTGCTGGCTGCTTCAAAATAATGCTATGCAACAGATCGCACCCCATATTGTGCCTTACCGGCCCGAGTATAAAGAACATTTTGAACGGCTTAACAAGGCATGGCTGGAAGAATATTTTACCGTGGAGCCTATAGACGAGTTTGTGCTGACACAGCCCGAAAAAGCCATTCTGTCCGGGGGCGGCAGGATACTCTTTGCCCTGCTCGGAGATACCGTGATCGGGACGGTAGCCCTGAGGCCGGCAGGGCCGGGGATATATGAGCTTACCAAAATGGCCGTGGATAAAGCCTTCCGGGGCAAAGGGGCCGGTGAGCAGCTTTGCCGGGCGGCCCTCAGGGAAGCTTCCTGCCTCGGCGCACAAAAAGTGATCCTCTATTCGCAAACGGGATTGCAAGCCGCCATCGGCATTTACCGTAAGCTGGGATTCAGCGAAATAGCGCTGGAAACAGGCAAATACCGGAGGGCCGATATAAAAATGGAACTGGCATTGAGATAGGATGCAGGCTTTGGTTTTTGCAGGGACATAATTCCCTGCTTTTTTTGTGCCTGTATACAAAGAATTTGCAGCATTAAGGCAACATATTCAGTCCTTGGTTGTTGCACATATCAGGTTCCGGCCTCACCGGTACCGCAAACCGGAGCTTATGAACACGAATACAAAAGAGCTTAAGAAAGATATTTCCGACAAAGAGCTGCGCCTGAGCCAGCTGAGGAATATGGATACGCACAAGCTTTCCGATTCCGACCGCGCACTGCTGCAATCCCTGGAGCGGGAGATCGCCCTGCTCAAAAAGCAGCTGGGCGAAGAAGAATAAACCACAGCCGTTAACCATTCAAACCATGCTATATGGCTATTCAGAAAAAACAGGAAGAAAAAGAACAAAAAGTGCCGCCGGGCGGTAAAGAGGAGCAGGCGGACCAGCCGCCGGAAACCGATCCGCATCGGGGGACTACCCGGACGCCTTCGCAGCACGAGGAGCTGGAGCCGAAGAAAGAAAAGGAAAAAGAAGCCGGGGCAAAGACGGAACAAGCTGCTCCCGGAGCACAGGAGCCGGAGGAACCTTCGGGGAAAGACCCGCACAGGGGCACCGCCACCACACCATCGCAGCACAAAGAGCTGGATCCCGAAGGAGAACGCAACCGCGATGAGAATACAGACACCGAAGGTATTCCCTGATGGCATAAGGCCCTTACAGGCCCGGCAACTCTATCGTTCACCGTCAAAAATCCATATTTATGTCACTATACAGATTTTTCGCCGCTATATCGCTGGCAGCCCTGCTGCACACTTCCTGCAGCGAAGCGGGGCACGACAACGCCAGGAGCACCCATATAGACAGCAGCAATGTGAACGGCACAGCTCCCGTACGTTACGGTCCCGAAGACCCCGCAGACACCCTTTCCCAGCTACCCCCCGGCGACGATACGGGGAAAAGAGCCAACACCTCCAGGAAAGACGAATAAACAAAGACCTATCTTTGTAAAACACCAAGCTACTACCTTGCCTGATGGAAGTACCGGCAGCGCACTACGATCAACTCAGCATACCGCAGGCCCGCGACATACAGAACCGGCTCAGAGAGCGTATTCAGCTGCATGCCCTGAAAAAGCCGGTTCGTGTCGTTGCAGGAGCGGACATTTCCCTGAACCGTTTCAGCGAAGTGATCTACGCAGGTCTTGTCCTGCTGGACTACGAAACCCTGCAGCCCTTCGCATGCTCGCTGGTACAGGATGTAACCCGCTTTCCCTATGTACCCGGATTCCTGGCGTTCAGGGAAGTGCCGGCGCTGGTAAAGTGCCTGGAACAACTTCCTGCGCCGCCCGATGTCATCATGGTCGACGGGCACGGCATTGCGCATCCCCGCAGGCTGGGCATAGCGGCGCACCTGGGCTCGCTTACCGACATTCCCACCCTGGGCTGCGCCAAGAAAAAGCTCTTCGGAAGCTATGAACCGCCCGCACCGGAAAAAGGAGCCTGCAGCCTGTTAAAAGACAAAGCCGAAAATATAGGCTTTGCGCTCCGGACCAAGAATAAGGTTAAAGAGGTCTTTATTTCACCCGGCCATAAAATGAGCCTGGAAGACAGCCTGCAGATTGCCTTGCATTGCGTGGGAAGCTACCGCCTTCCCGAGCCCACGCGCAGGGCGCATGAATTTGTCAATCTCTTCCGTACCGGCAGGATCGGGGCCGGCTATCACGAGTGGCCCGTTGGGCAGGCTCTCCTGTTCTGATCTCCGCCGTTCAACCAATGGGGCTTCTTTCTGTTTATACAAGCAGCAATCGTTTATTATGCCAGAAACAGACAGCAGTCCTGCAGCTTTAGCGCGTACCATGCAGCTGCGCTATGTATACAGCAGCAGCAAGGGATACGCACGGGTACGGAAAGGCAAGGAATTTGTTTATCTCGATACGGAAGGAAAGCAGATCAGGGACGAAGAGATATTGCAGCGCATCGCAGGGCTGGTGATTCCGCCCGCCTGGACCAATGTATGGATATGCCCTTATCCCAATGGTCACCTCCAGGCCACCGGGTACGATGTGCGCGGGAGGAAGCAGTACCGGTATCATGCCCGGTGGTCGCAGCTCCGGAACGAGAACAAGTTCGAGCACATCTATGATTTCGGGAAGAAACTGCCCCACCTTCGCCGGCAGATCCGGCGTGACATACGCCGCAAAACCCTCATACGGGAAAAAGTGAGCGCCATTGCCCTGGGCATCATGAACGAAACCTATATCCGTGCAGGCAATACGATCTATGAAAAGGAATACGGCTCTTTCGGGCTCACCACCTTAAAGAACAAACATGTGAGCATCAGCGGGAGCCAGGCCTTTTTCAGGTTCAAAGGTAAAAAAGGCGTATTGCAGCAGATCACGATGAAGGATGCCTCGCTGGTGAGGCTGCTGAAAAATATCCGCGAGCTTCCCGGGCAGGAACTGTTTCAGTACTACGATGAAGAGGGCCAGATACGGAAGCTGGAATCCGGCGATATCAACGATTATCTCCGGCGGCATACAGCCGAAAATTTCAGCTGCAAGGATTTCCGCACATGGGCCGGCTGCGTGCTGGCGCTGCAGCTGATGGCATTTGCTGAAGAGCCGGATTGCGATGCTGCGTGCAAGCGAAACATCCTGTCGATTATAGACGGAGTGGCGCAAAGGCTGGGCAATACCAGGGCCATTACCCGTAAGTACTATATCCACCCGCAGTTGCTGCTGTCGTACGAGGAGCACAGGCTGGATGAAATACTGCGCAGGCTGCGGCAAAGCTTTAAGGCGGGCAAGGACCCGCATGCCCTTGCCGAACAGGCCCTGCTGGCCTTCCTCAGACCACGGCCGCATAGGTAATCATTAGCCCTTTAATTAAAACATCTTATGGATCTTTACGCTGGATTCCCCTACTGGCTGATCAAGAACCCGCTTTACAACTATGTAAACGAGCTTAGGCAGGACCTGGATGTAGATGTAGCTATCATCGGATCGGGCATTACAGGGGCGCTTGTGGCGCATGAGCTCTGCAGCCACGGCATTTCCTGCAGCCTGTTCGACAAAAGAGCCGTCGGCACCGGCAGCTCCGCAGCCAGCACCGCACATCTGCAATACGAAATAGATACGCCCCTGTGCCGCCTGCTTGAAAAAGTAGCCGAAAAGACAGCGGTAATTGCCTACCGCTCCAGCTTACAGGCCATTACCGACATTGAAGCCGTTTTCAGGAAGACAAGGATCGATGCGGAATTCGAAAGGAAAAGCAGCCTGTACCTGGCCAGCGACCGCAAGGGGTGCAAAGAGATACAAAAGGAGTATAAGGTGCGCAGGAAATACGGCCTGCCCGTAACCCTGCTCGACAGGGAGGCGCTTTCCATGCAGTACCGCATCCACCGGCTGGCGGCATTGTACAACGAAGAAGCGGCACAGATGGATGCCTATCTTTCTTCGATCCGGCTTATACAGTATCATCAGCGCAAAAGCGAGCTGCAGCTATACCCTTATACCCATATTACCAGGCACCAGGCTGCGAAGCAGGGATTTGAGCTCCTCACGGCAACAGGTAAAAAAATAACCTGCCGCTACCTGATCATTGCTGCCGGCTACGAGGCCGGCCGGTTCCTTCCCAGGAAGGTAATGGATCTCATCAGCACCTATGCCCTGGTAACCGAACCCATGCGCGACGACCAGCTGTGGGAAGAACAATGCCTGATATGGGAAACCGCAAGGCCTTACCTGTACCTGCGCACTACCGCCGACAAGCGCATCCTTATAGGCGGCGAAGATGTGAAGTTCAGGAACGAACTGCTCAGGGATGCCTTGATGCAGAAAAAGACGAAAAAACTGGTAGACCGCTACCGTGACCTGTTTCCCCATTCTGCTGTCCGTTGCGAAATGGCATGGTGCGGTACGTTCAGCGCTACCCGCGACGGGATGCCTTATATCGGCGCCTATCCCGGCACCCGGAATATGTTCTTTGCCCTGGGCTACGGAGGCAACGGCATTACCTTCAGCATGATCGCCGCACAGATAATCCGCAACAAAATGAAAGGCATCAGGGATGACCGGGAAGCGGTATTCGGCTTCGACAGGAAGTAGCAGGTCAGACAGGGACCACTTCATCGCCGACGATGGCATATACCGCATCGGCACGGCTCCTGTCGAGCGTATGCAGGCCGGTAAGCGCACCGAATGCAGGCAGGAGCAACGTCTGCCGGTAAAAGTAGAAGCAGGGCAGCCGGTAGCGCTGCCGTCCCTGGCGCTGAACGGAAATGCCCGGGTGAATATGCCCCGCGATATTGATCCTGCCGGTATAATCCGTTGCCAGGGGCTCATGCGAGAATATAAACGTTTCCCACTCCAGCGCTTCGGCCACTACCCTGACCTGCCGTTCCTCGTAATAGCCGGGATGTACAATATCATGATTGCCCCGGATAAGGGTAAATGCTACACCGGGGTGGCTATGGAGAAAAGCCTCGAACAGCCGCAGCTCAGAATTGGCCTGGCTGTGAAAGAGGTCGCCCAGGAACCACACCGCCGCCGGGCGGTATACCTCCATGAGCTGCTGCAGTACTTCGTAGTCCCGGGCCGCGCTCAGCTGCGGCATATAGATACCGGCCTTACGAAAATGCATGGCTTTGCCCAGGTGAAGGTCTGCCATCACCAGTATCCGCTCCCGCGGGAAGAACAACGCTTTCTGCGACAATAAAGAAACGGGGGTCTGCCCCAGTGTAATCTGCATGGATACGTGTAGCGTAGCCGGAAGCTCAGCCTTTTTCCAGTTGTGCCCTGATCTTGTTCATCCGGTCTTCCAGGCTCTCGTTGCTGAATTTTTCCCGGAATACCTCTGCAAAAATAGGAAAAGCAAACGGGGTAAGCTGTTCCGGCTGCCGTACCACGATCCGGTGGGCGCTGATCCGCTCGAAGGCCTGCCGCATCCGCACGATCTCCAGCTGGAAATCGTATACTTCTTCATACGCCTGCTTCAGCAACAGGTTATCCGGGTCGTAATCCTGGAACACTTTAAAGAAAAGCCCGGAATTGGCCTGCAGGTGCCGGGCCTTAACCTGCTTGCCCGGGTATCCCTGGAACACAAGCCCCGCAATGCCGGCAATGTCCCTGAACTTGCGGCGGGCCATTTCGGTGGTATTGATGCTGCCTGCAATATCTTCACTCAGGTTATCCGGCGAAAAAAGATCTTGGAGCACCGCGTGCTCTATCGGGATGTCCTGGTCGCTGAGCAGCTCGAAGCCGTAGTCGTTCATAGCCATGGAAAAGCTGAACGGCCGTATCCTGCCCAGGCGGTAGGCAATGATCGCGGCCATCCCTTCGTGCACGAATTTACCGTCGAAAGGGTACACAAACAGGTGGCAGCCCTCTTTGGTGCGGATCTTTTCTATCAGCAGCTCGTCTTCATCCGGCAAGTAGGAGCGCCGCTTCTGCTCCTCGAACAAGGGCTGCAGGAAATCGAGCTCCGGATCATGTATCCCCGCTCTTGCTTCGTTCAGCTTGTGCCGCACTGCGCCGGTAAGGTAGGACGACAAAGGAAGACGGCCGCCCATCCAGGAGGGAACGGCTCCTTTTTTCTTGTTCGAGCTCCTTACGATCGCCTGCATATCCCTGACCATTACCAGTTCCAGGTTACGGCCGGCAAACCAGAAGTTATCTTCCGGCTTCAGGCGGGAAATAAACCATTCCTCGATGCTGCCCAGGTACTTGCCGCCGAGAAACTTTACCTGCATCATGGCATCGCTTACGATAGCGCCGATGCTGAGCCGGTGCCTCATGGCTACTTTCCTGCTGGTCACTTTATACAGGCCGTCCTCTATCACTACCTTGTGAAACTCGTCGTAAGTTTCCAGCATTCTGCCTCCCTGCGTGATCATAAGCAGGCATTCCCTGAACTCTTCGAAAGTAACGGAAGCATAGCAATGGGTCTGCCGTATGGTATCGTACAGCTCCTCCGCCCGGAAGCCGTCGGAAACGGCCAGGGTAACCATGAACTGCATCAGCACGTCGAAAGAGCGGATATATGGAATCCTGCTTTCGATCATATTGTGCTGCGCGGCAAAGCGCAGGGCCGAGCCCTCCAGTATTTCGAGGGAATGCGTAGGCACAAAATAGATACGGCTGGTGGCGCCTGGATAGTGGCCGCTGCGGCCGGCCCGTTGCAGGAAGCGTGCCACGCCCTTGGCCGACCCTACCTGGATTACCGTGTCCACCGGGCGGAAGTCGACCCCCAGGTCGAGGCTGCTGGTGCAGACTACCACCTTCAGCGTACCGTTGTGAAGCGACTCTTCAACCCATTGCCGGATGTCCTCGCCCAGGGATCCGTGGTGCAAGGCTATCGTCCCCGCCAGCCCCGGCTCTATATCCAGGAGGTAACGGTACCACATTTCCGCTTGGGACCTTGTATTGGTGAAGATAAGCGTGGATCGCGCATTTTCGATAACGGGAAGGAGCTTTGTTGCGAGCCGGGTGCCGAGATGGCCTGCCCAGGGAAATTTTTCCAGCGTGTCGGGCAGGATCGTTTGTATAACCGTCTTCTTCGGGATTTGTGCCCGCACCAGCACGGACCGGTCCTGGTCTTTTCCCAGCAGTATTTCCCGGGCCTCTTCCAGGTTACCGATGGTAGCCGATATGCCCCAGATCTTCAGCCCGGGATTGATTTTTTTCAGCACGGAAAGCGCCAACTCCGTCATTACGCCCCGTTTGCTCCCGATCAGCTCATGCCATTCGTCCACCACTACGAATTCGAGGTGCCTGAATACAGCCGCGTATCCTTTCTGCGCCATCATTATATGCACGCTTTCGGGCGTGGTGATCAGCGCCTGGGGCCATTGCTTTTTCTGGCGGGCCCGTTCTGCCGGGGTGGTATCGCCCGTACGCAGCCCGATCTCGTAGTCCAGGTCCAGGTCTTCGCTTACAGCTGTAGCGGCATTGAGTATCTCCCTGGACAGCGCCCGGAGCGGGGTGATCCAGAGGCAGTGCAGCCCTCCTGCATTCTTCTTTCCCTTCCGGCTGCGCCGGACATAATCTTCGATGATACCGAACCAGATGGCATAAGTCTTGCCGCATCCTGTCGGCGCATTCAGCAGGCCGGAGTATCCCTTGCCGATCATGCTCCATGCATTGCGCTGGAAGGGATAAGGCTTCCATCCTTTGAATTCAAACCAGTCTTCGGCCAGTCGGTTCATGATTGTGCAGCGATCAGTTGTAACAATTCTTCCCTGGTATTGGCTTCGGCAGCCGCCTTATCGCGGCGCCAGCGGAGTATCCTCGGGAAGCGTAAAGCTACACCGGATTTGTGTCTTGACGAAAGGTTTATGCCTTCGAAGGCCAGCTCAAATACCAGTTCGGCCTTTACACTGCGTACAGGGCCGAACTTATCCAGCGTATGTTTTTTGATCCAGGCATCCACTTCCAGTATTTCCTTGTCGGTAAGCCCGGAATATGCCTTTGCAAAAGGCACCAGTGTGCCATTGTCCCATACGGCAAAAGTGTAGTCGGTGTAAAGATTGGCCCGCCGGCCATGCCCCGGCTGGGCATATACCAGTACACCGTCTGCCGTTAAGGGGTCTACTTTCCATTTCCACCAGCTGCCTTTCCTGCGGCCTGTTTCATAAATGCTGTCTTTCCGTTTCAGCATCAGCCCTTCCGTATGACGGGCCCTGGCGGCTTCCCTGGCCTGCTTTACCTCCTCCCAGCTGCTGCAGGGTAATACGGGCGACAGTACCAGGGCCGATCCTGGACCGGCATCGCCCACCGCTTTTTCCAGCAGCGCCCTTCTCCGATACAAAGGTTGCGTCCGCAGGTCCTGTCCCTGCCATTCCAGGATATCGAAGCATACCATCACCAGCGGCGCTTCCTGCAGGGCTTTCCGGGTCAGGTTCTTGCGGCCGATCCGGGTTTGCATCAGCGCGAAAGGAAGCGGCCGGCCATCTTTCCAGGGAATGATCTCCCCATCCAGCACGGTACCGTCGGGAAGGATATGGCTCAGGCGCTCAAACTCCGGGAACTTATCTGTCAGCAGCTCTTCTCCCCTGCTCCAGACAAACAGCGCGCCATCCCGCACGATGATCTGGCCCCGGATCCCGTCCAGCTTTTCTTCTACCTGCCAGTGTTCAATAGAGCCCAGCGATTGGGGCGTTGCCTCAAGCTGGTAGGCCAGGAAAAAGGGGTAAGGCTGGTAGTGCCGCCCTGCAAGCGCTTCTTCAAACAGCAGCTGCTGCAGGCTCACCACGGCCGGATCCCAATGCCCCATAAGCCGGTGCGCAATACGCGCTTCATCCATGTCAAAATGCCGGGCCAGGGCCCGGATCACCAGCTGGCGGGATACGCCCATGCGAAAGTTGCCGGTGATCAGCTTATTGAACACGAAGCGCTCGGCCCCCTGCATGTGCAGCCAGCGTTCGGTAACTGCTTCTTTCTTTTGCGCATCGGTATAGCCGCCCAGCAGCAGCAGGAACCCGATGGTGTCCGACAAGGATACATCCCTGCTTTCATTGCTGGGCGGCAGGCACAGGCTGATGGCTTCTGCGAGATCGCCCACCACATGATAAGACTCTTCAAACAGCCACATAGGCAACCCTGCCAGCGCTGCTGCCCATGCCTTCAGGTCGGCCGTCCTGATGCTTCGCGGGATGGTTCGCCCCATAAGAATGCTGATGCACCAGAGCAGGTCCTGTTCGGGTGCACGGGCAAAATAGCGGACCAGCGCATCGATTTTGGCGTTGGTCTTGGTTGTTTGCTCCACTTCGGTAAAGAGGGCGGCAAAAGCTTTCATGATTCTATATCTCCGTTTCCTTCGGTTTCGAACAAGGTGCTGACCTCCGTGGCTTCCAGGCCCCGTTCTTCCCGCAACCATCTTGCAAATACGGATTGGTAGCCATGGGTTACGTATACATGCGATGCTCCTGTAGCGCTTACGGCGGCATTCAGCTGCGTCCAGTCGCAATGGTCTGACAATACAAAACCGCGATCGGCGGAGCGTCGCCGCCTCGCGCCCCGTAACTGCATCCATCCGCTGCAGATGCCCAAGCTGTAGGGCGCAAACCTGTTGAGCCAGGGCGAGCCGATGGCGGAAGGAGGTGCCACGATCAGCGCTTTCCTGATATCTTTCTTCTGCATTTCGGGATGCACACGCGCAGCTGCGGGCAGCTGCAGCCCTTCTGCCGCCAGCAACCGGTTTACATTATCGACGGCGCCATGCGTAAACACGGGGCCTATGGACGGATCCAGGTGCTGCATGATACGCTGTGCCTTGCCCAGCGCGTAGCCGATAATAACGGAATTGACATTGCTGGATGCGTTCTGCCGCCACCAGTCATTGATGTCGGCATATACGGCTGCCGGGTCGGGGAAACGGTAAACAGGCAGGCCGAAAGTGGACTCCGTGATAAAGTGATGGCAGCGTACCGCTTCAAAAGGTACCGAAACGCCATCCTGCTGCAGTTTATAGTCGCCCGACATGACCCATACTTCTCCCTTATATTCCAGCCGTATCTGCGCAGACCCGATAATATGCCCCGCGGGATGAAAGCTGATCTTTACCCCGTTTATATAAACAGGATCGCCGTATGCCAGCCCTTCTGCCTGTATATCCGGCCCCAGGCGGAGCCGCAAAAGCGCCACGGAATCCCTGTGGCAGAGATAAGCCCCGTTGCCGGGGCGGGCATGATCGGAATGGGCATGCGTGATCAGGGCTTTCTCTACCGGCCTCCAGGGGTCTATGTAGATACCGGCCCGGGGGCAAAAAATACCGTTGCTGTCAAATTGCAGTAGTGCCATTTCCGGCAAGGATAACACGGCCCTGATCCAAAAGGTTGGCTTTCATGCTTCCGCAGAAAGCGCGGAACCAATATTAGCAAGTATTTATACACCTAACCAGATGAATAGCAAGGGAAACATTTTTCTTAAAATACTGTTATACACACATACCAAGAACCAACGGACACAGGAGTAAACATGGAATCATCAAAGATTATTATCGTATCGAACCGGCTGCCGGTAAAAGTAGAGATCAAAAACGAGGAATGGCAATATCACCCCAGCGAAGGCGGCCTGGCTACAGGCCTGGGAAGCATTTATAAAGACGGCAACAATGTATGGATCGGGTGGCCCGGCGCTTATATAGAGAATGAAAAGATCGCAGATATTATCCGGCAGGATTTCCGGCAGCAGAAGCTGTATCCCGTAATGCTTACCCAGCAGGAGATCGGTCATTATTACGATGGCTTTTCGAACGATGCATTGTGGCCGCTTTTCCATTATTTCCCCAGCTATGCCAATTACCGCAAGCAGGACTGGGAAATGTATGAAAAAGTGAACCAGAAATTCGCTGATGCGGTTACCGCCATTGCCGCCCCCGGCGATACGGTATGGATACAGGATTACCAGCTGATGCTTGTGCCCGAGATGGTACGTAAGAGCATGCCGGAGCTGAGCATCGGCTTTTTCCAGCATATTCCCTTCCCTTCCTACGAGGTGTTTCGCCTTATACCCTGGCGTGATCAGCTGCTGAAAGGCTTGCTGGGCGCGGACCTGATCGGGTTCCATACCTACGATGATGTACGGCACTTCCTGAGCGCCGCCATGCGTATTGTCAATACCCAGGTCAACGGCAATGAAATCATCCTGGAAGAAGAACGCTCGATTATTGTAGACGCATTCCCCATGGGCATCGACTACGAGAAATACCGGGAAAACGTATTCAATCCCAAAACCAAAAGGAACGAGTATAAGCTGCACCAGCTGATGGGCGACAATAAGCTCATGCTCTCGATCGACCGCCTGGACTACAGCAAGGGCATTCCGCAGCGGCTGCTGGCTTATGAGCTGTTCCTGAGGAAATATCCCGAGTTCAAGGAAAAGATCATTTTTATACAGCTGATCGTGCCCTCCCGCGACAAGGTGAAGCAGTACGCCTCGCTCAAGGAAGAGATCAACCGGATGGTTTCCGATATCAATGCCAAGCATGGAACGTTGTCCTGGCAGCCCATCCACTATTTTTACCGCTCCTTTCCCCTTGAAATGCTGTCGGCGCTTTACGCAGCGGCCGATATTGCGCTGGTGACGCCCCTGAGGGACGGTATGAACCTGGTATGCAAGGAATATATAGCCAGCCGGGTAGACAAGACCGGGGTGCTGATCCTTAGTGAAATGACAGGCGCAGCCCAGGAGCTGTACGAGGCCCTGATCATTAACCCTACCAATAAAGAAGCGGTGGCTGCGGCTATATACCAGGCTCTTACCATGCCGGAAGAGGAGCAGGTAAAACGTATGGAAATATTACAGCAGACCGTGAAGAAATTCGATATACACCACTGGATACAGGATTTTATGGACAAACTCCGGGAAGTAAAGGAAAAGCAGAAGCAATTAAGCACCAGGATGATCACCGAGAAATTCCGGGCTGCCCTGAACGAGCAGTACAGGGATGCCTCAAGGCGGCTGATCTTCCTGGACTACGACGGCACCCTGGTCAACTTTACAACAGACCCGGAACAGGCTTCGCCTGATATGGCCCTTGGCTCCCTGCTTAAAGCGCTGTACAGCGATAAGAAAAACAAGATCGTAATCATCAGCGGCAGGAAGAAGGAAACGCTGGAACGCTGGCTGGGCAATATGCCGGTAGATATTATTGCCGAGCACGGCGCCTGGCTGAGGAACGAAAACAGGGAATGGAGCATAGCCAACGACCTGAGCAAGGACTGGAAGCAGGAATTCTATCCCCTGCTGAAACAATTCGAGGCACGTACGCCCGGCTCCTTTATCGAGGAAAAGGACTACTCTCTGGCATGGCACTACCGTAAAGTGGATAAAGGACTGGGCGAATCGCGGGCCAGGGAAATGGTCAGCAATCTCAAGTATATTGCCGCCAACCTGGGGCTGCAGCTGATGGAAGGCAACAAGGTGATCGAAATAAAAAGCGCCAATATCAACAAAGGCAATGCCGCAAAGGAATGGCTGAAAAAATATCCGTCCGAATTTATCCTTGCCATAGGCGACGACTATACCGATGAGGATACCTTTAAGGCTATGCCGCCCGAAGCCGTTACCATCAAAGTGGGGGCCGGCATCTCTGCCGCTACCTTTTTCCTCAAGAGCCCGGAAGAGGTACGCCTCTTCCTGAAACAGGTAATCGGTGATACTTCGGACAATAACCGGAGCGAGGAGGTCAATACCGCCCTGGTCAAGAGTTAAAGCGCCTGTGACGGCTAAAAGCAACAGCCGCTGTTCCGGCGAACAGCGGCTGTTTTGCATAAACCCGCCTTACAGTTACAGGAAGTTGGGGCGGTCCAGCTTCTTGGCGATCCGGTATGCGGCATTCATCAGGCCCACATGGCTGTAAGCCTGGGGGAAATTGCCCCACTGGCTGCCCGTAGCGGCCTCCACATCCTCGCTCAGCAGGCCCAGGTGGTTGGTATATTTCAGCAATTGCTCAAACCGTTCCTGGGCTTCCTGTATGCGTCCCACGCAGGCCAGCGCCTCCACGTGCCAGAAAGCGGTGATCAGGAAAGTAGACTGCGGCTTGCCGAAGTCGTCCGTATGCCGGTAGCGGTAAAAAAGCCCGCCGGGAGCCATCAGCTCGGCTTCCACGCCTTTCAGGTGGTCCCGGGCGCGTTCGGATGCGGGGTCCAGGTAATTCATCATGATCAGCTGCAGGGTGCTGGCATCCATATACGGCGAGTCGATCGCCTGCTGGTACACTTTGCGCTTGGGGTCGTAACAGGCTTCTATACGCTCTTCTGCCCGCTTGCTCAGCCGCCGGGCCCAGGTTTCCAGCTTTTTATCTTTAATCCGCCGCGCGATCCGGATAGCGGCCTGGCATCCTGCCCATTGAAACAGGTAGGTGTAGCAGAAATAACCGTCGATATCGCGAAACTCCCAAAGCCCTGCATCTTTTTCATCGATCACCATCTCGATCATTTTCAGCAACGCCGATATCCAGGCCGAGGAGTCTGTCCGCTCCTCTACTACAAAGCGCTCGTCGGTGTACAATGGCAGCAGGGAGATCAGCACCTGGCCGTATACGTCGTTCTGTATATGCTCGCTGGCCTGGTTGCCGATACGTACCGGCTGGTTGCCCAGGTACCCGCTCAGCGGTATCTCGCGCTCCGTAAGCTTTTTCTGGCCGGTAACGCTGTACAGCGGCTGGTAGCGGCCTTCTTCCTTCACCGAAATGTTGGCAATAAAGTTAAAATAGCCTTCCATCTCCTCGAAGTGGCCGATGTGGTTGAATGCCTGCAAAATATAGTATGCATCGCGCAACCAGCAATACCGGTAATCCCAGGTGCGGCCGCTGCCCGGGTATTCCGGCAGGCTCGTGGTACTGGCCGCGATAATGGCCCCGGTATCTTCGTACTGGTGTATCTTCAGCACCAGTGCGCTCCGGATCACATGGTCCTGGTACAGGTTGCCGATGCTGGTCTTCTTGATCCACTGCTGCCAGTAGTCTTTGGTGCGCATATAAAACTCTTCCACCGTGCTGCGTATCGGCGCTTCGAGCGGAGCGCCGTAGGTGAGCACCAGGTACTTGACCTCGTTCAGCACGGAGTATTGCTCGTTCAGGATATGATTGATCGAAGAGTTGGTGGTAAGCCTGATGGTATTGGTATCGCCGAAATAGTCGATATGGTTGCTGGCCGGCGCTGCTTCCAGCTGCTTTTCCCCGTATTCGGTAACGGGGCGGCAGCTAATCTTGATCTTGGGATTGCCCTTCAGCGGCTCTATCTTCCGGATAAGCATCAATGGTTTGAAATACCGTTCATATAGATAGAACCGGGGAGCGAAATCGGTGATGCGATACATTCCGTCGCTGCACTCCACTTCGGTGCAGAGAATATTGGTATTCTCCACATAATACTGCCTTGAGGTAAATGGCCCGTCGGGGAGAATGGAAAAAGTGCCTCCTTTTTCCTTATCGAGCAGGCTCCCGAAAATAAAGCTGCTGTCGAAGCGCGGCATGCACATCCAGCTGATATTGGTACTGATGTCTATATGTGCAATAAAAGAGCAATTACCGATAATCCCCGATTGATAGATATGTGGTTTTGCCATTTTCCGGTTATCATTTTTTACCTGTAAATAAACCAAATTCCGGAAAAATGTTCGTCGGCTTTTAGTATTTGTATTTATATAATAAAACCTGCAACAGGTACGGCGTTACATTTCAAAGAGGTAGTAGCCTTCCGTCATGCCTTCTTTTTCCAGCACATGCCTGGCTACATTGAACACCTTTACATCCGACAGCATGGCGCTGAGCTTTCCCGCATGCGCATGCCCGTGGAAGGCGGCCGTGACCCTGCGCCGGACCAGGGGCTCCGCCAGGCGGGAAGAGCCCAGGAAGGGAAAGATCACTTCCGGCTCCCCGGTCACCGTTTCTTTTATCGGCGCATAATGAAGTAAAGCGATCTTGGGAATACCTTCGTGCTCCTGGTCGATCCGGGCCAGCGCCCTTTCCAGCCGCAGGGATTCGTCTACGGCCTCCTGTACAAATGCCTTCATAGCCGGCTCCCCGAACATAGAAAGCGTATAATTGTCAAAGCCGCCGCCGAAGCCTTTTACACCGGCAAAGCCTATGCCCCCGATCACGATGCTTTCGCCGTCGAGGATATGCAGATGCGCATGTTTCTGCAGGATCTGCCGGATGAGCTTTTGCCTGCCTTTTTCATAATCGTGGTTCCCCAGCACCGCTACTACCGGTATGGTGCACGACCGCAGCTCCTCCAGCAATACTTCTGCTTCCGACTCATCTCCCGTATGGGTCAGGTCGCCGGCCAGCAAAAGAACGTCTGCCGCCCGGCTTATCCGTTCAAAATACTCTTTCCATTTTCCTTTATCCGACTCATACACATGAATATCGCCTACGGCAGCGATCTTTACTTTGGGTGCTTCCATAGATCAAACTGTTTTAATGGTATAGGATTTATAATCCCACTCCTTTATGTCGACCTGGTACTGCGTCTGGTCGATCCAGGGGCCCCGGCATACCTTTTCTACCGGCGGCGGGAGGTCATATTGCTCCCGGGCGCGGGCTATGAGCTCGTCAAACAGCCAGCGGGGCAATATCTCATGGAAATCGGAAGGATAGGTAAACTGGAACAGCAGCATATACGAAAGCAGCAGGTGCCAGTTGGGTTCCATATGCTCCTTCAGCCGGTGCCAGTCCAGGGTACGCCCCTGTTTCAGTATCAGGTGGTTTACGTCGGCGCCGTCGTACCGCTCCCTGTTCATCACATACATCTTGCCCCACAGCAGCTCTTCCGGGGCAATCAGCTTGACATGCATGTCGAAAACCACGGCATCGCGCGCATTTGAAAACCAGCTCTCGTCTACCCTGCAGATATTATTGACCGTATCGAATATGACATCAATGAACCGCCCTTCTTCATCAAATACCTTAGCCAGCCAGCGCACGTCGGTGAGCTGCGTATGATACCCCTTCGCGGCAAACAGCTTAAGAATGGACGGGTAGTCCCTGGGGCTGCAGTAGATATCCATATCCTTGGTCTCCCTGCGGGTGCAGGTATACTCAAATACGGCAAACGACCCTCCTATCATAAAAGGGATGTCGCTCTCTTTCAGGATAAGGATGATCTGCTTATAGAACATTTGGGTCTTGTTATATTCCTCGTTCGTCGTCATGACTTGGCGATGCGTTTCTGGGATAACAACATTGCCGCTAAAAAGATCGGTGCTTTGATGGAGGAAAGACAATACCCAAAAAAGGCCGGCCCCGGACTGCTACGGTAGTGAACAGGCGGGACCGGGCCAGGTATTTGATTGTGAAAAGCCGGTTTTATCGTAAAGGCACGGGAATCGTGTCCGGCAAAGGCGTGGGGATCGGTATGGAATCGTTCCTTGTGCCCGGCGGGAGATTGTTCCTGCGCAGGCGTGTATCGGAAGCCGTATCCGTGCGTCTTACCGGTTGCTGCTTCCGGTTCTTCCTGGCGGTATCCTGCGGATCTCCGCCGGACGCAAATATGCCGGACAAAAGCAGCGCTGCCGTGCCTATACTAAAAAGGATCTTTTTCATAAGGCTTTATTTTGGTGAATAAATACACAGCCGCCTATCTGGGCGGTGTGCTGCTTCCTCCCGCGGCAGTATCTGTATTGGCCGGCGGTGTGGTTACCGTGTCGGTAGCCGGCGGCGGTGTCGGGCCTGCAGGAGGCATGGTGGTTTCGGGCATTGTGGTAGTAGCCGTATCGGTCATGGTATCATCCGTATGATTGCTCTCGCCACAGGAAACAAAGCAGCTTACCAGGGCTGCCGCCATTCCGGCAAAGATGATTCTTTTCATAGATAAGTATTTTAATCAGACAATTAATGCAGGACATGTCCCGCAGTGTCCTATTTAAAGATCAAACGGCATACCATAAACGGAAATTGCACAGTAATAGCGGCTTATTGCAGTATGCCCCGACCGCTGCTGGGGAATATGGGTTACAGTTTTCAATCATTTTTCCCCACCCTGCTAAGTGTTAAAAAAATAAAAAATCGCCCCGGTCCGCAGGCAACTGCCATACTGTTGTCAGCAGCCCTGTCTTTTTTTGCCATAAATCAAAAAAGAAAAATATGATGTCCATGATCTCTGTATTTAAAAAGGAACTCGACCAGGAATCGCTCACCACCCGTAAAATGCTGGAGCGTATACCCGACGACAAATACGACTGGCAGCCCCACCCCAAAAGCATGACCATACGGCAGCTGAGCACGCATATTGCCGAACTGCCCACCTGGATCACTATGGCGCTTACTACCGACGAGCTGGATTTTGCCACAGCTCCCTACAATCCTCCCGTCATCAACAATACAAAGGAGCTGATGGAGCTCTTTGAGCAATCGCTGCAGAACGGCCATACCGAACTGAAGGAAGAAAATGAAAAGAAGCTGGGCGAAACCTGGGTCCTGCGCAATGGCGAAGAGATATACAGCAGGAGCACCAGGGCCGAGGTGATCCGGATGGCGCTGAGCCAGATCATTCACCACAGGGCTCAGCTGGGAGTATACCTGCGCCTGCTGGACGTGCCGATCCCGGGCAGCTATGGTCCGAGCGCTGATGAAATGAACTTTTAAAGACGTGGCGTACCCATGCTTTACACGAACCGCATGACCGCGGTCTGCTATTAGCCTTGTCCTGTTATGAGCAAAACCGATTTCAGCAAACTATACAAATCCTATTACACCGCCGCCGGCGAGCCGGAACTGGTCACTTTCGGACCGGTAGTTTATATTTCCATTGCAGGTAAAGGCGACCCTTCGCTGCCGGAATTTGCCCACCGTGTGCAGGCATTGTATACGGTGGCCTATACGATCAAGTTCAGCTATAAGGCCGCGGGCGATGACTTCGTGGTGCCCAGGCTTGAAGGGCTTTGGTGGTACGACGAGCGAAAATATGCGGAGGCAACGATCAGCACCGCGCCACGGCTCATTCCCCGGGAGGCATGGGAATACCTGCTGTTGCTGCGCATGCCCGACAGTATAACACCGGAAAAGCTGCAGGCAGGTATCGCCTCGGCCGTGGAGAAGAAAGACCTGGCCCTGCTCACAGAGGTACAGCTGCACCGTATGGAAGAGGGGAAATGTGTACAGATGCTGCACAAAGGCCCTTTCGATCAGGAACCTGCCACCCTGGCCCGGATACAGGAATTTACCAGGGCACACAACCTGCAGCGCAACGGGTTTCACCACGAGATCTACCTCTCCGACTTTCGCAGAACGGCGCCCGAACGGCTCCGGACCATTTTGCGGGAACCGGTACAATAGCACAGCGGTATTTAAGGCATAAGAGCGGCACAAACAAGTTCCGCTCTTATTTGTTTGTTGCTATACATCGTCAAAAATGAAAGCATGAAAATCCAGACCTATAAGAACCATATACGTTATTATGCACCGCATCATTTTGTATGGTACCCGCTGCTGGCGCTGCTGACCGCAGGAAGCCTGTACATGACCTACGAACGGGAGGAGGAACGCCTGCTATGGCTGGCTTTTGCGCTTGTATGGGTATTGCTGGGCTGGCTGTCGTTTATGCTCCGGCAGCATTATGCGCTTGGCAACCAGAACCGGATCGTCAGGCTGGAAATGCGGTTCCGCTATTTCGCCCTCACCGGCCAGCGCCTGGAGCCGGTGGAGCACAGGCTGAGCTTCGGGCAGATCGCCGCCCTGCGTTTTGCCAGCGACGAGGAGCTGCCCGTACTGGTAGGGCGCACCCTGGCCGAGCATCTTTCGCCCGATGCCATCAAGCGTGCCATCAGCCAGTGGGAAGGCGACTATATGCGGGTATAAAGCAGGAGCCTAAATAATCTTTCTTTAACATCGGCCAAAGCGCGCGGAGCGTATCTTTACGCTCTTAACCATTTCAAAATCAGAATCTATGAAGAAAGTAGCGCTTTACTGCACGCTGTTCCTCGCCGCTGCCGCCCTGTACGTACCGGCCCAGGCGCAGGGCAAAAAAGAAGACAAGAAAAAAGAGGCCGCCCCCCTCAGCCCCCGGGCGACCGCCAGCAACGATTTTGCAGAAATCAGCTACGGGCAGCCCTCCAAACGCGGCCGCCAGATTTTTGGCAGCCTGGTGCCCTATGGCGAGGTGTGGCGCACCGGGGCCAATATGTCAACCGATATTACCTTTAAAACCGATGTGCTTTTTGGAGGCCAGCAGGTAAAAAAAGGTACCTATGCCTTATTTACCATCCCGGCCGAAGGCGAATGGACCGTGATCCTGAACAGCCAGCCCAAACAGCGCGGCGCTTCCGAATATGAGGCCAACCGCAGCAAGAACGTGGTAGAGGTAAAAGTGCCCGCAGAAGTACAGCAGACCGTGGAAGAAAAGCTTACGATCGGTTTTGAGGAGAACCTGCTGGTTATAAAATGGGATAATGTACGTGTAGCAGTGCCCCTGCAAAAGAAATAAACTGCCTTGCCGAAGTACCTGCAAAGAGGCCGCGCAGCAAAGCCGCACGGCCTCTTTGCTACCTGGCGCCGGTCAAAGTTTGCGGCTATTGATTTTACTGATCGGGCCTTTATTAAAGAAACTTAAAATCTCCTTCCGCAGATTGTTGTCTTATAGTTTGTATGCTAATTTTGTAAGCAACCAAACAGAAAAACGACATGAATCGCACATTCGAAAGGCCTTTCTGGCCTACGGAAAAGCAGATTGCCGCTCTGCTTGGCTTAACTATCCCGGAATACAGACAACTCAGTCATAGCGGCCTTCGTGAAATGACCGGCCTGGACGGCAAACCGCTTTACTACTTTCTTACGGTAAGTCCCCTGAACCCCCAGCACTTGCTGGATAAGCTCCAGACCAGGATGGACCGGCGACGGATGATCTGCTTCCCGCCCGATATCGTGGCTGCACCCGACCTCCAGGCCGGAGCCGTTGCCTGACAAAGCACAGCCACCGGACAGGTGGCTTTTTTATTTTATTATATCGCTGAAAAGAATAAAGCAAGGGGAAGCCGGGGTCACACAGTTTTCCAGGCTTCTAATAAAGCTCCTGCGCCACCCGGTAGGTGTTGGTATGCGCCTCCACAATAGTACGGATCTGCGGCGAATAACTGCCGCCCATGCTGCATTGCAGAGGAATGCCATGCCGGCGGGCCGTATACAGCACCATTTCATCTCTTTGCCGGCAGCCTTCCAGGGTACAGGCCATCCGCCCCATCTTGTCGGTATGCAGGATATCGACGCCGGCCTGGTAAAAAATAAAATCGGGCTTTACCCGGTCGATCAGCACCGGCAAAGCCTGCGCCAGCTGTTCCAGGTAATGACTGTCGGTAGTGCCGTCTTCCAGCCCTATGTCCCAGTCCGACTTTTCTTTGTGGAAGGGATAGTTATGTTTACCGTGCATAGAGAAGGTAAACACTCTTTCTTCGTCCCGGAAGATATCGGCAGTACCATTGCCCTGGTGCACATCCAGGTCTATGAACAGCACCTGTCCTGCTTTTCCGTGGTCGAGCAGGTACTGCGCCGCCACGGCCTGGTCGTGGATCATGCAAAAACCTTCACCATGGTTCCTGCAGGCATGATGGGTACCGCCCGCTATATTGAAAGCAATGCCGGCATCCAGGGCCTTCAGGGCCCCGTCAACAGAGCCCTGCGTCAGCCGCAGCTCCCGCTCCACGAGCAGGGCCGACTGTCTGAAGCCGATGCGTCGCGCTTCCCGGTCGCTGAGCCTGCCCGCCACATACCGGTCTATATAATCTTTATCATGTACGGCATATACACTGCTCAGCGATGCCGGTTCCGGTGCAAAAAGATCCCGCTCCGTCACAATGCCTTCCCGCAATAGCTGCTGCGGCAGCAGCTCATATTTATCCATGGGAAAGCGATGCCCTTCCGGCACCGGATGCTTGTAGACAGGATGGAATGCGACGGGAAACACGCTCGTGGAGGTATTTAAGGGCAATATTACGAAAAACACGCTTCCGGGGGACACAAGCCGGGGGACCCGCCCGAAAGTACTATCTTCGCAATGTTTTTGACCTGCTTATGACATTTGCCGACCTGAACCTCACTGCTTCCCTGCTGAAAGCCCTCGACGAGATGGGCATGACCAATCCGACCACGATACAGGCAAAGGCCTTTCCAGTAATTTTGTCGGGAAGGGATGTATGCGGTATTGCCCAAACAGGCACCGGCAAAACCCTGGCCTATCTCCTGCCCTGCCTGCGCATGATCGAGTTCTCAAAAGACCGCCGCCCGCAATTGCTGATCCTGGTACCGACCCGCGAGCTGGTAGTGCAGGTTACGGAGGCTGCACGGGCGCTCAGCAAGTACCGGAACCTGGTGGCCGTGGGCGTATACGGCGGCGTCAACATGAAACCGCAGGCAGAAGCCCTACTGAACGGCAGCGACATCGTAGTAGGCACTCCGGGCCGGCTGTACGACCTTATCATGAACGGCGCGCTGAAAACAAAATCCATCAAAAAGCTGGTGATCGACGAGGTGGATGAAATGATGAACCTGGGATTCCGCACACAGCTCCGCAATATCATGGACCTGCTGCCGGAAAAAAGGCAGAACCTGATGTTCTCGGCTACGCTTACCGACGAAGTTGAGCAGCTGATGGAAGTATACTTCAATGCCCCGCTAAGGATCGAAGCCGCGCCTGCGGGCACTCCCCTGGACAACATCCAGCAGGAGGCCTACGAAGTGCCCAACTTCTATACCAAGGTAAACCTGCTGGACCTGCTGCTGCGGGAACGGGAAGACATGACGAAGGTACTGGTATTTACCGCATCCAAACGCATGGCCGACCAGCTGTACGAAGCCATTGCCCCCAAATATCCCGATACGGTGGGACTGATACACTCCAACAAGGAGCAGAACTATCGCTTCAATACCGTGCGCCAGTTCCGGGAGGGCCAGTACCGGTTCGTGATCGCCACCGACATCGTAGCACGGGGCATCGACATCGCAGAGGTAACCCACGTGATCAATTTCGATCTGCCCGAAGTACCCGAGCATTATATTCACCGCATAGGCCGTACCGGCCGTGCAGACCGGAAAGGCGTAGCCATCAGCTTCATTACGGAAAAAGAAGCAGAAGCCCGCCAGGCCATCGAAGCCCTGATGCACTATACGATCCCTGTAAAGGATCTGCCGCCTGGTCTGGAGCTATCGGACGTGCTTACCGAAGATGAGATGCCGAAGGTATTCCACAAAGAGATCCAGCTCAAGCAGCCGAAAAGAGAAAATGCCGGGCCTGCCTTCCACGAAAAGCTGGCCAAAAACCAGAAGACCAACCGTAAAGTAAGCCACAAGGAGAAAATGATGGAAAAATACGGCAAGCCCAAAACAAGGGGAGCGAAGAAGCCCAGAGGGAGGTAAGCCGGGAATGCAGCATCTGCGTGTCGGCCCGGCGCCATGCAGATGCTGCAGCCGCTTTTGTTCTGTGCTGTCAATTCAGCTGTTTAAATCTACAATATGCTACTAAGAAACTTATAATAAACATAGTTGTCAGCAGCGGTAGCATTTTGTATTCTTTCTTTTGCGTATGAATGACTATTCCTGCAGCCATAATCAGGCAAAAGCAAAGCTGCTATTGGTGTAAGTACTGAGAAAAAGTTAGTGAGCCAGGGGACTATTATACCAATGCAGCCAAGCCATTCAAGAACCCCAAGTATCCGAATGGGAATTACAGATGCTTCTGGTTTTATATGTCCGTCTGCTATATGCTGCTGTTTAGTATTACTGATTTTTCCGTAACCCGCCATAGCAAACACTGCAGCCAGAATAATTTGCATGATCCAAAGTACTATATTCATTTTGCTCATTGATTAGTTAAGTTCCTGCGGGCTTTCCCGCTTGAACGTAAAGCTGCCCGGGACCCAACCCTTATATCATATCTATGCATAAATCCTGTTAGTCCAACTATTTTCCCCCAGAAATTTTTCATTAGCATTTAGATGCGTTGTTATAAAAAATTTCTGCCAACGGATGGGCCTTAGCGGGCGGCGGGCATTTGAAAACCGCCAGCTTCAATGTAGCATAAAAGCCCAATAAAACTCTACCAGGGAATTTCTCCCGTTTCCGGATTATTTTCTTCGCTAAAAAATTTTCCCGTAGGCCCGTCTTTGCCAATCAAGGCATACTTTACAATTCTTTTTCCTGCATCTTCAACGCTCCCTGTCCCGCGATGACCGTTGAAGTCTGTCTTTGTGAATCCCGGGCAAACAGCATTTACTTTAAAGTTGCTGTCTTTCAGTTCATATGCCAACACAACGGTGTACATGTTCATGGCTGATTTTGAGGAAAGATATACAGCCCCTTTATAGTCGTAATATTTGTAGGAAGGATCGCTGTGCAAGGTAAGGGAACCCTGGCTTGAGCTTACATTTACGATGCGAGGCTCAGAAGATTTTTTCAATAAATCAATAAATGCCTGTGTAACTCTTACTACTCCATAGACATTTGTGTCATACGCAGCTTTAAACTGCGCTACACCTGCATCAAGCGCGGCCTGCGGGTAGCCGCCGAAAATGCCTGCGTTATTGATAAGTATGTCCAGTGATTTGGTTTTCCTGCCGATTTCCATGCGGGCATTTTTCACAGATTCATCATCTGTAGTGTCGAGCTGAACAGCCTCCGCATTGCTTAATCCCTCCGCCTTTAATTTATCCACGGCGGCCGTACCGTTTTCTACATTACGGCTGCCGAGGTACACATAAATCCCTTTCTGAGCAAGCTGCCGTGCCACCTCAAAGCCGATGCTTTTGTTAGCTCCCGTTACCAATGCTGATTTCATTATTTTATTGTTTTAAAATTTATGACGCAAAAGTAGAGGGCTAAAAAACAGACAGGATGGACAAATCAACTTATTCCCCTGACAAATCTTGCCGGTTCCCTAAAAACTCACTTACGTTTTTTCCTATGCATTTTTTGAAAAGACGTGAAAAATAGTCAGGATCATTAAAGCCGAGCTCGTAAGCCAATTCCTTTACAGAAAGATTTGAATAATGCAGTTTTCGCTGCGCTTCTATCATCAGCCGGTTAATAAGAAAGCTTTTCGGGGAAGTGCCTGAATATTCCTTTACAATCCGGTATAAGCTGTTGGTGGTTAAGGCCAGTTTTTCGGCTATTGTATTCACAGAAGGCTGCTCGGTAAGATGGGTTTCCACCATTAACTTGAACTCAATAAACTTTGACAGGTTCGTGTTCAGGATATTAATCGGTTCCTTGTTTTTAAAATAAGCACTGTTTAATTCTGTCAATAATGCGTTCAGGTAAGCTAATATTATTTCTGTATCGGTATGCTGCTTATCTGTGTGAAGCAGGTGATTTAGAATGTCAAAAACTTTCCTTACTCTTTCCCTTGCGGCATTATCAAGAATTATAGTCGGTGCGTGTAATGGGTTCACTAAAAAAGGGAATTGCTGTGGTAGTAACGCCAGTGTGTTTTCATCGAATATCACCTTAAAATATTTAAGATCAGCCGTTTGGGATGGTGGTGCAAAAAATTGATTCGGCATTGCAAAAAGCAGGTGCCCGTCGGTAAGCGTAATATCTTTTGAATCTAAATTGTATGCAACGGAACCACGCTCAATAAACACGATAAAATAAGAGGTTAACCTACGGGGTTGCAGAAGCTTCTGCTGACTATCAGCGGGGAGATAAGGGTTTTCGTTTGAGCTGATTTTTATTTTCAGTTTATCGTTCTTCAAGCTGTAGGGTATTTTGTTTGTTTCCTGCATATTGCTTCTTCAAAGTTATAAAGTGTTACATTACCATGACCGTTAATTATTATTCATGTGTGGCCTGATAAGCTTCTGCCGCAACCACTTCCGGGTTGGCATCGCCGAACTTTATACGTGCCGGACTGAGGCGGTATACCGAGTCGGTAACTTCTTCCGGTATTTTTAACGTATGGGTTATCTCTTCTTTATATACTCCGCCAGGTATATCGCATTCCCATAACGTAGTACTTCCAGCGCCCCGGGCGTATGCTTCAATGTACCAAAGCACCAAATCCTCCCCGCTCATCCGGTAAGTGCTGTGGCTGTTGCCCCGCGGCCCGTGCTGGTAACGCTCCACATGGAGCGTATGGTCTTTGTCGTGGATATATATATTCTCTGTTTCGTAGTCCCCCATGTCATAAGGGTTTTGGTCCAAACGCCAGTCCTGCGCCAGCAATATCCATTTATCACCCGGCTTTTGCAGCAGCACCAATATACCCCTTGGCGCACTTGTGTCCGATTTTTTCTGCACAACCAGCACCCTGTCTAAAAGCTCATCCCCGTTCAGCATGCCATAGCCGCCGACAGAATCGAGTATGCGATATCCTTCGGGGATAAACATTTCTATGCTTTTTGCTGCGCCCTCATGTACCGCGCTGTCCGTGTTTATTGATGAAGAAGCTGGCGGAGCAGCTGTGCTGTCTTTCGCAGATGATGCATCCGTTTCTCCGGCCGGTTGCCTGTGATGGCAGGATAGCCATAAGATGGTTGCCAAAGCCACCGGCAGCGGCGACAGGCGGGAGATAATACTCTTTATCATAAATGTCTATTTTAAAACCGGCAGCACATACAGGCAACCTGATACAGACATAAAATATGTAAATTCTATTGACGCCAAAGATAAAGGAAAAGCACACATGCAACAGACTGCTATACATACGCCGCCTATACCAGGCAGCAACATTTATGATGCTGCAGCACAAAAGTTCCCTGAATCAACCGATCGGCGTTTAAAAATGTGCGCTGAAGGCCGCCTGGAGGATAAAGACCGGAGGCCTTGAAGAAGTACAGGTACCTAATGCCCCATCCCAGGCATGCTGGTATAGGGTATACTCGGTATCGGGACTCTATTATAAGCTGCTACAGGTGTGCGGCGATCTGACCCGGCTGGATGGCATGATGCGAAGCCGTATACACCACTTTCCTGTCTTTGAGCACAATGATCTGCGGCGACTGGTGGGTAACCCCCAGCTCCTGCGCTACAAGATTGGATACAGGGCGAAAGGCCAGAAGGTCGAGGTAATGAAAATCGGCCTTGCCCTCGATCTGGGAATACCCTTCCTGCAAGCGCGCTTTGGCATGCGCGCTGATGCCGCAGGTGGTGCTGTCTTTAAATATGATCTGTGGTTTTTTCACAGAGTCTTCTACCACCCGGTAAAAATCTTCTTCTGTTTGCAAATCGATCCAGTGATTCATATTGGCGAAATTACGGAATCGGGCAGACAGCATGCCTTATAGTACTATATGCTTATCTGATACAGGCTTCTCCGTGCCCGGTAAATAGCCTGAGGCTATACCGGACACGTGAGCATGCGGCAGCCCTGCCCCGGCCACATATAAAGAGCCGGGAGCTGATCCCGGCTCTTTATATGTGGCCATGCTTAAGGCATCGGAAGCAGCTTATTGCCAGCCGCCGCCCAGGTCTTTATAGATCGCTACCACGGCGCTCATTTGCGCCTTTTTGGTTTCGGCCAGCTCGAGCCTGGCTTCCAGCGCATCCCTTTGGGTCATGAGCACTTCCAGGTAATCAGCCCTGGCCGAACGGAACAGGTCGTTGGAGATATCCACCGAGCGGGCCAGGGCTTCCACCTGCTTCGATTTCAGGTCGTAGCTTTTGCCCAGGTTACCGATCAGGGACAACTGGTTGGCTACTTCGAGATAGGCGTTCAGGACCGTGCGCTCATAGTTATAGAGCGCCTGTACCTGCCGGGCATCGGCTTTGTAAAACTCCGCTTTGATCGCATTGCGGTTGATCAGCGGCCCGGCAAGGTCGCCTGCGAGCGAATACAGCAAAGACTCGGGGAGCTTTACCAGGTAAGCAGGGTTAAAAGCCTGGAGACCGATAGCAGCCGTTATATTAAAGGAAGGATAGAATTCGGCCCTGGCTACCTTTACATCCAGCCTGGCCGCGGCCAGCTCCAGCTCCGCCTGCCTGATGTCCGGCCTGTTGGCAAGCAGTTGCGACGGAATGCCGGCGCGGACGGTTGGGGGCAACAGGTCCGTGAAGCCGCTTCTGCTTCTGGCTATCGGCTGCGGATACCTGCCCAGCAGGAAATTGATCCTGTTTTCCGTTTCTGTTATTTTCTGAAGGATGTCGTATTCCAGGCTCTGGGAGCTCAGCACTTCCGCCTGGAATTTCTGTACGGCCAGCTCCGTGGCCCGTGCCGCTTCTTTCTGCACTTTAATGATAGCCAGCGCGCGCTGCTGCAGTTCAATATTCTGCCGTACAATGGCGAGCTGATTGTCCAGCGCCAGGAGCTCGTAATAAGCCTCGGCAACTTCGGCAATGAGATTGGTCAGCACGAAATTCCTGCCTTCAACGGTCGAAAGGTACCGGGCCAGGCTCGCTTTCTTGGCATTGCGCAGTTTTTTCCATATATCTGCTTCCCAATGCGCGGAAAGCACTGCTCTAAAGTCGGGCAAAGGATCGGGCATTTCCCGGCCAGGCTCTATCTCGGTAGTGGCGTCGCCGGCTCCCTGGCTGGTATACCGGCCCACCTTATCGACGCCTGCGCCCAGCCGGGCCTCGACCGATGGCAGCAACAGGCCCTTCCGGGCCCGCACCTCGTTACGGGCAATCTCTATTTCCTGCAGGGTAATCATCAGCTCCTGGTTGTTTTTCAGGGCCGTATCGATAAGCGCCGCAAGGTCTGGGTCGTTAAAGAAGCTGCGCCACCGTACGGCAGCTGTGCTGGCAGTATCGCTGCTGCCCGCATACGAGGCTGGCAGGGAACGGCTCCCGCTCCGCTGCACAATGGCCGGGACCTTACAGCCGGCAACGGCCAGGCCGAATCCCAGCATGCACAGGTACGGATATATCTTGGTATGGAACATTTGCAATCAGATTTCTTCGGTTAAAGGATTTTCTTCTTCGTCTTTTATCAGCTGGTGCTTGGAGGCGATCGTTCCGAAGACGTAATAAAGCCCTGGAATGATCAATACGCCGAAAATGGTGCCCAGCAGCATACCTCCCGCAGCGGCGGTGCCGATAGTACGGTTGCCCAGCTTGCCGGGGCCGGTAGCAAATACCAGCGGTATCAAACCGGCAATAAAGGCGAAGGAGGTCATCAGGATAGGACGGAAACGGGCCCTGGCGCCTTCCAGCGCAGCCTGGTAAACCGACAGACCTGCATTGTGCCGCTGCGCCGCAAACTCGACGATCAATACGGCATTCTTGCCCAGCAGCCCGATCAGCATTACCATAGCCACCTGGGCATAGATATTGTTTTCGAGGCCGAATAGCTTCAGCAGGAAAAAGGCGCCGAAAATACCGGCCGGTAAAGACAGGATCACGGAGAGGGGCAGGATGAAGCTCTCGTATTGCGCTGCCAGGATAAGGTATACGAAGCCCAGGCAGATAAGAAATATATAAATGGCCTGGTTGCCCTGCGCTACCTCGTCGGCCGAAATGCCTGCCCACCCGATGCCAAAGCCTCTGGGCAGCGTCTTTTCGGCTACTTCGTTTATGATCTTAATCGCTTCGCCGCTGCTATGGCCCGGCGCCGCCGAACCGCTGATCTCCGATGAGTTGTACATATTATGCCGGGTGATCTCCGAAAGGCCATACACTTTTTCCATTTTCATAAAGGCGGAATAAGGTACCATTTCATCCTTGTTGTTCTTTACATACAGCTTCAGTATGTCTTCGGGCAACGCCCTGTACTGAGGAGATGCCTGTACGATCACTTTATACTGCCGCCCGAACTGGATAAAGCTGATCTCGTAGTTACTGCCGATCAGTGTGGAAAGCGTGTTCATGGCATTTTCGATGGACACGCCTTTCTGCTGCGCCAGGTCGTTATCCACCTTCAGCAGGTATTGCGGGAAGCTGGCACTGTAGAAGCTGAATACGGAGGAAAGCTCGGGGCGCCTGCTCAGCTCCCGGACAAAGTCGTTGTTCACCTTCTCCATTTGCTTGTAGTCGCCGGTGCCGGCTTTATCCAGCAGCCGTAGTTCAAAGCCGCCTGCCGCGCCGTAGCCGGGAACAGCGGGCGGCTGGAAGAACTCTATGTTTGCCCCCGCGATGTCTTTGGTCTTTTCTTCCAGCTCCTGTATGATCTCCTGGACGGAATGCTTGCGGTCGTTCCAGTTTTTCAGGTTGATCAGGCAGGTGCCGGAATTGGCGCCCGTGCCTTCCGTAAGGATCTCGTAGCCAGCCAGCGCTGAAACCGACTGCACGCCTTCTATTTTTTCGGCTATCTTCTGCAGCCTTTCCGCTACTTCGTTGGTTCTTTCCAGCGAAGAGCCGGGGGGCGTCTGTATAATGGCATAGAACATGCCCTGGTCCTCGTTGGGGATAAAGCCCGAAGGCACAGTCCTGTTCAGCAGAAAAGTGCCGGCACTGAAAGCGATCAGCAAGCCGAAGGTAATGCCGCGCCTGCTGACGATCCGGCCCAGCACGCCCTGGTACTTAACGGCCGAACGGTTGAACAGGTTATTGAAGCCGTCGAGAAAGCGGTTGACGGGTGTTTTCTTCCGCGCCTTGCCATGGTTGTTTTTCAGTATGATGGCGCAAAGCGCGGGTGTAAGCGTAAGCGCCACGATACCCGAAAGAATGATCGCCGTGGCCATGGTAATGGAGAATTGCCGGTAAAACAGCCCCACGGGACCGGACATGAAAGCCACAGGGACAAATACGGCCGACATCAGAAAGGTAATGGCAATAATGGCGCCCGAAATTTCCTTCATGGCTTTTTTGGTAGCCTTGCGCGGCTTGAGATGCTCTTCTTCCATTTTGGCATGCACTGCTTCGATCACTACGATGGCGTCGTCTACCACTACGCCGATCGCCAGCACCAGGGCAAACAGAGTGATCAGGTTAAGCGTAATGCCGAAAAACTGCATGAACACGAAAGTTCCGATGAGGGATACCGGCACTGCCAGTGCCGGTATCAGCGTAGAGCGCCAGTCGCCCAGGAACAGGAACACTACGAGCCCTACCAGCACAAAGGCTTCAACCAGGGTATGGACCACCTTTTCGATAGAAGCGTCGAGAAAAGAAGAAACGTCGTAACTGATCTCGTAATCCATTCCTTTAGGGAAGGAGCTTTTCTTGATCTCCGCGAGCCTGGCTTTTACATCTTTGATTACCTGGCTTGCATTGCTGCCATACGATTGCTTTAGCACGATTGCGGCGGAAGGCCTCCCGTTCAGGTTGGAATAGATATCGTACATTGAGCTGCCGAACTCCACGTCGGCTATATCTTTCAGCCGGAGCATCTCCCCGTCGGGGCTGGCCCGCACTACTACGTTCTCATACTGCTCCCTGGTGGTGAACCGGCCGGAGTATTTCAGCACATATTCGAACGACTGCGATCTTTTACCCGAGCTTTCGCCGGTCTTGCCCGGCGAGGCTTCCAGGCTCTGCTGGCTCAGGGCTTCCATAACTTCGTCGGCCGAGATCTTGTAGGCCAGCATCCGGTCGGGCTTGAGCCAGATGCGCATGGCGTATTCCCGGTTGCCCAGGATGTCGGCATAACCTACGCCGTTTACCCTTTTAAGCTCCGACAACAGGTTGATGTCGGCGAAGTTGAAGAGGAATTTCTGATCAGCATCGGAGTCTTTGCTGTACAGGTTGACGTACATCAGCATGTTGGATTCCTCGCGGGTGATCTTGACGCCTTCCCTTACTACCAGCGGCGGAAGCTTATTGACCACGGACGCTACGCGGTTCTGCACGTTCAGTGCTGCCTGGTTGGGATCGGTACCCAGGTTAAACACAACCTGGATGGTGGCTTCGCCGTCGTTCCCCGCATCGGAGGTCATGTATTTCATACCGGGTACGCCGTTGAGCGCCCGCTCCAGCGGGATGATCACGGATTTGATCATCAGCTCGCCGTTGGCGCCGGGGTAGTCGGCGGTTACATTTACTTTGGGAGGCGAAATAGAAGGAAACTGGGTCACCGGCAGGTTGGTAATGGCCAGGGCGCCCAGGAAAACTATGATCAGCGAGATAACGATCGAAAGGACCGGCCGCTGAATGAATTTACTGAACATGAAGTTAGATTGTTAGGAGTTGAACGTTTATTCGGCTTTCAGTCTCAGGCGGGCAACCACATCGGAAGGCTGCTGATATTCGTAATGTATCTTATCGTCCTCTTTTACTTTCTGTACACCTTCCAGCAGTATCTTGTCGTTTGCGGAAATGCCGCTCTGCACTACATAGAGGTCGGGCATTTCGCCGGCAACGACAATTTTCCTGGAATGTACTTTATGATCCGTGCCAACCACGAACACATATTTCTTATCCTGGATCTCGTAGGTGGCTTTCTGGGGAATGATCAGGGCATTCTTCAGCGGTACGTTCATCTGCACTTTGCCCGTTTCTCCATTGCGCAGCAGCCGCTCGGGATTGGGGAAGCGGGCCCTGAAGGCAATGTTGCCGGTTTCATTGTCAAATTCACTTTCGATCACTTCTACTTTTCCTTTATACGGAAGAAGCGCACCGTTGGCCAGCAGAAGGTTCACTTCATTACCGGCCCGGTCCCTGGCATGGGTCTGATACTCCAGGTATTCGGGCTCCGACACGTTGAAATAGGCAAACATCTCGCTGTTGTCGGAAAGGCTGGTCAGCAGCTCTCCCTCATCGATAAGGCTGCCAAGTTTTTTGGGGATACGGTCGATGGTACCGTCGAAAGGCGCCCTGATCTCGGTAAAGGACAGGTGCAGCCTGGCCAGCGCGATCTCTGCATTGGCCTGGTCGAGTCTGGCCTGGGCCATGGCCTGCTCATTTTTGGAAACAATGTTTTTATCGGCCAGGGTCTTTGCATTCTGCAGCTCTATCTGTGCTGCTTTGGCTTCGGCCTGGGCTTTCAGCAGTTCTGCTTCGTAGACACGGGGCATGATCCGGAACAATAGCTGACCGGCTTTTACTGCCTGGCCTTCGTCCACATAGATATTCTGCAGGTAGCCCTTTTCCTGAGCCCGCAGCTCAATATTCCTTACCGACCGTATCTGGGATACATATTCCCTGATAAAGGAGGTATCGGTCACCAGGGGACTGGTAACAGTGTACTTGCCGGCTTCCTCTTTTTCTTCTTTTCCGGAAGCACAGCCCGCGGCATACAGCAGGACAGCCGATGCCATGAACATGACAATTTTCTTCATGATATAAAATGAAAGTTGATCTTTAGGGGAAATGCAAAGGCGTGCGCGGCAGCGGGAGTGCGGCCTGCGGCATTATACGTCGTACGGCGGGAAGCAAGGCCGCCGGTGCGCTTCGGCAGCGTCTATATCCTGAGGACCCTTTGGGTAATGTACCTGGGAGTGGAAGCTACGTACGCCCCCCGAAGCGGCTTATGGCTCCCGGCGCAGGAGGCGGCGGTAAAATGGCAGTAATATGCCAGGCATTGCTGTGCCAGCAAAGCATAATTTCCTGTGGGATCGTTGTCTGCGTCCTCGTCTTCGTCGTCGGTGCTGAAGCAGTATTCCTGCATCGTTTCGGATTCGGACAAGGCATCTATGGGCTCTATACGGAGCGGGCGGAGATGGTGCTTTGCTTTTGCGGGCAGGGCATGCCCGGAGCCGTTGTGCTGCTGCAGGTAGCCCGGACGAACAGGCAACCCTGCTCCCAGTAGCTGGGACAGCAGGTATATTAAAAATAATGCGGCTCTCATTCGGGCGCCAAAGCTATGAAAAGATTGAAAGCAGTAAGAAATTTGACAAAAATTAAATCGTAAAATTTAAGTTATTAATACACGAGCGCACCCCTGCCCTATGCTCCAGGGCTGCCCGGTCTTTTCCCCGTATGCATTGCAGGAAAGTATATAACCTGCCTGCAGGACTTTACATAAAGATGCCATGCACGATAAAACAACACCGGGGGGCTGCATAATTCTGTTAAAATTTAGAGATAAAAACAAAAGGCACTATTTGCAGCTGCAAGCTCAAAGCCGGTACAGCAGCGGGCATGAGGCATTCCGGCCTGTGTGGGATGACAACGCCGGCAGCGGGTATTGTGTTTTAATCAATATTTCTCTTTTGCGGGCTTTCTTTTTGAATCGCTATGCCCTACATTTGTAGCAACCAAAACCTTTTACTTATGGTATAGATTTGACACAACCTCCGAAACCCCGTTTAATTTTTTTAAATGGTTTACTGCAAAATTCACCGAGGCATCAGCAATGATGCCTTTATTTATGCCCAAACGTCAAAAGGGGCGGAAACCTGTGGTCCGCCCCTTTGGGTCAATATGTGATGAGCGCGGGATGCGTTCGTTTTCGGTGCTTTAAATGGCCGGAGCCGCTTCCTGTGCCGCCATTATGGCTGCTATATTCAGTCCTTTTACGCCAAAGTACCTGCCCAGCGCCGCGCTCACAGCCTGCTGCCGCCTTAGTTCCACGGTAGTGCCGGTGTCCTTGTTCTTGACCTTGGTGAATTCATCGGCAACAGCAGTGATGCCCAGCAGGTCGTAATAGGCGGTAGTATGCTGATATACCATCTGCATCAGGAACTGGTATACTGCTTTAAAATAAGGCTTATACTGGGCCAGGTTTCCCGAAGCATAAATGCCCAGTATGTCGGCCTCTGCCCTGGCTTTCTTATCGGTATCGGCATCGAAGGTTCCTGTCATGGAATTCCAGGGCTGTATCTGCTGATAGTTGATCCGTTTATAAAAGTCCGATTTATCTACAGCGCGTAGGTTGGCTGCGGTAACAAGCAGGCCTATGCCGGTATAGTAAGGCGCGGCAGATTCGGGGGCTGCAATGTCGGGATAGATCGAAGGTATATTTTCAAAGGAGCTGTACATCCAGGCCTGCGGCACCACATCGATCGTGTTGTACCTGCTGGTATAATTGCTGCCCATATTATCCTGTACATAGGTGGCAAAATCGTTATTGCCGGGCGTGGGCCCCGCAGTAGGCCATGCGGTAATAGACGACACGCTGTTGCTGGCCTTGTTCCAGGCACTCTGCGTGTCCTGCATGTACATAGCCATTACAGGCGCCAGCGCGCCGCCTAAGCTATGACCGGCTACGGCTATGGAAGCGCCGGTAATGTTCTGCTCCTGCAGGTAGTTATCCAGGGCCTGCAGCATGGTCACATTACTGGATTCCATAGCCAGCAGGCGCTGCAGCCCCGTATTGGTACCGCCCGATATGCAGGGAGTGAACAGGAACTTGTTAACGCTTTTATTGACGACCGTTTCCCATTCTACCTGGGTATTGACGCCAAAATCTTCCTGGAACCATCCGTACATGGATACGGCATTGGTACCGGCAATGGCTACCACGAACTGGGTCTTATCTTCGTTGACCGCCAGCATCATGGTATTATCGGCTACCACGGCGGCCGCATCCGGATCGTTTGAAAACACCACCGGTCCCCATATAAGGCTCCAGTTTCCGATACAGCTCTGTATGACAGCATCGTTCAGGGCATCGGTAACGATCGTGGTGGTGAGCGACTGCAGGCTGCTGAACGAAGGTTCCTGCAAATCGTAAGCAGCGTTGGAAAACAGAGACAGGCTGTGTATCTGTGCTTCCGGAGAATAGGTCTGTGCCATGATCTTGTTTTGGTTTTGGTAAGCGCTGTAAAGTTACCGGCTTGCCGGGCGGTGCGACAGCGTAAAAATACCTGCCTGCGAATAATAAGTTATCGCTGCCCCGGAGCAGCAGCAGCATTAAAAATGAATTCCGGCTATCCTCTGGACGCCGGAATTCATTTTACATCAGGAAGGCATTACCGCAGCAGAAGCACATCGCCCTTGAATACTTTTTCCGTAGCATCCGGATAGATAAGGCGGATAATGTAGTGATAAGTATCCATAGGCGCAGGCTGGCCTTTAAAAGTACCGTCCCACCCTTTGTCCGGGTCATTGCCGTCGTACACCAGCTGGCCCCAGCGGTTGAATACTTTAAACTCGGTCATTTTTTCAAATTCACGGTTCGCAATTTTAAATACATCGTTGTTGCCGTCCCCGTTCGGCGAGAATGCATTGGGCATATTGGCTTTTGACCTGAAGTCCACGTTGATGAGCACATCTGCCGTATCCCGGCACCCGTACTGGTCGATGCCGACTACCTGATAAAGCGTGGTTTCCAGCGGCCTTGCCAGCGGATCTTTTGCCAGCGGATCGTCCAGGTAAGTGACGGGCGACCATATCCAGTATACAGCATCGCCTTCCGTATCGAGCCTTACCGAGTCGCCATAATGTATCGTGGTATCGGAAGGATAGATCGCCGAGAAGCTGAAGGGAGGCACGATATGGATCGTTACGCTGTCTTCGTTGGTACAGTTGGCCACAGGCGTGGAAACAGTAAGCTTCCGGACATAGTCGCCAACGGGCGCCGCAAATTTATTATTGAGCGAATGGTCGTCGCGCAGGTTAGCTGCCGGGCTCCACTGGTAATTATAATTGGTTCCCTGGGGCCCTACATAGGCATTGAGGTCGAGGGAATCGCCGGGCATCAGGCAGGCGGTTATCTCTTCAGGGTTGAAAGATATTTGCGGCACCGGCTCTACGAATACTTCGTAGACAGCTGTGCGGGGCGGACAGGTAGCGGGTGCTCCGGGCTGCGATACCGTGATATAATAACGCTTGGTACCAAAAGCGGTTGTATTGATCAGGAGCGTATCCTGGTTCAGCGCGGGAGGCGTCCACTGAAAGTCAAGGGTAGAATCTATCTCGGCCTCGAAGCTGATCGGCGTATTGGGACAGACGGTATCCCATGGGGTCAGCATCTTCACGTACAGCGAATCATAGATCTTGACCTTGGCAATCTTGACCACATTGCTGGAACCATCCTCGCAGCCGCAGGGAGAAAGCGCCTCGATAATCACCTCTTTCACACCTGTAGGGTTGGGTACCAGGAGCGGCTTGATCTCCAGTGTAGCTTCGCTCTGGTTGGCGGGAATCACAATACTGTCGGGGATCATCTGGTAATCCACCCCGTTTACGGCGCTGCCGCTGATAAGGTAGTGGATCGTCAGCGCCGAATCCAGCTCGCCTACCCTGCTGAAATCGATAAAGGCGGATTTACAGCCACGGACACAGTGGGCCGCCGTATCCATACCGCCTTCGGTAGACTGCTCTTCCAGGTCGATATTGATGGCATCGAAATTGAATTTGAAGCTGATAATATCCTGCCCGGAATTGGACTTATCCGGACCGTATACGGCAGTAGGAGCCGTAGGCCAGCCGCTTCCGGCGCAGCAGATGGAATGATAAACAATTCCCTGCTTATCCATCCTGTTCACCCCTACATGGGTATGGTCGTCGGAACTGGGATGCCCGAAATAAGTGGCAAACAAAAGATCGTTGAAGCCGGCTTCCAGCGCGAGGAAATAGAAGTTGTCGGGCGTAGTGGAAAAGGCATCCGGCGTCAGCGGCATACCGGGCACCGAAGCAGACTGGCTGCCGCTGCTGGTAAGCGTGGAAACATATACGTTGCCGCAGATATCCAGTACAAAACCGGTGGGAAAGCAGCGGGTTGTTCCTGAGGTCTGGTAACCTATGCGGGTAGATAAGAGCGAGGCGCTGAGGTTGGCAGATATCTTATCAATGAACAGGTCGGTATTGGGCATGGAATACACGCCGGGAGAGATCGGGTAATTGCCGTTGGTCCTTCCCAGGATGTAGATGTTATCGGCACAATCGATATCCAGGTTCACTGCAAGGTCGGTTTCGGATGTGCCCAGATAAGTGGCCTGCTGTAAAACGCCTGCAGGTGAGATTATAGCTACAAAGCCATCGAAGGTTCCTCCCAGGGCAGTAGCGTGCAACGAACCGGGGGTAGCCGGGAAGTTGTTGCTTTGTGTGCCGCCGCAAATAACGATATTGCCATTGCTCTGGAACTTGATCCCGAAACCGGCGTCATTGCCCGAGCCGCCCAGGTAAGTACTGTACATTAGCGTGGAACAGGCCGGGTCCATCTTGAAGAGGATCGCATCCATTGCGCCGCCTGAGGTTGCCTGCAGGGCATTAGCCGTTACGGGGAAGGTAGAAGAAGGCGTATTGCCCACTACCCATATATTGCCGGCCGCATCTACATTCAGTTCCAGGGGACTGGTAATGTTCTGGGAGGTTACGGCGGTAGTGGTTCCCGTCCAGGTAAATGCATTGGGCTCGGCTACCGAAGCAGACCCTATATAAGTAGCGCCGATAAGCCCCGTGCCGTTGTTGTTGAAATGCGCTATAAAAATATCCCTGGCGTTATTGTACGTATTATCGTAACATCCCGGGGTAACCGGCAGATCCGAAGATGTAGAGGTGCCTACTACAATCAGCTCATCCTGCTCATTCACCATCATAGCATGCGGAAGGTCTACAGAAGCCCCGCCGTAATAGGTGGAATAAACCAGGTTGGTCCCGTCAGGCGTATATTTGTTGATCGCTACATCCTGGCTGGCGGCAAAAGCTATCTGAAAGGCGCCGGGGGTAGTGGGCCAGCCGGTGCCGTAAGCCTGCGCTCCGGCATACAGGTGGCCTGTGGCGTCGAAAGTAGTAGCATAGCTATAATTGCTCGCAGAAGTGCCTCCGCTATAGGTGGCAAATACAAGCTCCGGATCGATGATCAGCGGATAAGCTTTATTATAACCTTCGGGGAAAGAGAAGCTGAGCATGCCTTCGGACAGGCGGTAGCGGGTCTTGATTTCCGTTTTGCGGCCGTCGATCAGCTGGTAGCTGTACGGCGCTTTTTCTATGATCTCATTTACAGAAGTCACCACCTTCAGGTCCCCGTTCCTGGTAAGCACAGGTTTTACGCCTTCAAACGACAGGCGGATCCTGGAAGGATCGGCGCCGGCAGCCACCATGAAATCATACTTTACGGAATGCCCGGTGCCGGACAGAGCAACATCGATGCCATCGTATACGTTCTTCTGCAGCACCTGCCCGTAAAGCCCTACATTACCGGCCCAGGCAGCAGGATCTTTGCCGTAGAAGTAGTTGCGGTAATAGCTTCGCTTCAGGTTTTTCTCATAGCGCACGTCTGCATTCGCACCTACAAAGTTCACCTTATAGGCATGGTGGCGGATCATTACCGATCCGGTCTGCTCTCCTTTCCCGCTTTCATAGAGATCATGGATATGGTCCAGGTCTTTCTGGCTTACGAAATTGTAGACGAATCCTTTGTCTGTAAGGAAAAGGGCCCCCTCTGTAAGCTCCGCTTTAAAGCGTGCCTCGGAAGTCCACTGTCCTTTATTTTCCACAAAGGATACGGGTTGAGGCGCGGCTTTACCTTTCAGGTTATAATCCCTGGCCATGGCCGGAACCCCGGACAGCAAGCCGGTTATAACGAAAAAGATTTTTTTCATTGACTGCATCGTACTGTGTTGTTTATATTAGGAATATGGTTACTGTTTGGCGCTGTTATTTCAGGATGGTTATTTTCTTACCGGTAGTGCCCCGGTCTGTTTCTATCCGCAGGTTGTATACGCCCGGAGCAAAATCGCTTACCTGTATCTCCAGCATACCGGTGTTCAGCGCTTCTTTGCTGAATACTACACGACCCAGCGCATTGATCAGGTGTACCGCTTTTATGTTGATACTTCCGTCAATTGCAAGACTTACTTTATCGCTGCCCGGGTTGGGATATACCTTTAATTCTTTACGCAAGCCGTTCGCATCAATAATTGCGCTGGCCACCGCCTGGACGGTCACTACCCTTGTCACCTGTGTCTGGCCGCATTCGTTGTATAAGGTCAATATTACGGTATAGGTACCCGGCTCATCATACTCATGGGTAATGGCGCCGGGCGAGCCGGTATTGCTTTCCGTACTTCCGTCCCCGAAGTCCCAGGTATAGCTTTCAATATTCTGCGCACCCAGCACGTTGAAATCGAAAGACAGGTCCCCGTTGTCGATCAGGGTAATGGCATTCACCTCCGGTGCCGGTGCAACGGTTACCGTAACTGTATCCCTGTCGGAGCAGCCGGTACTGTTGAGCACTTTCACATCGTACTGCCCCGATTCCGTTACTTCGATCGTCCGTGTAACCTGCCCTCCGTTCCATATATAGTAAGTATTGGCGGGAAATTCGCCGGCATCCAGCGTCAGGACAGTGCCTTCGCATATCATAGTATCGCGTGGCGAGATACTGACGTTTACACCCTCGCGGAGGGCTGTGATCGTCGCGATCAGCGTATCGTTGACCTTATGGGTATCGGCCACGCTGTTGGGTTGCGTGGTCCAGACCCTGATCGCTACGGGGCTGCTGTACGGAAAGTCTATTTCGCCCAGGGATACCTCGGTCCAGTTGTCCGTGCTCGACACACTGGGCAAGGCGGGCGCAAAGGTCTGCGGCTGCGGAGTCTGCAGGATGTCGTTGAGGCTCCAGTTGACTGTTACGTTGCTGATATCGTTGATGCCGAAATTCTTAAGCCTTACTTTAAGCTCGTGGCTGCCGGAGCAGAAATCGCCCGAAAGCGCCGGGCTGATCAGGCTGTCGATCCCCGCATCGTTGGGACCGGCCAGCGGTTCGAAGGTAATCGTACCGACAAATCCCCTTGGAGTATTACTTGCAGATGCGGTAGAAGAGGTGGCTCCATAGCTTATATTGGCGCCTGTAATAATGTTGCAGCCCCCGCCGGAGAAGGTAACAGTGGCGGGGGAACTGGGGATCGTATAATAAGCCATGGTGCCGGTGGTACCGGAGCTAACGAACCCGCCTACTGCAATGCCATAGGTTGTATTGCCCGGTATGATCAGGTTCAGGCCGCTCAATACGGGCTCAAGGGTCTGGTTGGAAGCCGAGCCCAACGTCGAGGTTATGGTGTTGGTACCCGCGGCAGTCCAGCTGGCAGAGGTAGGTACCACTCCCGGAGGGCCGCTTACCGGCGTAGTGTTATAGTATATGGTAAAGTTGCTGGATCCCGAGCTTCGCAATACGGTGGAAACATCGGTAATGACGATGGGATAAGCATTGGTATTTTCAAAATTAAAGGTAACCAGGCCACTTCCGTTGTTGTTGCTGAACGAGGGAACAGTGGAGATGGTAGTGCTTTGCGCAGCGGCATGCAGTCCCCAGAGCATGCAGATTGCAGCAAAGCTGCCGAGAATAATGCTTTTTTTCATAATGCTGTTTTTGGTGAGATTTCAGTAATAGTTATACAATTGCAATACGGGCCCGGCAGTTCAGCGGCGCTACAGCCGGACCCGCATGTCAATATCACTTCAGTATTTCCAGCTTCCTGCTCACCGTACCTTTATCGGTGAAGATCTGGATCGTGTACATACCTGCAGGCAGACCCGCCAGGTCGATCGTGTGCTTATCACGGCCGTCCGCCGGCTGCTTCAGAAGCACCTGGCCCAGCATGTTGTACAGCAGCACCTGTTCCATCTTCAGATTGCCCTTGTTCAGGATCGTGGCAGTAGTGGCAGCAGGGTTCGGGTATATGGTCAGTTCTTCCTGGCCTATATCCAGCCGGTTGATGCCAACTACTATATGGGACGCAGAAGTATCAATCACGAAGCCGCAGGTGCTGCTGATCTTCAGCACAACCGAATAGGTTCCTTCATCCTGGTAAGTATGCGTGGGCGAGGGCAGGAAGGAATGCGGAGAGCCGTCTCCGAAATCCCAGTCGTACTCGGTTATGTTCTGCGGATTCACCACGGAAAACTGGAAGGTATGCTGGCCGTTGTTGGTAACCTGTATACCCTGCGTGGATGGCAGCAGGCCCTGCGAGGTGATCGTAATGGTATCGCTTTTGGCGCAGCCGTCGTCATTGCTGACGAATACCCAGTAAGTGCCCGGATCATCGGCCTCGATGCTTTGTACGTTCTCCCCGGTACTCCAGTAGAACATACTGCCCGGGTTGCCCGCATCCAGATTCAGCACCACGCCATTGCATACTACCGTATCATTGCCCAGCGCTACCACGGGATTCGGGCGCAGCGTTACCTTAACCGTATCGGAGCCTGCACATCCGAATTCATTCGTTACACTTACATGATAGGTACCGCTGGCGTTTACCGCTCGGATCATGTTCACAGAATTATCGTCCCAGAGATAAGTCACGTTATGCGGGTGAGATCCGGCATCCAGCACATGCTGGTAGCCTTCGTCCACGCACTCATTCACGTCGTTGCCCAGCTGCACATCAGGTACCGGGTGGATAGTGGCCACCACAGGTACGAGAGGTGTTTCGCAGGTAGAGGGGCTGCCGATGCCAGCAGATACATAAAACGTGTCGGTAGCGGAAAGGAAGGGCGTTTCGAAATAGGTACCGGTACCCAAAAGCGTAGTACCGGCCGCATCGTCGTACCATTTCAGCAAAGCATTGGTATTAGCTTCCGAGCGGAGAAATAACGTGCCGGGGCCGCACCGTGCCGAGTCGTTGCTGCTCAGCAGCTGCGGATCCACTACCAGTATCTTTACCGAATCGGAATAGCATGGGGCTGTACCGCCGTGGATCCTTACACGGAAGAAGGTGTCGGATGTAAGGCCTAAGGCATTATAACTTATGACATCGGAATTGGCAACATCGCTCCAGGTAAGGCCGTCGGCAGAGCTTTGCCAGGTAAGATTACCGGCCTGGTAGCCTGTATCGGGGCTAAGATGTATGGCTGTACCTCCGGAAAGGCAGAGCGTATCGGCTACGGCATCGATCGTAAATACTGAAGCTTCCAGCGTTACGGTTGCAGAGTCGTTCGCATTGGCTATATCCGTATTGTTGTTGGGCAGGTAGGTCCATACTTTGATCGTAACCGGCGTACCTGCGGCAAAGGCTGCATCGCCCAGGTATACCGTATCAAGAAACTGGCCCGGTCCCGAAATAGGGTTGAGCGTGGAAGTATAATTAAATACCGGCTGATCCACTCCATTGAGCTGCCAGTGGATCTTCATAGTGGTAATATCGTTGGTTCCCGCATTCAGCACCGATACCCTTACTGGCTGCTGCCCGGCACAGAAGCTGCCCTTGGGACTCAGGATGCTTACCGATGCGGCATTATCTGTTCCCGTCGGGAGCACTTCGTAAGCACCGGGGGTAGGCGTTGTCAGGCGGGCAGCGCCATTGATATCGGTCGGCACAGTGCCCGACAGGTCAAGCCCGTTGGCTACAAGCTGGTAGTTGCCGGGCATAAAGTTCCCGGCTAAAGGCGCAATAAACTGGGGATCCAGGGCAAGCGAGCCGACTTCCAGCGTGGGGTGCGCTGCAACAAAATCGGCGCGGGTGGCATAAGCAGAAGCATAATAGCCATAGTTCTGCACTCCCGCCTGGCTGGAGTTTACATAAATATTATTCCGCTGGGCATCGTCTATGCTGGCAGCCGTGCTGTAGTAGAAGCCGTACTTGATGCCAAGCGTGCCGGCGGTAATGCTCACATTATTATTAATCACCTCCGTGCCGGTATTGGTACCGGTAGCATAGATACCATAGTTTGCCGAAGTGCCGGTGAGATTCCTGTCGAGCGAAACCGTATTGTGATAAACCTTATTGTACAGGGCCGAACTCAGGTAAATGCCGGAAGAAGCCCCGCCCTGGTTCATATCGTACACCAGATTATTGGCAACGATCACCGGGCTGGACGCCGTACCGTCGCCCAGCAGCGACAGCCCCCTGAATACGCCCGTATTGGTGGTTGTGCCCGCAGGAGTATAGATACGGTTACCGGTAATGCGGGAGCCAGACATATCGCCGGTTGCGGTACCGATCCCGTCGGCGCCTACAACAGAAGCGGTCTTATTGGTCCTGTGTATGATATTGTCCTCGATCAGGGTTCCCCTGGCAGTGCTGACATAAACGCCGTTGTTGTAATAGTTTTCGATGATATTGCCCCGCACGATGTTGGAATCGTTTCCGCCTGCGGCAATGCCTACGCCGTAGTTCATGCCTCCGGTGCCATCCGGGCTTTTCAGGTGATTGTACCCGATGAAGCAATGCCTGCCATTCAGGCCTGCAGTAGAGGCGGAAGTGGTAGAGGCGGAAAAAACAATGCCGTTTACATTCGCTGTGCTTACGCTGGTCACGGAGGTGAGGTCTACAAAGCAGCGGGTGATGCTGTCGTAGGCGGCCCCGTTGGTGATCAGGACACCCCACCCGTAGGTGGCGTTGAGCGATTTGATCGTAAGGCTGTCGATCGTCAGGTACTGTGTTCCGTCCAGGGTTACCAGCTGGCGGTTGGCCGAAGTATTGTCGAACTGCAGGATATTCCCGTTACCGTTGATCCGTACTTTATTGACGGGACTAGTGCCGGGTATCGCCGTAAATTTCACTACTTCGTTATAGGGACCGGAACCCGCTACCACATTGACGGTTACCGGGCCGCATACCCCGAAGGTGTTCAGGTCGTTGGCCAGCGTCGTAAAATCCTGGTAGTTGGTTGCCGATGGAGGAGCGCCCGCGTTTACGGTTAGTGTGCCGGAAAGCGCGGCTGTAATAGACACTTCCAGCGTATCATTCGTATTAACGGTATCGGTATTGCCGTTGGGCAGGTAGGTCCAGGCCCTGATCGTGGTAGGCGCTGTGGTAAAGTTCACGTTGCCGAGCGGTACGGTAGCCGTATTGCCTGCGGGATGGGAAAGGGTGTATATGGGCGTACTATAGTTCACCACTGGCTGCGCCACGCCGTTCACCGTCCAATGTATCTGCACATTGTTGATGACGTTCATCCCCCCGTTCATTACCGTAACCGCTACGGGCTGACTGCCGGAGCATACGGTGCCCGAAGGGCTGGCGAGCGCCAGTACGCCCGCATCATTACCGGCCGTGCTGGTCAGCTCGTATGCCCCCGGAGTAGGCATATTGCTGCGGGGTGTGCCGAGGATATCGTTTGTTACCACAGAAGAAAGGTCTGCGCCTGTTCCGAACATGGCGACATTGCCCGGTGTAAAATCGCCGGCTGACGGGCTGGCAAACTGCGGGTCCAGGGTGGTAGAGCCCACTTCCAGCGTGGGATAAGCTGCCTGGAAGGCTGCCTGCGTGGCATAGGCGGTGGTATAATAACCATAATTCTGTGTACCGCTCTGGGTAGAATTCACATAGATATTATTCCGTTGGGCATCCTCGATGCTGGCGGCCGAGTTATAGTAAAAGCCATATTTGACGCCCAGCGTACCCGCGGTGATGCTTACATTGTTGTTCTTTATTTCCGTTCCCGTATTGGTGCCGGTTGCATAGATACCGTAGTTGGCCGAGGTGCCGGTAAGGTTCCTGTCGAGCGAAACCGTGTTATGATACACCTTGTTATACAAAGCCGAGCTGATATAGATACCCGAAGAGGCGCCGCCCTGGTTCATATCATAGATCAGGTTATTGGCTACGATCACCGGTTCTGCCGCGGTGCCGTCGCCTGAAAGCGACAAGCCCCTGAATACGGCTGTGCTGGCGGCAGTGCCTGCAGGCGTATAGATCCGGTTGCCGATGATGCGGGAGCCCGACATATCGCCGGTTGCGGTCAATATGCCTTCGGAGGCTGCAACAGAGGCGGTTTTGTTGGCTTTGTGAATGATATTGTGCTCGATCAGCGTAGCTTTTGCGGTGCTGATATAAATACCATTGTTATAGTAATTCTCAATAATATTGCCTCTTACGATATTGGAGTCGTTGCCGCCTGAGGCAATCGATATTCCGTAATTAAACCCGCCCGTTCCGTTCGGTCCGAAAATGTGGTTGCCGGCTATATAACAGCTTCTGCCGTTCAGACCGGAGCTGCTGGCCGAAGTAGTGGAAGCCGTAAAGGCTATGCCATTCACATTGGCGGCGGTAGTGCTCGTAACGGCAGAAAGGTCGAAATCGCAGCGGACAATGCTGTCGTAAGCCGCATCGTTGGTGATCATCGCTCCCCAGCCGTAAGTGGCATTCAGCGCCTTGAACGTTAGGCTGTCGATCGTAAGATACCGTGTGCCGTCCAGCGTCAGCAGCTGGCGGTTGGCGGAAGTATTGTTAAACTGGACCGTGCGGCCGTTGCCGTTGATGCGGATGGTATTGGTCGGGCTGGTACCGGCTATATTGCCGAAGCTGACCGTTTCCACGTAAGGGCCCGAGGCCGGCGCAACGTTAAACACTACCGGGCCGGTAATACCGCAGTTCATAGCCGCAATGGCATCTGCAAAAGAGTTAAAGTTGGTGCCGCCCGTAGGCTGGGTATTGTTGATGGTGTAGGTGCCGCCTGCCAGGCCCGGGCTGACCTCCACCTGTATGGCGGGTGAATACACAGGCGTACCGTTGCTGCAGGTTACCTTGGCCCGGTACCATCTTGTTGCCGTTGGCGTAATGGTAATGGCGGGCACGGGAGCGGCGGGAGCCAGGCTGGTCGGGGTAAAGGGCGTATTGGTCGGGGAGCTTTCCCATTCAAAGGTCATGCCCGTACCTAAAGAGTTGCCGCTGAGGCCCAGGTTGACGGGCGTACCGGGACATACCGGGGCAGACACGGAAGAGGTAACTGTACCCGCAACAGGCGGGTTGCTGCAGGGCGCGCTGTAAAAGGTGATCTGGATATTTGGGCGTTGCTTGTAGGAAGAAGTAGTGCCGCTCAACGTAGTGCCGGTTCCGGTTACCCCAAGACAGGAGGTAGCGAAACCGGGCGTATATTCCCAGGCAAAATTATCCGTTGCGCCGCCGTTGCCCGTCATGCTCAGTTCGGTTGCAATCTCCAGGGAGCCGCCTGTATAGACAAAAGGAGTAGTCAGCGTCAGGGTTACCCAGCCTGCGGCCAGGGGTATGTTGAAGGCATTGTCGGAATATACAGGCGTATGGCTCGCCAGTATGGAAGCCCAGGTAGTGGTGGTTGCCAGCGGAGGAGCATTGCTGGTATTGCCCATATATACCGAAAAGCTGGCAGGGGTTACAAAGTTGGCCGCATTCTTTTTATGAAAAGAGATGGCGGTAATGGTGGCGCCCGAAGGAATACCTGCCGCAGCCAGTTCCGATGCGGTGAAAACGATATTGCTTTTGGCCGCGGCAGTCGTAGAGGTGGCCGAAAAGCGGTAAATGGGGCTGTAAAGCGTAGAGCCCGACGTGATCGTGTCGGTCCCTATCTGCACAGTGGTCTGTGCACGGAGCGAAGCTATGAGTATCCCGTTCAACAACAGGAAAAGGGATAGAATCCTTGTCAATCTGAGCATAATGATCCTCTTTAAATGGTGATTTATCTTCTATTTAATTAATCCGAGTTGCACGCTTTTTCTTACCAGTCCGGCCACATTCTTTACGCCCAGTTTCAAAAACAGGTTCAGCCTGTGGTTCTCTACGGTGCTGAGCGTAATGAACAGTTTCTGTGCGATCTGGTGGCTGGTAAGCTCTTCCGCTATCAGTTCGAGTATCTCCTGCTCCCTGCGCGTCAGGGTGGGAATGGCCGGAGCCCCGGCCTCGTCAAACATCTCCTGCCCTATCTTTTCCTTCAGCGCCGGATCTATATACCGTATGCCCATGTACACTGCCTTGATCGCTTCATACAAAGTGTCGCTCTCCGCATTCTTGAGCAAATAGCCGCAGGCGCCGTTCTTGAAAAGATGCCTTACGAAGAATATCTGGTCTATATTGGTCAGCACCAGCACTTTTACCTGCGGATAGTTGGAGGAGATGATCTTGGTCAGCTCATCACCCTGCAGATCCGGCATGTTGATGTCGAGCAGCAGCACATCCGGTTGCTGCCTGCGAAGCCCGTTCAGCAGCTCTTTCCCGTTCCTGAAAACGCCCGTTATCTCCAGCGTCCTGAAGTCCTTCAGGATATTCTGAAGCCCGTTCAATACGATCGGATGGTCGTCTGCTATACTTACTTTAATAATGGTTGCTGCCATAACTGCGCTAAAACCTTTATCATTCTTTATGTCTGTGGGTTTCCTATTTCAATATATACGGTGGTGCCTTTTCCTTTTTCCGAGTAGAGGCTGAAGCTCCCCTTCAGGAAATCGATGCTCTCCCTGATGCCCGCCAGTCCCATGCCCGGCGTGCTTTCCAGCAGGTCGGGGTCCATGCCCCTGCCATTATCCTCCACGGTAAGGCTTACCATGCTGTTGTGGCTGCTCAGCTGCACCAGGATAAAGGTGGCCTCTGCATGCTTCAGACTGTTGGCGATCAGCTCCTGCACCGTACGGTATATGATCAGCTTTACGCCCTGCTCCATATTTTCCAATGTGCCAAAGAACTGGTATTCTATCTTTATGCCGGAAGTATCCTGCATATTGTTGCAGTAGACGCGGAGCGCCTCGTCCAGGCTGTACCGCAGCAGGAATTCCGGCATCAGGTTATGCGCGGTATTCCGCACTTCCTTCAGGCTCTGGTCCAGCAGCTGCATCGCTTCGTTAATATCTTCAGTCAGCTCCGGGCTCTGCTCCCGCTTGCTGATCTTGTTCAGCGACATTTTAACGGCAAACAAGGAGGCCCCGATATGATCGTGCAGCTCGCGTGCCAGCCGGGAGCGCTCCGTTTCCTCCCCGCTCATTTTTGCCTTCCAGATTGCCTCCAGCGACCTGTGCCGCTGTATCTTCCGGTTGTATTTATAGGCAATCACCGCCGCCAGCCCGAGCAGCCCTACCCCTGCAAGTATTCCGTAATTGATCAGGCTCTTACGCTGGATAACGGACTGCTGCCGGTTAATGAACAATGCATTCTTGTATATCTGCTTGTCTTTTTCGGCGGTTTCGTAACGGAACTGCAATTGTGCGATGCTATCCCTTACCCGGTCCCCGTTCATCGTGTCTTTTGCTTTCTGGTAGAGTTCCGTATAGGCCAGCGCCGGCTTGTACCTGCTCTGTTGCTTATACAGGTCAGCAAGCAGGGCATATATTTCCAGCAGGTAGTAACGCCCCTGATCCTCGGCTGCTTTCTCCGCCTGCAGGTATGCCGCTTCTGCCTCCCTGTATGCATGAAGGCCGGCATAGCAGCGCCCCTTCAATATCAGCCGCTTGACAGAAGCTGCCTGGTTATTGGCATTCAGCCGCGTGGCCTCCTTGACCAGCTCCAGCGCCTTGTTATAATCCTTTTTATAAATATAGTTGCTGGCCAGCCGCATCAGCGCGCCTTCTTCCAGGATCAGCCATTTCCGCTGCTTTGCCAGGTCTATAACCTTGTTGAGGTAGTAATAGCTTTGAGAAAAATGTTTTTCCCTGTACTCCTGCATCGAGAATATTTCCGCCTTCTTCAGGTATATGATCGCACGCACGTAATCGCTTTCGGGCGCGGTAGCGTATTGCTCCGCCTTTTCCAGGTAAGTAAGGGCCTGTGCCGGCCTGTTGAGCCGCAGCTGTATGCTGGCAATGTTCTGGAATATATGGCCCCGCAGTTTCCGTTCCGAACTGTCCAGGCGGTTCAGCGTATTCATGAAATAGTTCATGGCAGCCTTATAATCGCCCCGGTTGATCAGGATGGCCCCTACCTGCATCCTGATCTGCGCGGTATACCGGTACGGAAGCTCCTTGCTGTAAGCCAAAGCCCTGTTCAGGTACAGAAGGGCGGTATCATATTCTGTACGGTAGAAATATAAGCCGGCAATGCCCTTTAGCGATTTTGATATCCCTGCATTGTAATGCAGCTTGTGGCTTTCCTGCAATACCTGCCGGTACAGGATCCCGGCGCTGTCTGCCTTGTCCCTGGCGAGCATCAGTATGCTGGCCCTGGCAAGTATGCCGGCAATCCTTGCCGAATCTTCCCCCCCGATGTTGCTCTTTACATCTTTGGTCTGGCCCTGTGAAACAGAAATTGTATTGAACATTGCCCATACCAGAATAATCATCCAACGTATATACCCGAAAATAACAACCCGGCCCCCCTTACATATCATCGTAAATGTTCCATAATCTTTTGGTAAATATAGCAGTTTGCTGCAGCAAGATTTTTGTTCCCGGACGACTTTTTCCAAAAAACAGGGGTAAACACCTAATTATGAAAAACCAGCCTTTTCTCCCCCGGCCAAAGCGCTCCTTACCGCCTGGCAGGCGGTATCCGGGAGCACCGGTTCAATATCCGAACGTGGAGAAACCGAGATGAAGTAATTACTGCCAAAGATACTTATTAGCTTCCCATCCGTTGGGTAGGTTCTGCACATTTCTTAACCGCCGCAGGCATATTGGCGCCCGGTACATAGCTGTAAATAACCCTTGTAAAAAATACCCATAGATTCATTGCTGATAAAACACGGAATAAACATTGATCCTCCACACATTTGTTTTCAGGGGAACTTGATACAGGCTCCGGTCTTTTATACATAATTCTTATTGTGATCAGGCGAGATCCCAAGCCCTGCGCTGCTTCGCATAACTTAGTTCCTGCAATAAGGCAACATGGTCATCACGCTCGAAGATGGTTGTGCTTTGCTTTCACAACTTAGTTCTTTACAGATATCCCGGCCTTGCTGCCTTATCCGCGGTTCAGAACGGGAGCCTCAACCGGCTTCTTGGCTTTTTGCAGTAATTTTACAGCCTTATGCGGCTAAAGCCGTTTTGAACAGAGATCAGAATGAATGATGAATAAAGAGAAAGACAACATGCGCCTTGCAAAGCGCATGGCCGTGCTGGGCCTCTGCTCCCGCAGGGAAGCCGACAGCTATATACTGAAAGGATGGGTCAAGGTGAACGGACAGGTAGCGACGGAGAAAGGCCAGAAGGTTACGGAGAAAGATGTGATCACCCTGAACCACCTGGCCAGGCAGCAGCAGGCCGCCAGGGTTACCATATTGCTGCACAAGCCCGTTGGCTACGTAAGCGCGCAACCCGAAAAGGGTTATAAAGCAGCAGCAGAACTGATCGTGCCGGAGAACCAATGGAGTGAAGACAAGAGCGGGATCCGCTTTCATGAAAGGCACCGGTATGGACTGGCACCCGCCGGCCGCCTGGATATCGATTCTGTAGGCCTCCTTGTACTTACACAGGACGGCCGTATAGCCAAACAGCTGATCGGCGAAAACAGCAGCGTGGAAAAAGAATACCTGGTGCGGGTGACCGGTAAGCTGATCGAAAACGGCCTCCAGCTGCTGAACCACGGCCTGAGCCTCGACGGGCAAAAATTGCTGCCGGCCAAAGTAACCTGGCAGAACCAGGATCAGCTCCGCTTTATATTGCGGCAGGGCAAAAAGCGCCAGATACGCCGGATGTGCGCGCTGGTAGGCCTGCATGTAACCGGCCTGAAACGGATCCGGATGGGCAAGGTGCAGCTGGGTAATCTTCCTCCCGGGAAATGGCGCTACCTGCGCGAGCATGAACGATTCTGAACCCCATTGCCTGCCGCCGATACCGGCGCACTTATACCTGATGACCGCATACTTCCAGAAACTGCGCGCACTGCTGGCGCTCGAAAAAGCAGAAGACCAGCGACAATACCGGCAGCTTACAGCCAGCGCTTCCATAAGCACCCGCCGTAATGAAGGGCTTGCCTGGTATCCTGTAGCCATAAAAGATTCGGAAATAGGCCTGGGCGACTACCTCACCATCGAAGTAGAAAGGACCACGCACCAGGACCTCGCGCACCAGATGCGGCCTGGTGCGCCGGCCGTCCTTTTTTCCAACCACGATCCGCTCAACGACCGGGCGGAAGGCATCATTACCTTCCAGGCAGGAAACCGGCTTAAGCTGAGCCTGCGCACCGATGAGCTTCCCGAATGGAGCCGCGCCGGTAAGCTGGGTATCGAGCTGCTTTTCGACAACAGCAGCTATGAAGAGATGGAAGAGGCCCTGAAAGCCGCCGCCTCGCTTGAGCCGCCGCAGGCGCCGCCCCTGATCCCTGTGCTTACCGGCCATCAAAAACCGGGATGGCGTACCGGCCTCGCCCGGGTACAATGTCCGGGCCTGAATGCAATGCAGCAGCTGGCCGTTGATAAAATACTGTCGGCAGGCGAACTGGCCATCGTCCATGGCCCTCCCGGCACGGGGAAGACGACCACACTGGTACAGGCCATAAAAGCGATGCTACAGCAGGAACAGCAGCAGGTGCTGGTAGTAGCGCCCAGCAATGCCACGGTAGACCTGCTCAGCGAGCAGCTGGCCGCACAGGGATTGAACGTATTGCGCGTGGGCAACCCCGCCAGGGTTTCGGAACAGCTGATGTCGCTGACACTCGAAGGAAAAATGGCATCCCATCCCCGGACGAAGGAAATAAAGAGCCTGAAAAAGCAGGCAGCTGCCTACCGCGATATGGCGCACAAATACAAACGGAGCTTCGGCAAGGCGGAAAGGGCGCAACGGAAAGCGCTCTTTGACGAAGCAAGCAGGATCATGAAGGATGTAGTTGCTACGGAGCAATATATTATCGGCGACCTGCTCGGCAAAGCAGATGTAGTTGCAGCCACGCTTGTGGGCTCCAATCATTATACCGTCCGGGACCGGCAGTATCATACCGTAGTGATCGACGAAGCCGGCCAGGCGCCGGAACCGGCATGCTGGATCCCTTTGCTCAAGGCCCGAAAAGCCGTTTTTGCGGGAGACCATTTGCAGTTGCCCCCAACCATCAAATCGAAAGAAGCCGCTGCCGGCGGCCTCGCCACCACCCTGATGGAAAAATGCGTGGCCCTGTATCCTGAAGCCGTCGTTGCACTGGAAGAGCAGTACCGCATGCACGAAGCGATCATGGCTTATCCCGGCCGGTATTTCTATGAAGGCAGGCTGAAAGCGCACGGATCCGTTGCCGGAAGAAAGCTTTCCGAAGAAGATATGCCGCTGGTCTTTATAGACACCGCAGGCTGCGGCTTTGAGGAAAAGCCCGATGGAACGAGCACGGTCAACCCTGAAGAAGCGGCTTTCCTCTGCAGGCACCTCCTGCAGCAGGCCAATATATGGAAGCAGGCTTCCGGCTCTTTTCCCTCGGTAGCCGTGATCTCGCCTTACAAGCAGCAGGTAGCGCTGCTGCAGGAATATGTAAGGCAGGCCCCTGACCTGCAGCCTTTTCTTCCTTCGGTAGCCGTCAACACCATCGACAGTTTCCAGGGCCAGGAAAGAGATGTAGTGTATATCAGTATGACCAGGAGCAATCCCGACCAGAGCATCGGCTTTTTGTCCGACATCAGGCGTATGAACGTAGCCATGACCCGGGCCAGGAAAAAGCTGGTGATCGTGGGCGACAGCACTACCCTTTCCCGGTTCCCCTTCTATGCCGGACTGATCGCGCATGCCGAAACTACAGGAGCCTACCAGAGCGCCTGGGAATATATGGAGTTGTAATGTACCGGCACACGCAGCGCCTTACAAAAGCAAAAAGCCGTGCAGAGAGTCTGCACGGCTTTCCTTATCCTTCTCCTCTACAGCCTGCCTATATAGCTGCCTAAAGGATCTTTGAACTGGTACCCTTCGGTAATGCGGTCTTTGCCCAGCTTCTGATGCTCGGAGAGGCCCCACAGTACAAACTCTGCCATGAACGCCCAATCCGTTTCGGGAACATCGGGCTGGTATTTCCTTATCAGCTGCTTCAGGGGACCGATCGCTTCCAGCCGCTTTTTATATTCGGCGTCTGGAAGGTCGTCCGGGAGCTGCAGCTCGTGCTCCGAAAACCAGTCGATCAATTCCTGGTAAGGGCTTTGCTCCCTGGGCCTTTCCAGCTTTTCGATCCTGGGAAAATGCTCGCCCAGCAGGGTGCGTACGGCATTGCCGATCAGCAGCTCCGCTACTGCGGCCGCGCCTTCCTGCTCTCCTTCATATACCAGCTCTATCTTACCCGTAATAGCAGGGATCACACCCATGAAGTCCGACAGCCTTACGGTTGTCCGTGCAGCGCCGGAGCGCAGGGCACGCCTCTCTGCAGTGCTGAGCAGGTTCTCGAAGGCTGTAATGCTCATCCGTGCGCTCACCCCGCTCTTATAGTCCACGTATTCGCTCGCCCGTGCTTCAAAGCCGATACGCTCTACCAGGTCTTTCGCCAGCGAAGGTACATGCACCGCCTCGCTCTGGCTGGCATCCAGGCGGGCTTCCTGTTCGGTAATAGCGCGGGCAATCCGGATCGTTTGGGGATAGTGGGTAAGGATCTGCGACCCGATGCGGTCTTTCAGCGGGGTAACAATGCTGCCCCGGTTGGTATAATCTTCGGGATTGGCGGTAAATACGAATTGCAGGTCCAGCGGCAGCCTTACCTTAAAGCCTCGTATCTGCACATCGCCTTCCTGCAGGATATTGAACAGGGCCACCTGTATCCTGGCCTGCAGATCGGGCAGTTCATTGATCACGAAAATGCAGCGGTTGGCGCGGGGTATCATACCAAAATGGATAACGCGGTCGTCGGCATAGGAAAGCTTCAGGTTGGCGGCCTTGATCGGGTCTATATCGCCAATCAGGTCGGCTACCGTTACATCCGGTGTTGCCAGCTTTTCATAAAACCGGTCGCTGCGGTGCAGCCAGCCGATGGGCGTATCGTCGCCCTTTTCCTCGATCAGGTCGCGGGCGAAACGGGAAATGGGGTTCAGCGGATCGTCATTGATTTCGGAACCGGCTACATAGGGTATCCATTCGTCGAGCAGGTTTACCATAAGCCTTGCCAGTCGCGTCTTGGCCTGTCCGCGCAGTCCCAGCAGGTTAATGTTATGCCGCGACAGGATAGCACGTTCCAGTTCAGGTATTACAGTGTGCTCAAAGCCCCATACGCCTTCAAAGACCGTTTGGCCCTGCCCGATCTTGTTCCTCAGGTTGCTGCGTAATTCGTCCTTGATACTTTTGCTTTTGTAGCCCGCTTCTTTCAGGGCTCCCAGTGTGCGGATATGTTCGTGGTTCATTTCTTGGTTGCTATGCTGTGTTTTATTTGATTCTTTTTTTCCTGTTGGTTTCATAATCTTCGAAGATCATCTCGCCGAGCCCTTTCAGGCCGGTATAAAATGCCTTGCCCTGGTTGGCCTCGGTAAAGCGCTGTACAAAGCGCTGCAGGTAAGGATCGCTGGCGATCATGAATGTAGTGACCGGGATGCGGAGCTTCCTGGCCTGCCGGGCCATGGTGTAGCATTTGTCTACAATATACTCGTCCAGGCCCACGCTGTTCTTATAATAGCTGCCGTCGGGCTCACGTATGCAGCTGGGCTTACCGTCCGTGATCATAAATATCTGCTTATTGGTGTTCCGCTTACGGCGGAGCAGGTCCATAGCCAGCTGAAGCCCTGCTACGGTGTTGGTATGGTAGGGGCCTACCTGCAGGTACGGAAGATCTTTGATGGCAATCGGCCAGGCATCGTTGCCAAATACCAGGATGTCCAATGTATCCTTGGGATACCGGGTGGTAATCAGCTCCGCCAGGGCCATCGCAACCTTCTTTGCCGGCGTAATGCGATCTTCGCCGTACAGGATCATGCTGTGGCTGATGTCGATCATCAGTACCGTGCTCATCTGGGCCTTGAACCGTGCATCTTCCACCACGAGGTCCTGCTCCGTAAGGCGGAAGCTGTCGGCCCCATTGTTGATCTGCGCGTTTTTCAGGCTTTCCGTGAGCGAGATCCGGTCCAGCCCGTCGCCGAAATGGTATTCCCTGTATTCGCCGGTATGTTCGTCGCCCGCGCCTGAGTATTGGGTCTTGTGGTTGCCGGCGCCGTTCTTTTTCAGGTTGCCGAATATCTGCTTCAGCGCCTGCTGCCGGATCATCCTTTCTGTTTTGGAAGTAATGCCGAGGCCGCCGGGACCATCCGGGCTTATTTCCTCCCGCAGGTAGCCTTTCTTCTTCAGGTCTTCGATAAAATCGTCGATAGTGTAGTTTTCGTCGGTGAGCCGGTATTCCGTATCCAGCTCCCGCAGCCAGGCAATGGCTTCGTCTACATCGCCCGAAGTATGTGTTATGAGCTCGGTGAATATTTCGAAAAGTTTGTCGAAGGGTGCGCTTTCGGGTGCTTCGTAGCGCCTGAACACGAATCCCTTTCTTTTATCTGATTCCATGAATTAAAATTAGGACTTATTCCGCTACCGGCATGCTCCCTTGCATGTGGCCTGACGGGCAACTACGTTATAGCCGCATTGCGAAAGGGTGTGGCCGGCAGCAGCCGCTGCTCTTTAACGGGAGCCGGGAGGCAAGGCATCATTGCAACCGGATGATTCAGCAGCCTTTATACATTGTGATTCGAAAAACAGCCTTCCCTCGCCCCTTCTTCAGTCAAACTGGAAATTGAAAAGATTGATCGGAACATAATGAAAATGCGTCGCTGCAGGCACCCGGCCCGTTACAGCGCCCGGCCTGTCTTAACCTAAAATGCCGTATTTTCACCTCCTATTTTGTGCAATGTATGCGGAAACTTTTTGCTTTATCCTTCTTCCTGCTGGCGCTGGCTCCCGGTCTGCGGGCGCAGAACAAAGTCGCTACGGTCCATATCAAAACAAAGATCGCCTGTGATCACTGCAAGCTCTGCGAAAGCTGCGGCAAAAGGATAGAAGACGCTCTTTATGACCGGAAAGGCGTTAAACGCGTGGATGTGGATGAAAAGAAAATGGAGATCGTAGTGGTATACCAGACGGCGAAGATAACCCCTGCGCAGATCAGGGAAACCATAGCTGCCAACGGGTACGATGCCGATGAGCAGAAAGCCACTGCCGAGTCGGTAGCAAGGCTCGATGCCTGCTGCCGGGGCCAGGAATAGCAGCAGCGTATTATTGCTGGCGCAGCCAGCAGCGCATTGCGGGATATACGGCATCTGCCGCTCCCGTCGCCTGCCGGGGCTCCGTGGTCATACCCGCCCATTGCAGCATCGGCACCCCGAAGTAACGGCCGGCTTCAAACTCGCGGGCTATCTGCGGACCGCCGCCCTGGTATCCTTCCTCATGAAAAACGTACGCGGGATCTATACCCAGGTGCCTGCATGCCGCATAAGACCAGGCAATAGCCATCATCTCTTCCGCAGCCCGGTCTTTGCGTAAGCCAATAGACACTGCATCCAGGGTTGCTCTTTCTCCCGGCGGCACCGATGCAATATGTCCTGCCTCATGCAGCAGGTCGCCCGGGTATTTCAGCTGTTGCCGGTCCACTATAATGCTTCCCTCTCTGATATCCACGCCGGGCAGGAAAGTGCCGGGCTCCAGCGAAGCGTAGCGTACCGTAATACCCACGGCACAGATAAAATCCGCTATGCGCTCCAAAAGCTCTTGTTCCATGTAATGCTGTAAGTACGCAATAGTACAAAATTCCTGCCGGTGCTCCGGCGCTTGCTTTATGCGGATCATACAGCCATCCCGCAGGAGCCGAAATAAGCAGGAACAACCGCTACTCATCGGTGAATGCCTATTGCCCCGCTGCAGCCTTTACGGCGGGCGCTACTTTATTGGCAAAAAGCTCGATCGAACGAAGCTGCTGTTCATGGGTGAGGTCATTGGAAATAAGCTGTGCCAGGAAACGGGTATTGCGGAACAGGCGGTACTGCACGATCAGCTTCCCGGCTACCTCCTCCGGGCTGCCTACCAGCAAAGGCCCCTCGGGAGCACGCATGTATTCGAATTGCTCCCGCGTCAGCGGCGGCCACCCGCGCTCCTTCCCGATCTTGTTCATGAGCTTCTGGTAACCCGGCCAGAAATCACCGGCTGCTTTTTCGCTGCTTTCGGCCAGGTACAGGTGCGCATTCAGGGCCAGCTGCAGCGCGCCCGGATCGTGTCCTGCTTCCTCCGCGCTCTTGCGGTAAAGATGGACCAGCGGCAGGAATTGCGCCGGCTGCCCGCCCAGCATGGCGATCGTTACCGGCAGGTTAAGCCGCCCCGCGCGCCGCATGGAAGCAGGGGTTCCGCCAACCGCGATCCATACCGGCAGCTTATCCTGGAGCGGCCTGGGAAACACCGGCTGGTCCTTCAGCCCGCTCCTGTGGACGCCGGCCCAGGTAACCCGTTCCCGGGTGTTCAGCTCCAGCAGCAGCTCCAGCTTTTCTTCAAACAGGTCGTCGTAATCGTTCAGGCTGTACCCGAACAAGGGGAACGACTCGATAAAGGATCCCCGTCCGGCCATGATCTCCGCCCTTCCGCCGGACAGGAGATCAAGCGTGGCGAAATTCTGGTAGGTACGTACCGGGTCGGCGGAGCTGAGCACGGTAACGGCGCTGGAAAGCCGGATACGGCTTGTAACGGTGGCCACGCCTGCAAGGGCGACCTCGGGCGCGGAGATAATATAATCGCTGCGGTGGTGCTCGCCCAGGGCAAATACATCCAGCCCCCACTGGTCGGCCATCCTGGCCTCTTCCAGAAGCTCCTGCATACGGCGGTAGGCATTGCGCGCGCGCCCTGTTCCCGGATCGGGTTGCGCTTCCCCGAATGTGCTGATACCAAATTCCATAGTAAAATCCCGGCGGATCATTTATATTTCAAAGAGGCGAAAATAGGCGGTTATTCCCAATGTGCGGCACCGGGCGCTATATCGCGCCATCAATCCTTTTTATAGAGCGGCAGGACGGCCCCGCAGCAGCGGCGCCTGCCCGGTGCATTTGGCAGTTAATTCCGCGGGCAATATGTTTGCAGCTATGTTCAGTAAGGAGGAAGCGTCCAGGATCCGACAGCAGTTCTGGAAAACATTCGGGCAATATATGTCGCTGCACCTTTCGGCAGAAGGGTTAAAGGTGAACTGGATCAACTATAAGACCGGTATACGGCACCTGGCATTCCGGATGGATGCCGGCCGGCGGTCGGCTTCCATTTCCATCGAGCTTTCAGACCCCGATACCGGTATGCAGGAACTGCTGTTTCAGCAGTTTGCAGCATTAAAGCCTTTGCTGGCCAATCACCTGAACGAGCCCTGGGAATGGCAGCTGCTGCTCCCTGACGGGCAGGGGCACACGGTGAGCCGCATCGGGAAAGAGCTTCCCGGTGTCAACATCTTCCGGCGGGAGGACTGGCCTGCGATCATTTCTTTCCTGAAGCCGCGGCTGATCGCCTTGGATGCGTTCTGGTGCGAAGCCCGGTATGGGTTCGAAGATTTCAGGTAAACAGGGCGCTCCCGCACTGCTACCGGACCAGGGTAAGCGAGCCTTTTTGGTCCAAAGGCGCTCCGTTCACGCATTTGCCGGTAACGCGGTAATAATAGGTAGCGACATCTGCCGGCTGGCCGTTTTTCGTCCCGTCCCATCCCTGCTCTATGTTGAAAGAGGAGAACACGGTCTTGCCCCAGCGATCAAAAATATGAAGCGCATATTCCCTGGGATGACCTTTGGATTCTGGTTTGAACACATCGTTGACACCGTCGTTGTTGGGGCTGAAGGCGTTGGGCAGCCATATATCGCAGCAGGGATGCGCCTGCAGGGTCACCGATGCCGTGTCCCGGCACCCGTTGGCATCCACTGCTTCTACCATAAAGCTGTTGCCGGCCTCATACAACGTAACTGCCTGCTCGGCATTATAGCCCAGCTCCGTTCCGGAAGCACTCTTCCAGGTATAAGCGGTTCCGCCGGAGGCCGACAGTATTACTTTATCGCCGATGCAATGGCTGGGCGCATCAGGCATGCTCACCGATGCCGACGGCGGCTCCCATACGGTCAGCTCCAGCACAATAACAGAGTCGCAGCCCAGGCTGCCGGTATAAGCGGCGCTGTAGGTACCTGCTGCAGTATATGTTCTTCCATGGAAAGCATAGCTGTCGCCCCGGCACAGGGCCGCATGTACGGTATCGCGGTAGGGAGCCCGGACCTGTATGGTCACAGTCCGGTCCAGGCTGTCGCAGCCCAGGCTGCCGGCAAACAATTGGTGCAATACCGTATCCCGGTAAAAGACAGAGCCTTCATACGTGGCGCTTCCGCAGCCGGATACGGATACCTGCTGCTGTACAGGCACGTTATCGTATACTGTAACCTGCACGGTACGGAATACGCTGTCGCAGCCTTCAGCAGTCCATAATGTATCCTGCAGCACAGTACTGGCGGTATAGGCATGTCCTTCAAAGAGCACCTGGCCGCAGGCTGCCGTATCGATATACACCGTAACCGGGGCCGGGCTGGCGGTGAGCAGTAAAGTAACGGTGCTGTCGCAGCCGTCGGCAGCGGGGAATACCTGGGTATAGACGCCGGGAAGGCTGATGGTCTGTATGCCGAACAGGTATTGCGTGCCAAAGCAGATATGGGCGGCGGTGGTATCGCTGATCGCCGGCTTTACGGTCAGGGTAAGGGTAACGGCGCTGTCGCAGCCGTTGGCGGCGGGGAACACCTGGTTGTAGGTACCGCCGCTGCTGAGCACCTGTGTCCCGAACGTATAGCCGGAACCGTTGCAGATGTCTGCAGTGACGGTATGCGTAATTTCAGGCTCAACGGTAAAGGTAAGCGTTACGATGCTGTCGCAGCCCCCGGATGCGGTAAAGGTCTGGGTGTATACGCCCGAAGCATTCAGCACCTGTGCACCCCAGGGATAGCTTGAGCCATAACAGGTATGTTGTGTCGTCGAATGGAGGATCGATGGGTTTACCACCAGGTTGAGCGTGACAGTGCTGTCGCAGCCGTTCTGGGCGCTGAATACTTCGGTATAGGTACCGCTTGCATTCAGCAGCTGGGTCCCGAAAGCATACGTGGCGCCATTGCAGATGGTTGCTGCTGTACCGGAAACAATCGCCGGGCGGACAAATAAGTTCAATGTAACGGTACTGTCGCAGCCCGTAGCAGCGCTGAAGGTCTGGGTATAGCTGCCGGTGGCAGTCAGCGTCTGCATACCCCAGGGATAAGACTGACCGCTGCAGACGGTATCGGCAAAGCTGTGTGTGACCGCCGGACGGGCAAATAAGTTCAATGTAACGGTACTGTCGCAGCCTGTAGCAGCGCTGAAGGTCTGGGTATAGCTGCCGGTGGCCGTCAGCGTCTGCATGCCCCAGGGATAAGGCTGGCCGCTGCAGACGGTATCGGCAAAGCTGTGCGTGAGCGCCGGACGGACAAATAAATCGAGCGTAACTACACTGTCGCAGCCTGTAGCGGCGCTGAAGGTCTGGGTATAGCTGCCGGTGGCGGTCAGCGTCTGCATGCCCCAGGGATAAGGCTGGCCGTTGCAGACGGTATCGGCAAAGCTGTGCGTGACCGTAGGGCGGACAAATAAGTTCAATGTAACGGTACTGTCGCAGCCTGTAGCGGCGCCGAAGGTCTGGGTATAGCTGCCGGTGGCGGTCAGCGTCTGCATGCCCCAGGGATAAGGCTGGCCGCTGCAGACGGTATCGGCAAAGCTGTGCGTGAGCGCCGGATGGACAAATAAATCGAGCGTAACTACACTGTCGCAGCCCGTAGCGGCGCTGAAGGTCTGGGTATAGCTGCCGGTGGCGGTCAGCGTCTGCATGCCCCAGGGATAAGGCTGGCCGCTGCAGACGG